>Ga0070741_10013352_pt1 | contig 14550 bp, 13 predicted proteins | sample Coa_R1_4_FD_66440 | JGI IMG/M metagenome (GOLD analysis project Ga0070741, IMG submission 66440) | Surface soil microbial communities from Centralia Pennsylvania, which are recovering from an underground coalmine fire - Coalmine... | ecosystem: Environmental > Terrestrial > Soil > Unclassified ...
CATCGTCGAGCACTGGCGCCTGAAGGGCGGCGTCGCCCGCGTGCGGCCGGTCGTGGACGCGCTCGTCGCCGAGGGGGCGCTCGAGCGCGTTCGCGTGGAGGACGGCGGGCCGCCGGTCGTCGTCCCGGCCGGTGCCGACCTCGACCCGCCCCAGCCGACGGCGGCCGTCCTCCTCTCCCCGTTCGACAACCTGCTCTGGGACCGGACGTTCGCGCGCCGCGTGCTCGGGTTCGAGCACCTGATCGAGGTCTACAAGCCCCAGGCGCAGCGGCGCTACGGCTACTACGTGCTGCCGCTCCTCTGGCGCGACCGCATCGTCGGCCGCGCCGACCTCAAGTCGGACCGCGCGTCGGGGACGCTCCTGGTCAAGGCGTTCCACCGCGAGCCCGGGGTGCCCGCCTCGGCGGCGCTCGACGCCGCCTTCGAGCGCGCGCTCGACCGCCTCCGCGCCGCGGTCGGGCTCGAGCGAGTGGCCCGGTGAGGACGTCGCCGGAGTAGGCGCGCCCGAGACCACGATCACGCCGTCAGCTCGAGCACGAGCAGGCCGGGGAGCACGGCAGCGACGCTCGCAGCAGCGAGCGCCGGGCGGATCCGCAGGCGCACATGCGGATCGGCCAGCTCGAGCGCGAGCAGCGTCGCCACCGAGCCGTGCGGCGTCGCGAGCGCACCGGCCGACGCTCCCAGCACGGCGCCGAACGCATCCGGCCGGCCGGGGGCGAGCGTGGCCACCGCTGCGCTCACCGGCAGGTTGCTGCCGAGCGCGGCCGCGGCCGAGACGGCCACGGTCACCGCGGCGAGGCCGACCCGCGGCACGTCGACCCGGGGCGCGAGCGGGGCGAGCGCCGCCAGGAGCGCCCACACCTGCAAGGCGACGCGCACCGGTACGGCCGGCCGGGTGCGCGTGCGCGCCGACGCGGCAGCGGCGACGAGGGCGAGCGGCCACACCGGCGAGACGCCCGCGAGGGGCGCCAGCGCGGCGCCCGCCGCCGCGAGCGCCAGCGCGGCCAGGACGGCAGCGCGCGGGCGCGCGGCGGCGGCGGCGGAGCCGGGCACCTGCAGCGGCCGCGCGAGCGATCGCCGCGCCGCGAGCGCGACCGCGAGCGCGCCGCCCGCAGCGGCCGCGAGCGACGGCAGCCCGAGCGCGCGCACGAACGCGCCGGTGCCGAGGTCGAGCCCGTGCATGAGCACGAGGTTCGTCGGGTTCGCCTGCGGCACGGCCGCCGAGAGGCCGTTCGCGACCGCGACGCAGCCGAGCAGGAGCGGAGCGAGCGGCGCTCCGGCCCTCCGGCGCAGCTCCGTCAGCAGCGGCGCGACGAGGACGACGGCGCCGTCGAGGGAGATCGCGAGCGTGAGCGCCGCGGTAAGCAGGCAGATCTCGGCGTAGAGGACGGCAGCGCGCTTGCACGCGCCGGCGAGCAGCCGCTGCGCGAGCCAGGGCACGAGGCCCGACCGCACTGTGGCCGCCGCCAGTGTCAGCGCCGAGGCGAGGAAGAGCGCCGTCCGCAGGGCGACGCCGAGCTCGGCCGGCAGGCTCGCCGGTGCGAGCCCGGCGGACGGGACGGCGGCCGCAGCGGCGACGGCCGTGGCCCACCACCTGCGCGGGCTCGCGGTCACCGCGCCGACCGCCACGGCTGCCAGAATCAGCTCAGCCACGAACACTCCTAAATAGTTTAGTTTACTTATCTATTGCCTCCGCGACCCGTACGCGCAGCAGGGCAGCGCCTCGCCGCTGTGGCGCTGCACGTCGCCCGCTGGGCCGAGCGGACGCTGGGCGAGCACGAGCCTCCGCTCACCGTCGCCCAGTACCTCGTCCTGGAGGCGCTCGCGCACGGCGTCGACGCGCCTGGCGCGCTCGCGCGCAACGCCGGGGTCAGCAGCGCCGCCGTCTCGCAGCTCCTGCGCGAGCTCGAGCGCGCGGCACTCGTCGAGCGCTCGCTCGCGCCCGAGGACCGTCGCCGTCACCGACTCGCACTGACGCCCGCCGGGCGGGCCGTCTACGCCTCGGCGACCGAGCTGGTGGCGCAACGGCTGGCCGGGCCGCTCGGCCGCCTGCCCCCGCCGGACGTGGGCCGCCTGGCCGAAGCGCTGACCGGCGTCGCGGAGGCCGTCGCCGCCGCGCCGCCGCCTCCTCCCCGCCCGCGGCCGCGCCGGCACCCGCCGCCGTAGGATCTGCCCATGGAGTTCGAGACGCGGGCGATCCACGCGGGGCAGCAGCCGGACCCGGCGACGGGCGCGGTGACGACGCCGATCTACCAGACGTCGACCTTCGCGCAGGAGGCAGTCGGCGTGCACAAGGGCTACGACTACGCTCGCGTCGCGAACCCGACGCGCACCGCGCTCGAGCAGTGCCTGGCCTCGCTCGAGAGCGCGGCGTCAGGACACGCGTTCTCCTCGGGGCTCGGCGCGGCGACGACGATCATGCACCTCGTCGACCCCGGCCAGCGGGTCGTGAGCGTGAACGACGTCTACGGCGGCACCTACCGCCTCTTCTCGCAGGTGTACGAGCCGAAGGGCTACCGCTTCACCTACCTCACCCCGGCCGAGCTGTCCGACCCGGACGCGCTCGCCGCCCACCTCGACGACGACGTCGCGCTCGTCTGGATCGAGTCGCCGACGAACCCGCTGCTCAACGTCGTCGACATCGCAGCCGCTGCGGCGGCGGCGCGCCGCGTCGGCGCCCGCGTCGTGGTCGACAACACGTTCGCGACGCCCTACCTGCAACGGCCGCTGGAGCTCGGAGCGGACGTCGTCGTCCACTCGACGACGAAGTACCTGGGCGGGCACTCCGACGTCGTCGGCGGCTTCGCCGCGACGAACGACCCCGCCGTCGCCGAGCGGCTGCGCTTCCTGCAGAAGTCGCTCGGCGCCGTGCCGGGCCCGTTCGACGCCTGGCTCGTGCTGCGCGGCGTGAAGACGCTGGCAGTGCGGATGCGCCGGCACTGCGAGAACGCGCGCGCGGTCGCCGCCTTCCTGCACGCGCACGAGCGGGTCGAGCGGGTGTTGTACCCCGGCCTGCCCGAGCACCCGGGGCACGAGATCGCCGCGCGGCAGATGGTCGACTTCGGCGGCATGGTCTCGTTCCTGCTCGCGAGCGAGGAGGAGGCGGTCGAGCTCGTCGCGCGCACGCGCGTGTGGACGCTGGCCGAGAGCCTGGGCGGCGTCGAGAGCCTGATCGAGCACCCCGCCCGGATGACGCACGCCTCGACCGCGGAGGCGCCGTTCGCGGCGCCGCGCACGCTGGTGCGGCTGTCGGTCGGGATCGAGTCCGCCGACGACCTCGTCGCCGACCTCGAGCAGGCGCTCGCCGCCGCTCCGCGGCCGGCCGCGGGCGCCGTCCCGAGCTGACGCCCCGCGACGGCGGCGATCGAGGCCGTGTCCGGTCTCTCCGACGGCCGGGAGGCGCTGCGCCGCGCCGACCGCGCAGGCGCCCGCGACACCTTCCTCGCGCAGCCGAACGGGAGGGCAGTTGCCCGTCGGCGCGGCCGGCGCCGCCGCGGCCCCTACCATGCGCGCGTGGCCGACCCCGCTCTCATCGACCTGCGCCACCTCGGCGACGAGCGCGTGATCGGCGCCTACCTGCTGGACACGCCGGACGGGCCCGTCCTGCACGACTGCGGGCCGGCCACGGCGCTCGCTACGCTCCGCGCCGGCCTCGCGGAGCACGGGCTCGGCGTCCGAGACGTGCGGCACCTGCTGCTCTCCCACATCCACCTCGACCACGCCGGCGCGGCCGGCCACCTCGTGCGCGAGCACCCGGGCTTGCTCGTGCACGTGTCCGAGGTCGGGGCGCCGCACCTCGTCGACCCGGAGCGGCTGGAGCGCAGCGCCCGGCGCCTGTACGGCGACGACTTCGACAGGCTGTGGGGCTCGCTCCTGCCCGTGCCGGCGGAGAACGTGCGGGTCGCGGGGGCGCGCGTGCTCGACTTCGACTGCTTCCCCAGCCCGGGCCACGCGTCGCACCACGTCTGCTACCTGCGCGACGGCGTCCTCTACGCGGGCGACGCGGCCGGCGTCCGCATCGAGCCGTCCCCGCGCGTGCTCGCGCCCACGCCGCCGCCCGACATCGACGTCGAGGCGTGGGACGCGACGCTCGACGAGATCGAGCGACGCGCGCCGGAGCGGCTCGCCCTCATCCATTTCGGGGTCTTCGACGACCCGGCCCGGCACCTGGCCGATCTGCGCGACGCGCTCCACCGCGCCGCCGACCTCGTCGCGGCCGGGGCGAGCGAGGACGAGTTCGTCGCGGCGCAGACGGCGAGCCTCGGCGACGAGGCCCCCCGCTTCGAGCACGCGGTGCCCGCCTGGCAGTGCTACCGCGGGCTCGTCCGCTACGTCGAGCAGCGACGGGCCGCGGAGGCTGGCGCCGTCTGATGCCGCCCCACCTCTGCCGTCCGGCGTGGCGGCGTTCCTCCTGGCACGGGCATGGCGTCGCCGCGCGGCGGGGAGATGCGTCGAGCGGACGCTCTATCCTCCCGCCACGGCTGCGGAGACGACCACGACGCTGATCGAGGCGGGCCGCGCGGCGCTCGCCCGCGGCACGTGGGGCGACGCCCGGGCGCGCTTCGCGGAGGCGCTCGCCGCGGAGGAGTCGCCCGAGGCCTACGAAGGGCTCGGCGTCGCGGCCCGCTACGAGCTCGACGCCGCAGCCGCGATCGACGCGCACGAGCGCGGCTACCGGCTCGCCCGCTCGCACGGCGACGACGACACGGCCGCCAGGCTGGCCGTCCAGCTCGCCTACGACGCGTACACGTTCCGGGGGCTCGCGGAGGCACAGGGGTGGATCGAGCGCGCGGGTCAGCTCGTGCAGGGGCGCGCGCCGTCGCTGGCGTCGCCCTACGTCCCCTACATCCGCGGCTACCTCGCGCTGCTGGGACGGCACGACCCCGAGACGGCACGCGCCGCGTCGGCCGAGGCGCTGGAGCTGGCGCGGGCCGTCGGGGCGGTCGACGTCGAGATGCTCGCGCTCGCGCTCGAGGGGCTCGCGCTCGTGTCGAGCGGGGCGGTCGACGACGGGATGCGGCGGCTGGATGCGGCGGCGGCAGCCGCGGTCGGGGGGGAGATGACGGACGCCGACTCGATCGAGACGGTCTGCTGCCTGCTCATCGACGCGTGCAAGCGGGTGCGCGACCTCGAGCGCGCGCAGGAGTGGTGCCTGCGCGTGCGCGAGATCGCGGAGCGCTTCGGCGACCGGCAGATGTTTGCCGTCTGCCGCACGCACTACGCCGACATCCTGGTCTGGCACGGCGACTTCGCCCAGGCGGAAGCGGAGCTGGCGGCCGCGATCCGCGAGCTCGGGGCGCTGCGGCCGGACAAGGACGCCGACGCGCGCGTCCGGCTGGCGGAGCTGCGGCGGCGGCAGGGGCGCGTCCAGGACGCGGAGCGCCTGCTCGCCGACAGCGCGGGTCACCGGCTGCACGCGCTCGTCCAGGGTCTGCTCGCGCTCGACCGCGGCGACGCAGCGGGGGCGGCGGACGCGGCGGCGCGCTTCCTGCGTCGCATCGGCGGGCTCGACCGCTTCGAGCGCGTCGCCGGCCTCGAGCTGCTCGTGCGCGCGGCGCTGGCGCGGAGCGACGTCGAGACCGCGCGCGAGGCGGCCGCGGAGATCGGCGACCTGGCCGCGGTCGTCGGCACCGCGCCGCTGCGGGCCGCGGCGCTCCTCGCCGCCGGACGCGTGGCCGCAGCCGAGGGCGAGGCGGACGCTGCGGCCGCGTTCGCCGAGGACGCCGCCGACCTGTACGAGGCGGCGGGCGCCCGCTACGACGCTGCTCTCGCCAGGCTGGAGCTGGCGGCGGCGCTGCGCCTGGCCGGAAACGAGGCCCGTGCGCGAGACGCCGAGGCGACCGCGCGCGCTGCGCTGCGCGCCCTCGGCGCGGCCGTGCCGGCCGAGCTCGCCGACGGTCCGCTCTCGCCGCGCGAGCGCGAGGTGCTGCGGCTGCTCGCGCGCGGGCGCTCGAACGACGAGATCGCCGCCGAGCTCGTGCTCAGCGTGCGCACGGTCGAGCGTCACGTCGCGAACGCCTACGCGAAGATCGGGGTCTCCGGGCGCAGCGCGCGCGCCGCCGCGACGGCGTGGGCGCACGCGCACGGGATTGCGTAGCGGCGCCGCGCGGATTGGGTACCGGCACCGATGCGGGGCCGCCGGCGCCGGCCTACGCTCGGCTCGTCCCACGACGAGGAGGTCGAGATGCCGAAGGCGTCCAAGCAGAGCGCATCCGAGCATGTCCAGATGGGCCCGTACGAGGGCCACCTGGAGCACTTCGACGGCGGCTACACGGTCGCGTTCGAGTCGTACGCGGAGGACGTGGACGCGACGCCGTTCTTCGCCGGGCTCCCGGACGACCGCTGCCAGTCGCCCCACTGGGGCTACGTCGTGCGCGGGAAGGTCGCCTTCCGCTTCGCCGACCGCGAGGAGGTCTACGAGGCCGGCGACGCGTACTACGCGCCGCCCGGGCACACGCCCGTCCTCTACGCGGGCGCCGAGATCGTCGAGTTCAGCCCCAGCGAGGATCTCGCGCGGACGATGGAGGTCGTCTCCCGCAACCTCGAAGCCGCCGGGCAGCCGGCCTGACATGCGCGCCGCGCTGCTCGACGCGGCGGCCGGCCGCCGCGCAGAGGCGATCGGCGTGCGCGCGTACGCGAGCCTGTTCGGCGAGCGGGCGGTGCGGATCGGCGGCGCCACCGCGTTCCGCGCCCCCGAGGCGCCCGACGCGCCGATGCTGAACCGCGTCGTCCAGCTCGGCGTCGAGCGAGCCGCGACGCCGGAGCAGCTCGACGCCGCCCTCCTGGCGATGGCAGGGCTCCGCTGCTACGTCGCCGTCTCCCCCGCCGCCCGCCCGCCCGAGCTCGCCGACTGGCTGCGCCGGCGCGGCTTCGAGCCCGGCTGGGGCTGGCGCCAATTCCGTCGCGCGGCGGACGACCTCCCGGCGGCGGAGACCGCGCTCGAGCTCGTCGAGGTCGGCCCCGAGCGCGCGGACGACTTCGCGCGCGTCGTCCGCGCGGCGTACGGCCTTCCCGAGGCGACGCGACCGTGGATCGCCGCCACCGCGGCCCTCGACGGCTGGACCTGCTGGCTCGCTCTCGCCGACGGCGAGCCGGCCGGCGCGGCGGCGCTCTTCGTCGACGACGGCGCCGGCTACCTCGGCTTCGCCGCCACGCTGCCCGAGCACCGCGGCAAGGGCGCCCAGAGCGCGCTGCTCGCCGTGCGCATCCGGCGCGCGGCCGAGCTCGGCTGCGGCGAGGTGTTCACGGAGACGGGAGAGCTGCGCCCCGACCGGCCGAGCAACTCGTACCGGAACATCCTGCGCGCCGGCTTCGGGGAGCTGCACGTCGTCCCCAACTGGCTCAGCCCCGCCCCTACGTCGCCCACCCGGTGACGAGCCACCGCCGCCGCAGGAAGCGGGCGCCGAGCAGCGCGAGCCGCAGGCAGATGAGCAGGACGATCGCGCCCCAGGCGCCGCGGATGCCCCAGCCCGCCTCGTAGCTTCCGAGCACGGCGGCCGCGCAGACCGCGAACGCCGCCAGCATCGACGCCGCCAGGTAGGGGCCGTCGCCGGCGCCGATCAGGATCCCGTCGAGCGCGAACACGGCGCCGTTGAGCGGCTGCATGAGCGCGAACAGCGGCCACACGGCGGCGCACTGGTCGAGCACCGCGTCGTCTGCGCTGAACGCGCGCGGCAGCGCGTCGTGGAGCGCGAGCAGCACGAGCGCGAAGACGAGGCCGGTGGCGACCGACAACGCGATCATGCGCGCCGACGCCTCGTAGGCGCGCTCCGGCCGGTCGGCGCCGAGCTCCCGCCCCACGATGATCTGCCCCGCGATCGCGATCGCGTCGAGCACGAGCGCGAGGAAGAGCCAGAGCTGGAAGGCGATCTGGTGGGCCGCCAGCGGCGCGTCGCCGAGGTGCGCGACGACGACGCCGACGAGCGCGAACGCGGCGACGAGCGAGGCGGTGCGCAGCAGGATGAAGACGCCCACGGAGAGCACGCGCCGCGCGAGCGCGGGGCGCAGGCCGGCCCGCTCGGGCCCGATGCGGCGCAGGATCGCCCAGGCGAAGCCGGCGCCCATGCCCGTCTGCGCGAGCGCGGTGCCCCAGGCGGAGCCGCGGATGCCCCAGTCGAGCCCGTACACGAAGACGACCTCGAGCACGGCGTTGGCGACGTTGCCGGCGACGACCAGCAGCAGCGGCGTGCGCAGGTCGGCGACGCCGCGCAGGAAGCCCTGGCCGCCGAGCGCGAGCAAGGCGGACGGCACGCCGACGGCGGCGATGCGCAGGTAGGTGACGGCGTAGGAAGCCGTGCGGCCCTCGGCGCCGACGAGCGCGACGACGGGCTCTGCGAGCGCCGCGAGCAGGACGGCGAGCACCGCGCCGAGCGCGAGCGACAGCCAGAGCGCCTGCGCGCCGAGCCGCGCCGCCGTCTCGTCCCGGCCCGCCCCGAGCGCCCGGGCCGTCTGCGCCGTCGTGCCGTACTGGAGGAAGTTGAACACGGCGAACAGGCCGAGCACCGTGGCGGCCACGCCGAGCGCCGCGAGCTGCGGCCGGCCCAGATGGCCGACGATGGCGGTGTCGACGAGCACGTACAGCGGCTCGGCCGCGAGCGCGCCGAGGGCGGGCAGGGCGAGGCGGACGATCTCGCCGTCGTAGGGCGAGCGGACGCGGGCCAGGCGGGCGCTGCGCGGCACGCGGCGATGATCCCACCCGGCAGCCGCCGCCGGGCGGCGCGGCGTGGAGAGGCGGCGCTCGATCGAGAGCAGCCCGGGTGCGCTCGCGTTCGCGGAGGGAGGCTGTGGGGGTGCAGTGACGCTGCGCGCCCTCAGCGCGTCGTGACCGCGTCGCCTCCGTCGACGGCGCGGCTGGCCTGCTCGGCGCTGCGGGTCGCGGCCTCCGCGGCCAGCGTTGCCGCCGCCGCCGCCCGCGCCGCCGCCTCGGCGGTCTCTGTCGCCGTACGCGCCGTCCGCGCGGCGGTCTCCGCGGCACCCAGGACCTCGTGCTCGGCGACGACCGCGCCGTACGCGGCCAGGTAGTCGGCCACCATCCGCTCCGGCGAGAAGCGCTCCTCGGCCACGGCCCGGATCTGCGCGGGGTCGAGGCGGTCCGCCTGCTCGAGCGCCGCCGGCATGTCACGGTAGTCGTCGACGACGATGCCGCTGCGGCCGTGCTCGACCACCTCGGGCACCGAGCCGCGCCGCGTGGCGATCACGGGCGTGCCGCACGCCATCGCCTCCACCATCACGAGACCGAAGGGCTCCTCCCAGGCGATCGGGAAGAGGAGCGCCCGCGCGCCCGAGAGGAGCTCGACCTTGTCGCCGTGGCCGACCTCGCCGACGTACTCGACGCCGCCTCCGAGGTGCGGGCGCACGAACTGCTCGAAGTACTCCTGCTCGGCGCGCTCGCGGCACTTGGCCGCGATCTTGAGCGGGACGTCCGCCTTGCGCGCGATCGCGATGGCGCGGTGGGCGCCCTTGTCCGGGCTCATCCGCCCCAGGAAGACGAGGTAGTCGCGCCGCCGCGCCGCCCGGTCTCCGGGCCGGAACGGGTAGAGCGAGAGGTCGAGCGCGTTGTGGCAGGTCGCCACCCAGGGCAGCCGCGGCCGCGGCGCGCGCTGGCTCTGCGAGATCGAGATCAGCCGCGCGCGGGGCACGAGGCGGCAGATCTCCGCGTACATCTCGCCGGGCCCGCCGTCGAGCGGGCCGTGGACGGTGTGCACGAAGGGAACGGTGACGAGACCGCCGAGCGCGAGGCCGAGCAGCCCGGTGTGGTCGTTGACGACGTCGAACTCGCCGGCGCGGCCGAGCGCGTGCACCGCGTGCTGGAGCTCCCACCACGTCTGCCCGATCCGCTCCGACGGCGCGGTCTCGAAGACGCTGTCCAGCGCCGCCTCGGTCTGCGAGTCGCCGGACGCGAACAGGGTCACGTCGTGGCCCGCCTCGACGAGGCCGTCGGCGAGCAGGGAGACGACGCGCTCCGTGCCGCCGTAGCGCTCGGGCGGCACCGGGAACCAGACGGGCGCGATCAGGGCGATGCGCACCGTTACACCTCCTCCACGCGGACGCGCCCGCGCTGCAGATAGACGTCCCACAGGCGACCGAAGGCGCGCACCCCCGTCAGGCGCAGCTCGCCCACCCAGCTGGGCACGTCGTCATCGAGGACGCTGCGCAGGCGGTACGAGCTGCGGTCGGGCTCGAGGCCGAGCAGGATGCGCAGCAGCAGCACCGGCGCGCCGGCCGCCCAGGCCTGTGGCCGCGCGGCGGTCGGGTAGGCGATCGGGAACGGCGTGTCCGTGCGCGAGTAGCCGGCGAACACCTCCGGCAGCGACCAGTCGAAGTGCCCCGCGGCCTGGAAGAGGCAGCGGGCGATGCGGCGCGCCTCGTCCCAGCGCCCGTGCCGCATCAGGCCCCAGGCGGCGATCGAGTTGTCGTGCGGCCAGACCGTGCCGTTGTGGTACGCGAGCGGGCTGTAGCCGGCGTCGTCGCTCGCCATCGTGCGGATCCCCCAGCCGGACCAGAGCGGGTCGGCGAAGAGCTGGTCGACCACGTCGTCCACGCGCTCGTCCGGGACGATGCCGCTCCAGAGCAGGTGCCCCATGTTCGAGCAGCGCGAGTCCACCCGCTGCTTGCGCGCGTCGAGCGCGAGCGCGTAGAAGCCGCCGCGCTCGTCCACCCAGAACGCCTCGTCGAAGCGGCGCTTCAGCTCCGCCGCGTCCTGCTCGAGGCGGGCGGCGAGCGCACGGTCCCGCCACACCTCGCGCGCCAGCTCGGCGGCGCGCAGCTTCGCGTCGTAGACGTAGCCCTGCACCTCGGCGGCCGCGATCGGCGCCTCGGCGGAGCGGCCGTCGTGGAAGCGCTGCGAGTCGCCGGAGTCCTTCCACGTCTGGTTGATCAGCCCGCCTTCCGTCCGCCGCCCGTACTCGACGAAGCCGTCGCCGTCGCGGTCGCCGTAGTCGTCGATCCAGCCGAGCGCGGCGTAGGCGGCGTCGCGCAGGCGCTGCACGAGGATGTCGTCGCCGGTCCAGCGCCACACCTCCGAGAGCAGCACCAGGTAGAGCGGGGTCGCGTCCACCGAGCCGTAGTAGCGGGCGAACCACGTCTCGGCCGCGCGGCCCTCGCGCACCTCGTGCACGATCTTGCCCGGCTCGGCGTCGATCGAGGGGTCGTCCACGCGCGCCTGCAGGTCGGCGAGCGCGCGCAGCGCGCCCGCGGCCAGCTCGGGGCCGAAGAGCAGCGTCTGCAGCGACGTGATGATGGTGTCGCGGCCGAAGATGGCCATGAACCAGGGCATCCCGGCCGCGGGCAGGTGGCTGTCGTCCTCGCCGCGCATGCGCAGAGCCGCCAGGTCGGCGACGGAGTGGTCGAACGTGTGCCGCAGCGCGTCCCACGTCGAGCGGAGCTGCGGCACGCGCAAGCTCCACACCGAGAGCGAGTCGCCGATGCGCCGGCGCTCCTGGCCGAAGCGCTGCTCCGCCACCTGGCGCTGCGTCTCCTCGCCGGACAGCGACGGCAGCACGTCCATGCGCACGTCCCAGCGCTCGTGCGGCTCGAGCTCGACCGTCCAGACGACGCGTCCACCGTCCACCTCGCCCGGCCGCGAGAGCAGCACCTGGGTGCGCGCCGAGCCGGCCGTCTCCTCGAGCACGATCTGGTTGGCCGTGGCGTCGTAGCGCGCCGTCGCCGGCGCCGGCAGCGCGGGTGCGTGCAGCGGGTCGCCGAGCGAGAAATCGTGCGCCTTGACGGTGATGATGTCGGCGAAGTCGGCGGCCACCTCGAGCGCGAGCTGCAGCGTGAGGGGACGCATCGTCTCGTTCTGCAGCACGACGTGGTCCTGCATGCCGTTGCCGACGAAGCGCTCGCGGGCGATCGAGACGGCGTCTTGGGGGAGCGTCGAGTCGGGCCGGTTGCGCAGGTAGAAGGCGGCGCTGAAGTACTCCACCCTGCCGGAGGAGAGCAGCAGCGGCGCCGTGCCGTTGAGGCGGAGCTCGAGCCGTGAGAGGAAGCGCGTGTCGTGCGCGTAGAAGCCGCCCGTGACCCCGCCGATGTCGCCGATCTCGTCGCAGATGCAGAACGTCGACCCTTCGAGGATGGTCAGCGCCGACATCGTCCTCCTTTCCCTAGGGCTCCTCCCGGCGCACGATCCGCGCCCCGCTCGACTGCTGCAGGGCCTTGATCACGATCTCGTCCACGTTCACGTGCAGCGGCCGGGTGAGCGCGAAGATGACGCAGTCGGCCACCTCGTCCGGCGTGATCGGGTCGACTCCCTCGTAGACGCTCCTCGCCTTCTCCGCGTCCCCCTTGAAGCGGACGAGCGAGAACTCGGTCTCGACGAGCCCCGCGTCCACGGTCGTGATCCGGATCGGCGTGCCCAGCAGGTCCTCGCGCAGGGCGTAGACGAAGCCTCGCAGGCCGAACTTGGCCGCCACGTACGAGGCAGCGTTCTGGTACGCCTGCCGGCCGGCGACGGAGCCCATGAAGAGGATGTGGCCGCCGTCGCGAATGTGCGGCAGGCACAGCCGCGTCATGCGCAGCACGCCGTCCACGTTCGTGTGCAGGACGCGCGCCTCGTCCTCCTCGTTCGACTCCCAGAAGGGGTAGCGCCCGAGCGCGAGGCCGGCGTTGTTGAAGAGGATGTCGATGCCGCCGAGGGCGTCCACCGCGTCGTCGACGAAGGCCGCGCAGCTCGCGGCGTCGGTGACGTCGAGCGGCAGCGCGACGTCGGCCTCGATCCGCTCGACGCGCCGCGCTCCGCCGGCGACGCGGACGCCGGCCTCGCGCAGCTTGCGCACCGTCGCCGCGCCGATGCCGCTGGACGCGCCCGTGACGACCGCCGTCTTCCCCTCCAGGTCCACGGGGACGGAATCTAGCGGCCGGCCGGAAGCCGGGCGCGAATACCCCCTTCGAGGGAGGCCCGCATCCCGGTCCCGACGACAATCGGAACGTGAGCGAGGCGACCATGCTCGACGACGCGGCCGGGACGGCGCCGTCCGACCCCCTCGCGCGGATCGCCGACGCGGTCCGCGAGGTGCTGCCCGGCGCCGCCGGCGACCAGCTCGTGTCCCGCATCGCGGAGATCCTCGCCTCGGCCCCACCCGCCGATCTCGAGCGCGTCGCGCTCGAGAACGCGCAGCTCCAGCACGAGCTCGAGCTGATGCAGAGCGTGGACACCCTCACCGGCCTGCGCAATCGGCAGCGCTTCTTCGAGGACCTGAAGCGCGAGGTGGCCGCCGCCCGCCGCCACGACTCGGCGCTGTCGCTGATCGTCCTCGACGTGGACGGCCTGCGCCAGGTGAACGAGCGCAGCGGCTACAGCGCCGGCGACCGGCTCCTGCTCACGTTGGGCGAGCTGCTGCTGACCCGCCTGCGCGTGACCGACATCGCCGCCCGCATCGGCGACGACGACTTCGCGGTGATCCTGCCCCGTACGCCGCTCGCCGGCGCCGCCCGCCTGGCGGAGCGCATCGGCGAGACGCTCGGCGACTGGGTCGACATCGGCGTCGCCGCGCTCGACGCGACGGTCACCTCCGGCGCCGACCTGCTCGAGCGCGCCGACCGCGACCTCGCCGCGCGCCGCAGCGAGCGCACCCGGCCCCCGGCCGCCTGACGGCACCCCGAGCGGGCCCGCCAAGTGGCTCTGAGCCACGAGGCCGCCGCGCGCCGCGGGCCGCCGTCGCCGGGCGGCGCGCGCGGCGCCCCGGCGCCCGACGCGGGGCCGCGGCTCGAGCCCGACCCGCTCCGGGCTCCGCCAGCCTGAAGCGGAGCGAACGCTCCGCTTTTCGCTACGCTCGAGGGGTGGCGAGCAGGACCTCGCAGCGACCGTTGCGGCGCGACGCGGAGCGCAACCGCACGCGCATCGTCGCCGCCGCGCGCGACGCGTTCGCCGCGCACGGCGTCACCGTCGCCGTCGACGAGGTCGCCCGCCTGGCAGGCGTGGGCGTGGGGACGCTGTACCGGCGCTTCCCCACCAAGGCCGCGCTCGTCGAGGCGGTGCTCGAGGAGGCGTTCGCGGAGCTGCTCGAGCGCGCGGAGCAGGCGGCGGCGGACGACGACGGGTGGCGCGGCCTGGAGACGTTCCTCGAGGCGGCGCTCGCGCTCCACGCGCGCAACCGCGCGCTCGAGGACCTCGCCGGAGCACGCGAGAGCCGCCGTCGGCGCGCGGCTGCGGCGCGGGAGCGGATTGGCCCGCTGGTCGCCACGCTCGTGCGCCGCGCGCAGGAGCAGGGGACGCTGCGCCCCGACGTGACGCCGGAGGACGTGCCGCTCGTCTTCTGGGGCGCGTCGCGCGTGATCGAGCGTGCCGGCGCGGTCGCGCCCGAGCTGTGGCGCCGCTACCTCCGCCTCGTCCTCGACGGGCTGCGCTCCGAGGCGGCGACGCCGCTGCCGCAGCCGCCGCTCAGCCGGGCGCAGCTCCGCCGCGTCGTGGAGGCCGCACGGTGAGCGCCCCGGACGACCACCTCGCCGGGCCGGCCCTGCGCACGGTCTTCGCGGCCCTCATGCTGGGCATGTTCCTCGCCGCGCTCGACCAGACGATCGTCGCCACCGCGCTGCCGACGATCGTCGGCGAGC
>Ga0070741_10013353_pt1 | contig 14549 bp, 16 predicted proteins | sample Coa_R1_4_FD_66440 | JGI IMG/M metagenome (GOLD analysis project Ga0070741, IMG submission 66440) | Surface soil microbial communities from Centralia Pennsylvania, which are recovering from an underground coalmine fire - Coalmine... | ecosystem: Environmental > Terrestrial > Soil > Unclassified ...
TCCCGGACTCTTTACGTGGGGCATCGCGCAAGCCCGGATCAGGCATGCGCAGGGTTCTTCAACCGCTGCTAGCGCTTGGCGTCGCGCGCGAGCCGCACTCCGCTGAACTGCCAGCGCGCGGCAGGAGGAAAGAAGTTGCGGTAGGTGGGCCGGATGTGGGACGCGGGGGTGACGCACGAGCCGCCGCGCAACACGAATTGATTCACCATAAACTTGCCGTTGTATTCGCCGACCGCACCGGCGGCCGGCCGATAGCCCGGATAAGCGAGGTAGGCGCTCGCGGTCCATTCCCAGACGTCGCCGAACATCTGGCCGAGTCTGCCGCTGTCGGGCGAGGGCAGCGGCTGGAGAGCGTCGCGCTCCAACAGATTGCCGATGCGGGGCATCTGGGCGGCTGCGCTTTCCCACTCCGCCTCGGTGGGCAAGCGCGCTTTGGCCCAACGCGCGAAGGCATCCGCTTCGTAGTAGCTGACATGGCAGACCGGCGCTGCCTCATCGATCGGCTGCATCCCGGCCAGTGTGAACTGCTCCCATCCAGAAGGTCCCTGTTCCCAATAGAGCGGCGCCTGCCAGGCTTGGGCGACGCGCGCATCCCAGCCGTCCGACAGCCACAACTCGGGGCGCTCGTATCCGCCGTCCTGCATGAAGGCTAGATATTCACCGTTGGTGATCAGTCGATTCGCCAATCGGTAGGGGTCCAGGAAGACGCGATGCCGCGGCTGCTCATTGTCGAAGCAGAACCCGCTGCCCGCGAAACCGATGTCGCGCACGCCGCCAGAGCAGTCCACCCACTCTAATGCACGCACACCGCGCTGCGCGTCCCGCTGCAACTTCCGATACACCGGTCGGGCCGGATTGCGAGAAAACAGGTGCTTGAGGTCGGTGAGAATCAGTTCCTGATGTTGCTGCTCGTGATGCAGGCCGAGCTCGAACAGATCGAGCGACGCCTGGGGCAGCGCGACTTCCAGCCACCGCGCCACATGTGCGTCGACGTGCGTCCGATAGGCCAGCACGTCGGTCAGGCCCGGTCGCGAGATGAGGCCTCGCTCGGGCCGAGGGTGCCGCGCACCGAGTTGGACGTAATAGGAATTGAACAGGACGCGGTAGCTCGGATCCAGCGGCCGATAGCCGGCGAGATGCGGAGCCAGGATGAAGGTTTCGAAGAACCAGCTCGTATGCGCCAAATGCCACTTGACGGGACTCGCATCGGGCATCGACTGAAGGGCGCAGTCCTCGGCAGACAGCGGCGCGGCGAGCGCGAGTGTCTGCGCGCGGATTTCGCGAAACTGCGCGGACAGGTGCGCCTGCCGTTCTACCGCGCGATCACGCTCACGACTCGCGTCCGTCTTTGACCATCGTTCCGTCGCTTTCATCGCACGCCGAATGACTTCTCGGATGCTTCGGATCGGTGCGCGTCACCTTCGCTCGGCACTCGCCCTCGTCCCGTCATACGCTGGAGCTCGTCGATGCGCTTGGAAGCTTCCGCTTTGGTCAGGTTCTCGTCGAACGGCACCTTGGCCTCCTCACTCAGGGTCTTCAGGTATGAGCGCTGTGCGCCGGTCATCGGCTCGTCGCCGGTGACCCAATCCTCCGGATTTTTCTCCATGTTACTGTGATCTGCCTGCTGTTGCGTTCGCTTGTCGGTCATCCTGTGCGCCTCCTCGTCTCGAAAAAGCAGCAGCGTCGCTGGCCGTGCTGCTGCACTGCTGTGCTATCGCTTGTCGAAACGTAAACCGGCAGCAACGCGGGTGCCCACGGCAGCCAGCCGGAACGACGCTTGCGGCCGATCCGCTGACCAGTGGCACCGTCGAACCGTTTTCGCTTCAGTCGTCCGAATCCCACAAGGAGCCCCGACATGCTCGACACTGACCGGGTCCGCGCGAGCACCGCGTCCGAGATCAACGCGCGAATCGACACCGCGACCGACGCAAGCATTCGCCACTATGCGAAAACGACGATCGGCGCGATCTCGCATCGGATCGAGGAACTCGATAAGGAGTGGGACCTGGAGCGCACTCTGGCGACCAATGCGGCGAGCCTCGCGCTCGGCGGCTTGGTGCTGAGCGTTCTGCACGACCGGCGCTGGCTGGTCGTGCCGACTTTGGTGATGTCCTTCCTTCTCCAACATGCCCTGCAGGGCTGGTGTCCACCGGTCCCGCTTCTGCGCCTGCTCGGTGTGCGGACGCGGCGCGAGATCGAGCGCGAACGTTATGCCCTGAAAGCCATGCGCGGCGATTTCGCCGGCGTCTTGCCCACCTCGCGGCCCGACATCGTCCTCAATGCAGTGATGCGTTGATGCCCGCACGCCACACGCTTCGGCCCGCTGGTCGTCTTGCGCGGCGCTTGCGCGCTTTTTGCTCGGCGGCAGCGCCATGGTCGCTGCAATCATCCCTTCCGCTCTGATCATCGCGCCGCGTCACGAGGCGGCTTGCGCCTGCTGTTGAGGCGTAAGAGTCGATGGCGTTTCCTCCTCGCCGCAATTCGAACCAGCCCGTGGGTGCCGCCCCCGCGGCCTGCCGGAAGGATGCTCGCTTTGGCCGGTTGGTCTACGTCGCGGGTTGGTGGTACGGCAGCACGACACTGCTGGGGTACGCCGGCGTGCGTCTGCGGCTCCCCGGCGAGCTGTATGGTCCTGCACCGCGCGCCCATGCTGCGATCGTTCGCTTGGACGAGGACACCGGCTACATGTGCGCCACGATCGAAGAGCGTCTGTGGGTCGCGTTCCGCGGTCATCTGGAGCCAGATGTCGGCCGTCTCAGCGCCGCGCTAGGCACGGGCGAACCGCTCGGCTCGGTCTTCCGCTTCGTTGCGGCCTGCGCCGGCGCCCAAGGCGAGGACGAAGCGATCGAGCTCGCCTTTCAGACGCAAACAGGCGAGGCAGCACTGATTGCCAGTCGTGCCGGCACACTCGGAACCGCCCGGCGCTGTTCCTTTATCTGGCGCACGCCTGTCATGGGCGCCACGGTTCCACTCCTCTAGCCGAGGATGCGCATCGCTGCGCTAAGCGCCGGTGAGCGCGGTGTAAACTGCGCTCGTTTGCCTCGCCTGGCTTCGCTATGCTGATCCGCATCGACTCTGCACCCGATTACGTCCCCCAGCCGCTGCCGGCCGAACTCGGGTTCGGACGTTATTTCACCAACCGCATGTTCCTTCAGCGCTACAGCCCGGAGCGCGGTTGGCACGATGCGCAGATCGTTCCCTACGCGCCGTTGACGCTCGATCCCGCCGCCGAGGTCTTCCACTGCGGACAGATGGTGTTCGAGGGCACCAAGGCGTATCGGCGCGTGGATGGCAACGTCAATCTGTTCCGCGTCGATCGCAACATCGAGCGCTTCAACTGTTCGGCGCAACGAATGGGAATGCCCACCGTAGAGCCAGCCGATCACCTTCAGGCGATCGAAACCTTGGTGCGACTCGAACAGCGCTGGGTCCCCGCGCGCAGCGGTTCGGCACTGTATATCCGTCCGGTAATGCTCGCGGTCGAGCGCAGCCTCGAAGTGCGCGCCAGCAGAGAATATCTGCATTACATCATCCTCAGTCCCGTGGGACCGTACTTCGGCAGCGGCTTCCAGCCGGTGTCCGTGTACGTGTCGCACGAGCATGTGCGTGCCGTACGCGGCGGGACGGGCGAGGCGAAGACGCCGGGCAACTATGCGGGCAGCCTCTACGCGACCGAAGAAGCGCGTGCCCAGGGCTGCCAGCAGGTGTTGTGGCTGGACGCGGTGGAACGGCGCTACGTCGACGAAGTGGGCGCTATGAATGTGGCATTTGTTTACGACGGACGCGAGATTCGAACGCCGGCACTATCGGGAAGCATTCTGCACGGTGTGACCCGCGACAGTGTGCTCCGACTGGCGCCCGATCTAGGCTACCGCGTGGCCGAAGCCTCGATCGAACTGGAAACGGTCTTGCGCGACATCGAACGGGGTGCCATCACCGAGGCGTTCGGAATGGGAACGGGGGCGGTGATTGCCCCGATCGGCAAGCTGTACTACCAGGGTCGCGAACAGACGCTGAACCAGGGCCAGCCGGGGCCGGTGGCCAGCGCACTGTACGACACTCTGACCGGCATCCAATATGGCCGCGTACCGGATCGCTACGGTTGGACGCGAATCCTGGATGTCCGGTCCGGCGCCACCACGGCTGTCTAGCGGGGCGTTGAGAACCTGCGAAGGTGTGGGCTAGGCACCTGCCCCATGCTGCCTGCCTCGCGTTGCGAAGAACTCCGGCAGCCGCGCAACGAGCGCGGCGAGCGCACGGCCGCGATGGCTGATGCGATTTTTTTCCTCGAGAGCGAGTTCGGCGCCAGTACGCTGCAAGCGCGGATCGAAGAACAGCGGGTCGTAGCCGAAGCCGCCCGCTCCGCGCGGTGCGCGCAAGATCTCGCCATGCCAGACGCCTTCGGCAATCAACGGTTGTGGATCGTAGGGGTGGCGCAAAAGTACGATGACGCAGTAATAGTGCGCGCGGCGGTCGGCACGATCGGCAAGCAATTCGAGCAAGTGCGCGTTGTTTCGGGCGTCCGACTTTGGTTCGCCGGCGAAGCGGGCAGAGTGCACGCCGGGCGCCCCGTCGAGTGCATCGACGCAGATTCCCGAATCATCGGACAAGGCAGGCAAGCCCGTGTGCAACGAAGCGTGCCGGGCCTTCGCCAACGCATTCTCGATGAAGGTCGGATGCGGTTCCTCGGCTTCGCTCACGTGGTAGAACGCTTGGGGAACCACCTCGAAGTCGAAAGAGGCCAGGATCGCCGCGATCTCGCGGATCTTGCCCACGTTGTTGCTCGCCAGGACCAGACGCCGCATGGGAGGTGTCACTCAAAGGCCCGGAACTCAAAAGCCCGGAACTCGAAGGCCTGGAACTCCAAGACGCGCAACTCGATGAGCCGATGCCGAACGCCCATGACTCAAAGCCCGAGCGCTGAGCGTTGCAGCGCGATCAGCCGCCCGATCCCCATCGCCGCCAGCTCGATCATGGCGTCGAGTTGGGTGCGTGAGAACGGCACTCCTTCCGCAGTACCCTGCAACTCCACGATTCCACCCGCGCCCGTCATCACGACGTTCATGTCGGTCTCGCACGCCGAGTCCTCCTCGTAATCGAGGTCGAGGACCGGCGTGCCGGCATACACGCCCACCGACACCGCGGCGACGAAATCGCGGATCGGATCGGTGTCGAGCTGACCGCGCGAACGCAGCGTGGACAGCGCATCGTGCAAGGCGACGAACGCGCCCGTGATGCTCGCTGTGCGCGTACCGCCATCGGCCTGCAGCACATCGCAATCGAGCTGGATCGTGCGTTCACCAAGGCGACTGAGATCGACCACTGCGCGCAGACCGCGTCCGATCAGCCTTTGGATTTCCTGGGTACGACCCGATTGTCGTCCGCTCGCGGCCTCGCGCTGCATGCGCGTGCCGGTCGAGCGCGGCAGCATGCCGTATTCCGCCGTGACCCAGCCTTGTCCTTTGCCTTTCAGAAACGGCGGCACCTTGTCGTCCACACTTGCCGTGCAGAGCACACGGGTGTCGCCGAACTCTACGAGAACCGAGCCTTCGGCATGACGGGTGTAGCCGCGGCTAAAGCGCACCGGACGCAGTTCGTCCGATGCTCGTTGACTAGGGCGCATGGAAGGAATGCATAGAAAGAAGCGGTGGCGAGGCGTAACGTGATTCGGGGCGGGCAGCGGGCCAAGGATTCTGTGCTATCTTCTGGCGACCCCATTGTCGTGGCCCATCCGCGCAAAGTAAAGCCCGCGCGCAGGAGTTCCAGTTGATCTACAGCATGACCGGCTACGCCTCGCGCTCGGACGAGTTGCCGCTTGGCACGTTGAGCGTAGAAGTCCGGTCCGTCAATCACCGCTATCTCGATCTGACCTTTCGTCTTCCCGACGAAATGCGTGCCTTCGAACCGGCGCTGCGCGAGCAATTCGCGACGCGCCTCACGCGCGGCAAGGTCGAGTGTCGGATCGGATTTCAAAAGAATCCGACCAGCATCGTCGGGCTGGAGATCAACAGTACGCTGCTGCATCAGCTCTCGGCGCTCGACTTGCAGGTGCGCGAATCTTTGCCGGGTGCCGCGCCGCTTTCGGTCAACGACGTGCTGCGCTGGCCAGGCATGCTGGCCGCCGATTCGCTCCCCTTGGAAACTTTGAAGGCGCACACGCAGGCGCTGCTGGAGCAAGTGTTGGACGAGTTCACGCGCTCGCGCGCACGCGAAGGCGATAAGCTCAAACAGATGCTGCTCGAGCGGGTGGAACGCATGGAGGCGCTCGCCCTCGAGGTGCGGCCCAAGATCCCATTGCTCGTGCAGAGCTATCGCGAGCGCTTGGCGAGCCGGCTGCGCGATGCCGTCGCCGAGCTCGACGAAGATCGCATCCGACAGGAGTTGGTGCTGTTCTCGGGCAAGGTGGATGTGGAAGAAGAGCTGGCGCGGTTGACCACCCACTTGGGCGAGACGCGCCGCATCCTCAATCAAGGCGGCGCCGTGGGCAAGCGGCTCGACTTCCTCATGCAAGAGCTGAATCGCGAGTCCAACACGCTTGCGTCGAAGTCGGTAGACATCGATGTGTCGCAGGCGGCAGTGGAGTTGAAGGTCTTGATCGAGCAGATGCGCGAGCAGGTTCAGAACATCGAATGACGCGATCGATGGCAGGCCCGTCGGATCGACGCCGCGCGATCAAGCGGAGTGCTCCGATGCCGTTACTCTATTCGCCCAGTCCTTCCTCGGTTGAAGACGCGGCCCGCATCGTCCGTCTCCCCAAGGTGCAATGAACGGTAACCTCTTCATCGTGTGCGCTCCATCAGGAGCCGGCAAAACGAGTCTGGTCAACGCGCTGCTCGAGCGCGAGCCGCATATCGAGTTGTCCATCTCCTACACGACGCGCATTCCGCGTGAGGGCGAGGTGCACGGCCGCGAATATCATTTCGTGTCACGCGAGACTTTTCTAGCGATGGCGACTCGGGGCGAGTTCCTCGAGAGCGCCGAGGTGCATGGCAACTTGTACGGCACTTCGCAGGCGTGGATCGACGCCAAGATGCGCGAGGGACGCGACATCGTGCTCGAGATCGATTGGCAGGGGGCACAGCAGGTTCGTCGTCTGGTGCCGTCTGCGATTGGCATATTCGTGCTCCCGCCATCGCTCGACGTGCTGCGTCGTCGCCTTACCGCGCGGGGCCAAGATTCCGATGATGTAATCGAGCGGCGACTCGCCAACGCGCGCGAGGAGATCCGCCATGTGGGGGAGTTTGACTATGTTATTATCAATCAGACGTTTGATGTGGCGGTGGTCGATCTCGTTAGCATCGTTAGGGCCGCGCGCCTGCAGGTGACCGCCCAGCTCGCACGCTACCAAGATCTGATCAACGCAATGAAGTGAGGTGGCCATGGCCCGAATCACCGTGGACGACTGCCTGAAGGCAATTCCCAACCGATTTGTGCTGACCTTGGCCGCGACTTATCGCGCGCGTCAGCTTACGCAAGGCGCATCGCCGATGATCGATGGCGCCAAGGACAAGGCGACCGTCACCGCCTTACGCGAGATTGCCGCTGGGAAGGTCGGAACCGAGATCTTGAACAAGGGTCAGACCTAGGCCGCTGCCTGATCTCTTCTGGCCAGCTTGGATTCCCCCGGCTCCCCCGAACAGCCTCGACTCAGCGCTGACCCAGCGATCACCCTCGGCGGAGCTTCCCCTATGTCAGAAGCTCAGGTTCTTCTCCGCGATGCCGCCGCTTACCTCCGACCGGAGGACGTGCATCAGCTGCAGTCGGCTTATGAATTCTCCGAAGCGGCGCACGATGGTCAGTATCGTCGCTCAGGCGAGCCTTACATCTCGCACCCGGTAGCCGTCGCCAGCATTTTGGCGCAGTGGCACATGGATCCGCAGGCGCTGACCGCTGCGCTCCTGCACGACGTGATGGAAGATACGACGGTCAGCAAGTCGGAGATCAGCGAGCGCTTCGGCAAGATGGTGGCCGATCTGGTCGACGGCGTGTCGAAGCTGGACAAGATCGAGTTCGAAAGCCAGCAACACGCCCAGGCGGAGAACTTTCGGAAGATGTTTCTGGCGATGGCGCGCGACGTGCGCGTCATCCTGATCAAGCTCGCCGATCGGCTGCACAACATGCGCACGCTCGACGTGATGCAGCCGACGAAGCGTGCCCGCATCGCACGCGAGACGCTGGAAATTTACGCGCCGATCGCCAATCGCTTGGGCTTGAACAGCTTGTACCGCGAGTTGCAGGACCTCTCCTTCCGCAACCTGTATCCCAATCGGTATCGAGTGCTGAAGAAGGCACTCGAAGCGCAGCGCGGCAACCGCAGGGAAGTGCTCGAGCGTATTCAGGATGCGATCAAGCAACGCCTCGAGGATGCCGGGATCGAAGCGCAGGTCAACGGGCGCGAAAAGAACCTCTACAGCATCTACCACAAGATGCAGGACAAGAATCTGTCTTTCTCGAAGGTCCTGGACATCTACGGCTTTCGCGTCATCGTGCAGGATGTGCCGGCCTGCTATCTAGCCCTGGGCGCGCTACACGGCCTGTACAAGCCGATTCCGGGCAAGTTCAAGGATTACATCGCCATACCCAAGGCGAACGGCTATCAATCCTTGCACACCACGCTGTTCGGTCCGTTCGGCAGCCCGATCGAAATCCAAGTCCGCACGCAGGAGATGCACAAGCTCGCCGAGGCCGGCGTCGCATCTCATTGGCTGTACAAGAGCACCGATGCATCGTTGAGCGAGCTGCAACGCAAGACGCATCAATGGCTGCAGGGCTTGCTCGAGATGCAGTCGGAGAGCGCGGACTCGGTCGAGTTTCTCGAGCATCTCAAAGTCGACCTGTTCCCCGATGAAACGTACGTCTTCACTCCGAAGGGGCAGATCATGGCGCTGCCGCACGGCGCCACCTGCGTTGACTTCGCCTATGCCGTGCACACCGACATCGGCAACCGCTGCGTGGCGGCGAAGCTAAACCATGAGCTGGTGCCGCTTCGCACGGAATTGAAGAATGGCGATCGCGTTGAAATCATCACTGCGACGCATGCCAAGCCCAATCCCTCTTGGCTCAATTTCGTCGTCACCGCGAAAGCGCGCCACCATATCCGACATTTCCTCAAGACCATGCAGTACGAGGAATCGGCTCAGCTGGGCGAACGCCTGCTGGCACAGTCGCTCGCAGCTCTGGGTGGGCGGATGAAACAGCTCGAAGACGCCGACTGGGAACGCGTGTTGAAGGAAACCGGCGGGAAATCACGCCAGGAAGTCCTGGCCGATATCGGCTTGGGGCGCGTGCTGGCGATCGTGATCGCACGCAAGCTCTTGCCGAGCCTACCCGGTCAGGCCGCGGTAGCCACACCCGGCCCTGTCGTCATCCGCGGCTCGGAAGGTCTCGCCCTGCAATTCGCCAAATGCTGTCATCCGATTCCCGGCGACCCCATCATTGGACTGATCAAGAAGGGGCGCGGCCTGGTCATCCACACCCACGACTGCCCGGTGATCGCCAAGATGAAGCGCGAGCCCGAGAAGTGGCTCGACGTCGACTGGTCACCGGAAACGCGCAAGCTGTTTTCGGTCAACATCAAGCTCGTAGCTTCCAATCAGCAAGGCGTGTTGGCCAAAGTGGCCTCGGAGATCGCCAGCAACAACTCGAACATCGAGAACGTCAGCGTCGAACCCGGCGACAGCACTGCGTACAGCAGCATCCATTTCACTCTGCAAGTCCACAATCGCCTGCATCTGGCCCAGATCATGCGCGGTCTGCGACGCTTTCCGGAAGTGATCCGGATCACGCGACTGAAGGGCTAGGCGGCGCGCTTGGGCCCAGGCCTTTGACCCAGGTCAAGGGGACGCTTGCGCAGCGGGGCACAATCCACGGGGCATGGAGTATAGTCGGCGCTGACAGGGGGCTGAACAACGACTACGCGTGCCGGATATGGCGCAGTGAGCAGGGAGCGAGCAGTCGTCCTCCTGCAGCCTGGGAGACGATCAGGAGCATCATGATGAAATACCTGTTTGCAGGAGTCCTCTTCGCGCTAGCGCTTGCCGCGCCGGCGGCCCAAGCTGAAGATCAAGACACAGATACCGCTGTGCTGCCGGCGCGCAAGGCGAAGGCAAGCTCAGTGTTACGGCAGGAGTCGCTCGAGATCCCCGGTCTGACTGCCTGTCATCAATGCGAATGGCGGCCTAAGCCACACCAGAAAGCCGCGGCGGAACAATGCGGCACCACTGCGGACGGGGCAGCGAAGCTCGGCATTTTCGAATGCGGCTTCTCGCCCGATTGCGAGCGGGTGTGCAACTTCGTGCAATGCGCGAATTGAGCGATCGCCCCTCGAGACGAGTTCGGGCCGGCTTGCCGGCCCGAATCATTTGTTGGACCCGCTTCAGGTCCGCACGATCGGGGTTTCGACACACCCCGCTACGGTTTGGGTGGCCGCTGCATCTTGCACGTTGTGGCCATCGCCGTGTCCTTCGCGTCGATGCGCCCCTCACTGCGGAAGCCGAAACCGGTGCGCTCCATGTCGAACTTCACGCCCGGCGTGCCGGCCTTAGTGAAGGTGGAGATGTACATCGGCTGGAGGAGCTGATGGTTGTCGGCCCGCATCGTCACTTCCCCGGTAAAGGCTGGGAACTTCATGCCTTCGAGCGCGTAGGCAACCTTGAGCGGATCGGTTGATTTGCTCGACTCCATCGCCTTCACCAGCATCTCGATCGCGTTATAGGCAGCGAGCCAGACGAAGTCATCCTTCGCGTCGGGGTAGCGCTTGCGATACTGCTGAACCAGCGCGTCGGACTTCGAATCCCCCACGTTGCTGTGCCAATGGCTCACCTGCCGCACGTGCCCGGCGCCCGCTTCGCCGATGGCGGTCGGACCGCCGGCGATGCCAGCGTAGTAGGTGTAATACTCGACGTTCAAGCCTGCGTCCTTACCCGCCTTGATCAGCAGCGCGAGGTCCGCACCCCAGTTACCCGTGATGACGGTGTCCGCGCCGGAGGCTTTAATCTTCGCTACGTACGGCGCGAAGTCCTTGACTTTACCCAGCGGATGCAAGTCGTCGCCGACGATCTGAATGTCGGGACGCTTCTTGGCCAGCATCTCTTTCGCCGCCTTCGACACCGCTTGGCCGAAGGCATAGTCTTGATTGATCAAGTAGACCTTCTTGATCTTCTTTTGCGTGGCCATGTAGTTGGTCAGCGCCTGCATCTTCATGTCGGCGTCAGCATCGAATCTGAAGTGCCAGAAATTGCAGCGATCGTTGGTGAGTGCCGGATCGACGGCCGCGTAATTCAGGTAAAGAATGCTGTGCTCGGGGTTGCGCTGATTGTGCTTCGCCACCCCGTCGGACAGCGCGCCGGCCACCGCAGAGGAGTTGCCTTGCAACACGTAGCGCACGCCCTGATCGGTGAGCTGCTTGAGCGCGTTGAGCGCTTCCTGGGGGTTGGCCTTGCTGTCGAGCGGAACCAGCTCCAGCTTTTGTCCCAGCACACCGCCACGCGCATTGACGTCCTCGATCAGCATTTGATAGCCGCGCATACCCTGCTCGCCGACGTTCGCGAACGCTCCCGACAGCGGATCGATGTAACCGATCTTGATCTGCGCATGCGCTGCCGGCAATGCAACCGCGAGCAAGGCAAGGCTCGTGCAAAGCTTGCCACCATACTTCTTCAACATCTAACTGTCCTCCAGATGGGAAACCCGGAAGCGCTTCTCCCGGGTGGAAGGCGTTAACGAATCGCGCCTCGTCCGCGTTTACTGCTGCTAAACACCGACCGAGGCGAGCGCCTCGAAGTCGGTGCGCACGCGCCGTTGTACCGGATTGATCAGCTCACCCAAGCCCTCGATGCGGCACTCCGCGATGTCGCCATGCTCGATGACGACAGCGCCTGGGGTCCCAGTGCTGATGATGTCGCCCGGATAAAGCGTCATGAAGCGAGAGTGAAACGACACGAGATGATCGGGTGAGAACGCCATGTGCGCGACGACGTTCTCCCGGTGCAGGATAGCGTTGCGATACGTCCCCACCTTGAGTTGCCCGACGTCGCCGACTTCATCGGGCGTGATCAACTCCGGACCGAACGAGAAGAAGGTATCGAAGTTCTTCGATCGCGTCAGGAAACGCGGATTGCGTTGAAGGATGTCCGCCGCCGTCATGTCGAGGACGAGGCAATAGCCCGCGATGACCGAGGCCGCCGCGGATTCCGGCACATCGCGGCACTGCCGCCCGACGATCACCCCGAGCTCGGCCTCGGCGGTCACTCGTTGCGACTCGGCCGGCAGCCGGATTGGATCGCCTGGGCCAATGATCGTGTGATCGCCCTTCATGAACGAAGCGGGCTCGGTGGGAAACGGCGCGGACAGATCCGCGGCATGGTCGCGGAAATTGAGACCGATACCCCAGATCTTTCGAGGATGACGATACAGCGGCGCGAAGGCCACCTGGTCGCGGCGCAACGCGCTGGGTGTGCGTCGGGCATCGTCCAACAGATTGGAGTTGAGGCCGTTGGCGATCAGGTCGAGCAACTGCGTCGGCCAAGCGCGACCGAGCCAGGCATTGGTGAACTTGACGGGGACGATATTGCTGCCGACGACAACCGCGGCGGTTTCCTCGCCCTCGAGGTGAATCGAGCAAAGGCGCATGTTGTTCTCGTTATGCGGGCCGGTCGATGCATCGGATTCACGCACCTGCCGATGGCCGCATTCTACCTTCGCCGCCGTCGCGGAGGGCGGCCGGCGCAAGCGCCCCGAGGCTACGCGCTGCTTTCCAGTAAGAAGACGCCGAACCAGCCCTTCGGATCCTGCCAGCATTGCGCTCGCGGAAAGCCCGCTTGCGCTGCAAGCTCGGCAAACTGCTCCCCTCGATATTTGTAAGAGTTCTCGGTATGGATCGATTCGCCGGGCGCGAAGCGGATGAGCTGCTCACCCAATCGCACGCTCTGTGCGCGGCGGCTGACCAGATGCATCTCGAGTCTTTGCAGGGACGCATCGTAAAAGGCGCGGTGCTCGAACGCGCTGAGGTCGAAATTCGTCTTGAGCTCACGGTTGAGCCGAGCGAGCACGTTCAAGTTGAACTGCGCGGTGTAGCCTTCGGGATCGTTATAGGCCCGATTGAGCACTTCGACGTCTTTGACCAGATCGACACCCACCAAGGCTTTCGCTTCGGCGCCGAGGAGGCTACGCGCGTGCCGAAGGAAGGCAACCGCCTCGTGCGGGTGCAGATTGCCGATCGTAGAACCGGGGAAGAACAGCAGCGCCCGCCCCTGTGCTCCCCGTAAACTCGTTACGAGCGCAGGATCGTTGAAATCGCCCGCAATCGCGTGCACCCGCAGCCAGGCGTATTGATGCGCGAGCGCTCGCGCCTCGGCGATCAACTGCTCCACGGACACATCGATTGGAAGGTAAGCGGCCGGCCGTAACGCCGTCAACAACAGGCGAATCTTGCGCATGTCCCCGGCCCCCGGTTCGATTACTTTGACATGGCGACCGACCCGCTCAGCGATCGCTGCCGCGTGCGCGGTCAGGATCGCGATCTCACTGCGCGTGGGGTAGTAGGCTTCGGTGCGGGAGATGCGTTCGAACAGCCTGGCCCCGGCAGCGTCGTAAAACAAGCGTGCCGGCAGCCACTTTCGGTCGGCACCCAGACCGGCCCGCACCTCGTCCAGAATCGACGTCGTCGGCCGATCGAGCCGAACGAAAGTCAGGTTGGGCGGCGGGGGGTAGGCGACGTGACGTACGATCGTCATCTTCGGGCACTCCCCAAGAACGCGATTCGAGACAGCGCCCGCAAGCGCTGAACGTTATGGGGCGTTGTCGGCACGCGGCGTACCGAGCGTCAGCCATGCTGCTGACAATCGCCGCAAAAGCCGGCCAATAACTGGCGCTCCCGAAAGGGACTGTACGCTCACTACGGCTGGCGTCAAACCCGCAACCAGCGTCCCTGCCGGCCGGTCCAAGGTCAAGCTCTCGCCGCGCGAGAGAAATCGATCGACCCAATCGCCCGGTGTGGTCACCCACAGCACGCCAAACAGACAAGTCACGCGCACCGGCGAGCGGGAATCGAGCCGTAACGATTGATCTGGATCGAGTGCAGTCATGGGGTGCTCCTCTACGAAGAGACACTCTAGAGCGACGCCCCTGAACGATACAGACATAGATTTTTTGTATTTGGGCCGGTACAGTTTAGGTAGTAATCCTTCTGTATCGGTTCTACCGCTGAGGAACTGTGTCTGGAACCCTATGAGCAGTTTGCGCCACGATGCGAGCATGGATGCGCGCGAGACTTACCTTTACCACGCCCTGGCCGGACGCTTGTCCCAGGCGATCCGCGCCGGTAGCCTCAAGGCGGGAGATCGATTGCCCTCGGTGCGGCAGCTCTCCCAGCAGCACCAAGTCAGCATCGCGACCGCCGTCCAAGCCTATCGCTGGCTGGAGAATCAGCGCCTGATCGAGGCGCGCCCCAAATCGGGCTATTTCGTGATCTCGCGGGGCCGGCGGCTGGAGCTGCCCAACGTCTCCTCGCCACCGCTTTCGGCGAGCTTCGTCGGCATCAACCACGTGGT
>Ga0070741_10013354_pt1 | contig 14548 bp, 18 predicted proteins | sample Coa_R1_4_FD_66440 | JGI IMG/M metagenome (GOLD analysis project Ga0070741, IMG submission 66440) | Surface soil microbial communities from Centralia Pennsylvania, which are recovering from an underground coalmine fire - Coalmine... | ecosystem: Environmental > Terrestrial > Soil > Unclassified ...
CTGGATGTCGCCGTTGGCGCGCTCGGGCAGGCGCACCGTGCAGTAGGGGAAGCGGAGCGCGCGGAACGCCCGCTCGTAGTTCCAGGAGAAGTTGGCCGCCGGCGTGAGCGTGGTCCCGGGAACGAGGAGGATGGGCTGGCGCGTCGCGCGGCGCACGGACGCGGTGCAGCGGAGGCTCTCGGCGAGCGCCTTGCGAGACACGTCGAGCGGCGGGCCGGGCCGGTCGACGGGCGCGTAGCGGACTTCCGCGAGCGCCTGCCCGCCCGCCGCCAGGCACCCGGCGAGCGCCGCAAGCGCGGCCCATGTGCTCAGGCGCCCCCTCGCTCTCACTCCGCGTGGCGAGTGTAGCCCGGGCTTGCGGAGCGCACGCCGGTCGCGCCCCCGGCGGTCGCTGTAGATTCACGCCGATGCGGGAGATCGCGCCCGGGCTCTGGCATTGGACCGCGCGCCACGAGCGGATCGGCGCCGAGGTCAGCTCCTACTACCTCGAGCGCGAGCGGGTGCTCGTGGACCCGATGCTCCCGCCGGGCGGCCTCGACTGGCTCGCCGAGCACGGCCCGCCCGAGCACGCCCTGATCACGAACCGCCACCACGACCGCCACGCGTGGCGGATCCGCGAGGCTTTCGGGACCGTCGTCCACTGCGTGCGCAGCGGCCTTTACGAGCTCGAGGGCCGCGGCCCCGTGGAGCCCTTCGACTTCGGCGACGAGCTGCCGGGCGGCGCGGTTGCCCACGAGGTCGACGCGATCTGCCCGGACGAGACGGCCCTGCACTTCGGCGCCCACCGGGCGCTCGCCTGCGCCGACGGCGTGGTGCGCCACGGCGATGGGCCGCTCCGGTTCGTCCGCGACGAGCTGATGGACGATCCCGAGCGGACTAAGGAGGGGCTTCGCGAGGCCTACCGCCGGCTGCTCGACCTGGACTTCGACCTCCTGCTCCTCGCCCACGGCCCCCCTGTGGCCGGCGGCGCGCGGGAGGCGCTTCGGGAGTTCGCCGGCGGGCGCTGACGTCGCCGCCCGCCGCCTGATAAGACAGCGCGCGATGGGGACGATCGAGGTCACGGCGGAGCGGCGGATCGGCGCGCTGGCGGATCTGGTCTACCGGCTCATCGCCGACATGCGGGAGCACCACCCGCGCTTCCTGCCGCCCGCCATCTCGGATTTCGAGGTCGAGTACGGCGGCAGCGGCGCGGGCACGATCACGCGGTTCGCGATCACCGCCGCAGGGCGCACGCGGCGCTGCCGCATGGAGATCGGCGAGCCGGAGCCGGGGCGCGTGCTGACCGAGTCCGACCTGGGCTCGAGCCTCGTCACGCGGTGGACGGTCGAGCCCGAGGGCGACGCCTCGCGGGTGCGGATCTCCACCACCTGGGAGGGGCCCGGGGGGATCGGCGGCATCTTCGAGCGGCTGTTCGCGCCGCGGGTCCTGCGCGGGGTATACGAAGACGAGCTGGAGCGCCTCGACGCGTACGCGCGCGAGCAGGCGCGGCGCAGCGAGAGCACGAAGGAGGCAGCGGGATGAGCTACGCGACCGTGATCTGGGAGCAGTCGGGCGGCGTGGGGCGGATCACCCTCAACCGCCCGGAGACGCTCAACGCCTGGACCGCGGAGTTCGGGCGCGAGCTGAGGCAGGTCGTCGAGGGGGAGGCGGCCGGCGAGGGGGTCCGCGCCGTCCTCGTGACCGGCGCCGGCCGCGGCTTCTCCTCCGGCGCCGACCTGAAGGCGGGCTTCGAGCCCGCGGAGGACGGGATGCCCGACATCCGCCGCGAGCTGAACGAGATCTACCACCCGGTCATCGCCGGCATCCGGCGCCTGCCGAAGCCGGTGATCGCGGCCGTCAACGGTCCCGCGGTGGGCATCGGCTGCTCGCTGGCGCTCGCCTGCGACCTCGTGATCGCCGCCGAGTCGGCCTTCTTCAGCCTCGCCTTCGTCAACATCGGCCTCATGCCCGACGGCGGCTCCACCGCCTTCGTGCCGCCGGCGGTGGGCAAGGCGCGGGCCTTCCAGATGGCGCTCCTGGGCGAGCGGGTCCCCGCCGCCCAGGCGCTGGAGTGGGGGCTCGTGAACTGGGTCCACCCGGATGGCCGCCTGCCCGAGGAGGCGGAGGCGCTCGCCGCGCGGATGGCCGCCGGGCCCACGCGCTCATACGCCGCCGCCAAGCAGGCGCTCAACCGCTCGATCTACGGCGACCTCGAGGCCCAGCTCGCGCTCGAGGCGGAGCTCCAGCACGAGCTCGGCCGCTCGAAGGACTTCCTCGAGGGCGTGGGCGCGTTCGTCGAGAAGCGCGAGCCGGCGTTCAGCGGCGCCTGACGCTCCCGGGCGCCCGGCTGGCTCCGCCGGCTCGCGAAGGCTCCCGGCCAGCTTCGGCCAGGGCGCGGCAGAATCCGGGCCATGCCCGCGATCGGGCTCTTGGGCGACGTCATGCTTGGCCGCGGCGTGGCCGAGCGGCTGCGCGAGGCGGCGCCCGAGGAGCTGTGGAGCGAGGAGCTTCGCGGGCTCTGCGCGTCGCTCGACCTCGTGCTCTGCAACCTGGAGTGCTGCGTCTCCGGGCGGGGGGAGCCGACCCGGCGCATCCCCGGAAAGCCGTTCTTCTTCCGCGCTCCGCCGGCGGCCGTCGCGGCGCTGCGCGCGATCGGCGTGGGGGCCGCCTCGCTCGCCAACAACCACGCCCTCGACTACGAGACCGAGGCGCTCGCCGACACGCTCGAGCTGCTCGCGCGGGCCGGGATCTCCGTGGCCGGGGCGGGCCGCAACGCGGCCGAGGCCCGGCGAGGGACCAGGATCGACGCGGGCGGGACGAGCGTCGGGCTCATCGCCGTCGCCGACCACCCGGCCGAGTACGCGGCCAGCGAGGAGCCCGGCATCGCGTTCGCCGACCTGAGGCGGGGCACGCCGCGCTGGCTCCTCGACGAGGTCCGCGCCCTGCGCGAGCGCTGCGCGCTCGTGATCGCAAGCCCGCACTGGGGGCCGAACATGACCCCCGCGCCGGCCCCGTGGCAGCGGCGGGCGGCGAGGGAGCTGCAGGCCGCGGGGGCTGACCTCGTCGCCGGGCACTCCGCCCACGTCTTCCACGGCGCCGGCTGGGGCGAGCGTGGCCCCGTCCTCTTCGACCTCGGCGACGCCCTCGACGACTACAGGGTGGATCCCGAGCTCCGCAACGACCTCGGCATCCTCGCCATCTGGCGGCCCGGGGAGGAGGCCGAGCTGGAGCTCGTCGCCCTGCGCCTGGACTACTGCCGCACCGGGATCGCCCGCGGCGCCGACGCCGACTGGATCGCGGAGCGGCTCGCAGCCGCATGCGCCGAGCTCGGGGTGAGTGTCGAGCGGCGGGCGGAGTCGCGCTTCCGGCTGGCCAGAGCAGAGGGCTGAGCCGACCCCAGGCGATCGGATCGGCCCGGGACGGGGCCTGGGAGCCGGCGAGCGGCGGCCTTGTGGAACCGGGGCCCGGTTTCGTATCTATATTGGCGTGAGCGAGTCGATCCGGGCGATGGAGCTCCTGCCGCTGATCCGCAAACGGCTCGCTGCGCTCGATGCCGAGCCTGCCTCCGCGGTCGCCAGCGGCCATCGCGCCGCCCTGTGGCGCGCCCAGCAGTACGCGGCCAACGTCAGCCACACGGTCGCCGACCTGCGGATCTACGCGCTCGACGCGCTCGCCCCGGGGCGCTACGTGGAGGAGGACGACTACCGCCGCGGCTACCGCGAGGGGTTCCAGGCCGTTCTCGCCGATATCCGGCGCGTCGAGACGCGGCGCTACCTGCGCGGCGACGCCCACGACACGGCGGCCTGAGCGGCGGCGCGGAGACCGCGAGCCTGCTCGCCGCACGCGGCGGGCCCTGGCGCCAGCCCCCGCGGTCGCTCAGCCAGCAGCGGCCTCCGCCGCCTCGCGCTCCGCGCGCCTCTGGTCGGCCTCGATCTCCTCGGCGACCTTGAGCGCGCGGCAGAGGCGGTAAGCGACGAAGCCGGCGAGCGGCGGCAGGACGAAGACCGCGACCCGGTAGAACCAGATCTGCGCGACGTAGCTGAGCCCGGTCGCGACCGTGACGCGGTCGGCCGAGCCGGCGGCGAAGACGAGCACGACCCAGGTGAGGAACCCGGCGCCGATGGCCGTTCGCCACGGAGCGTCGCGCTGGCGCTCGAGCGCGTTGTGGAAGCGGCGATCGCCCGTCACCGGGCGCTCGAGCCACGGCCAGGCGAGCAGGGCGGCGAGCACGATGAGAGGGAAGAGGGCGCCGCCCCAGAACGGGTTGGGCACGACCGTGCGGCCGCCGATGACGACGTCGAACGACGGCACCAGCCGGAGCGCGCCGATGAGCCAGCCCAGGTACCAGTCGGGCTGGGCGCCGTTCGTGCTGTCGGCGACGTGAAAGGGGCCCCAGAGCCAGATCGGGTTGATCTGGACGAGCCCGCCGAGCAGGAAGAGGACGCCGGCGACGGCGGCGAAGAGGGCCAGCGAGCGCGGCGCGTAGGCGGGGAAAGCGGGGAGCCCGCGCAGCCTGCGCTCCCGATCCGGGCCCTGGGCGAACTGCGTGTGGTGGCGCGATGCGACGAGGGCGAGGTGGGCCGCGAGCAGGGTGCCGATGGCCACCGGCAGGATGAGCACGTGGGCGACGTACATCCGCGACCAGAAGCCCGGGTCGCCGGGAAACGGATGCCCCCAGACGGCTCCGAGATAGGTGACCTCGGTGGCCCGTCGGTACTCGTCGGGGGCGATGTCCAGGAACTCCCCGAAGACCGTGGTCATGGCGTTGTTGACCCAGATGTCGATCGGGCCGAGCGCCTCCTCGACGGCGCTCGCCGCGGGCTCGACCTGGTCGCAGATCGCGACGTCGGTGGGAAGGGACAGGGCCCGGCCGCCCTCGCTCTCGACGTCGCGGCGGGCGCCCTCGAGCCCGGCTCGCCCGCGGGCGAGCAGGGCGACGGCGTCGCCCCGCCGCGCGAACTCGCGCGCCACGGCGCGCCCGACGCCAGAGGTCGCGCCGGTGACTACGACCACCCGCGATCCGCTCACGGGGCCCTCCTACCACGCCCTGCCCGCTCGAAACGGAGCGGCGCCGGGCCCGCCGGTTTCCCGGCGGCGCTCAGCGTCTCGCGTATCACCGCGCGGCGGCGAGCACGTCGGCCACCGAGGCGTACGGCCCCAGGTGCACCCGCACGCCCCGCCCGGGGCGGCCGGCGACGATCGTGGCGGGCACGCCCGCGGCTGGCGCCACCGCGCGCAGCTCGCCGGCGGAGATGCGAAAGGCCGGGTAGCGCACGCCGGCGCGGGCGAGGAGCTCCCGGGCCGCCCGCGGGTCGTCGTCCACGTCGGCGGCGGCGAAGGCCACGCGGCCGCGCAGGCGCCGGGCCGCGCGGGCGAGCAGCGGCAGCTCGGCCCGGCACGGCTCGCACCACGACGCAAAGGCGGTGACGACCGCGGGTTCCGCGCGATGCCGGGCAAGCCAGGCCGAGAGCGCGCCCGCCCGCCCGCCGAAGCGGACGGCCGCCGGGCGGATCGGATCGGGCGCGGCGGTCACGGTGGAGCGGGCCGTGCCGCGGCCGCCGCGCGGCGACGGGCCAGCCTCGCGCTCCACGGCGACGACGACCGACGCGGCGACGAAGGCCGTGGCGGCCCCCAGCGCGACAGCGATCAGGAGCTTGCGCGCGCACGCGTCGTCGCTACCCGCGCGCGCCGGGCCGAAACCGCGCCTAGAGGGGCGGTTGGCGGGGAGGGCGCCGGGTAGGGGGCGGGCATGGGAGAGACGAGGCATCTCGGCGCGAGGACCTGGGTGATCGCGGAGGGGTAGATGCCCGGCGCGAGCACCGGGCCCGAGCCGCAGATGGAGAGCCACGAGACGGCCTGCATCCTCAACGCCGGCGAGCGCCCGGCGCGCCTCGAGATCACCATCTACTTCTCCGACCGCGATCCGGCCGGTCCCTATCGCGTCGAGGTGCCGGCACGCCGCACGCTGCACCTGAGGTTCAACGAGCTCACCGATCCGGAGCCGGTGCCGCGCGATACCGACTACGCCAGCGTGATCCGAAGCGACGTCCCGGTCGTCGTGCAGCACACCCGGCTCGACTCGCGCCAGGCGGAGAACGCGCTGCTCTCCACGGTCGCCTACGCCGCGGAGCCCTGAGGCGCGAAGGGCGCCCGTTTCGGCGCCGGGCGGGCGGGTAGTCGCGCGCAGCAGGCGACGAAAGGAGCGACGGGGCTGGGCGAGGAGACGCCGGCCCGAGGTGAAATGGAGGCTCGACTGCTCACCCAGCCCGCCGAGCTGAGCACGATCAGGACGCGGATCCCGGCCCGCCTGGACCGCCTGCCGTGGTCGCGCTTCCACTGGACCGTGATCATCGGGCTCGGGGTCGTGTGGATCCTGGACGGCCTCGAGGTCACGATCGTCGGCTTCCTGGCGCCGACGCTGGTAGCCCCATCGAGCGGCATCGAGTTCACGGACTCCGACGTCGCTCTCGCCCAGTCGCTCTACGTGGCCGGAGCGTGCCTGGGGGCGCTCTTCTTCGGCCAGCTCACCGACCGCTTCGGGCGCAAGCGCCTCTTCCTGATCACGCTCGGCCTGTACCTCGTGGCGACGCTCGCGACCGCAGCTTCCTGGACCGCCTGGTGGTTCCTCGGCGCGCGCTTCTTCACCGGAGCGGGGATCGGCGGCGAGTACTCGGCGATCAACTCGGCCATCGACGAGCTGATACCGGCGCGCACCCGTGGCCGGGTCGACCTGATCATCAACGGGTCGTTCTGGCTCGGCGCCGTGGCCGGCGGGCTGCTCTCGCTGATCCTGCTCGAGAAGTCCATCCTCCCGCTGGACGTCGGGTGGAGGCTCTCGTTCGGGCTGGGCGCGCTGCTCGGCCTCGGCATCCTGCTCGTCCGGCGCAACGTCCCCGAGAGCCCGCGCTGGCTCTTCATCCACGGGCGCGAGGAGGAGGCGGAGCGGATCGTCGGCAGGATCGAGGAGAGCGTGCGCGAGGACACCGGCCGCGAGTTCGAGCCGGCCGAGGATGCGATCACGGTCGAGCAGCGCCGCCGGATCCCGTGGCGCACGATCGCCCGCGAGGCCTTCTCCACCTACCCGCGGCGGACGGTTCTCGGGCTCTCCCTGTTCGTCGGCCAAGCCTTCATCTACAACGCCGTCACGATCACTCTCGGGCTGGCGCTCACGACGTACTTCGGCGTCGCCACGAACCAGGTCGGGCTCTTCTACGCCGCCTTCGCGGCGGGCAATTTCCTCGGTCCGCTGGCGCTGGGCCGCCTCTTCGACACGGTCGGCCGCAAGCCCATGATCGCCGCCACCTACCTGCTCTCCGCCGCCATGCTGGCTGCGGTGGCGCTCGGCTACGGGGCCTGCGGCTCGTCCTCCTGCGAGGGCCGGTACGGGCCCTGGGCGCTAACGCTCGCGCTGGCCGTTACCTTCTTCGTTGCGTCAGCGGGAGCGAGTTCCGCCTACCTGACCGTGAGCGAGGTGTTCCCGATGGAGATCCGTGCCCTGGCGATCGCCTTCTTCTACGCGATCGGCACCGCGATCGGCGGCATCACCGGCCCGCAGGTCTTCGAGCGCCTCGGCAGCTCCGGCACCTCGGGCGTCGAGCTCGCCTATTTCATCGGCGCCGGGGTGACGGTGCTCGGGGGCGTCGCCGAGCTGCTCCTCGGGGTGCCGGCCGAGCGGCGGCAGCTCGAGGAGGTGGCGGAGCCGATCACCGCGCGCGAGGCGGAGAGCGAGAGCGTCCCGCCGGTGGAGGCGGGACAACCGGCGCGGCCAAGCGCCAGGGCCAGGCGGTGGGCCCTCGGCCCCGGGTGGGTCAGCGCCGCCTACCTGCGACCGGTCGGCGACGAGCCGCCCGAGTGGCTGGACCGCGAGGTGGAGCTGATCGCCCGGGCCCTCGCGGACCGCGGGAGCGCAACGCGGCGCGAGCTCGCGGCGTTGGTCGGCGCTCGCTACTGGGGGCCGGGGTGCTTCGGCCGGGCGGTTGACGCGGCCCTCGCCCGCGGTCGCGTCCGGCGGCTGAGGCGCAACCGCTACGCGGCCGTTGAGCCCGAGCCGGGGGGGGCCGCCGCGTAGCCATGGCCGGGGCGGGGAGCGCACGCGAGCGGCTTCTGCGCGAGCTCGGCGCATGGCGCCCGGACCGGGGCGTGATCTCGGTCGTCGTGGACGCGGACCCCGCGGACCGCGGCGGCGCGTGGCGGATCGCGTTGCGCGAGCAGCTTCAGGCGCTGTCCGAGCAGGCCTCGCGCGACGACCGGGCCGCCGTGTGCGCCGCCGTCGAGCGGATCAGGGAGCGCCTGAACCAGGACGCGCCGCCGCCCGGCGGGCGCACGCAGTTCGGCTACGTGGAGGTGGCGGAGCGGCCGCGCGAGGTGTGGCAGGCTGCCCAGGTCGCGCTTGGGTCGATCGAGGCGAGCCGCGGGCCGGGGCCGCGCCTGCGGCCGCTCGTCGAGGCCTTCGAGATCGCTCCCGAGGTGGGCGTGGCCCTGCCCTCGCTGGAGCAGGTGCGCTTGCTCGAGTGGTCGCTGGGCGTGCTCCACGAGCTCGACCGCTGGGAGATCACGCTCTGGAGCAAGGACTGGCGCGAGCGCAAGGCGGAGCGCTCCCCGGCCGGGCCCGGCTCGCGGACCTCGGCATCCGGCCGCGACCAGTACGAGCAGCGCCTCGACCACAACCGGGAGCGGTTCCTGCACGAGGTCGGGGCGCACATCGCCCGCCGCCAGCGGGAGCGCGGCTGGCGCGAGCTTTTGGCCTTCGGCGCCGAGCCAGCCACCCGGGCCTTGGCGCGGGGAGCCGGCAACGGCGCCAAGGTCCACGCCCTCCCGGGCGAGCTCCTGAACGCCGGCGCCGACGATATCTGCGCGCACGTGCGCGCCGCCTTGGAGCAGCTCACGCGCGAGCGCGACGAGCGTCTCGTGGAGGCGATCGAGAACGCGATCGCGGCCGAGCCCGGAGTTGCGCTGGGCCCCGCGGAGGCGCGCGACGCGCTCCGCGAGGGACGCGTGCGCCACCTCGTCCTGGCGGCCGGCGACGACGACCCGGCGCGAGCCGCCGATCCGGTCGGGCGCCGCCGCTCGGAGCCGGTGGCCGAGGAGCTGATCGCCGCGGCGATCACGACCGGAGCGGAGGTCACGCCGGTGCGGGGCCGCGCGGCGGCGGTGCTGGCGCCGCACGACGGGGTCGCGGCCCTGCTGCGCTACTGAGGCGCCCCGATTAGCGTCCGGCGCTTCGGGTAAGCAGCCCGAAGCATGCGTGACGGTGTCGAAGGGGAGCGCTTCAGCGTCGGCGCGCGCGAGGACCGGCTGGTCTGGATCCTCGGCTCCTCGCGCAGCGGCAACACGTGGCTGCTGCGGATGCTCGCGGAGCTCCCGGGCGCGGTGCCGATAGACGACCCGCACCTGGGCCACCACCTGGGCGTCTGGCGGCCCATCCCGCTGGCCTGGGCGGCAGCGGCGGGCGAGCCGACCCTGACCACGCTCGACGAGGTCAAGCGCGAGAGCGAGAGCTACTTCTTCAGCGAGCGCTACCGCGACGCCTGGGAGCCCGCCCTGCGCGAGCTCGTGGTCGCCCGCTTCGACGCCCAGGTCGCCGCGAAGGCTGCCGAGGGCCCGGGCGACGCCGAGCCGCTCGTGATCGTCAAGGAGCCGGGTTCCCACGTGGCCGGCCTGCTGCTCGAGCTCTTCCCGCGCTCGCGGCTCATCTTCCTGATCCGGGACGGGCGCGACGTGGTGGATTCCTGGATGGACGCGCACAGGCCCGGGTCGTGGGCCCTCGACGAGGGCGCGTTCACGGTCGCGCCGGAGGGCCGGGAGGCGCTGGTCCGCTGGCTCTCGGCGGTCTGGGCCTACCGCATGGAGGCCGTCGAGCGAGCCTACCGGGTCCATCCGCCCTCGCGCCGGGCCTCGGTCCGCTACGAGGATCTGCTCGCCGACCCGGTGGGCGAGCTCGAGCGCATCTGCGCGCATCTCAAGCTCGCGGCGAGCGGGAGCCAGCTCGAGCGCATCGCCCGCGCGCACGAGTACGAGCGCGTGCCCGCCGGCGAGCGCGGCGCGCTCAAGGAGATCCGCGCCGCGGCTCCCGGCGGGTGGCGCCGCAACCTGGGCCCCAGCGAGCAGCGCGCGATGCACGAGGTGATGGGCAGGAAGCTGGCCGAGCTGGGCTATCTCGGCGCGCCCGCGAGCCGGGCGGCCTAGAGGCCTGATGCGGGTCATCCGCGCACGCGCCTAACCCACATCAAGCCTCCAGGTCCCCTGCCAACGCCGGCCGCGTAGGCAGAGCACCGTAGGCCTACGCGTCGCGCTCCAGCCCCACCGCCGCGCGAAGCTCCTCGACGTGGCGCTGGAACCGCTCGACGTCGCCCGTCCGCTGGTGCTCCATCAGGTCGGCAAGCCCGGCGGCCAGCGCGTCGATCTTTATGTGGAGCGCGTCGTCGTAGCGGCGCTCCGAGTTCTGGAGCAGCGCGATGAGGAGGAAAGCGAGCACCGATGTCAGCGTGTTGATGACGAGCTGCCAGGTGTCGATGCTCTCGAAGATCGCGATCGTCGGCATCCAGACCGCCACCACCACTACGCACGCGGTGAAGAAGAGCCCCTGGCTCACGAAGGTCGCCGCCGCCTCCGCGAAGCGATCGAACGCGGTCCTTCGCGGCTCCCTGGGGACTCGCACGTGCGCCTCCTCCATCGGGCCCGCCTTCGGCCGCCACGGACGAAGTCCTCGCGGGTTTCCGGCCCCCGTGCCCGGGTAGGGCCAAGGCATGTACGGGTCCTGGCTGCTCATCGTCGCCGGCGCAGTGGCGGCGCTCGCGATCGTCTTCGCGCTCGCGCTGAGCGCCTGGGCGCCGATCATCGCCGCGGCGATCGCGCTCGCGATCGCGTTCGCGATCGCGTTGGGCCTCGCCTCGCGCCGCAGCGGCCAGGTGGGCCACGAGCGCGCTACGGCCGCCCGCGAGCGCGCCGAGACGCCCCATGTGCGCAGCGGGAGGGGCGGCGCTCCGGTCTCGGGCGAGGGCGGGCCCGGCCGAGCCGACCCGCTAGGCCTCAGGTCAGCGCCAGGGCGAAGGCGCCGCCGAGCGCGGTGAATCCGGCGACCAGCCAGGCCACGTAATCGCCCACGTGGCCGCTGTGCAAAGCGCGCAGGCGCGCCGCCCAGGGCGTTCCCAGCCGCGCCCATGCGGTCATCCGCCGTGGCGGGAAGAGCGACAGCGCCGCGAGGGCGAGCGAGGCGGCGAGGGTGGACGCGGCCAGGAGGTAGGCATGGGCCGGCGGCGAGTGCGTCCCCCCGGGAGCGACCGGGGCTGCGGGCGCTCCCGCCAAGACGGCCCGGGCGTACGAGCCGCCGTCCACGAACCGGGAGGCTCCCTGCAGCATCGCATCGGCAACCCCGGGCACGATCCCGGCGGCGAGCGCGGCGAGCGCGAGCGCCGCCGCCGGGAGGAACATCACGGCCGGCGTGCGGTCGCGGGGCTGGTCCTCCTAGGCCGGCTGCGCCTCGGCCCGCACGGGCTCGCCGGGGAACTTCGCCTGACCGAGGCCGCAGAAGACACGCCCGATCGCGCGCACGACGGCGGCGGCGGTAAGCGCCGATGCGACCAGCAGAACCGCGGTCACCCACCCGTAGCCGGTGGCGCCGAGCGCGTCCTCGATCAGGGACTTGCCGAGGAACGTCCCGAATGGCGGCACGGCCGCGAACGAGAGGGCGCCGAGCAGGACCACCGCGCCGGTGAACGGGAGCGCCCGGCCACGCCCCGTCAAAGCGAGCTCGGAGACATGGGCGCGGCGGTGCTGGAGAATCGCCACGGCGACGAAGAGTGAGGCCTTGCCGAAGCCGTCGGCGACGATGTAGAGGGCGCTCCCGGCCACGCCGTCGGCGCTGAGCGTCGCCAGGCCGATGAGGAAGACGCCGGCGTACGCGATCGTCGCGAAGGCGAGCATCCGTTTCAGGTGGTCCTGCAGGAACGCCATCAGCGCGCCGATCACGGCGGTGAGGCATCCGGCGATCACGAGCACCAGGCGCAGGGACCCGGCGTGCGCGGCGAGCGCCTCGGTGAAGCCGTCGAACCAGATCCTCCCGACGGCGTAGATGCCGAGCTCGCTCATCGCGCCTGCGAAGACCAGGCAGACCGGCGTCGGGGCCACCGCGTAGGCGTCGGCGAGCCAGAAATGGAAGGGGACTATCGCCGCCTTGACGAGGAACCCGCACACCAGCAGGGCGAAGGCGATCGCCACGAGCCCGTCCGGCGGTCGCGCTGCCAGGCCGTGGGCCACCTGCGCGAGGTTGAGCGCCCCGGTGCGGCCGTAGACGAGCGCGATGCCGGTGAGGATCAGGAAGGAGCCGATCGTGTTCGTGATCGCGAAGTTGAGCGAGCCCTCGACGGCCTCGCCCTCCTCGATCAGATAGCCCGCGAGCGCGAACGCGGCGACGCTCATGAGCTCGAAGAAGACGAACATGTCGAAGACATCGCCGGACAGGCACAGGCCGGCCATGCCAGCGCAGAAGAGGAGCAGCAGCACCTCGAAGTGCGGCGAGTCGGCTTCGCGATAGCGCGACATGACGACGGTGGCGGCGACCACGAGGATCCCGACCAGGGTCGCGAGGCCGGCCCCGAACGGATCGACGGCGAAGTCGATCCCGATCGCAAGGCCATGCCGGGGCTCCCAGCCGCCGAACCAGTGAACGGAGACCCCGCCGGCGGCACGCGCGAGCAGGGTGGCCGAGAGGACCGTCACAGCGAGCGCCGCAAGGAGCGCTGAAGCGACCGCCATGCGCCGTCCGGCGCGCATGCCCACCGCCGTGAGTGCGGCGGCGGCCAGGAGCGGAACGGCGACGGGAAGGGCGGCGAGCGCCATCAGCCCTTGAGCGCTCCCAGCTCGTCCGGATCGAGCGTTCCGAAACGGCGGTGCGCCTGGACGGCGAGCGAGAGCAGGAGCGCCGCGACGGTCGCCTCGACGACGACGTCCGTGAGGGCGAGCGTCGCGACGACCGGGTCGACCACGCGAGCCGAGGTCGGAACGTCGGCGTAGATCGGCGCCGTGCCGCCGCTTCGGTAGCCCACCGCGAGCAGCAGCACGTAGGTCGAGGACTGGGCGACGAGCAGGCAGGTGATGAGATGGATCAGGTTGCGGCTGCTCACGACGCCGTAGAGCCCGGCGAGCAGCAGCCAGGCGGACACGCCGTAGGCGAGCGCGCTCACCGGCGACCCCTCCGCACCAGGAAGCGCTGATCGAGCAGCTCGCCGAGGACCACGAGGAGCGCCCCCATCACCTCGAGGCCCACGGCCGCGTTCAGGAGCGGAACGTCGCCGCCGGAGAGCAGGCTCCCCTTCTGGCCGGGGCCGAGGAAATTCTCGAGGAAGGACCCGGCGAGCGCGAGGCCCCCGATCCCGATCAGGGCGAAGCCGCCCGCTCCGAGGCCCTCCGCCAGCTCCATCGCGCTCAGCGGGCGAACGCGTTCCGCCCTGAGGTGGGCTCCGCCCGCGTAGACGAGCACGAAGGCGCTCATCAGGATCACCCCGCCCTGGAACCCGCCACCCGGAGTCAGGTGGCCGTGGGCGACCACGCTCGCGCCTAGGACCAGTACAGGCGCGACGAGCGCCGTCGCCACGCTGCGCAGAGCCCTGCTCCGGGCCGTCGGGCGGTGGGCGCCGGCCGGCTCGGCCGCGACCTGCTCGCCCCGCCGCTGGGCGCGGAGCAGGACCATCACGCCGACGGCGGCGGCGAAGAGGATGAACTCCTCGCCCAGAGTGTCGAGCCCCCGGAAGTCGAAGGTGGTCACGGCGACCGAGGAGGTGGCGCCGCGCTCGGGGACGGTCATCCGCGCCAGGGCCTGGCCGTAGCGGCCGGCGAAGCTCCCGAACGCCGGGAGCCCGGAGTAGGCCCAGGCGAGCAGCGCCGCCATCCCGGCTCCGCTCGCCGCGAAGAGACCCAGCCGCGCGCGCCTGCTCACCGGCGCGCCTCGGTTTCCCCGGCGCTCCGCGCGCGGGCCACCTTGCGGATCGTGAGCAGGATCATCGCCGGCAGCGCCACGGCGCCGACGACGATCTGCGAGAGCGCGACGTCGGGGGCCTGGAAGGCGAGGAACAGGACCGCGAGGGCGAGCCCGAAGACGCTCGACGCGAGCGCCTGGCGGGCCGGGTCCCGGACCAGCACGACTCCGGTCCCGAGCGCCGCAACGGCGAGGAGGGCGACGGCCTGGACCGCGGTCACCGGGCGCCGTCCTCCGGGTCGCGCTCGATCTCGCCTCGCCGCGGGCGCCAGTTGCCGCGCTCGGCGATGCGCGCCGAGCGGGCGGTTGCGTGGGTGGCGGCGGGCGCGGCGATGAGCGTGAACGCCGCGAGCAGGCTGGCCTCCAGGGAGATGATGGACGGGCCGTAGCCCACCCAGACGGCCCCCGCTACGAGCAGATCCGCGAGCGGGGTGGTGGCGGCGTAATGGAGCCGGTCGTACGTGGTTCGGGCCAAGAGGACGCCGGTGACGGCCAGGGCCGAGACGCCGAACGCGAGCGCCAGGAGCACCACCTCGACCGCGTTCCAGGACCTCACGTCGGCTTCCCGCTCGGTCCGGCTCGCTCGCGCGAGCGCTC
>Ga0070741_10013355_pt1 | contig 14545 bp, 11 predicted proteins | sample Coa_R1_4_FD_66440 | JGI IMG/M metagenome (GOLD analysis project Ga0070741, IMG submission 66440) | Surface soil microbial communities from Centralia Pennsylvania, which are recovering from an underground coalmine fire - Coalmine... | ecosystem: Environmental > Terrestrial > Soil > Unclassified ...
GGCTTTAAAAGTTCTTTTCTGACTAAATAATTCAGGGTCCCATCCTGCTGGGCCACCCGGTCTGATTTCACGATATTTTTCGAGCTGTCCTGCAAGACCATCTTGTACGTCTTATATTGCCCCAGCTCCGTGGATAAATTGGCTTGCAGAACTAAAAACAACTTTGAATCCTGAAGTTCAGCGGTGGGGATTGCGTCTCCTCCACGGCCGGTCGAGAGCAGCAGCACATAGGCCGCATCGGCCCGGGGCTTGGCGTAAGATTGCAATTTTTGCCGGAGTTCGGCAATGGTTTTTTCCTGCTGCTGTTTTTGCGGGAAGCCGCTTGCGCCGGCGGGCCCGGCTGGCCGAATTGGTTGTACCGCTTGCGGTGTTGAAGCTATGGGATTTCTTTGCGACAGACGGACGCTATTTTCCGCCTGCTGGCTGCGGATCTGCCGCTTCAGTCCTGTGATCTGCCATATTTCTACCGCCTGCAGCACGATAAGCGCCAGGACCAGGGCAAAAGCCGGCTTTTTCCAAATCGGGAACACCCGCATCCAGAAATTCTGTCTGGGTTCTTCTTTAACTTGCCGGATGCGTTCCTGTTCCGACTCCAGAACAGACCAGTAAATCCTTTCGCACGACGCGCAATTCTCCCGTTCGAAATGCCGTTGGATTCTGGCCCGCTGCTCCGGCTGTAGAAGATTGGGATCGATGGCCAACTGGATGATCTGCTCTTCCGTAGGATGAATCAACGCCATCCTGTGTTTTTCACCGGTGCGCGCGAGTTTGTGTTCAAAGCGGTCGAGCGCCCAAAAGGCTTCGGCGCAATCGTTGCATTCGGCCACATGCGAGTCGACCGCGGCACGTTCTTCTTTACCCAGTTCCTGGTACAGAAGAACCTGTTCGGCCATGGCTTCGTCGTGACAGGTCATACCCGCTGTCTCTCTTTGTGAAGCAGTATCTGCTGCTGCCTTTGCTGATGTGTATCCAGCAGGTAAGTGCGCAAATGCTTTTTGGCGCGGAGCAGCGATGTGTTTACCGTGTTGATGGACTTCTGAAGTTTTCGCGCGATTTCCGTGGGCGTGTAATCGTATACATAGCGCAGCTCGATGACGGTTCTCTCGAACTTGTTTTTCAGCGCGCGATCCAGGGTTTTTCTGAGTTCCTGCTCGGCCAGGTCCGGTTCCGCCGCTCTCGCCTGGGTATGATGCTCGGTTTCAGAACAATATTGCAGCAGGATGGGCGCGCGCCGCTCCGATCGAATCACGTTTCTGCAATGATGATAGGCGATGGAGCGAATCCAGCTCCTGAGAGAGTCTTCCGAATCGGCGAGGCAGGTATCTATCTTCTTCCACACCTGGGTGCGAATTTCCTGCCACAGGTCATCTTCCTGATAGCCCAGACCGTGATTTCGGATGATCCTTAACACCGACGACTTGACCGTAGTTTCCAGGAAGTCGTCAGCCTCACCATCGTGTTCCTTGATTGCTTGTATCAGTTTTTCCGATTCAGAAGTGCGGTTCACGGCTGCATCGTAGCAGTTTTTTGGCTGTCAGGGTAGCCGTTAAAACATCAAATTGTCTAAATCAATCAATCTAAAATACTTAATTATTGCGATCAGCCGCCGCCCGTCCGCTTTTGGGAGGGATGACAAGCCTCGCCTTCCGCCGCCATTTTCAGTTGTTTAGGATTTCTGGTGTCTTCCCAGGCGGGAGCATAAGAAAAATCTATCCATACTATTTGAAATCGTGAACAGTGGTCGGGCCTTTCAGGTGTCTCTATAAATAAGCGCCGAAGTCTGTTGCCCAGGTCGCCCGAAGCTGAACAATTTCATACTTCCTGCATTCTGGACCGGAGAAGAAAAATGCATCGCTTATCGTCGTGGATTGTCCTCGTAGCTATGTTGGGAGCCGGAGCGGCTTCCGCGCAAAGTGTTCACAATGTATCCTCCATCGGAGCGCTGCAGGCTGCGATCAACAGCGCGGTTCCCGGAGACCAGATCATTCTGGCCAATGGCAGTTACACGACCAGTGGCGCAATAACCGTCGCGCGCGCCGGGACTGCGTCTCAGCCCATCCTGATTGCTGCGCAGACCGTCGGCGGGGCCACTATTTCGGGAACCGGGGCGTTTACGATTAATAGCCCAGCCGCCTTCGTAATCATTCAGGGATTTGTTTTTAATCACGCCGGGGTCTTCTCCCTTAGTCCGGGCACGAACCACATCCAGGTCACGCGCAATACATTCAATAATGGAGCAGGCAGCCAGGACCTCAACGTTGCTGCCAGCAACGACAACCAGCTTGACCACAATCTTTTTGAGAACAGGCCCAACGGCGGGCAATTCATAAGGCTCACGAATGTGGGCGGCACCTGTGCTGGAGGGAATCCGCTGCGCAACTGGATACACCATAACCACTTTATCCATAACAATGGCGGAGGTGGAAACGGCGCAGATCCTATCGAAAACGGCGGAGACAGCACGGCAACCGAACAGATGACCGCCGAATTCAATCTTTTTGAAGACTGCAACGCCGACCCGGAAACCATCTCCAATAAATCATGGGACAACATTATTCGATATAACACTCTCCTGAATAACCACTCCCACATCGAACTGAGAGATGGAAACCGTTGCCAGGTTTACGGAAACTTTGTGCTTAATTCCCAGGGTATCCGCATCTTCGGTGATGACCACCAGATCTACAACAACTATTTGGAAGGGAACGACGTAGGCATACGCGTGGGCAGCGGCTCCGATCCCAATCACATCTGCGGACAGCCCTTCACCAGCAACGACCGCCCCGACCGCGTTCATGTCTTCAACAATACGATTGTCAACAATACGCAGAGCATTCTGGGTGAAACCAGAAAATTAGGAGCCACTGACTTCCTGCTGGCGAACAATATCATCGTCAGCAATACCGGGACCGCGCTTACCTGGGGCGATGCGCCCACCAATCCGATGTACGAAGGCAACATCGTATTCGGAAGCATGAGCGATGGCGCGATACCGGCGAGCGGCCTCACGCGGGTCGATCCGCTGCTGGCGCGAGATGCGAACGGCATTCTTCACATTAGCGCGGGCAGCCCCGCCATCAACGCGTCTGTAGGATCATTTCCGGCGCTGGTCGATGACATAGACGGCCAGCCGCGCGACACAGCCAGTGACGGCAAGCCGCCCGACGTAGGCGCAGATGAATTCTCCAGCGCGCCGGTTACACGGCGTCCCCTGACTGCCGCCGACGTAGGCCCTGGCGCCTTTGAGACAGATTTCTCAGTCTCGGCGTCGCCGAGTTCACAGACTGTCACCACGGGCGCCGGCACAAGCTACACCGTGACAGCAACAGCCTTGGGCGGAAGCCCTGGCACGATCAATTTCGCCGTCAGCGGCTTACCCAGCGGCGCGACCGCATCGTTCTCGCCCACTTCGGTGAACAACTCAGGTACCTCTACGCTCAGCATTTCGACTTCTACCGCGACTGTGCCTGGCACTTACACGCTGACCATCACGGGCGCGACTGCTACCCTGGCGCACTCAACCACAGTTACCCTGATCGTGAAAGGTATACCGGACTTCACCATCTCAGTCTCGCCTTCATCACAGACAGTGACCGCAGGCAATGGAACCAGCTACACCGTAACTGTGGGCGCGCTCAATGGCTTCACCGGCAGCGTAGCCCTGAGCACGGGCAGCTTGCCTTCAGGAGTCACCGCCAGCTTCAATCCGGCTTCGGTGACCACGTCGGGGACTTCCACTCTAAGCATTTCAACCGGGACTGCGGCGGCAGCCGGAACGTTCACCATTACCATTACGGGAACGGCAAGCAGCGGAAGCCATAGCACGTCCGTGCAGCTCACTGTAAATCCGGTGACAAGCAACTGTGCGCCACCAACCCAACCGAACGCCACCTGGGTCAATACGGCGTTCCCCGCGCACAGTGGAACTTTTACTGCCAGCTTTGACGCTACCCCCTCCGTGGCAAAACAGAGTTCGGCGGTGGGATTGTCGCATGGTGCCCAGACTGCCTTCAGCGGCTTCGCCAACCTGGTTGTGTTTACAACCGCTGGCACAATCCAGGCGCGGAATGGCGGGGCCTATGCGGCCGCCTCCATCATCAACTTCACCGCAGGCGTCAGCTACCACTTCCGGTTAGCGATCAATGTCACGAACCATACCTATTCGATTTTCGTGACGCCGGCAGGAGGAACGGAGCAGACGGTAGGCAGTAACTTCGCCTTCCGTACCGAGCAGAACACGGTGACCAGCCTCGATCATTGGGGCAGTCTGGTGAATGCCACCCCGGGAGGCACATTGACGGTGTGCAATTTCACGGCGCAATAGACAATCCCGGTCCGGGAAGACGAATGGGTGCTGTAGGAATATCCATCGTCTTCCGGCCCGCGTAGTTTTCATGATGCATGCTTTATATCGGCTCCGCACGCAAGAGACCTGAAACGAAAGTGACTGTTTGTTTATGAGGAGAGCAGACGAATGTTGACGTACAACAAAGTTATAGCAACCCGAATTTTCATCCTGATTTGTATCGCGCTATGCGTGCCGGCCCTGTTCGCGCAAACCATCTTAACCGCAGATGGGCACACGCCCGCCTATACGCAATTTCAGAACACGTTAGGGGTCCAGCCGGAAAATCCCGATTGCAGCCACCCATCCTTCGGGCCGCACATTACGCAGACAACAGACAACGTTCTGGGAGTGCCGGTTTTCGTTTTCAACATCCACGTCACGCCTGACAATGACCGCTGTATCAACACCGACCGGCAACGCCTGGAGGCCAAGACCGATACCGGATCGCCCGATGCCCTGAAAGGTTTCGATGGCGATACCATGACTTACCAGTGGAAATTCAGGTTGCCCGCTGGTTTTCAGCCGTCATCCCACTTCACCCACATTCACCAGATCAAAGGCGGATTGCAACCAGCGGCCAGTGGCGCGCCTGTTATCACGCTGACCCCGCGCTCGGGCAGCCCCAACATCATTCAACTGATCTACCAGACGGGCGCTGTGCTGACGCAAACAAATCTCGCGCCCTTCCTGGATACGTGGGTCGTGGCCACAGAAGTAGTGAAGGTCAGCACCAGCGGAACATACTCGATCGTCATCAAGACCCTTAATGGCGGGCAGACGCTGCTTTCCTACAGCAACAACAACATCAATATGTTTCCCACGCAGACCGGCCAGGGCTTTATTCGTCCCAAATGGGGAATTTATCGCAGCCTGCTGGATAAAGCCGCTTTGCGCGATGAGCAGATCCACTTCAATGATTTCTGCGTTGCCAAGGCGCCATTGGCTTGTCCAGGCGGCCAGCCGACGCCAAACTTTTCAGTTTCAGCAACACCCAGCTCAACGACCGTGACAGCGGGCGGCACGGCAAGCTACACGGCTACGGTCACTCCGTCGAACGGATTCAATAGCACCGTTACCTTCGGTGTGAACGGTTTGCCCTCAGGCGCTTCCGCGTCTTTTAGTCCTGCTTCGGTGAGCGGCTCGGGTTCCTCAAAGCTGAATATTTCCACTTCCAGCACGACTCCGGCGGGGACTTACACGCTTACGATCAGCGGCTCCAGTGGCAGCCTGAATCACGGCGCAACTGTGACTTTGGTCGTGAACTCTCCTGTGACCCCAGACTTCACGCTATCGGCTTCGCCTTCATCGCAAACGGTGACTGCCGGGGGTGGAACCAGCTACACAGTCACCGTGGGTGCGATCAATGGTTTTGCCGGCAGTGTGGCGTTGAGCACCGGCAGCCTGCCGGCGGGGGTTACGGCCAGCTTCAATCCGGCGACAGTGAGTGGGTCGGGGACTTCAACCCTGAGTATTTCGACCTCAGCTTCGGCTTCATCGGGAACGATTACCATTACGGGAACCAGCGGCAGTCTGAGCCATAGCGCAGCGGTGGGTCTGACTGTGAATCCGGCGAACGTTTGTTCGACAACAACCGCAAACGCCACCTGGAACAACACCGCGTTCCCATCGCACAGTGGAACCTTCACCGCCGCATTCGACGCTACGCCATCGGTGGCGAAAGAGAGCGCGGCTGTGGGGCTGTCGCACGGAGCCCAGACCGCTTATTCGGGCTTTGCCAACCTGGTTGTGTTCACCACGACGGGGACAATCCAGGCGCGCAATGGCGGGGCCTATGCAGCGGCCTCCACCATTAACTTCTCCGCGGGCGTCAGCTATCACTTCCGGCTGGCGATCAACGTGACCAACCATACGTATTCGATCTTCGTGACTCCAGCAGGAGGAACGGAGCAGACGGTAGGCAGCAACTTTGCCTTCCGCACCGAGCAGAACACCGTGACCAGCTTGGACCACTGGGGAGCCCTGGTGAATACGGCGCCCGGAGGTACGTTGCAGGTATGCAACTTCGCAGTGCAGTAAAGAATGCCCGAGGTGGGCGCAAGAAGCATTGCGAAGCGCAAGAAAGTTGCAGTTTGCGGTCATAGGAATGCGGACCCGTGGCCGCAAAAAGAATGCGGTCTACTCTGCCAATGCAGCAGTAGACCGTATTCATTGAAAGGATTGGAAAGTGAAAAGCGAAAAAAATCAAAACTTGAGGAGTATCGATGTCGAGGAAGGAATGGGTTTTTTTACAATGGGCCGTGGTGCTGCTCGCAACCGCCACCATGCTCGCGGCACAAACATCAACCTGGGTCTCGGTCGGCTCTGACGGCCGGTTGCACTATCGCACCGATAGCAACGGCAACCGGATCATGGATTTTTCTTTTGCCGGCTACAAAGGCGGCGGCGTAGCGCTGCCCTCGGTCTCTGTCGCGCGGACGGTCAACCCTGTAAGCGGCGACAATACTTCTAACATTCAGGCAGCCATTAATGCGGTTGCGGCTCTCGCGCCAGATGCCAACGGATTTCGCGGCGCAGTACTCCTCTCTCCCGGAACTTATGACCTCAACGGTACATTGAACCTGAATGCCAGCGGAGTGGTCCTGCGCGGCAGCGGTTCAGGTTCCGGCGGTACTACGTTGAACTTGACCAGTGCTCCCGCTCATCTTGGGCTCTCCGTCTCCGGCTCAGGCTCCTGGACAACCCTGGGCAACGCGGTCTCGATGACAGACTCCTATGTTCCTTCCGGAGCCATGTCGTTTCACATCAGCGATGCTTCAGGTTTTAGCGTTGGCGATACCATTTTGATCAGCCGTCCGGTGACCGCGGCCTGGGTTCATCTCATGGGCATGGATACGCTGACCAGCAGCACCGGCACACCCCAAACCTGGATTGCCGTAGGAAGCGTCATCCAGACCGATCGCGTGATTACCGCGATCAGCGGCAACCAGATCACCCTTGACGCTCCTCTGGCAGATTCTTTTGATTCTGCCTTCCTCAATCCTCCCGGCGGTACGGTGACGAAATACACTTTTGCGGGACGGATCTCGCAGGTCGGCATTGAACATCTCAAAGTGGTTGGCGCGGCCGTGGATGTAGCCATTACCTCGCCGCAATACCTGGGCGTCTCCATGAGCGCGGTGAGCGATTCATGGTTGGAAGACGTCGCCTTTCAGGATACGCAGAACACCGTCACGGTCAACAATACGGCCAAGCGAATTACCATTGATAACGTACACGTCACCCACACCGTGACTCATACCGGCGACCGCATGGCAGACTTCGGCCTGAGCGGCACCGAAATTCTTGTCAACAAAAGTTCCTCAAATGGAACCGGCGAATGGCCGCTGCTGACTCAGGGCCGTGTAACCGGGCCTATCGTAGCGTTGAATTTCACCAGCACGCAGCAGGCGGGAATCGGTCCACACCAACGATGGGCCGTCGGTCTGCTGACCGATAATGCTTCGCTTCCTAATGCTCCCAACAATCCCGATGGCGGCGCCACCGGAATTTCATATTCCGATCGCGGCAATCACGGCTCCGGCCAGGGATGGGCCATGGGTTGGGGAGTGGCGTGGAATGTTACGACTCCGTTTCTCGTCGTGCAGGAGCCGCCCGGCGCGCACAACTGGTGCATCGGCTGCATCGGCGCTGAGATCACTGCGACCGAAGCCGGCAGCGGCAAGACTGTGCCCAACGGAATTTATGAGTCCCTGGGAACCAAGGTCACGCCCAACAGTTTGTATCTGGCGCAGCTTTGTGACCGGCTTGGGCCCGCGGCGCTTACGAATATCGGATACAGCAGCAGCGGCTGCACGGCTGCCGTGCCCAGCTTCACTCTGTCGGCATCACCCAGTTCGCGCACCATCACCGTCGGCAGCAGCACCAGCTACACCGTCACGGTTACGCCGGCGAATGGCTTTAGCGGCAACGTGGGTCTTAGCGTCTCCGGAGTGCCCACCGGCGCCAGCGCCACGTTCTCGCCGGCTTCGGTGGCCGGCTCCGGCAACTCTACGCTGAATGTTTCCACAAGCTCCGCGACCCCGACCGGCACCTATACGCTCACGGTGACGGGCGCGAGCGGAAGCTTGTCGGCAACCACCACCGTGACCTTGGTTGTCACTGCCGTTCCCGACTTTACTGTGTCTGCCAGTCCGGCTTCGCAGACTGTAACCGCAGGCAAGGGAACCAGCTACACCGCATCCGTAGGCGCGCTCAACGGCTTCAACAGCGCAGTCAGCCTGAGCGTGAGTGGACTGCCCTCCGGAGTCACGGCCACCTTCAATCCAGCTTCGGTAACAGGCTCGGGCGCTTCCACGCTGAATATTTCGACTACCACCGCGGCTGCAACCGGTTCGTTCACGCTGACCATCACAGGCGCGAGCGGCAGCACCAGCCACAGCGCCACGGTTAGTTTGACGGTGAATGCTCCGCCTCCGCCAGATTTCTCTGTGTCTGCCTCGCCATCATCGCAGACAGTCACAGCAGGCAGCGGAACCAGCTACGCGGTTACAGTGGGTGCGCTCAATGGCTTCAGCGGCAACGTGTCGTTCGCAATCGGCGGATTGCCCGCGGGAGCGACCGGCAGTTTCAATCCGGCTTCGGTGACGGGGACGGGAAGTTCAACGCTTAGCGTGGCCACTGCAAGCTCGACCCCAACCGGCACTTCCACGCTCACCATTACGGCGACCAGCGGCGCTCTCACTCACACCACCACAGTTTCGCTTACCGTGAATCCGGCAGTTGTATGCTCGACGGCGACGGCAACCGGCATGTGGAACAATACTGCCTTCCCCTCGCACAGCGGAACGTTCACCGCCGCATTCGACGCTACGCCTTCGGTCGCGAAACAAAGCGCAGCCGTAGGATTGTCGAAAGGAGCGCAGACCGCTTTCACCGGGTTTGCCAACCTGGTTATCTTCACCACCGCGGGAACTATCCAGGCGAGAAATGGAGGCAGCTACACCGCGGCTTCCACCATTCCATTTTCCGCCGGGGTCAAATACCACTTCCGGCTGGCAATCAACGTAACCGCACACACGTATTCGATCTTCGTAACGCCAGCAGGCGGCTCGGAGATCACGGTCGGCAGCAACTTCGCCTTCCGCACCGAGCAGAACACAGTGACCAGCCTCGATCACTGGGGAAGCCTGGTCAACGCAACTCCCGGAGGCACGTTGCAGGTATGCAACTTCACAGTGCAATAAGAAACGCCGGGCAGAGACGTAGCTTTGCTACGTCTCTCGGCGTGGGAGGGTAAATAGCGGTCCGCAGCGCGAGAGCGTTGCATGATGAGAGTGAACACAGTTTGACATTTGGACCATCGGAGTGCGGACCCATGGTCCAAAGGGGCGCGGCCTATTCTGCTGCCAGGCGGAAACAGGCCGCGCTTTTCCGTGAGAGCCAAAGTAGTGGACTCCGCGAGCACGACAGTCCTCGACGTGTTCGGCCGACGTGAGACTGCAGCCACGGCCATCCGCGTCCAACCACGCTTCGTATGTCTTCTTCATGTTTCTAATCCTCTTGCGAGGGTGCGGTGAGCGCCGCCCAGATCATGCGGCCCATGGGCAACACAAGCAGGGACCAGAATAAGGTAAGCGGCAGCATCAGACACGTAGCCAGTATGCTTGTGCTTGCAGCGTCCCTAAGGGCGGAAATTGCCTTTGCCTCAAGGAAGGCCCACACTGGAAGAGGGACCCCGTTCAATAGCAGTATTCCAACGCGTTCAATAGGCCGAAGCGGTACTTTGCCGGAATAGAACTCGTATGCCGTCGTCCACCTACGCGGCACACGTTCCCTCGCCACCGAGTCAAGCTGCCGAGTCTCCGTTTGCGGCTTCACACTCATTGATGATAGCTGGCGTCCGTAGTCGCAGGAAAGGAGAAAGTTCAGCCGGGTGCTCCATGTTTCTGCGAAGCAAAAACGTGGGCCTAAGACGTTCGATACCACATTCGATATTACGTCGTAGAGCTGGCCGATGGGACGATACCGGGCCTCCAAATCGCCAGCAGGAGCAGCGAGACTGCATACACAATGGCAATCCAGATGAAAGGACCACCCTCGAGCTGAAGCAACAGGGCCCAGCTGGCAACGCTAAATGCAGATACCAGGCGGACGATGTGGCCCGTCTTCCACCGGCTGAGTGGGGTGACTTTAGGTGGTTTTAAAGCTCTCCGCAAAATCCGGCGCTGCACCGTGAATCCCGAAATGGCGCCCCAGGCCACAAAAATCAAAATCAGCCAAGGCGGCAGCATAGTCCAGTGCGGGTGGGTACTAGCCTTGAGAAATTTCAAACCAAGCCAGATGTATACCAGAACCATGGCAATGCACGAGAGTTGGATAGCGCGAAGCTGTTTTACGGTAGTGTCCATGGTGATGTCATCTTCCCTAGGGACAGTGCTTTGAAGAAAACAAATTCTACTCCCCGGCTTTCAGTTCAGATTCATGTCTGACGCCATTCTCGTCAATCCGCAGCACCCACTTAGATCCTCTGCAGCGAAGCGCTTCCGGCGAAGGCTCCACCACGCCGCTGGCGATAATGTCGTCGCGTCTTCCGTGCTCATCCAGGTCTTCGTCGTAAGCCGTTACTACCATACCCGCACGCAACTGAACCTCGGCTCCAGTTTCATCAATGGATGTATCTTTGTGAGACAGACAAAGAATGTCCCCAAAAAGACCGTTGAAATCGGCCCACAGTCGCCGCGTTGTTGTCTTCTCATCTGTCATATGACACGTAATATTATGTCACCCCGTCGTGTGAGAAGGATGATTGCCTCGCCGAACCCCAGCCCCGTAGCGGGCGGCATAATGTAGCCCAGTGCGGAAGCGCTGGGTACGGATAAATAAGAATTTCCTCCGCTCTGCCGAAGGCACGCGCGCAGCTCTATTTACTTTCGTACACGCGTTGATTTTCTATTTGATATTTCAATCTCCTATGAAGCGATTGTGGAATTTTCGTTTTGTTGAGTTTTAGGAATTGGGGGAGATACTCAGAGCAGCAGAGCCCAGCACGCCATATTTGATTATTGTTCACGGCCATTTGTGCAAATCGAATTGCCTGATTCCTGGAAAGTTTCTTGAAATAGGGAACAAAGGGGGCCACCACAGCCTCTGCATGACGAAAGCTATTCGCGTTTTTGTCAACGTTATCCAACAATGCCTCAATGACAATTGATGGCCATTTTTTCGCGACTGCGGTCAGGATTGTCTGTGGATCAATTCCACTTGGCGGAATCCGATGGCACTGAAGATGGGAAATGAAACCATAAGGCAATGTTCCGTCGAGCGACAGAGGAATCACTAAGACTTTATTGCGCTCCACAACAATGCCCGTTTCCTGTCCACACCAATCGGAAGTCTTGAATGCCGCGCTTAGGAGAGGCACAAATATCTCGCACTCCTTGAGTTCTGCCAAGATACGCTCCTTCCACTCTTCAGAAACTCGCAAGTCGTTATGCGCCAGAAAAGATTCAATGTTGATTTCCTCTAGTGCCGCTTTAACGGCGGCACCATGCTTCTTGTCTTGGATTGAATAACTGATGAACGCTTTCATTCGAGGAGGACTCACGGAAAGCATACGCTTTCAAACTAATCCGATCAAAAAAGGACAGACACCCAGCCGCCTCAGCGGCTGGGTGTCTAAACCACTCTGCCGAAGGCCCGCGCGCAGCGAAGCGGAGCGCCATCCGAGCATCATTCCCCCTCCTGGAGGTTGGTTAACCTGGGTTTTTACACTTGAGAAATTAATACTTGACGATTCAGCTTTGCACAGCGAGAATAGACGAATAAAAAGCGAATAAGTAAACTATATGGGCAAAACTGTCTTGGAGTCGAAATTTAAGGAATGGAAAGGTCTTGATCGAATCAGTCTTATCGTGCACGAAATGAAGTGCATCTTTCGCGAAATAACGAAAGATGATTTTGGCCTAGACGGTGAGATCGAAGTTGTACGACCGAAACCTGACGGAAAGGGATACGAGACCACCGGCGGCATCATCAAAGTGCAAGCAAAGTCAGGCGAGAGTTACGTCAAGCAAGACAACGATACCAGCTTTATCACGCCTATAGAGAAATCCGATCTTGAGGGTTGGTACAACGCTTCCTACCCTGTACTCTTTATCGTCTACCATCCGAAAGACGACAAACTATACTTCAAAGAGATAAAGTCATATGTCCTTGCAACAAAAGCTATATTTCTGCCACCTCTTCACATTCGGTTTGACAAATCGATTGACGAATTCCGTCCAGATATTTATTCCGGCGTTGCCCAAACGGCCCGCATCAGTCCCCCACGAGTCGCTCACGACCAAAGAGAAAAATTGTACTCTAATTTATTAATCGTGAAACGTGGACCGAAGTCTATTTCATACGCACCGACTCAGGCAAAAGATTTTTCAGAAATAAGGAAAGCGACTACAGGCTTCTTACCACCATTCACCGTCACCGGCGGATACCTTTATACTTTGGCCGATTTAATCGACGAAAAGTGTGCGCTGCGAAACCATTGTGATGCTACACAAGTTAAGAACATGCCGGCTGAGTGCTGGGCAAACGACGAATCGAAACAAGCAGCATACGTTTTCCTGTTGAATCAACTCCTAGGGTCTCATCTGCGAAGATGTGGCCTGGTTTACAATCGCGACTTTGCCAGCAACTACTTCCCACGGCAAAACGACGCCGAGACCGTCTTCAAAGAGGATTGGTATAACGTTCGAACCGCTCGCGCTGCCCCTCCGCGCACCGTCGCTAGATACTACGAATATGGACTTACGCACTTCTGGCGACATCTTGCAATACACCTATCTTTCAGGCACATCGGATCGTCCTGGTTCTTGCAAATCATCCCAAAGTATTTCTTCACTCAGGATGGCACGACCCCGTGCCCAAGCGACATGGTTGGACCTTATACCACCGGCATTAAGGCTGTCGAAAGAAATCTGCACGTACTCAATCACATCTTGTTCTGGTCCGACATCCTGTCGCTCCGCCAACCGGCGATCAAATTATCTCTAAACTATAAAACAGTGGCCATTATCGAGAAGCAGCCTGTTTCTGGTATCGCGAACTTTGCGATAGCTGATGATCCGGCGGTTTATGACCTTGAAGAAAGTCAACCTGACTTCTTTTCCGCGATGTCAGGGACGTCAGATGAGGATGATGCATATGAGTATTAGACTTGAGTACCTGCCAGAGCCCAAACTCCAGTTTGGGGAGTACTTTGAACACGAAGATGCAAAAACAGGCCTTGCGGAGTTCGGTCCCTTCGGTAAGAACATAGATGGTCTGCATCCGCGTCAAATCAGAGTCGGTTTTGTGGGCACTCGTGAAACTGTGTCTGACTGTAAGGAATGGATCACAGCTTGCAAGAGACCGATCGAAAGCGAAAATATCAAGCCGGCGACTGCCGGGAAGCAAATCCCAGCGACATTATTCAGCGACTTTGTTGACGAGCGGTCTCAGGCGCTAAGATACGAGAAGATTCTCAATCGAGACTTCGTCGGGTTTAGTGAGGAATCTTCATTCGGATCGTGCTTCCAGATGAATGAACGTTGGGACAAGACCGTGCTCCCAAGTGAAATTGAGGGTATTTTAAAGACTGACGATAAGAAAGATCGGATCCACGCATTAGTTGATTTGTTTGACGCCAATATTAAGAACCTCGCGGAAACTGGCCCTTCTCCCGATGTTATCGTTTTGGCCCTGACTCCCGAGATTGTCGAACAGGCTCATAGCGTTCAAGTTGCTGGCAATTTCTACCTAAACTTTCGAAGAGCAATAAAAGCTAAATCGATGAGGTGGGGAGTGCCTATCCAATTGCTGCAGCGTCGAACAGTTACAGGGAAAGGCGCAGAGTTGCAAGAGAAAGCCACTCGAGCATGGAACTTCTGTACAGCACAGTATTACAAAGCTGATGGCGTCCCTTGGCGGCCTGCAACATTAGAACGAAATGTGTGTTTCGTAGGGATAAGCTTCTATGTGGCACGTGATCTGAATGAAAAGCTAACAATGCGTGCGAGTGTGGCCCAAGCCTTCGACTATTTGGGGCAAGGGCTCGTACTTCGCGGCGATCCTTTCGAGTGGGATGAGGAAAGAATGGGCCGCTCCCCTCATCTTCCTCGGGAGGCAGCACGAAAGCTGATCAAGAGAACTCTTGACGAGTATATTAGCGTCAACGACAATCTTCCTCCGCGCCGAGTCGTC
>Ga0070741_10013356_pt1 | contig 14541 bp, 14 predicted proteins | sample Coa_R1_4_FD_66440 | JGI IMG/M metagenome (GOLD analysis project Ga0070741, IMG submission 66440) | Surface soil microbial communities from Centralia Pennsylvania, which are recovering from an underground coalmine fire - Coalmine... | ecosystem: Environmental > Terrestrial > Soil > Unclassified ...
TATCACCGAGTTTCCACGACCGGCGGCGCCTTGTACTTGCCGTCCAGAATGGTTGCGCCGGGCAGATACACGCGCAGCCAAAGTATGAACTTGCCTGTGGGCGCGGGCAGCCAATTGGATTCATCGCCGGCCGGAGCGGCATTCTGGATGTAGATCTCGACGGAGCTGTCGTCATTCGGAACGAGGCCGGAGCGGTCGCTGACGCTGTACCGGTGGATCCGATTCCCCACGAAGTGATTTCGCGCATTGCCCATGGTGAGCGACCAGAACGCACCGTTCGGCGGGAGTTGTCCTGCCGGAAAGTGCATGATGTAGTCGTGCCGGCCGGAGAGCTTTTGACCCGCGCTGTCTACTTTCGTTCTCCAGTACATGGCCTCTTGCGGTACGTTTATTGGGCCAGGGAATTCACTGGCACATGCGGCTCGTAAGAGCACGCCTTTGCCGGGTTCGCCGCATCCGAACATGGTGGTCCAGCCATTGACCTTTGTTACATAGGCGTGCGCGATGATCTGGAACGTGATGAACGCCAGCACGCCGCCAATGATGATTCCTTGCACTATGTCCGTGACGATGTTCCTCGGCCCAAGGGTCGCGAGCAATCTAAAAGCGCCATTGCGATCCTGCGAACGACTTGGCCGATGTCCACGCAAGTGAATCATCACGCGGCCCATGACAAACCCCAAAACCAGGGAGACGACAATCCACCGGATCATATCGTTCATATCTCAATCACCGCCCACAGTCGCGTTTACGATCGTGGATGAAGTTCAGAAAGTCATACGTGATGCTTCGGGACGTCTTGAAGAGCCGATCGAGATAGCTTCCTGGAACGGCGACCTGCTTCGCCTGGCAGACTTCGATCACCGATTGCCGACGAGACTCTGAATCGACATATTCCATATATCCGTAACGGACATCCGCTACGGATATATTATCACTTTGAACATACAAACGTCGTACTTAGACACACGCCTGCGAATGCGCGGTCGAGCGAGTCGACGTTACCGCGGTAATCCAAACCGAAACAAATAATGTTACGATATGTCTTTGGCACTTCACACGATGACGAGAGGGCGGTCCCGCGTTGTATGAACTCTCGCTTTTCCATTGCGGTCCACATTCTCACCCTGCTAGCCTCCATGCCGGACGAACGGGTCACATCGGAACTGATTGCTGGCAGCGTAGGGACCAATCCCGTTGTCATTCGGCGTCAGCTGGCATCGCTCCGGAAGGCGAAGTTAGTCGCGTCGAAGGCGGCGCGCGGTGGCGGCTGGGTGCTCGCGCGAAAGCCTCAGTCAATAAAGCTAAGCGAGGTAAGAAATGCGCTGGGCGAAGGAGCCACTTTTCGAATGCATCGGAACGATCCTTCTCCAAACTGCGTGGTTGGCCAGAATGTTCGACAGGCCTTGGAGGTCGTGTATCAGGATGCGGAGAAAGCCATTATGCGCTCTCTTCAAACTCGGACTATCCAGGATTTGCTCATCGCAGTAAGTCGCTGCTCAGAGAAAGCCGCTCCAGGCAGGAAGTGATTGCAATGCTGCTTCAAAAAAATGTTCGTAACGGGAAAGAGAACGGGTAAATAGTGACAAACGTAGGTTTACTGAAATGTTCCGGGGTGGCAGTCGTAGCCATTTTTGCGTTGGGTTTCGGAAGATCGGCGGTCGCGGCAAGCTGTGATCGCGCCTGCCTTCTTCAGCAAACCGCGCAGTTCAATACCAACATGCTTGCTCACTCCACGGGCAAGATTCCATTGGCCGACGGCGCGGAAATTCGTGAGAACACGAAGGCCATATCGCTGGACGCCAGCAAGTGGTCCTCCGTTAGGCAAATCCGCTCGGAGGGCGTGTACGCTGATCCTGTCCTAAGCAACGTTATCGAGCATGTAGCGGCAGAAACCGATGCCGGCAAGATCGTTTATATCGGTACCCGCCTAAAAGTTGCGGATAGCAAGATCACGGAAGTAGAAATAAACTTCGACGACGGGCCTCGGGTGAATGCGAAAAACCTTATTCCGTATGATCCGTTTTTCAACACGATCGTGCCCGAGGGAGAGCGTTCCACTCGTGAGCAACTGGAGCGCATCATCACATCTTATTTCCAAGGCCTGACGGACCATCAGCCGATTGAAGCAGACTACGATCCGCGTTGCGATCGCTACCATAGCGGAAATCGGGTCACCCATAACGGCCGGAACGGAATCGAGGACAGTGGTGATGTTGGTTGTTATGAGAGCAATCTGGGTCCAAAGCCCTGGGGACCGGCGACCGAAACGCGTATTGCACTGGTCGATCCGGAGCGCGGCATTGTGATCGGCTACTCAATCCTTTACTACGGCAAGAGCGAACGCAGGATGCAGATCAATGAGGTCTTCAAGATTTTGGACGGACGCATTCGCATGATCGATAACATCGGCCTCATGGAAGAAGGGATCACAACCTCTGGCTTTACTCACTAGGCAGATACTGACTCATTTCATTGGGGACGTTTGATGGAATTCCAGAGAAGCAGCTCAAGGCGGCGATTTCTCTCTGCTGTTGCGTTGACAGCAGGTGCTGGAATCCTGCGTCCGCGCGCAAGCTGGTCGGTGGACACGACAGATCCCCGAGTAGCCGGCATCGTCGCTACGGCTATCGGCATCGACACCCATAATCACATCGACGTTCCCCTGACCGCTGCCGAAATGCCCGGCCCGGACATTGATTTGGTTGGGGAAATGAAACGGTCAGGCCTCTCAGCCATCTGCATGACCTTTGCGACCGACTACCAACCAGGCAATGCGTACGACCGCTTTCTCAAAGGGCTGGCCTCTATGGATCGGCAATTGGAACGCAACGGCGTGAAGCGTTCCCTTACGCTGGCTGACGTCCGCACCGCCCATGACAATAAACAGCCAACGGTCATCCAGGCGGTAGAGGGCGGCCATTTTCTTCAGGGCCACATCGAGCGGGTGGAAGAAGCCTACGAACGGGGTTTGCGGCACTTTGGGCTGCTTCACGACAGTGACGCCTCCGTGCCACTGGGCGATGTTTACACCAACCCTCCGCGCTATGGCGGATTGACTCCATTTGGGGCAGCCGTCATCAAGGAATGCAATCGGCTCGGTATTTTAGTCGACCTTGCTCATGCCAATGTGCAAGCGACGGAAGCCGCGCTCAAGATCACCACACGGCCAGTCATCATCTCCCACACGGGCCTCGATACGCAGTTGGGGAGCAATCCGTCCATGGCGCAGATGATGCGCCCACGACTCATCAGTAAGGAACAGGCCAGAATGGTCTCCAATGCCGGGGGACTGGTTGGTGTCTGGACACATCTGGCCGGTACACCGTTGGAGTATGCAACAAATGTGCGCGCACTGGTTGATGTCATCGGAGTCGATCACGTTTGCATCGGCACCGACACCAAGCTCACCCAACCCAGCCCTCGCCCCAGTGGTCTCGGCGGACCTCATGCCGGTGGTCCTGGTCCGGGCGGTCCTCTCCCCGGTCCCCAGCGTGCGCGCGTCGGGGAACGCACCAATCAGGCATGGCAGGATCAAACCGCCGGTTTCTACTATGTCGTTGTCCATGCCATGTTGAAGACCGGCTTCAACCCAAATGAAATCGCAAAAATCGGCGGCGACAACTTTCTGCGTGTATTCGGCGAGGCCGTTAAGAAGTAGGCGTAGGCGAGCTGGAACCCGAGAGTTCCTGCGTGGATTGCCCACGAGTAAACGGCGAAGGGTTTGTTAATCGCTGTGGTGCCCAGATTGTGACGATTACTCTATAGTGCGGGACCAGGCGGGAGTTAATTCCCTTCCACCGCTCTGGCAAGTCTCAGCATCAGCGACAACCGGGCAATGTGGATACCGAAAGGCAGCGAAATCCTGCGGCTGTACGCATACCTGCGCCGGCTCCCGGAACGATTCCCGAGGTGCGACTCGACTCATTCGGTCTGCGGCCACACCGCTGCAATCAGCTAGAAATCGTGAAAGGCGGTCTTATTTTCGGCCACCTGAACCCCGAAATCGACCACCGACTGATCTTACCGTTCAATAGAATCAAGGACCTACTTAGGAAGCCAACCTGCATCCAAAGGCGAGGAAACCACATGCGAGGCGTCCTTGAAGACCTGCTGTATGCGATGCGTGTCCTCCGCCGGACCCCGACCCTGACAGCGGTCGCGGTGCTTACTCTGGCGCTAGGTATTGCCGCTATCACGACCGTCTTTGGCTGGATCGACGGGATGGTCCTGCACCCGTTCCGCGGCGCCAGGGACGACGGACAACTCGCCGTGCTTGAGTCCGTCAGTGCCAACAGCATGCAGAATCAGGTTTCGTACGCCGACTTCCGGGACTTCCAGGACAGCCTCCGCAGTATTTCCGGATTGTTGCTGAACCAAAAGGGCCCCGCCTCAATCGGCGAGGGAGAAAGGGCCTATTCCGCGTGGTACGAAGGGGTCTCCGGAAACTACTTCGACGTCCTGGGCGTAAAGCCGGTCCTGGGTCGCGCGTTCACTCGCGACGAATACGGCGACCGGGCCAAAGCGTTCACGGCAGTCATCAGCTATCGGTTGTGGAAGAACTATTTTCATGCCGACAAGTCCGTCCTCGGCCGCAGCGTGCGGATCAACCGGTACCCGGTCACCATCGTAGGGGTAGCGCCCCCGGAATTTGGCGGCGATTTCCCGGGAATGGCGCTCGACATCTGGGTTCCAGCGCCGCTCACCGGAGAACGCGAGCGCGATGCGCGGCACTTCCATGCCATAGTCAGGCTCAAACCCGGGGTCAGCGTCTCGGAGGCAAGCGCCGAGGCGGCGACGGTTGCCGCGCGCCTTGCGCGTGACTTTCCGAAGACAAACCGGGGGATCGGCGCCCGGATCGTACCGATCTGGAGGGCGAAGGATTGGGGGGCGTCGAGCATCGTGGCATGGCCGCTGGCCATCCTCGGCGCGGCGTGTGGACTCGTGCTGCTGATTGCATGCGCCAACGTCGCCAATCTTCTACTGGCTCGTTCCACAGCCCGGCAGACGGAGTTCGGCATCCGTGCTGCCCTGGGCGCCAGCCCGGGCCGTTTAAGCCGCCAGTTGATTTTTGAAAGCCTGCTTTTGGCGGCCCTGGCAACGGTTGCCGGGTTGCCGCTGGCTCTGTGGCTTGAGAATGTGCTGATCTATTTCGTACCGCCCACAGGAGTGCCGGTGAGTTTCAACGTACAGCCGAGCGCCCGGGTGTTCCTGTTTGCCGCCCTGGTCTGCCTGGCTTCCGCGCTGATTTCCGGGATTCCGCCCGCGTTTCAGTTGGTGCAGCGCAGCCTGGTGGATGCACTGAAGCAGGGTGGAAGAGGCGGTACACGGAGCGGGCACGCGCAGCGCATCTCCGGGGTGCTGGTGGTAGCCGAAACGGGGCTGGCGCTCGCGGCTCTGGTGACGCTCGGACTGTTTGTTCGCAGCCTTTACGGATTAGAGAACACCCCGGCCGGTTTCAATCACCGCAACGTGACGGTGTGCCGTCTTTTTCTGTCGACGAACAACTACACGCCCAGCCGGGAGCAGGAGTTCTCGCGGCGTCTGCGCGAGCACCTGCTGGCCGCACCAGGGGTGACAAGCGCCGCCTATTCCGACTCCATCCCGCTCGGCTTCGGGCTGGGAAAGTGGGCCAGCGTCGTGGTGGAAGGGTATGCGCCGCGGCCCGGCGAGAACCTGGATGTGCATCACGCCTCGGTGTCGCCCGGCTACTTCGACGTGCTGCGGATCCCGCTTCTCGCCGGCCGCGATTTCCGGGCCGAGGATAACGAAACGGCGCCGCGCGTCATGATCGTCAACGAGTCTTTCGCACGGCGCTTTTTCGGCGGGCGCGACCCCGTGGGGCACCGGGTGCAGATTTACGGCAATCCGTTCAAGATCGTAGGAATGGTCAAGGACAGCAAGTACTACAATCTGCCGGAAGCGCCGCAGCCCTACTTCTACATGTCCTTCGACCAGGTGCACTCCGGCAGTGGCGAAAACGGAGTGGCCTTCTACGTTCGGACCGACCGTGACGCGCGCGATCTCGTCCCCGTACTGCGCCGCGAAATGGCGGCCCTCGATCCAAATTCTACCGGCCTCACGGCCATGCCCTTGTCGGATTACATCTCGGCTGCCTGGTTTGGGCCGCGGATCGCCTCGTCGTTCCTGGCAGTGCTCGGGGCCATTTCCATGCTGCTCGCCGGGGTGGGTCTTTATGGAGTTATGGCTTACTCGGTAAGCCAACGGACTCGGGAAATCGGTATCCGCATGGCGCTGGGGGCCGATCGTGGGGGCGTGCTTGGGATTGTCATGAGAGAAGGCCTGCTGCTGGCTTTATTGGGGATCGCCGCCGGCCTCGCCATCGCGCTGGCAGCCACCCGGCAGATCGCGCCTCTGCTCTACCACGTCAGTCCAGCCGACCCTGTGAGCATAGCGGGGGCAGCGCTGTTCCTCATTGTGGTTGCGGTACTCGCGAGCCTGATGCCAGCGCTGCGAGCCACGAGGGTTGACCCGATTCGCGCGCTCCGCCAGGAGTGACCTGCTGCGCGCCGGTGGCAGCGCCAGCCGGCATTTGGCCGGTTGATCAAGAGAGCGCCTGCTGTGTGCACCCGGTTGGGTAACACCCGACGATGAGAAGTGGCCGACGCCGGATTGATCCACGATAATGGCGAAGGGTTTGTTAATCGCTGTGGTGCCCAGATTGTGACGATTACTCTATAGTGTCCGACTACCAGCGATCTATCGACCGCAATACGAGTTCTGTCCAGGTTGCCGACTTCGAGCAGAGCAGGCGAAAAGTCGTAGTCGGGGCAAGTTTCGAAGCCCAGCTCGCACAGGTCTATGACAACGGAATCGAAGCGAAGCGCTGATGAATACGGTCCAGAAGTTCCGGTTTCTTAGTTACAACTGTTAGGCACTGGTTTCCATCGGCGATGTAAGATTCGGGCTTCAAACGTTCGAGCTGCGGCCAGAAAAGATCAACAAGGCTCTTCACACTCGGACTGGAATCGTGAAGAACAAAGGAGGCCCAGGTGACAAACACGGCCGTGCGTCCAGCGGCAGGTGCAAAGGCTTCAAGAAAGATATTCCCTTGTACTCTCTCCCCTAAATCGCAAGTATCTTCGAAGACATAGAATTCGTCGTATCCTGGCGCATCCGGCCCGTCGACTTGATGCGTTATCTCGGCAGCAGAATGTATCTTCCGACTGTATGCTATGCCTGCACGGCTTTCCCAACCGGTAGCCCGCTGTGACTCGCCTAGTCGGAGAATGCCGCCGTCTATACAAGTTACCGCCACATAGCGGCCAACGACAATTTCAGGGAACAGTCGAAGAAGTGTCCCACCGTAGTCTTCGGTGCTAGTCAGCCAGTGATAGGAAGCATGAACACCTCGGTAAATCCTCCGCTCACTCATATCTATAGTCTGCAATAGGAAGCCAGCTCGAAACTAAAGCCCAGCGCTTGTTCGATTCGTGTCAGCTATACAGGCAAACCGGAAATTGAGGGCTGCAATGTCAAATACGTCACCAGGAAACGGCGCAGCATTTACTAACGCGTTTTGCCATATAGTCGTTAGCCTTGTCGTAGAAGTGTAAGCCGGATACGACCGAGAAGTCTCCATGGCATCTGGACGCGGTTTGAACTAACCGCTGGCGCGAGCCGCTGTGCGTACGCTGATCGCTGGGACACAGATCCGACCCGACGCGCGCGGGCGGACAATGAAGCAAAGATGGTCCGCCACCTTAGGCGTTGACGAGCTCCATCATGCCACACGAGTAGCGGTCGCCATTATGACGCCTTTGGGAGCCTCCGTCGTCCGCCCGACATCCGCCCACTGCGAAAGCGTGCGCCGAGAAGCCACGGCCGAGAGGCAAGCCGCCTTCGGGATAAAAAGCCGCAGCGCGACTTTATCCAAAAGGTTGCTGCGGCATTATTTGAGCCAGCGGCGGCATAGTAGACGTTCTGTTACTTCGCGGATGAAAGAGCAAGGCGTAAAGCGCCCCGCAATCCGCTTGCTCACGCGCGCGGTTCTGTTGCTTCGCGGATGAGCTGCGGACCGGATGATGCGGCGGCGATAGCCGTTTTAGGATGTGGATTGTCCGGACAACGCATGGCACGCTCGGAGAGCCAGGTGTGGCATGGTTTTTCGGGAAGAAGAACCAGCACCGGCAAAGATGTTCCGTGTTCACTTTTCGACAAGATAAACCTCTGGTTTACCAAAGGCTCGATACCCGCCGCTTCCCGGCGAGGATTTAAAAACAACCGCATCGTGCTTTCTGAGGCATTCGCAGATGACCTTGAATTGCACCTGCCGCCCATTGACCTAAACGCCATTGCCGCCTGGTCGGACAAGCTCACTGTGCCTATACCTACATGTGGCTTGGATGGCGCTGCTATACCGCGCGAGGCCGCGTCGAAATTCCGCTTGTGGGACCGGGCGACATGAAAGACCAATGCGGTTTTGACGGCTACAACGGAAAGCGCGGGGCGCGTCGCTTCCGCCAGAAGGTGACGGAAATATTGGACGAGATTAGCCTAGCCTGGGCCCCACTTGCGCGGTAAAGCTAATCACCGAAGACGCCGACCGCATGGATTATCTGCTGATAGAGCGGCACGCCCTTGCTATCCACGAATCCCCCAAAAAGCTGCGGCAATAGACGCCTACGTTCTTCTTGGTGCGCCTGCGGCGGATTCTAATTATTGATTCACCCCCTTTCTCATTCGCCCCACCAGGGGAACGCCGGGGCCGGGGAAGGTTCCCCCCACGCTGGCAGAAGCGGCCAGCTCTCCCCACAAGAGGGGCTTGAAACCGCTCCGCTCACCCCCCCTTGTGCATCCCCCCGGAAAAAACCCTTCCTTAAAAAAGGAGAAATCCACCTCAAAGACTCACGGCCTATTGCTCTAACCCGTTTTGGGTTTATCCCGTAACAGGTTCAAGAATGAGTGAGGCTGTGAGGCAACGAAGTGGTGGGGCGTGACGAAATCCGTTTTTACAACCCGGTACGACCAGTTCCGCCACCTCCTGATAGAAGCACGCCGGAGCGCGGGACTAACGCAAGTTGATCTGGCGCGGCGTCTTTCCCGCCCGCAGTCGTTCGTTTCCAAATTCGAGCGGGGAGAGAGACGGTTAGACGTGGTTGAGTTCCTTGAGATTGCCGAAGCGCTCGGCATTGACCATCACGCATTCCTGGACAAGCTGGCCCAGCAGCCGAAGCACAGGCGGAAAACGACCGCCTGATGAAGATTGTCCGCGAAGAAACGCTGCTGTCATGCGGCAAATATGCGGCCTCTGCTGAGTGGAAGAAAACCCGGAAGAGCCTCTATAAGGCCATCACTGAAGTAGATTGGCCGCGCGGAGCCGGGACGTTCACCATCTATCCGGAATCGGGGAAAAAGCGGGGCCGGGGCAACGGCGTCAAGCCCATCAAGCTCGGGCTGATGGACGAATTGCAGCGGCAGGGATGGCAGCTTGAGGAGCCGCTTGGTATCGCCATCCTGAATAGGCCCGAAGAAGAGGACGAGCCCGCGCCACAGCCCGGAAAAAAGAAACCCGCAAAGAAGAAGGCCAGGAAGAAGAAGCCCGGCAATCTTGACGCCGTGCTGTACACCGATTACGGCCCGGTCGCGCTGGAATGGGAAACCGGCAACATCTCATCCAGTCATCGGGCGCTGAATAAAATGGCGCTCGGGCTTTTAAAAGGCGTGCTGGCCTGCGGGATTCTCGTAGTGCCGTCACGCGAGCTTTACAAGTACCTCACTGACCGCATCGGCAATATGGACGAGCTTGAGCCGTACCTTGAACTCTGGCGCTCGATTCCCTGCAAGGAGGGCGTGCTGGAAATCGTCGCCATTGAGCATGACGCCACCAGCGCGAAGGTGAAGCGCATCCCGAAAGGGACATCGGGTCGGGCGCTTCAATAGGCTTTTTAACGCTCGACGTAATCCCCGTTCTTGTGAGCGCGGATTTCATCGCCTTCCAGTCGCGCGATTATATTCTCGGCAAAGTCAATCTCGGATCCTATCCAGTGGCGGTGTTTCGACTCACAGACCACAAATGTAGTGCCGCTTCCGCCGAAGGGATCCAGCACCACGTCACCGGGATCCGTGGACATATCAATCACCCGGTCGAGAATCTTTGTAGAGAGCGCATTGGCGCGGCGATTCTTCGATTTAAACTTCCAGTGACGCACGGGCGGAATATCCGTCCACACGTCTTTGAGCGTGACACCCTTCGGGTTCATCGCGCCGCGATGTCCGCCATAATCTTTCACTTCGCCGCCGCAATGCCTGCATATCTGAATCGGGGTGCGGATGCGATAAAAGGTTTTCGCCTTGCCCTTGCTGTAGTAGAGCAGGCTGTAATGGCTCGGATGCAGACGGCTCGGAATCGGCAGGCAGGCGCTTATTTCAACGGCTATCCAGTGGCGAAACTCCAAACCCTGCCCATTCAAATACGCGCCGAGCAGGACGTTCCATTTCGGGAGATTGTACACGAACAGCGAGCCGCCGGGCTTCAGCACCCGGATACATTCGGAAAGCCATTTCTGGCACCATTGCACGTATTCCGCATCCGGCAGGCTGTCATCCGTACTTTTCCCGTACTTCTTTCCCAAGTTAAAAGGCGGATCGGCAAAGACGGTATCCACCACCTCATCCTTGAGCAGCGGTAGCACCTTCATGCAGTCCACCGCATAGAGAGCGCCCAGGGACGTGACATGAACCGGCGACACCGACCGGTGCGGCGCGGCCTTCAGAAAAGGCGCTATATCGAAATTTTCATCCGTCCATTTCAGAACAGCCTGGCTCATGGTGTCATGCTCACGTTTTCAGAGGAACCCGTTCTTTAATATCCTAATACGGGTTATCGGGCAACCGTGAATCTCGCTTCATTCTACAAACAAAAAATGGCGAAATGTTTTTATCAGTCGAAGAGAGCGGAGGCCCATGTATCCACGCCCTACCAGCCCCGGGCCTCCAGCTCGGCGCGAGAAGTCGCATCCCTGCGTTGCTCTCTCCCCCGGCTGGCCCGCACTGATTCTAATCGCATCCAGCCCCGGCAGTAAAGCGAAAAATCCCGACCGGCGCGAGCCGGTCCATTGCATGGGCTTGACGCCAGGCACGCACGGGCTTATGGTTTGGCAACACGCGCCACACGGGGCACCCAAGCATGATGCAAGACGCGACGTTCCAGGGTAGAGCTTTCTGCAAAGCCACTTCTTTCCTAGGCGTGGGCCACCATAAATCACCCCATCACTTGCGCGAAATGATTTACATCGCCGGTGCGCTCCTGCCGCTGGCCGTGGTCGCGATGAAGCTTGAAGACTCCAAGAAAAAATGGATTACCGTGCGGGCCATCGGACTGATGGAAGCCGGTGCGCTTTTCGTGCTGGAACTCTTCGGCCACCAGGGCAAGCCGAAAGGGCAGGGGACTCCGCACAATGAGGAAAGTTTTGCATCGGCCTTCCCGCACTTATTCCAAGCCGCCGCGTTTAAAATCTCAATACCAGGCCGTGGCGGACGCCATGGAGAGCGCCGCCCGTGAGACAACCCTGCAAGTTTAGCCGTAGAATAAAAGCCCAAAACAGCCGGGAGGTAACAGCGATGCCGGATATGTTCAAGGACGCGCTTGCATCCATCGGCGCGGCGATTTCAGATGTACGTGAAAAAGTCGTGGAAGAAAGATGGTTCGGGCGCTCTTTAAGCGACGGCCAGCCACGCGCACACGAGCCGGAATCCGCCGCGCCGGTTGCGCCCACCAAAGAAAGCTGCTGCTGGTCTGGTTGGAGCAAAGATAACTCCTTCGGCCTCGCTCCATTTTCAGGATATCGCGAAGCGGGGGGCTTGCTGCAAGACCCGTGTCGTGCCGCATAATCGTCAACGAACTAAAAACCCAGGGCGACGGGAGGCACCGATGAATATTTTTTCGTCCATGTATGGGCACCACGAAAAGGCCTACCGGATGCCGGCCGGAGCGTGGCGGTGACCGAGAATGCAGTGGTGATCGCCGGTGGAGGGCCGACCGGGCTGATGTTGGCGGGAGAGTTGGCGTTGGCGCGGGTCGACGCCGCCATCATCGAGCGGCGCGAAAGCCAAGACCTAGCCGGCTTGCGCGCAGGCGGGCTGCACGTACGCACGATCGAGGTATTCGATCAGCGCGGAATCGCCGATCGCTTCATTTCGCAAGGGCGGATGATTCGGAACGCACCTTTCGCCGGTACTACTCTCGATATCAGCGATCTTCCGACTCGACACAATTACTATCTCGCGCTCTGGCAGACCTGTATCGAGCGCATCCTAGCCGATTGGGTCGGCGAGCTGGGGGTGCCTATCTATCGCGGATGTGAGGTGATGGGTTTCCGACAGGACGAGGCCGGCATCGAGATCGAATTATCCGACGGCCGGTCATTGCGAGCGAGATATCTGGTGGGGTGCGACGGTGGCCGCAGCCTGATCCGCAAGAAAGCAGGTATCGACTTCCCAGGGTGGGACCCGTCAACCAGCTACTTGATTGCCGAGATAGAGACAAGCGAAGAGCCGGAGTTCGGCATCCGCCGTGGTGAAAAGGGCATCAATGCTGTGGCCAGACTCGAGAGCAGCAAGCACGTGCGCGTCGTGTTAAACGAACAGCACATCCGCCAAGGCGAGCCGACCTTACTCGATGTCCGAGAGGCGCTCATCGCTGTCTACGGCACCGATTACGGTCTTCGCAGCGCCATCTATGTCTCCAGATTTACCGATATGGCCCGGCAAGCAGCGTGCTACCGGGACAGGCGCGTGCTCCTGGCCGGGGATGCGGCGCACGTGCATTCTCCAAAAGGCGGACAGGGACTCAACATTGGCATCCAAGATTCGGTGAATCTGGGATGGAAGCTCGCCCAGGTGATTCACGAGACATCCCCGGACAGACTCCTGGATACCTACCATGCCGAGCGGCATCCAGTCGGCGCCCGCGTGTTGCGCACCACCATGGCGCTCACCGCAATCGACCGCGGCGACGATCGCACCGAGGCGCTGCGCGAGATAGTATCCGAGCTTCTGCAAATGGACGAGCCTCGGAAGCGATATGTCGCGATGATCTCCGGTCTGGACATTCACTACGATTTCGGTAACGGACACCCGCTGCTGGGGCGCCGCATGCCGGATCTCGACTTGATCACTGCAAAAGGTTCGCTGCGAGTCTTCACCCTGCTGCACGATGCTTACCCGGTGCTCCTCAACTTTGGTGAGCCGGGCGACTTCGACATCGCCGCGTGGGCGAGCCGAGTCAAGTTGATCAACGCCAAGTACGATGGTCCCTGGGAGCTTCCGGCACTGGGAGCAGTTAGTGCTCCCAGTGCCGTGTTGATTCGGCCCGATGGTTACGTTGCGTGGGTGGGAGATGCGACCCAGCTCAACCCGGTCGAGGCACTGAGCACCTGGTTCGGACCGCCTGCCACCGTGTAGATCGGCGAAGCGCTTCAACTTTTTTTCAACTTCACGGAACAAATGCTTGGAGGCCCTCGTAATGTTTGTCAGTTCAATATTAGGGACTGACAAATATGCCACCCACTTCACCGGAGCAGGAATGGAAAAAAGGAAGCGCCGAGCTTCTGGTCTTGTCATTGCTGGAGGACCAGTCGCGCCACGGCTATGACATTTCAAAGCTGATCCAGATCCGCTCGGGCGGCTTTCTGCGATTTCACGTCACCTCCCTGTATCCGCTGTTATACCGGCTGGAGGATCGGGGCTGGATCGCAAGCCGCTGGGTGGAGAAGGCGGAGCAGCGAAGAAGGCGTTATTACAGCCTGACCCCGGAAGGTCGAAAGGTGCTTCGCTCTCAAAGAAAGAGCTGGAAGGAATTCGTCGCGGCCATGAGTCTCGTCACAGGAGTTGAAAATGCCTGATTGGAAGCGTATCGTTCAAGATCGGATCGCGCCGTTGCGCCTGGACCCAACCGCCGAGTCGGATCTCGTCGAGGAATTTTCGCAGCATCTCGAAGATAGCTATCGCGAATTATTGAGCGGCGGAGCAAGCCACGAAGAAGCTTACCGGAACGCGATCTCGGAGTTGGATGACACGTATCCGCTGCGGACAGAATCGGGAAGGGCCCAACGCATGCCAAAACATGACCCGGTGCCCGCAGGCGAGGCAAGACAAGGCAGCTTAGGGATCACCAACTTCATGGAGATCCTGTGGAGAGACCTACGCTATGCCGCCCGCACTATGCGGAAAACGCCCCTTTTCGTTCTGTTCGTGGTTCTGACGCTGGGTTTCGGGATTGGCGCGAACACCACCGTCTTCACCGTCATCAACACCCTGATTCTGAATCCTCTTCCCGTTCCCGACTCCTCCGGGTTAGCAGCGGTTGGCTTGATGAAAGCGCGCAGTACGTCCAAATCGAGCGCGCCGCTGCCGCTCTCCTACGCGGATCTGAAGGATTATCAAGCCCGGAACCGAGTCTTCCGCTCACTGGCCGGCTACACCTCTTCACGACCTGTCACGTGGCAGGCGGCTGGCGCTTCCGAAGGCATGTTCAGCGAGTTAGTAACAGGCAACTACTTCTCGACCTTAGGCATCAAG
>Ga0070741_10013357_pt1 | contig 14539 bp, 14 predicted proteins | sample Coa_R1_4_FD_66440 | JGI IMG/M metagenome (GOLD analysis project Ga0070741, IMG submission 66440) | Surface soil microbial communities from Centralia Pennsylvania, which are recovering from an underground coalmine fire - Coalmine... | ecosystem: Environmental > Terrestrial > Soil > Unclassified ...
GCCGGGGCGCGGGCTGTACATGAAGCTGAAGCTCGCGTCGAAACCCACGTCCTCGACGAGTTTCAGGGTCTGCTCGAAATCCTCCTCGGTCTCGCCGGGGAAGCCGACGATGAAGTCGGAAGCCACGCAGATACCTGGCCGCACCCGGCGCAGCCTGCGGACGATCGCCTTGTACTCGAGCGCGGTGTAGCCGCGCTTCATCGCCGCGAGAATGCGGTCCGAACCCGTCTGCACCGGCAGATGCACGTGACTCACCAGTTGCGCAACGCGCGCATAGACGTCGATCAGGCGTTGGCTGAATTCCCTGGGGTGCGAAGTGGTGTAACGGATGCGCTCGATTCCCGGCACTTCGGCGACGTATTCGAGCAGCAGCGCGAAGTCCGCGCTATCGCCGTCGCCCGTCGTCCCGCGATAGGCGTTGACGTTCTGGCCGAGCAGGGTGACTTCCTTCACGCCCCGGTCGGCGAGATCGGCGACGTCGGTGAGCACGTCCTCGAACGGACGCGAGACCTCTTCGCCGCGGGTATAGGGCACCACGCAGAAGCTGCAGTACTTGCTGCACCCCTCCATGATCGAGACGAAGGCGGTGCAGCCTTCGACGCGCGGCGGCGGGAGATTGTCGAACTTCTCGATTTCCGGGAAGGAAATGTCGACCTGCGGCCGGCCGGTGCGGCGGCGCGCGCGGATAAGCTGCGGCAGCCGGTGCAGGGTCTGCGGGCCGAACACCACGTCCACGAAGGGCGCGCGCTCGACGATCGCCGCGCCTTCCTGGCTCGCCACGCAGCCGCCGACGCCGATGATGAGATCGGGATTTTCGCGCTTGAGGTGACGCACGCGCCCGAGGTCGCTGAACACCTTCTCCTGCGCCTTCTCGCGCACCGAGCAGGTGTTGAACAGGATGACGTCGGCCTCTTCCGGGCGCTGCGTCCTGACGAAGCCTTCCCGCGTTTCGAGCACGTCGACCATCCTGGCCGAATCGTACTCGTTCATCTGGCATCCGAAGGTGCGGACGTAGAGCTTCTTCGTCATCCGCGCGAGCCGTCCGCCGGTCTGGTGGGGTCGGTCAATTTGGGCTTCGGATATTTCTTCGCTTCCTCCGGCGTCAGCAGCCAGATCTTGGAGATCTGCCCCATGAAGTCGAGCATATACATCACCTGCAGCGTCTGCGCCGGAAGCGACGCCGGCATCACGATCAGATTCTGCTCATTGTAGATCCTGCCGCCGGCAGCGATCTGATAGGTCTTCTGGCTGATGAGGTAATAGGGGTATTGCTGCGCCTGGATCTCGCCGCGCTGCGCGTTCGGCGGAAAGTTGCGTTCCGCGCCGGCCGGGAGCGCGAAGAGCAGGCCGATCGAGAGCGTCACACCGATCGAAGCCCGCGCCGCGCGCGCCATGCCCGCTTGGACCATGCGGCGCGTAGCCGATGCGATTCGAACCGCGGCAGTACCTGGAATCACGATAGCGAAATGGTGGCGAATCAGGGATTTGAACCCCGGACCAACGGATTATGATTCCGCTGCTCTAACCGCTGAGCTAATTCGCCACATGCCGGTTTCGACAGGGAGCGGAAGGTTACCGACGCGACCCTTGGATTGTCAACTCAAAATTCCAGCGGAAACAGGACCTTCGCTAACATGTAGACTGGCGCAATCATGGAAACGGAAGTAGTCATCGTCGGGGCCGGGTTGGTCGGCGCAAGCCTCGCGTGCGCGCTGGCCGATGCAGGGGTGGGAAACGTGCTCGTCGACTCGCGCGCGAGCGTAGCGATGCCGGATGAGGCGTTCGATCAACGCGTGTACGCGATTCGGCCCGGCAGCGTGTCCTTTCTCCGGCGCTGCGGAATCTGGTCGAAGGTCGATCCGGAGCGAGTGTGCCCGGTGCACGAAATGGCCGTGTTCGGGGACCGCGGCGCACGGCTTGCTTTCGACGCGCTGTCCGCCGGGCTGCCGGCGCTTGCTTTCATCGTCGAGGATGCGAACCTGCAGCGCGCCGCGCTCGCCGCGCTCGGCGAGCGCCCGCTGGCGACGCATTTGTCGGACAGGCGTTGCCGGGATGCGACCTGGGATGACGACGGCGTTCGCATCGTGCTGGACGACGCAACGCAGGTGACCGCGGGCCTTGCCGTCGCGGCGGACGGCGCCGAATCGAGGCTGCGCGCCCTGGCGGGCATCGAGCCGCAAGTCCGGCCGTATCCGCAGCGCGCGGTCGTCGCCAATTTCGAGGCAACGAAGCCGCATCGCAACGTGGCCTATCAGTGGTTCCGCGCGGACGGCGTGCTCGCTATGCTTCCCCTTCCGGGCGAGCGCGTCTCGATGGTCTGGTCCACGTCGCCGGAGCATGCGGAGGAACTCGTCGCCCTGTCCCTCCCCGCCCTGGCCGATCGCGTTGCCGCGGCATCCGGCGCCGTTTTGGGCGAGCTGCGCGCCGCCGGCCCCGCAGCCGCTTTTCCGCTGCGGCTGATGCGGGTGCGCCGGGTCGTCGCGCCGCGACTCGTCTTGATGGGGGACGCCGCCCATACTGTGCACCCGCTTGCCGGACAGGGACTGAACCTGGGGCTCGCGGACGCGGCGGAGCTCGCGCGCCTGGTGGCCTCGCGACTGCCTGCCGAGCCGGTCTGGTCGTCCGCCTTGCTGGCGCGATACCGCCGCAGCCGCGCGGAAGAAGTCGCGGCGATGCAGCTCGTGACCGACGGGCTGCATCTGCTTTTCGAAACGCACCTGCCCGGCGCCGCCTGGCTGCGCAATACCGGCCTGCGCATCACCGATCGCCTGTCTCCCATCAAGCGAGTCCTGATGAAACGCGCGGCGGGCGAAGCGGTCGAATGACCACTGCCCATCTTTCCTGATTGAAGACTCTATAAGGACCTTTTCATGTTACGTCGATTCTCCGTCCCGGCGTTGGTCGCAATCCTGCTCGTCGTCGCGCCGGCGCGGGCGGACGACGCCTCGTTGCGCGCCGCGGTCAAATCCAAGTATCCCAAAGCCAATGTCGAAAGCATCCGCGAAGTGCCGGGCAGCGGCCTGTACGAGCTGGTGATCGACGGCGAGATCTATTACTCGGATCCCAAGTTCGATTACCTGATCGACGGTCAGATGATCGAAACCAAGTCCATGACCAATCTCACCGCCGCGCGCAAGGACGAGCTGGAACGTGCGGCGCTGAAGGAGTCCGGTTTTTCCTTCGACACCCTGCCGTTCAAGGAGGCGTTCACCAAGGTGATCGGCAAGGGCACGCGCAAGCTCGTCTACTTCGGCGATCCGAATTGCGCCTATTGCCGCCGCTTCGACCGGGAGACGCTGACCAAGCTCGACGATGTCACGGTCTATGTTTTCCTGTACCCGATCATCACCGCGGAATCGGTGCCGCTCGCGAAATCGATCTGGTGTTCGCCCGACCGGGCGAAGGCCTGGGACGACTACATGTTGCGCGGCATAAAGCCGGCGGCGGCGCCGACCTGCGACAACCCGATCGAGCAGAACCTAGAGCTGGGGCACAAGTTCAAGATCCGCGGCACGCCGACGTTCTTCCTCGCCGACGGCACCCGCGTGCCCGGAGCGCTCAAGGCGGAGCAGCTCGAAGAACTGTTCGCCAAGGTGCAACGCAAGTAGCAGCAAACCACCGCGCCGCCTAAACTCATGACGGGAGCCCCGTCATCGGAGGCGGCGAATGGAAAGGATCACGCGGCGAGACCCTCTGGCGGCCGCCGCCGCGCGCCGCATCGCGCTTGCCCTGCTGCTGTCTCTCGCCGCGCATCTCGCGCTTACGTCCTGGCCCGTGCTCTGGCGACCGGGGCCGCCTCGCGAGGCGGGCCGCATCGACGCACGGCTGATTGCGCCCCAACCGCCGCTTGTCGCGATCGAGCCGCCTCGACGCGAAGCGTCGCCCGCGCGCTCGGCGCCGCGGGAATCCGCCGTGGCGGCAGTACTCGCGGACCGCAAGCCTCTCGCCACTGTGCCGGCGCCTGCCGCGCCGGCAACGGAAACGACGCCGTCCCCGCCGCCGTTGGAGGGGTCCCCCGCGCTCGACCTGCATTACTACGCCGCCGGCGAGCTCGACGTGTATCCGGTGCCGCGCGCGCCGCTGACGGTGGCTTTGCCCGCCGCAGCGGGCCGCAGTGCGATCGAAGGTTGGGTCAGGCTGCTGGTGCAGATTGACGAAACCGGGTCGGTCGGCAGCGCCGAGGTGCACGATGCCCAGCCGCCGGAAATCTTCGACGCGGCGGCCCTCGAGGCGGTGCGCGGCGCGCGTTTCGTGCCGGCCCGCAAGGACGGCAAGGAAGTGCGCAGCCGGCTGATGCTGGAGCTGGAATTCCGCGCCCCGGACGGCGGCCGAGACTAATTTCCCGCGCGATCCGGTTTCGGATACAGCAGCCACATGCGGCCCGGTTGCCGCATGCGCCCGGCGAGCTGGCCGGCGTCTTCCCCGAATCCCCAGAAGAAGTCGGCGCGCACCGGCCCCTTGATCGCGGCGCCGGTGTCCTGGGCGAACACCAGCCGGTTGAGCGGCGTGGCGGAACCCGGCCAGGTCGTGGCAAGAAAAACCGGCGCACCCAGAGGAATGCTGGATGGATCCACGGCGATGCTGCGGCCGGCGGTGAGCGCAGCGCCGAGCGTGCCGTTGGGGCCGCTGCCGTTGTCGGGCAGCTCGCGGAAAAAGACGTAGGCGGGGTTCTCTGCGAGAAGCTGCGGCAGCCGATCCGGGTGCTGACGCGCCCACCCCTGGATGCCCTGCATCGACGCCTTGTCGAGCGTCAGTTCTCCGCGTTCGACCAGCATCCTGCCGACGGAACGAAACGGGTGGCCGTTGTGGTCGCCATACGCGACGCGCACGGTCTCCCCGGTGTCCAGTCGCACCCGGCCCGAGCCCTGGATGTGGAGGAAAAAGAGTTGCACCGGGTCGTCGACCCACAGGATCTCCCGCCCGCGCAGCGGCGCCTGCGGACCGTCGATCTCGCCGCGCGAGTAGTACGGGACCACGCGCTTGCCGTCGAGGCGGCCGCGTACGCGCTGGCCTTTGAGTTCCGGGTACAGGTCGCCCAGGTCGATCGTCACGAGGTCTTCCGGCACGCCGTAGATCGGGTAGCGATACGTCTCGGTGCGATTGCGGCTGCCGTGCAGCAAGGGCTCGTAATAGCCGGTGACCAGACCCTGCTCGGAGCCGTTCGCATTCATCACCAGGTAGGGCTGGAAGTTCGACTCGAAATAGCGCCGCAGCGTCGCGGCATCGTGCGCCGTGACCTCGGTCGCCGCCCAGCAGGCCCGCTGCCAGTCCGCGCGCCCCTTAAGCGCAAAACAAGACGCAAGCAAGGCCGGCCATGCATCGCGCAGGTCGTCGTCCTTCCAACCGGGCAGAGTGTCCCAGCGCGCGGCGACGAGCTTGCCCGCGGCGGGAACCGGGGGTGCGGCGGGCGGTGCGGGAAAAGAAGGTGCGGGAGCGGGAACGGGCGCGGCCTGGGTCGGCTGCTCCGCCGGCGCCGGTGCCGTGCCGCCGGGCGCGGTCGCTGGCTCGGGAGATTTGGGCGAGATCGTCGTGCAGGCCGCCGCCAGCAGCGATGCGACGGCACAAGCGCGGCGCATCTGCGCGCAGAGTTGACGGAGGATGCAGGCTCGAAGGAGCATAGCGGGAAGATGACTATTCGCGACTATCCTATGATCTGGGTGATTCTCGAGATCGTGCTGGCGGCCGGGCTGGCGGCTTTCATCATCTGGTGGACGCTGCCGAAGAAGGAGGACCGCAAGGAGAAGAGCGATTGACCCCGCTCAGTGCAGCACGCGCGGCATGCTCAACGTGAACTCGGGAATCGGCGCGTCGAACGCCCGGCCGTCCTCGGCGACCATCTGGTAGCTGCCGCGCATCGTCCCGACCGGCGTGGCGATCGCCGTCCCGCTCGTGTACTCGAAGCTTTCCCCGGGCTTCAACAGGGGCTGCTGACCCACTACTCCCAGCCCGCGCACTTCCTGAACGTGGCGGTCGGCGTCGGTGATGATCCAGTGCCGGCTCACCAGTTGCGCCGTGACCGTGCCCGTGTTGGTGATGGTAATGGTATAGGCGAAGACGAATCTTCCGCCGCTTTCGTCCGATTGTTCGGGCACGTAGGCCGTGCGCGCCGTGACCTTGATCTCGTAACGCTTGTCGCTTCCCATCGGACGAATTGAAAACGAAAGCGGCGCAGGGAGCAAGCGCGCGTCGCGGCGTCGATGCTTCTTCGTTACAATTCCGCGGTCTTTCGACGGCCCGAGCGCATGCCCGCCTACCGCATCGCCCCCAGCATTCTGTCCGCGGACTTTGCCCGGCTCGGAGACGAGGTGCAGTCCGTGATCGCAGCCGGCGCCGACCTCGTGCACTTCGACGTGATGGACAACCACTATGTGCCGAATCTCACGGTCGGTCCGCTGGTATGCGAAGCCGTCCGTCCGCTGACCCAGGCGCCGATCGACGTGCATTTGATGGTCAAGCCGGTGGATCGCATCGTCCCCGATTTCGCCAAGGCAGGGGCGAACATCATCAGTTTTCACCCCGAGGCCTCGGAGCACGTGGACCGCACCATTCGGCTCATTCGGGATTGCGGCTGCAAAGCGGGACTGGTGCTCAATCCCGGCACGCCCCTGACATGGCTCGATTGGACGCTGGACAAGCTCGACCTGGTGCTCGTCATGTCGGTCAACCCGGGCTTCGGCGGCCAGACCTTCATTCCCGGCGCGCTCGACAAGTTGCGCGAAGTCAGGCGCAGGATCGATGCCGCCGGGCGCGACATCTGGCTCGAAATCGACGGCGGGGTGAAAGTGGACAACATCGCCGAGATCGCGCGCGCCGGCGCCGACACCTTCGTCGCGGGCTCGGCCATCTTCGGCGCCAGGGACTACAAGGCGGTGATCGCCTCGATGCGCGCCGCGCTCGCCAAGGCGTGATACACCACAGCGACTCAGAGAAAATCGAAAACGGGTTAACCACCAAGACACAAAGGCACCAAGAAATACAGAACATGGATCGTGATTTCCTTGGTGTCTTGGTGCCTTGGTGGTGAATTTGCCGTTGAATTTCTCTTTGTCTGTGGTTGAAGGGTTCGCGTGAAATTCCCGATTGAAGTTGCGGCGGTGGCCTTTGACCTGGATGGCACGCTGGTCGAGACGCTGCCGGACCTGCACGAGGCGGGCAACCGCATGCTCGCCGAGTTCGGCCTGCCGGCGGTCCCGGCGGAACGGGTGCGCGACTTCGTCGGCGACGGCGTCGACGTGCTGGTGAAGAAGCTGCTCGGCGCAGAGCCGGATACCGACCTCTTCGACCGGGCGCGGGCGCGTTTCCGGGAACATTACGCGCATGTGCTGACACGGCAGTCGCACTCTTTCCCGGGCGTGCCGGAAGCGCTGGAGCGGATGCGCGCGCTGGGCCTCAAGCTCGCCTGCGTGACCAACAAGCCGGCGACTTTCACCGTGCCGCTGCTCGGCGCGCTCGGTCTGCTGGAGCGGCTGGACCTCGTCCTTTCCGGCGACAGCCTGCCGAAGAAGAAGCCGGATCCGCTGCCGTTGCGGCACTGCGCGGCGCATTTCGACACCGTGCCGCAGCGGCTGCTGATGATCGGGGATTCGAGGAACGATGCCGTTGCCGCCCGCGCCGCCGGCTGCCCGGTTTTCTGCGTCCCGTACGGCTACCGCGGGGGGACGGCGGTGCACGAGCTGGACTGCGATGCTATAGTAGCGACGGTTTCCGATTCACTCGAACTGATTCGACCTGTCCGGTCATGAGCTCCGGAGATTGCGAGAACTTGAGGCTTACGACGTGGCGTAGCTGGCGCCCCTGGCGCCCGTTCGCACGTTGGCGTCGCGCTTGACGCACGCAGTTTCGCCTCATCGTTTTTCTCGCAGCTTCGGAGTTCGTCATGACTGAACAGGAGTTCAAGCAGCTTGCCGCGCAGGGATTCAACCGGGTTCCGGTCGTCCTGGAGACCTTCGCGGATCTCGACACCCCGCTGTCCGTCTACCTGAAGCTCGCCAACAAGCCGTACTCCTATCTGCTGGAGTCGGTGCAGGGCGGCGAGCGCTTCGGGCGCTATTCCTTCATCGGCTTGCCGGCCGACACCCGCTTCGAGGTCGGCGGCCATCGCTGCCGCGAGATTCGTGACGGCGTCGTGCTGAGCGACACCGAGGAAGCCGACCCGCTTGCCTGGGTCGCCGTGCAGCACGCGCGGCTGCGCGCGGCGCCGCGCCCGGGACTGCCGCGCTTCCTGGGCGGGCTGGTCGGCTATTTCGGCTACGACACCGTGCGCTACATCGAGAGGAAGCTCGCGCGCGACGCCAAGCCCGATACGCTCGGCACGCCCGATATCCTGCTGCTGCTGTCCGAGCAACTGGTGGTGGTGGACAACCTATCCGGCAAGCTTTACCTGGTCGTGTACGCCGATCCGGCGCGGCCCGGCGCCTGGCAGCGGGCCCAGAAGCGGCTCGAGGAGTTGCTGTGGATGCTGCGCCAACCGGTGGTGGTGCCGCCGGAAGCGCCGACCGCGCCCACGCCTGCCGCGCCGGAATTTCCGGAATCCGGTTTCCTGGCGGCGGTGGAAAAGGCCAAGCGCTACATCTTCGACGGCGACATCATGCAGGTGGTGCTGTCGCAGCGCATGAGCGCGCCTTTTTCCGCCTCGCCGCTCGCGCTCTATCGCGCGCTGCGGGCGCTCAACCCTTCGCCGTACATGTTCTACTTCGACATGGACGGGTTTCATGTGGTCGGCGCCTCGCCCGAGATCCTGGTCCGGCTGGAAAGCGGCACCGTCACCCTGAGGCCGATCGCGGGCACCCGCCCGCGCGGCGCGGACCGCGAGCAGGACCTTGCGCTGGAGCGGGAGCTGCTCGCCGATCCGAAGGAGCGCGCCGAGCACGTGATGCTGATGGACCTGGGGCGCAACGACGTCGGCCGCGTGGCGCGGACCGGCTCGGTGCGGGTCACCGACAACATGGTGGTTGAGCGCTACTCGCACGTCATGCACATCGTCTCCAACGTCGAGGGGCGTCTCAAGGAGGAGCTGGACGCGATGGCGGTGCTCAAGGCGACCTTCCCCGCCGGCACGGTCAGCGGCGCGCCCAAGGTGCGCGCGATGGAGATCATCGACGAGCTGGAGCCTTCCAAGCGCGGCATCTACTCCGGCGCGGTCGGCTATCTCGGGTTCAACGGCGACATGGACCTCGCGATCGCGATCCGCACCGCGGTCGTCAAGGACGGCAGGCTCTACGTCCAGGCCGGCGCGGGCATCGTGGCCGACTCGGTCCCGAAGAACGAATGGGTCGAAACCCAGAGCAAGGCGCGCGCGGTGTTGCGCGCCGCCGAGATGGCGCAGGCGGGCCTCAACGCCCGGATTGACTGATAAAAACATGGAACCACGGAGGAAAACCAGTAAAACCCGAGAATAACCACCAAGACACCAAGGCACCAAGAACTGCAAAAACGGTTTACGGGTTCGATCTTCTTGGTGTCTTCGTGCCTTGGTGGTTCATATCTCGTTTTTCTTTGTGCCTCTGTGGTTAACACGGGGTGTATGTATGTTGCTGATGATCGACAACTACGACTCGTTCACCTACAACCTGGTCCAGTACCTCGGCGAACTGGGCGAGGAGGTGCGCGTCTACCGCAACGACGAAATCGCGCTCGACGAAATAGAACGCCTGCATCCGCAGCGCGTCGTCATTTCTCCCGGACCGTGCACGCCGAACGAGGCGGGCGTGTCGGTGCCGCTGATCGGGCGCTTTGCGGGGCGGATCCCGATCCTGGGGGTGTGCCTGGGTCATCAGAGCATCGGCCAGGCGTTCGGCGGCAGGATCGTGCACGCCAGGACGCTCATGCACGGCAAGACCTCGCCCATCCTGCACGCCGACCGGGGCGTCTTCCGGGGGCTGCCCAACCCGTTCACCGCGACGCGATATCATTCTCTCGTCATCGAGCGCGAGTCGCTGCCCGACTGCCTGGAAGTGACGGCGTGGACCGACGACGGCGAGATCATGGGCGTGCGGCACAAGACCTTGGCGGTGGAGGGCGTGCAGTTTCATCCGGAATCGATCCTCACCGAGCATGGTCACGACCTGCTTGCGAATTTTCTGCAAGGCGCGCGCGAAATCTGAACCACAGAGACACAGAGGCACAGAGAAAAAGCCAATACGAGGACATACCACCAAGGCACCAAGACACCAAGGAAATCACAATCCGTGTTTAGCCTTTCTTGGTGCCTTCGTGTCTTGGTGGTTAATCTGTTTTTGATTTTCTCTGTGCCGCTGTGCCTCCGTGGTGAGAAGTTGAATTGAGGGAGAGGAGATATGACACCCCAGGAGGCGCTTACCCGGGTCATCGAGCACCGGGAGATCTTCCACGACGAGATGCTGCAGCTGATGCGGCAGATCATGAGCGGCGAGCTGTCGCCGACGCTGATCGCGGCGGTCATCATCGGGCTGCGGGTGAAGAAGGAGACGATCGGCGAGATCGCCGCCGCCGCCCAGGTGATGCGCGAGTTCTCCACCAAGGTGCAGGTCGCGGACCACGCCCACCTGCTAGACACCTGCGGCACCGGCGGCGACAGCGCGCACACGTTCAATATTTCCACCGCCGCCGCTTTCGTCGCCGCAGCGGCCGGCGCCAAAGTCGCCAAGCACGGCGGCCGTTCGGTGTCCAGCAAGTCCGGCAGCGCCGACGTGCTGGAAGCGTTCGGCGCGAACATCAACCTCGCTCCCGAGCAGATCGCGCAATGCATCGACCAGATCGGCGTCGGCTTCATGTTCGCCCCCAGCCACCACACGGCGATGAAGCATGCCGCGCCGGTGCGGCGCGAGCTGGGCGTGCGCACGATCTTCAACATCCTGGGTCCGCTCACCAATCCCGCTGGCGCGCGCAACCAGGTGATGGGCGTATTCCATCCCGACCTGGTGGGCATCCAGGCGCGGGTGCTGCAGCGGCTTGGCAGCCGCCACGTGATCGTCGTTTACGGCATGGAGGGCCTGGACGAGATCTCGATCGGCGGCGAGACCATGATCGGCGAACTGAAACACGGCGAAGTGCACGAATACACGATCCATCCGCGCCAGTTCGGGCTGCAGACGGCCGAGCTGTCCTCGATCCAGGTCGGGGACGGGCTTGCGTCGAAGAACTTGCTGCTTGCCGCCCTGTCGGGTAAATCGAGCCCGGCGCGGGATATCGTCGCGCTCAATGCCGGCGCGGCGATCTACGCCGCCGGCCTGGCGGAGAGCCACGAGGTCGGCGTCAGGGAGGCGCTGGAGCTGATCGGCAGCGGCGCGGCGAAGGCAAAGCTCGATCAGTTCGTGGCTTTTACCAACGCATTTAAGGCGAACTGAAAATCCACCACAGAGACACGGAGAAAAACCAATACGAGGAAATACCACCAAGGCACCAAGGAAATCACAATCCGTTTTAGCCTTTCTTGGTGCCTTCGTGTCTTGGTGGTTAATCTGTTTTTGATTTTCCCTGTGCCTCTGTGTCTCTGTGGTAAATCTTTCGATGTCAGACATTCTCGAAAAAATTCTGGCGGTGAAGCGGGAGGAAGTCGCGCAGGCGAAACGCGCGAAGCCGCTTGCCGCGATGCGCGCCGAAGCCGAAGCGATGGATGCGCCGCGCGACTTCCTCGGCGCGCTGCGCGCGAAGATCGCCGCCGGGTGGCCTGCGGTGATCGCGGAGATCAAGAAGGCGAGCCCGAGCAGGGGTGTGCTGCGCAATGATTTCGACCCCGCCGCGATCGCGGCCTCGTACGCTTCGCACGGTGCGGCCTGCCTGTCGGTGCTGACCGACGCGCGGTTCTTCCAGGGCCATCCGGATTACCTGCGGCAGGCCCGCGCGGCTTGCGCCCTGCCGGCGCTGCGCAAGGATTTCGCGATCGATCCCTATCAGGTGTACGAGGCGCGGGCGCTTGGCGCCGACTGCATTCTGCTCATCGTGGCGGCGCTCGACGACGCGCAAATGGTCGAGCTGGAGACGATCGCGCGCGCGCTCGGCATGGCGGCGCTGGTCGAAATTCACGACGCGCGGGAGCTGGCGCGCGCGCTGAAGCTTTCCTCGCCGCTGCTCGGCATCAACAACCGCAACCTGCGGACCTTCGATACCCGGCTGGAGACCACGCTCGACCTGCTCGACGACATTCCTGCTTCCAAGCTCGTCGTCACCGAGAGCGGCATCCTCGGCCGCGCCGACGTCGAGCGCATGCGCGCCGCGGGCGTGCATGGATTCCTCGTCGGCGAGGCGTTCATGCGCGCCGCCGATCCCGGCGCGGCCCTGTCCGAACTCTTTCCCAACTGAATCGTTCGCGCGACGACGCAACGGAAGGCGATTGTCCTTCCGTGCGCCGGCTCGTCGGCGTGGCATCCGGGTGTTTCCGATTTGCAACAAGCCGGTCTGCGAGCTATGTGCGATGCAACATCATCGCGATGATTGCAGTTTGGAATAAAGGGGTGCTTCGCTTTGAGAACGCCATTCGAAGCTCGAAATCCCACAAGAGCCAAGGTCGATAGAGAATAGATGTTGTATCTTTACAACAAACCGTCCAAATAATTGCGATGTGCAATGCACCAAGCTTGATGGGGATTTCAGTTTGAAACAAACTCACGCCTGACTTGGGAGGCACTCCAGGTCACCAAACGTCACAAGACAACGGAGGAATCATGAAGAAGAGCCTGATCGCGCTGGCGGTAGCCGGCGCATTCGCGGCCCCAGTCGCACACGCCGAGGTGACCTTGAGCGGCGCGATCGCGATGAGCGTCCAGTACGTCAACGTCGGTTCCGGCAAGAATACGGCCGGGGGGGCTGTTGACAGCTACTCGACGGAGGCCATCTCGGCGGGTTATTCGCACATCGATCTCGAATCGGTCGACGACATCGGCGGCGGCAACAAGGTGCTGTTCCACTACCAGATGCAGGTCAACCCGATGCAGTCGAGCTTCAACGGCGCCGGCGGGGGCGGTCCCTTCAACCGCGACAGCTACATCGGCGCGAGCGGCACTTGGGGCAGCATCAAGTTCGGGACGAATGAAAACGCGTATGAACGGATGCTGTACGAGGCCGACCCGCTGGACGGCGCCTGGCAGATGGGCGGCAACCTGCAGATGCTCGGCACCCCCGGCGCGAACACCATTTTCGATATCGGCCAGGATACTTGCGGTAGCAATTTGGGGGCACCTGGTGGCACCACCGGCGGATGCGCGGGGTTCTACCGCCGTACCGACCAGACCGTGTGGTACAACAGCCCTGACCTGAACGGCTTCACCTTTGAGATCGACTACACGCTCCCTGCGTTTAAGTCTGTCAGCGGCGCGCCGGTAAGTACGAACCCGCAGGTGCTCTCGATCGCGGGCCGCTACAAGCCGCAGGAGATGCCGTTCCAGGCCTGGATCGCGTACGAAGAGCACAAGGACATGTTCGGCATCAACGTCATCGCGGCCAGCCTGCCCGGCGGCGCAACGGGCGCGACTACCGGGGCGAAGGACACCGGCTTGCAGGTTGGCGGTGGCTACACGATCGGCGACCTGCTGCTGACCGCAATCATCGAGCGGCTCGACTACAAGGCAGACAACGGTCCGCTGACCGATTACAAGCGCAACGCCTACTGGGTGGGCGGCAAGTACAACGTCCCGACCGGCTACATCGGCGCGGAAGCGGGCGTCGCCCAGAGCGCCTCCTGCTCCGGGACGCTGAGCTGCAACGGTACCGGCGCCAAAATGATCGCCGCGGGCTACTGGCACAACCTGTCCAAGCAGTCGCAGTTGTTCTTCATCGGCAACTACCTCAAGAACGACGAGAACGCGACCTATGCGCAGGCCGCGCAAGTCGGCGTATCGGCCTTGGGCTCGAAGGTCTACGGCATGAGCTTGGGCATCAAGCACACGTTCTAAGAAGGATGATCGGCCGCCTTCGGGCGGCAGGTCTCCTTTGTCTCTTAAAGGCGCCTTCGGGCGCCTTTTTTTGCATCGGGTTCCCGACTTCGCGGCCTCGGCCGTGATCGCGCTACCTTCCTGAATCTTGGGAAATCTCCGTTCTCGCAAGCCTCCCGGGCAAGCTCCCCGTGTTGCATACATGCAACAGCAAGACCGACTTTCGATCGCTACGCGTTTACAAGCATTGCCGTTTTTCTGCAACATTCGCCCGGGCATCCAGGCGTTTCGTTTTTTCCTGAAGCAATCGGATAGACCCAAATAAAAGCGGCCGAGCCGGTCGGTCACAGCGCGCAATCGCCGAAGGTTCCTTTCGCCGACGACATTTGCATCGCTGTCACCGCACAGTCCGGACCAGATAAAAGTTGTACGAGACAAAGGAGATAGCATGAAAAAGAGCCTGATCGCGCTGGCGGTCGCTGGCGCATTTGCGGCCCCAGTCGCACACGCCGAAGTCACTTTGAGCGGCGCGATTGCGATGGGTGTCCAGTACGTCAACGTTGGTTCCGGAAAGACCGCCGGTGGAGCGGACGTCGGCAGCTATTCCACCGAGGCGATCGGTGCGGGTTACTCGCACATCGATCTCGATTCGGCCGACGACATCGGCGGCGGCAACAAGGTGCTGTTCCACT
>Ga0070741_10013358_pt1 | contig 14537 bp, 16 predicted proteins | sample Coa_R1_4_FD_66440 | JGI IMG/M metagenome (GOLD analysis project Ga0070741, IMG submission 66440) | Surface soil microbial communities from Centralia Pennsylvania, which are recovering from an underground coalmine fire - Coalmine... | ecosystem: Environmental > Terrestrial > Soil > Unclassified ...
GGGGTGAGCAGGTGCATGCGATCGTTCAGCCGAAACCGGATGCGGCCCTGAGCGAGCAGGACGTCGTCTCCTGGGTGGGAGAGCACCTCGCCGACTACAAGAAGCCGCGCTCCGTCGAGTTCCGCGACGACTTCCCGCGGGACGAGGCCGGCAAGATCCGCAAGCGCCACCTGCGCGAGCCGTTCTGGGCGGGACGCGAAACTCGCGTCTAGACCGCGCTGCGCAGCATCATCCGCACTTCGCCGACGGCCGTCCGTCGTACGCGCGCGCGTTCGGCGTTGTCCCGCGCGAGCACCGCGTCGATCTCCCGGACGAGCAGCTTCAGGTCGAACGGCTTCCAGATGTAGCCGTCGCATCCCAGCGTCCAGCCGTGGAGCAGGTCGCGCGGGTGGCCTTTCACCGTGCACATCACCACGCGCGGGCCGAAGTCGCCGAAGCGCAGCCGGATCTCCGACAGCGTGTCCCACCCGTCGATCTCCGGCATCTGGACGTCGAGGACGACCAGGTCCGGATGCTCGGAGGCTGCCAGCCGCTCCAGCGCCTCGATCCCGCTGGCGACGGCCGTCACCCGGTGATCGTGGAGCCCGAGGATGGCCTTCAGGAGCTCCCGGATATCGGGCTGATCGTCGACGACCCAGATGTCGGCCACGGCTGTCCTCAGGACGCCACCACGGCGGCCGCGCGGTTTCTCGTGTTGTCGTACCAGTCGCGGTTCCAGTCCTGGAGGCTCTGCTTGTACAGGCCGCGCACGACCCACAGGAAGTACACGGCGGCCGGCACGGCAACCCAGTCGACGATCCAGCCGTGCCAGTCGATGTCGTGGTACACACCCGACGACGCGTAGTACGCGTAGATGGCGTGCATCAGCGCGCACGTCGGGAACACGATCGTGAGCGCCAGTCCCGAAACCGACCAGCCGTGCGCGCGGGGCCGGTTTCGCAGCTGGGTGCGGAGCAGGAAGTATCCGATGGCGCAATACAGGACGATGAGCAGCAGGTTCGGCGCGATCTGACGCGGGAACGTGAAGTGGCCGGCCAGCGGGAGAACGGCAAACGAAAGTGCCGTCACGTACACGGCCGAAGCCGTCGGAATCGACTGCACCCACAACGGTGTGCCTGATATGAAGCGATCGCCCCGTCCCCCGAGCGTCGCTTCCAAGCGGAGGCCGAGGAAGACGGCGCCGGCCGGAAGTCCGACGGCGACCGCCAGCAGGTCGAGCGGACCGCCCTGCCGTCCGTGAAACAGGATGTGGACGCCGTGCACGAAATGGTGGGGGCCGCACGTGAACGCCATCGCTATCCACGCGGCGCCGAAGTGCGAGAAGCCCATCGTCTTCCAGCCGCGCTTCATGTCCATGATCGTGATGAGTCCGTACGTGGTGTACGCGATGCCGAGCAGGACGTTGAGCATCCCCACGGCAATCCAGACGTTGCTCACGCTGCGCCTCCTGTTTCGGGGACGCCGAGCTGCCGCATGAACTCCTGGATCATGGACCGCTTTCCGACGCCCTTGTCCTCCCCGTTGTCCTTCTGCGGCGCCGCCCCGTCGGAGGCCTTCGCCAACGTGATGGTGAAGACGCTGCCCTCGCCGAGGTCGCTGCGCACGCCGACCTTCCCGCCCATGCCCTCCACGTACGACCTCACGATGTAGAGACCCACGCCGGTGCCCCCAAATCGCCTGACATCGGTCTGCTCGGCCTGCCAAAAGCGATCGAAGCACTGCGACGCGTCGTCGGCGTTCATGCCGATCCCGCGGTCGATCACTTCGATGACGACCGACGGTCCCTGATTGGACGCGCGGACGACGATGTCGCCGCCGTCCGGCGAATACTTCACCGCGTTGTCGAGGAGGTGGTCCAGGACTGTGGTCAATGCCTGCTCGTCGGCGACGAGATCGTCGACGTCTTCGGAGACGTCGGCCATCACGTTGCGTCCCGTTGCGAGGGCGAGCGACTCGGCGCGCTCCGCGATGAGCGGCGCCGGAGCGACGCGCGTGAGCTCGAGGAGGACGCGGCCCGACTCAATCCGTCCGGTGAGCAGCAGGCGGTCCACGATGCGCGCGAGTTGCTGCGCTCGTGTCTCGATCGACTTCAGAGCCATGGTCTTCTGCTCCTCGTCGAGGAGATCCGCGAGGAGCGTTTGCGTGTAGCCGAGGATGACCGTGAGCGGTGTCTTGAGCTCGTGGCTGGCCGTGGCGAGGAACATTGTCTTCGCGTCGTCGGCCTCTTTCAGTCGTGTGATGTCCCGGATCGAGTGGACGACCTCTTCGACCTCGCCGTCGAAGCCCTGCACGACGGACACGTTGACGAGCAGCTGTTGATCGGTTGCCGCCTGAACGTGACGGACGCACTCGACGCCGGCGCCCGTCGCCCGGTCCCCGAACTCGGCGAGCAGCGCGCATCCGTTCGAGCAGTCCAGCGGCCGCGTCTGATTGGAGAGCGTCCGCTCGCGGACGCCGAGTTGAAGGACGCGGTTGCAGTGACGTCCGACGGCGCGCTTGTTCGCCGCGCCAATCACACGCTCGGCGGCGCCGTTCCACAGACGGATGGTGCCGCCGGGGTCCGTCACGAAGATCCCGTCCCCGACGCCTTCCACGATGGCGTGCATTCGCCGGAGGACGCCGAGCGTCTCGCGGTACACGCTCTCGGCTTCGGGGTCCGTCTTGCTCCCGTTCCCGTCGGAACAGAGCTTTGCCAGGTCGGCTTCGGCGCGCTCGTAGAGTCCGGAATGGGACTCCCGGGACCGCGATCTCAGACGCATTGGGTGCCTGCCTTTCGAAAACGCGAGCAGGGGCCAACCGGCCTTGCGTGGTTGTCGGCCGGCGAGCGTCCGAGTTGAGTCCCATGACCAGCAGATATGATCTGGCCCCGCATGAGCCAGTGGAAAGAGCTCTTCTCGGAGATCGTGTCCACGGACGTGTGCTGCGGCTGCGCGGCCTGCGTCCTGGTCTGCCCGCACAAGGTGCTGGACTACGACTTCGAGATGGAGAAGCCGTTCCAGACCGACGAGGACAGGCCGAACGACTGCTCCCACGGGATCAAGGGCTGCACGTTGTGCGCGCAGGCCTGTCCCCGGCTCGACCACGATACGGGCACGTGGCGGTGGCAATGGCCGCAGCTCGAAGAGCAGCTGTTCGGACGGACACGCCGTCCGGACGAGGTCTTCGGCGTCGCCCGCGAGGTCGTGATCGCGCGGGCGGCCGATCCGAGAGTCTGCGAAGCCGGACAGGACGGCGGCATCGCGTCGGCAATGATCCTGCACGGCCTCGAGAAGGGGAGCCTGGACGGTGCGGTCGTCTCGGGCTTCGACGGCGCAACGCAGATGACGGAGCCGCGCCTGGTCACGACGACTGAAGATGTCCTGAATACCGCGCGATCGCGCTACACCTACTGCCCGACGCCGCTGGCGATGAAGGAGGCGTTCGAGCGCAAGCTGCGCAAGGTCGCGCTCGTCGGTGTGTCGTGCGAAGTGACGGCGGCCCCCAAGATGGCCTACGCCGGAGTGCGCAAGTGGTCCAACCGCATCGCGCTGACGGTCGGACTGATGTGCTCCGAGACCTTCCTGCCGCGTCCGTTCCTGGAGCAAAAGCTGCAGGGCGAATACGGCATCGACATGACGAAGGTCGCGAAGATCAACATCAAGGGAAAGATCATCGTCACGATGGACGACGGGCACGACGTCGAGATCCCGCTGGCCGAGTGCCGCCCGCTCGCACGGGACTGGGGCTGCCCGTTCTGTCCCGACTTCGCCGCCGAGCACGCGGACATCTCACTCGGCGGTCTCGGTATGGAGGGCTGGTGCGTCGCCGTGATCCGCACCGAGCGCGGCGAGGCGTACTGGAAGGAACTGCTCGAGGCCGGAGCCGTGACGACGCGCCCGGTGGACGAGGAGCAGAAGGCGTACGACCTGATGGAGCGCCTCGCGAAGCGCCAGCGCCGCCGCACGCGCAACGTCGAGCTGTGGCTCGGCGAAGGACGCGTCGAGCCGTGGAGCGCCGAGGAGGCCGAGCTCACGCACAAGCGCGGCACACCCGAGGCGGCGTTCAAGCCGGCAGGCTCGCTCCCGGCGCACGCCTTGTCCCAGGTCGCAATGGCCGGCCCCTCGCCGAAGGGCGAAAAGCCCTAACGGCGTCTTAACCTCCGCGCGTCTAGTCTCGGCACGTGCCGCGCTGCTCCGTCGTCATTCCCGCCTACAACGCGGAACGATACGTAGCCGCCGCCATCCAGTCGGTTCTCGACCAGACGTTCACCGATTTCGAGGTCATCGTGGTCAACGACGGATCGACCGACGGCACGGCCGCGGCCGTCGAGCCGTTCGGAGATCGCGTCGTCTACGTCGAGCAGGAGAACAAGCGCCTGGCGGGGGCGCGGAATGCAGCCGTCCGCCTGGCCAAAGGCGAGTTCGTCGCTCCGCTGGACGCCGACGACATGTGGCCCGCCGATTGGCTCGAGCGCACGATCGGCTACCTCGACGCGCATCCGGAGGTCGGCGCCGTGACACATGTCCCGCGCCGCCGCCGCCGGCCTTTTCGGTGGGACGAGCAGCTGTTCTGGATCGGCCAGTACAACTTCGTCCCGGGTCAGCCGGTGATCAGGCGCAGGCTCCTGGACGAACACGGCCTCTGGGACGAATCGCTGTTCATGACCGAGGACTGGGAGCTGTGGATGCGGTTCATCGCCGCCGGCGAACGATTCGGCGCCGTCGCGGGCGTGTATCCGGTCTACCGGCGCCATCCCGAGTCGGGCACCGCCGACCTCGACGCGCAGTCGATCCGGCTGCACGAGATGCTCGAGCGTGTTGCGACGCGAGAACCGAAGATTCCGGGATTGAGCGCGCGGCTCGCCGTCGCGCGCGGCCGGGTCGCGATCATCAATCGCGACTTCGCCGCGGCTCGCCGTCACTTTCTGGCCGCGGTCCTCGACTCGTCCGGCGCCGTGCGGACGCGGCTCCCGGCCCTGCCGTTCGCCGTTGCACCGTCATTGTCGTGGCGGCTGTACCGCGGGCGCGTCGCTCGCTTCCGGCGCCGCGGTGCGAAGCGCGCAGAGGAGACGGCGGCCGCGGCCGGCCTGCAGCTCTAACGCTGGCAGTACGGGCAGAAGAACGTCGTCCGGCCGCCGATGCGCGTCGATCGGAGCGGACGTCCGCAACTCGGACAGCCGACCTTCGGGGACCCCGATGCGCCGAGCTGCCTCGATGCGCGGCTGCGTACAGCGAGCAAGGGTAGCGACGCGTCGCGTCCGGCGTGCTGGGCTCGTACGGCGCGCCGCAGGATGCGCAGCAGCTCCTTGTGCAACAGCTCGATCTCGGACCGCGTGAGATCCGATCCGGACCGCGTGGGGAGAATGCGTGCGGCGAACAAAGCCTCGTCCGCATAGATGTTGCCGACTCCCGCGAGGAACGACTGGTCGAGCAGGAGTGCCTTGATCGGCGCGCCGCGATACGCGAGCGCCTCGACGAGGTAGCTCGCGGGCGCCTCGAACGGATCCGGACCGAGACGCCAGGCGAGGTCGGCGAGCTCGTTGCGCGTCACGACGCGCACGAAACCCAGACGGCGGCTGTTTCTGTAGCGGAACTGCGCTCCCGAATCGAGGTCGAGCAGGACGCGGTCCCACGAATGCACGGGGTTGCCCGTTTTCTCGACGATCGGCCGGCCCGTCATTCCGAAGTGCAGCGCCAGGACGGGACTGTCCCGCTTGCCCGGGACCGGCTCGGTGAACAGGGCGAGCATCTTGCCCTTCCGGTCCACGGTCGTGACGTGACGGTTCTTGAGCCGGCGCGCCGCCGTCGACGGCGAGGAGTCTTTGAGCATCCAGTCGTCGAGGAATCTCGCCTGCAGGATCGTGCGCCCGACGACGTTCTCCTCGATGACGCGTTTGAAGCCCTCGACCTCCGGGAGCTCTGGCATCTGACCGCGTAAACGCTATCAACCGCTACGATGTCCCCAGGGCGCGCCGGGAAGACTGGTCGGCACTGTGATGTGCGTCGACCAGGGAGCGCGATGAGCCAGCCCGGCGGGATCGAGATCTTCCGCGACCTGTTCATCGTCTTCGTAGCCGCACGGGCCTTCGGTGAGCTCTTCCTGCGCCTGCGCCAGCCCGCGATCCTCGGTGAGATCCTCGCGGGTGTTCTGCTCGGCCCCCACGTCCTCGGCTGGGTGCGCGCGAGCGGCGTGTTGTCGGCCGTTGCCCAGATCGGGATCGTGTTCCTTCTCTTCCAAGTCGGTCTCGAGAACCGCTTCTCCGACCTCCGCGAGGTCGGTGCTACGGCAACGGCCGTGGCCGTCTCCGGCGTCGTCGTGCCGTTCGCCGCGGGCTACCTCCTTCTCTCAGCGCTCGGTTATCCGTCTCACGAGTCGCTGTTCGCCGGCGCGGCTCTGGTCGCGTCCAGTGCTTCGGTGGCGGCGCGACTCCTGCGCGATCTGGGTGTGCTGCAACGCCGTGAGTCGCAGACGATCCTCGCGGCCGCCGTCATCGACGACGTCCTCGGCTTGCTCGTGCTCGCGGTCGTGGCGGAGACGACGCGTGGTGGCTTCGATGCGCGCAGCATCGCCGTCCTCGTCGTCGAGGTGGCGGTGTTCCTCGCCTTGGTCGCGACCGTCGGCACGCGGCTCGTCCGCCGGCTCGGCCCCCGCCTTTCACGTCTGCACTTGGAGGACGGCCCGTTCGTCGTCGGCGTGGCGGCGTGCCTCGGTCTCGCCGCGCTCGCGCGCGCCGTCGGTCTCGCAGGGACCGTCGGCGCCTTTCTGGCGGGCATGTTGTTCGCGGAAGTCCGTGAGAGCTACGACATGTCCCGGACGATCCGCCCGGTCACGAACTTCCTCACGCCTTTCTTTTTCGTCGTGACCGGCACGGAAGTCGTACCCGGGACCTTCACGCGCCCGGCTGTGCTCCTGCTTTTCGCGGGTGTGTTCGCGGTCGCCGTCGTGGGCAAGCTCGTGCCCGGCGCGATAGCGGCCCGCAGGTTCGGCCCCCGGGGCGCGCTGATCGTCGGTGCCGGTATGGTTCCGAGAGCCGAAGTGGGAATCATCGTGGCGTCACTCGGGCTTTCTTCGGGTGTGATCGGTGAGCGCCTGTACCCCGTGCTTCTCGGAGTGTCGGCGCTCACCTGGATCGTCGCCCCTATCGCGTTGCGTTCGCTTTTCGGAAGGACGCGATGAAACTCGGCGTCGCGCTACCGCATTACGGCACGCCGGACAAAGACCCCGACCTCCAATACGTCGTGGACGTCGCGCGGGAATGCGAGCGGCTCGGGTTCGACTCGGTCTGGGTGTCGGACCACATCGTGTTCGACCTGTCCAAGTACGGGGGTTCGAGCGAGCCGATCGGCTCGCTCGAACCGCTGGAGACGCTGGCGGTGCTCGCGAACGCGACGAGTCGCGTTCGCCTCGGCACGATGGTCCTGTGCAACGAGTTCCGTCATCCCGTCCAGCTGGCGCGGTCGGCGGCGGCGATCGACCTCGCGTCGCACGGCCGCCTCGAGCTGGGCATCGGCGCCGGCTGGTACGCGGAGGAGTTCGAGGGCGCCGGTATCGAGTTCCCGTCGCCTCGCGTCCGCTTGGACAAGCTCGGTGAAGCGGTCGAGGTGTTGAAAGCGGCCTTCACCGGCGAGCCCGTGACCTACGCCGGCGCCCATTACAAGGTCACCGATCTCGTGGTGCGGCCGAGGCCGGCGCAGAAGCCCCGGCCGCCGATCTGGGTCGGCGGAAAGGGCAACCGCGCGGTGGGCCTTGCGGGGCGCGTCGGCGACGGCTGGAACGCGGCGTGGTTCTCCGATCCCGCGGCCTACCGCGAGCGCGCCGCGCTGCTCGGCGATGCGCCGGTCCGCCGCTCGATCGGCCAGTACGCGCAGGGTTCCGCCCAGGAGATGACCGATCGGCTGGCGACGTTCGCCGCGCTCGGTGTCGAGCACGCGGTGATGTGCTTCAGCACCGTGCCCTTCGGACTCGACGACCCCGACGACGTCGCGCGTTTCGCCGCCGACGTGCTTCCGGCCGTGCACGAGCTTTGACGCATACGATCGCGGGATGCAGAAACGCGATCCCTCCGAACGTGTGCCGCGCGTCTCGATCGTCATCGCCGCCTACAACGTCGAGAACTACATCTCGTCGGCCATCGACTCGGCCCTGAACCAGACGTTCACCGACCGCGAAGTCATCGTCGTCGACGACGGGTCGACGGACGCCACCCCGGACCGGATCCGTGCCTTCGGTGATCGCGTGGTCTTTCTCGAGCAGCCACACGCGGGAGCGGCGGCCGCGCGCAACCGCGGGATCGGCGTGGCGCGCGGCGAGCTGATCGTGATGCACGACGCGGACGACGTCTGGAATCCAACCGGCATCGAGACGGCTCTCGCCGTGCTCGACGCGCACCCCGAATGCGGATTCGTCACCCGGTCCTACAAGGTCGGTCGCTCCGACTTTCACTGGGACAACCAGAAGTTCTGGATCGGTCAGGCCAACTTCATCGCGTATGCCGCCATCGTCCGCCGTGAGCTCTACGAGCGGCACGGCCTGTTCGACGAGACGCTGACGGCGGCGATGGACTGGGAGCTGTGGATGCGGTTCATCGCCGGCGGTGAGCGCGTCGCCGCGGTCGAGGGCGACCACGGTCTGTACCGCCGGCACGCGGGCTCGATCACGGCCGACCATCAGCGCTACCTGCGCGGTCAGCTGCGCACGTTGGAGCGCGTCCTCGAGAAGGGCATTCGGCTCCCCGGACTCGAGGCGACCGTCGACATCGCGCGGGGACGTGTCGCGCTCATCGACGGCGACCGTTCCGCCGCGCGCGGTCACTTCCGGTCCGCCGTGCGAAACAAGGAGGCCGCTCGGGGGACGCGTGTGCGCGCACTCGCGTTCACGATTGCTCCGCGCGCGACGTGGCGTCTGTACAACTTCATCGCGAACAGGCGACGAAAGCGCGGTGAAGAGACCGCCCGTCGCCGAGCGGCCGAGCTCGGCGTCGCGCCTTAGCGGTCCGCGACCTGCAGCCGCCGGCGCGGACGAAACGCGCTCAGCTTGCGCGCCACGTCCATGTAGGTGAGCGACACCGGATGATCCGGGTTCGTCCACACGAACGGATGTCCCTCGTCGGAACCGACGCGCACCTCGGGCACGAGCGGAATCTGACCGAGCAGCGGCACCTCCAGCTTCTGAGCGAGCTCGGCGCCGCCGCCCTCGCCGAAGACCGGTGTGAGCTCGCCGCAATGCGCGCAGACGACTCCCGACATGTTCTCGACGACACCGAGCAGGCGCTGCTTGACCTGTCCCGCCATGTTCGCTGCGCGTTCGGCGACTTTCTGCGCAACGGGCTGCGGCGTCGTGACGACGACCATGGCCGCCGATGGCAGGAACGTCGCCAGTGACAAGGAGATGTCGCCGGTGCCGGGCGGAAGATCGATGAGCAGGTACTCGAGATCGTCGCCCCAGTACACGTCCGTCAGAAACTGCTCGAGAGCTTTGTGCAGCATCGGCCCCCGCCAGATGACGGGCTTCTGTTCGTCCTCGAGAAAGAAACCGATGGAGATGACCTTCACGCCGTCGGTCTCGCCGGCGTTCGGCGCCGCGGTGAGCGGCATGATCATTCCGTCGAACGCAACCGGCCGCTGTCCGCGCAAACCGAACATGCGGGGGAGCGAGAAACCCCAGATGTCCGCGTCCAGCACACCGACTTTCTTGCCGAGGCTGTGCATCGCCGCGGCGATGTTCGTCGTCAACGTCGACTTGCCGACGCCGCCTTTGCCGGACGAGATGCCGATCACGGCGGTTCTCGAGTCCGGCTTGCGGAAGGGAACCTCGCGCTGGAGCCCCGACGCCATCTGCGCGCGCTCCGCCGGGTCCATGACGCCGAGGTGGACGTCAACCGACCCGACGCCGGGCACCTGCTGAACCGCCTCGGTCACGCGGCGCGTGATCTCCGGCTTGAGCGGACACCCGGCAACCGTGAGCAGCACGTCGACGCGCACGACGTCGCCGTCGATCTCGACGCCCCCGAGCATGCCGATGTCGTCGATCGGCTTGCCGATCTCGGGATCCCGGACGGTGTGGAGGGCGTCGCGAACGGCCTGTTCGGAGATCATCTCGCCTCGCAGCTGGGTTCTAAATCCAACGTTCGTGTACAAAATAGCAGGGGCCGCCGGAGGAGTATCTTGGAGGCGCGGATCAAGGGAGGTTTGCGATGGGTCTGTCCAAGCTGCGCCTGTTCCCCAACCTGACGCTGGGTTTCCTCGACAGCCAGACGGTGCTCGTCCTCGTCCTCATCCTGGCCATCGTCTTCGGCTCGGCCCGGCTCCCGAAGCTGGCCCGAAGCCTGCGCGAGGCGCGGGACGAGTTCAACAAGGGAAACGACGAGGCCGCCCAGCCCGCGGCTCCGGCCCCCACAGCACCGCCGGCCCAGCCCGCGCCGCAGGCTCCCGCTGCACCGCCGGCGGCCACGCCCCCGGCCGAGAACCCCCCGCCCACTCAGCCGTAGTCGCAGCGATCGGCGCCGCCGAAAAGAAAAAGCTGAGCGGCCACCCGGGGAACTTCCACCCCGCTGGTCCCACCGGTCCGGACGAGGCTCCGTAGCGTCACGCGCCCTAGTGGGCGCCGCCGGTCCTCCGTCGGCCGGGGTCCTGCGGACAAATCACCCCGATTGACCGCTCAGACTTGCCGCGAATATAGGCCCGTCTCCCGCATGGGTCAATGGCCCGAACGGGCAATGTAAAGGGAGCGTGATAATGATGTGCGCGAAGTCACAAGCGGCCGCAGGGGCCGAGCTGTAGCGCGCGACGCAAGGAGGGTGGGAATGGCCGATCTCGCGGAGATCGCGCGGGCTCTGGTGGCCCCGGGCAAAGGAATCCTCGCGGCGGACGAGAGCAGCGGCACGATCAAGAAGCGCTTCGACTCGATCGACCTCGAGTCGACCGAGGACAACCGCCGCGCATATCGCGAGATGCTCTTCGGCACCCGGGGGCTCGGCGACTACATCTCCGGCGTGATCCTCTACGACGAGACGATCCGTCAGAGCGCCTCCGACGGGACGCCCCTGACGAAGATCCTCACCGACAACGGCATGATTCCGGGCATCAAGGTCGACACGGGATCCAAGCCCTTGAGCGGCTTCCCGGGCGAGGAAGTCACCGAGGGGCTGGACGGTCTCCGCGACCGTCTCGCCGAATACGCCGGCCTCGGTGCGAAGTTCACGAAGTGGCGCGCCGTGATCAACATCGGCGACGGGATCCCGACGCGCGCCGGGATCCGCGCGAACGCGCACGCGCTCACGCGGTACGCCGCGCTGTCGCAGGAAGCAGGTCTCGTCCCCATCGTCGAGCCCGAAGTGATGATGGAGGGCGACCACACCATCGAGCGCTGCTACGAAGTCAGCAAGCGGACGCTTCTCTCGCTGTACGAGCAGCTGCACGCGTACCGCATCGACCTCGCCGGATCGCTGCTGAAGACGAACATGGTGGTCCCGGGCAAGAAGGCCGGCAAGCAGGCGACGCCGGCAGAGATCGCCGAGTACACGCTGCGCAACTTCCGTGAGACGGTCCCCGTGACGGTCCCGGGGATCGTCTTCCTGTCGGGCGGGCAGGACGACATCCCGGCGACCGAGAACCTCAACGAGATGAACAAGCTCGGCCCCCATCCGTGGGAGCTTTCGTTCTCCTACGGACGTGCGCTGCAGGCTCCGTCGCTCAAGGCGTGGAAGGGCGAATCCGCCAACGTGGAAGCCGGACAGCGTGAGCTGTTGCACCGCGCAAAGTGCAACGGGGCCGCTCGGGACGGCAAGTACACGCAGCAGATGGAGCAGGCCGCCTAGGGCGAGGCGGTGGGCTTTGCCGTCGGCGGAACCGTCGCCAGCGGCGTCGCCGGCGGAACGAGGTCGCTCGGTATCCGCGCTGCGTTGATGCCCGCGTCGGGCAGGTGGTGCACGATCGAATAGGGATTCTTGAGGAGCGCCGTGCCCTCCGGTCCAAAGCGGATCACGAGCTGATCGCCGTCGTGCGGCGTGTACAGGCCGGGATCGCCCTTGACCTTCTTGCCTTTGTTCGTGAGGACGATGTTGTAGTGCTTGTGGTCCGTCGGACACGTGTCGCCGTCGGTGTAGTGCGTGCCGTCCGGGAAGCGCATCTCCGTCTTGCCGTTGGGCAGCCGTCCGAGCGTCGTGTCGTAGAGGCGCAGGAAGTTGGCGAGGTCGGCGTTTGGTCCGGCGAACGTCTGGTCGGCCGGGTGGATGTGCATGAAGCCGTCGCCGTGTGAGTGGATCTGGCCCTCGACGGTCGGGTAATTCGTCATCCGTTGCCCGCAGATGTAGATCTTGTATGTCGCGTGCCAGTGCTCGCCGACGGACGCGCCCCGCGTCAGCGGCGGCGGATGCTTCACGGACATGTAGGCGAGCGCGCCGCCGCCGACGACGATCGCGACCATCGTCAGCGCGAACAGCATCGTGCCCGACCGCCTGCGCCGCGGCGCCGGCCGGCGCCCGTGGGCGCGCCGCTGCTGCCGCGTCTTCGGCACTAGTTCACGACCTTGCCGAGGTGGACGAACCGCATCGGCACCTTCACGAGCGAGTCGTCTTTGCGGCGGATGTGGAACACGACCTCACCGTCCACGATCGCCGCGTGCTCGAGGAAGCCCACCGCTTCGTGCTTCGACCCGTCGGTGTCGAAGTACTGGATGGTCACGCGCTTCCCAACGTCCGACGGACGGATGGCGATACGGGCCGAGACTCGTCAGCCCTCCAGCTGCGGCGCGTACGCGCTTTGCGACGCGCCGCCCTGGGCGTCCGGGTGGTCTTCGAAGAACTTCGCGTTGGTGGCGATGTATTCCTTCCATTCACCCGGGACGTCGTCGGCCGGGAAGATGGCGTCGACCGGGCACACAGGCATGCAGGCGTCGCAGTCGACGCACTCGGTCGGGTGGATGTAGAGGCTACGCTCGCCCTCGTAGATGCAGTCCACCGGGCACTCTTCTACGCACGCCCTGTCCTTGATGTCGACGCAGGGCTCGCAGATTACGTAGGCCATCTATCCCTTCACCTCCGAGTCGGTGTATGCCCTAAAAGCACGCACACTATACTGACCTCCGCCCTACGACGCCTTAACTGAGGAGGGATCCGGTTTGTCGCTTCCTGCCACCTTGGGAGACCTGAAATCGTCCGGCTACGAGCCCCGCTCGGTCCGGGACGAACTGCGTGAAAACCTCCTGAAGAAGGTCCGGTCGGGGGAGCCCGTCTTCGAGGGAATCATCGGTTACGACGACACCGTCGTACCCGCCGTCGAGAACGCGATCCTCGCCGGCCACGACATCATCTTTCTGGGCGAGCGCGGACAGGCGAAGTCGCGCATCATGCGCGACCTCATCAAGCTCCTCGACGACGAGGTGCCCACGATCGCCGGTTGCGAGATCAGCGACGATCCGCTGCAGCCCATCTGCGCCGCGTGCCGTCACCTCATCGCGGACAAGGGCGACCAAACGCCGATCGTGTGGCTGAAGCCCGAGGACCGCTACGCGGAGAAGCTCGCGACACCCGACATCTCGGTCGCCGACCTCATCGGCGAGGTCGACCCGATCAAGGTCGCCGAGGGCCGGTATCTGGCCGACGAGCTCACCGTCCACTACGGACTCATCCCAAGGACGCACCGCGGCGTATTTGCCATCAACGAGCTTCCCGACCTCGCAGAACGCATCCAGGTCGGTCTGCTGAACCTGCTCGAGGAGCGCGACGTCCAGATCCGCGGCTACAAGGTGCGGCTGCCGCTCGACATCTTCCTCGTCGCGTCGGCCAATCCCGAGGACTACACGAACCGCGGACGCATCATCACGCCGCTCAAGGACCGCTTTGGCGCGCAGATCCGCACGCACTACCCGGAGACGATCGGCGACGAAGTAAAGATCATCGAGCTCGAAGCGCATGAGATCGAGGCCGACATTCCGGTCCGGTTCCCGCGCTATATGAAGGACATCATTGCGGAGCTCACGCACCAGGCGCGCCGCTCGCCGCAGGTCAACCAGCGCTCCGGTGTTTCGGTGCGCCTGTCCATCTGCAACGCGGAGACCGTCGCCGCGTCGGCACTCAAGCGTGCCGTGCGTCTTGCGGAAGCCGAAGCCGTCCCGCGGGTGGACGACCTGGACGCGGTCGCCTCGTCCACACTCGGCAAGATCGAGGTCGAAGCTCTCGAGGAAGGACGCGAAGGCGACATCCTCGCCAAGCTCGTCCGCCAAGCGGTGTTCGCGGTGTACCAGCGCGAGCTGCGCGGCGAGGCGTTCTCGGAGCTCGTGGCCCGCTTCGACGAGGGGTTGACGGTGGACTCGTCGCCGCTCATGGGAGCCGAGGAGTTCTGCCGCCAGTTCGGAGAGCTGAAGGGGCTCACCCGCGCGCTGCAGAAGCTCGAAGCCGGCGAATCGCCGGCCACGACCGCGGCCGCGCTCGAGTTCATCCTCGAGGGTCTGCACCTCGGCAAGCGTCTGAACAAGACGCCGACGGCGGCCGGCTCGCGCTACGGCAGATAAACAAAACGCCCCGCGCGATGCGCGGGGCGTCCTGCCAAGCTCTCGGCTGC
>Ga0070741_10013360_pt1 | contig 14535 bp, 14 predicted proteins | sample Coa_R1_4_FD_66440 | JGI IMG/M metagenome (GOLD analysis project Ga0070741, IMG submission 66440) | Surface soil microbial communities from Centralia Pennsylvania, which are recovering from an underground coalmine fire - Coalmine... | ecosystem: Environmental > Terrestrial > Soil > Unclassified ...
TTCCTCGTCCTTTTCATGATGATCATCGGCGGCGCGGGGTCCATCCTGGGCTCGTTCCTCGGCGCGGCGTTCATCACGCTTTTCCCGATCTTCCTTAATCTCGCCTCCAAGCAGCTGGAGACCCTCCTGCAGGTCGAGATCCCGCACGCCATCGTCTCCAACGTGGAGGCAATCATCTTCGGCGGGCTGATCATCTTCTTCCTCATCGCCGAGCCGCTCGGCCTGGCCCGGCTGTGGCAGATCGCCAAGGAAAAGCTGAGGCTCTGGCCCTTCCCGCACTAGTGGACAGCGGGGGGCGTTTCGCTATACTGCCCGTTCCGCTATTTGGAACGGACTTCTGAGGAGGAGGAAATCCATGAAACGGACCGCGTTCGCCATTGCGGTTTTTGCCGTTGCGGCATCGGGAATCGCCCTGCCTGCGCTCGCCGCGGGCGAGCAATTCGTTCCCGCGAACTTCTACTGGGTCGGGCCGTACGCGCCGGGGGGCTCCGGCTTCGGCGGCGGCATCATCGACTACATGCAGATGATCAACGAGCGCGACGGCGGCATCAACGGCGTCAAGCTCACCTGGGAGAAGTGTGAGACCGAGTACAACAACGCGCGCGGCGTGGAGTGCTACGAGCGCGTGAAGAAGCACGCCCCGACCGGCGCCACGGTGATCCACCCGCTGTCCACCGGCATCACGTACTCGCTCATCGACAAGGCCACGGCCGATCACATCCCCGTGATCTCCATGGGCTACGGGCGCACCTCGGCGGCCGACGGCCGGGTCTTCCCCTACATCTTCCCGCTCATCACGACCTACTGGTCGCAGGCGACGGTGATGATCAAGTTCATCGCGCAGAAGATGGGCGGCTACGACAAGCTGAAGGGCAAGAAGATCGCGCTCGTCTACCACGATTCGGCCTACGGCAAGGAGCCCATCCCGGTCCTCACCGACATGTCGAAGGAGTACGGCTACGAGCTCACCACGCTCGCCGTGCCCCACCCGGGCAACGAGCAGCAGTCGCAGTGGCTGCAGATCCGCCAGAACAAGCCCGACTGGGTCATTCTCTGGGGCTGGGGCGTGATGAACCCGACCGCGCTCAAGGCGGCCGCCAAGATCGGCTACCCGCGCGACCACATCATCGGCGTGTGGTGGTCCGGAGCGGAGGAGGACGTCATCCCCGCCGGGTCCGCGGCGAAAGGCTTCATCGCGGCGGGCTTCAATGCCCCGGGCGCGGACTTCCCGGTGATGAAGGACATCCAGAAGTACGTCTACGCGAAGGGCAAGGGCGAGTTCGAGGACAAGTCGCGCTTCGGCTCGATCTACCACACGCGCGGCGTCGTGGCCGGCATCGTGACGGTCGAGGCGATCCGCCTGGCGCAGGAGCACTACGGCAAGGGCAAGCCGATCACCGGCGAGCAGATGCGCTGGGGGATCGAGCACCTCAACCTCGACAACAACCGCCTCAAGCAGCTCGGCGCAGTCAACATGATGCCGCCGCTCAAGGTGTCGTGCATGGATCACGAGGGCTCGGGGCTGGTGAAGTTCCAGCAGTGGGACGGCGCCAAGTGGAAGGTGATCACCGACTGGATGGAGCCCGACCGCAAGCTGGTGCGCGCGAAAGTCGAGCAGGACGCCGCGCAGTACGCGAAAGAAAAGGGCATTACGCCGCGCGATTGCTCGAAGGACCTGTAGCCTGAAGCGCGGCTGAGATGACGAACGGCGGGCGCGTCCCGCCGTTCGCTTTTTTGGGGATGGAATGTCCGCGGTCCTGAAAGCCGAAGCCGGCGCGCCGCACCTGGCGGTGAACAACATCGAGGTGATCTACGACCACGTCATCCTCGTGCTGCGCGGGGTGTCGCTCGAGGTGGCCGAGGGCCGGATCGTGGCGCTGCTCGGCGCGAACGGCGCCGGCAAGACCACGACGCTGAAGGCGATCTCGAACCTGCTGCACGCCGAGCGCGGCGAGGTGACCAAGGGGCAGATCCTGTTCAGCGGCCGGCGCATCGACCGGCTGAATCCGTCGGCCCTGGTGAAGCTCGGCATCTGCCAGGTGATGGAGGGGCGCCACTGCTTCCAGCACCTCACCGTCGAGGAGAATCTCCTCACCGGCGCCTACACCCGCGGCTACATCGGGGCCGGCGTCAAGGAATCGCTGGAGAAGGTCTATACCTATTTTCCGCGGCTGAAGGAGCGGCGCGACGCCCAGTCGGGCTACACCTCGGGCGGCGAGCAGCAGATGACCGCCATCGGCCGCGCCTTGATGGCGCGCCCGAAGATGATCCTGCTCGACGAGCCCTCCATGGGCCTCGCGCCCCAGCTCGTCGAGGAGATCTTCGAGATCGTGAAGGAGCTCAACCGCAAGGAGCGCGTGAGCTTCCTCCTCGCGGAGCAGAACACGCACATCGCGCTCAAGTACGCGGACTACGGCTACATCCTGGAGAACGGCCGCGTGGTCATGGACGGCGAGGGCGCGGCGCTGGCGCAGAACGAGGACGTAAAGGAGTTCTACCTCGGTTTCTCCAGCGGCGGGCGCAAGAGCTTCCGCGACGTCAAGTCCTACCGGCGGCGCAAGCGTTGGCTGTAAGGAAGGGAAAGCCCGAGTATTTCGACCGCCTCGAGACGCGCTCGCGGGCGGCGCGCGAGAAAGCGCTCATGGCCGCGCTTCCGGCGCACATCGCCCATGCGAAGCGCCGGGCGCCCGGCTTTGGCGCGATCCTGAAGGATGTGGACCCGCGGCAGGTGAAGTCTCGCGCGGCGCTCGCGCGGCTCCCCGTGACGCGAAAGTCCGATCTGCTGCAGCTGCAGGAGGAGCGTCCGCCGCTCGGCGGGCTGAACGCGACGCCGGTCGAGAAGCTCGCCAAGCTCTTCGTCTCGCCGGGACCGATCCACGATCCGGAGGGCGCCGGCCGCGACTGGTGGCGCATCGCCCGCGCGCTCTTCGCGGGCGGCTTCCGCGCGGGCGACCGCCTGATCAACACCTTCGCCTACCACTTCACGCCCGCCGGCTCGATGCTGGAGTCGGGGGCGCTCGCGCTGGGCTGCACCGTGGTGCCCACGGGCGTCGGCCAGACCGAGATGCAGGTCGCCGCGATTCGCGCCCTCGGCATCGGCGGCTTCGTCGGGACGCCGTCCTTCCTCAAGCTCATCGTCGAGAAGGCCGACGAGCTCAAGGCGGACATCGCCTGCCTGCGCAAGGCCATGGTGGCGGCCGAGTACCTGCCGCCGGCGCTTCGCAAGGCGCTTGGCGAGCGCGGCATCCGGGTCGCGCAGTGCTACGCCAGCGCCGACCTTGGCCTCATCGCCTACGAATCGCTCATGCCCGACGGCACGGTGAATCCGGGGATGATCCTCGATGAAGGCCTGGTCCTCGAGATCGTGCGGCCGGGCACGGGCGACCCGGTGCCCGAGGGCGACGTCGGCGAGGTGGTGATCACCACGTTCAACCGCGACTATCCGTTGATCCGCTTCGCCACCGGCGACCTGTCGGCGGTCCTGCCCGGCGCGAGCGCCTGCGGGCGCACCAACGTGCGCATCAAGGGATGGATGGGCCGCGCCGACCAGAGCACGAAGGTGCGCGCGATGTTCGTGACGCCGGCGCAGGTGAACGACGTCGTTCGGCGCCACCCGGAAGTGCTGCGCGCCCGGCTCGTCGTGCAAGGCGAGGCGGGCGAGGATCGCATGACGCTGAAGTGCGAAGTGCGCAATGCGCCCGAGGGACTGGCGGCCGCGCTCGTCGCCTCGATTCGCGACGTGACCAAGCTGCGCGGGGAAGTCGAGCTGGTCGCGCCGGCCAGCCTGCCGAACGACGGCAAGGTGATCGAGGACCTGCGCAAGTACTCCTAGCTGCCGCGCACCGCGCCCAGGGGAAGCGCATCGACCCTGCGCATCTCCTCGTTCCTCAGCACCGAAGGGTCGGCGAGGAACGCCTTGGCGAAATCAACCGCGTCGGCGCCCCAGAACACCTCGCCGTCGGCCACGAGGCTCGGCACCCCGAAGACGCCGCGCGCCATGGCTTCCTCGGTGTTCCTGCGCAGCAGGTCCTTCGCCTCCGGATGCTTCGCCGGATCGATTTTCAGCCGCTCGCAGAGCGATGCGAATCTCGCCGCGTCGGCCGCGTCTTCGCCCGTGGCCCAAACGAAATCGAAAATGGCCGTCACCGCCTCCCGGGTGCATCCTGCGGCGAGCGCAAGGCGCAGGTGCGGCAGGGGATTGAATGGATGCAGCGCAGGAAAGCGGAACGGCACGCCCAGCTTCCGCGCCTCCCAGACGCAGCTGCGGTAGGTCCACTTGCGCTTCGCCGGGATCTCCGCCGGCCCTTTCTGTCCCCAGTGCTTCAGAAGCCCGGCGAAGAGAACCGGCTTGAGCGCGATCGGGATGGAGAATTCCTTCAGGCGATGGAACGCGAGGTAGGAGTAGGGCGAGACGAAGTCGAAGTACCAATCGGCCGAGGCAGTCATCGGGGCTCGGCTACTCATAGCGCAGCTGGAACTCGGGATCGTCGATGCTCTGCGCCTCGCGCACGATTCCGTCGGGCGAGTACTGCACGACAAAAAGGAGTTCGACGCCATTGCGGGCGCGCCACGGGTATTCCAGGCTTTCCCTGCCCATTCGCGGAAACTTGACGACGCGGCTCGGCGGGCCGAGCAGGAACCGGACCTCGTCCACGGTGGTTATCCCGGGCTTGATCGCCGAGAAGGTCTCCTCCTGCAGGCGCTGCTCGATTGCCTTGAGCTTCCCGTTTCCGTCGAACCGCGCCACGTAGGTCGCGCGCCCATAAGGCAGGCGCGGGTAGTAGCGATAAGTATCTCCGTCGCGTCCCCGGCGCGTATCGGCGGACGGCCCCATCAGCGACTCGACCTGCGATTCGGTCGACTGTCCGACGGCGAGCCCGCGTCCGTCGTAGGACGCGCAGCCAGTGAGCACGAACAGGCACGCAATGGCCAGGTGTCTTTGAATCATGGGTGCTCCTTGCCAGCGGCCGGCGCCGGGAGCCATCGCTCGCGCCGCAGGACAAGCTCCTTCAGCACGCGGGCCTGATCGCTCTCGGTCATCGCGCCCCAGGCGGCGATTTCATCCAGCGTACGCAGGCATCCCCGGCACAGGCCGCGATCCGGATCCATCAGGCACACGTTGATGCACGGCGACTTCATTTCTTCTTCGCCGCGAGCGCCTTGCCTGCCTTGGAGCCGTAGGGTTTCCCGAGGAGGCCCGAGATCCACTGCCCGGTGTCGACGAGCCGGCCGAGGTCCACGCCGGTCTCGATGCCGAGGCCCTCCAGCATGTACACCACGTCTTCCGTGGCGACGTTCCCGGAGGCGCCGGCGGCGTAGGGGCAGCCGCCGAGGCCTGCGATCGAGGCGTCGAAGGTGGCGACGCCGAGCTCGAGCGAGGCGTAGATGTTGGCGAGCGCCTGGCCGTAGGTGTCGTGGTAATGGCCGGCGAGGCGCTCCACCGGCACGCGGCGCGCGCAGGCCTCGATCATTCTTTGCGTAGCGCGCGGCGTGCCGACGCCGATGGTGTCGCCGAGGGAGACCTCGTAGCAGCCCATCGCGTGGAGCGCCGCGGCCACGTCGGCCACGCGCTCGGGGGCGACTTCGCCCTCGTAAGGGCAACCCACGACGCACGACACGTAGCCGCGCACCTGGATGCCATGCTTCCTCGATTCGAGAGCCACCGGCGTAAACCGCTCGAGCGACTCGGCGATGGAGCAGTTGATGTTCTTGCGCGAGAAGGCCTCCGACGCGGCGCCGAAGATCGCCACCTCCGTCGCGCCGGCCGCGCGCGCCGCCTCGAGGCCCTTCAGGTTCGGCGCGAGCACCGGGTAGGCGACGCCCGGCTTTCGCCGCACGCGCTCGAGCACCTCGGTGTGGTCGGCCATCTGCGGCACCCATTTCGGCGAGACGAAGGCGGTCGCCTCCACCGCGGGCAGCCCCGCGTCGGCGAGCCGCTCGATGAGCTCGACCTTCACGGCGGTCGGCACTTCGCCCGGCTCGTTCTGCAGGCCGTCGCGCGGCCCCACTTCCACGATCCTCACCCTGCGCGGAATCATTCGAGCGTGAGGAGCTGGGCGCCCTCGAGCACCTGCTCGCCCTCGGCAAAGTGGATTTCCTTCACCACGCCGTCTGCCGGCGCGCTGATCGTGTGCTCCATCTTCATCGCCTCCAGGATGACGAGCGGGTCGCCGCGCGCCACTTTCGCGCCCGGCCTGGCGAGCACGCGCGCCACGCGCCCGGGCATCGGCGCGGCCAGCGACCCGCCAGCGGGCGCATCGGCCGGCTCGCCGAGCGCGCGCTTGAGCGCGATGCGGCGGTGCTCGCCGTCGCAGAACACATGCCAGGCGTCGCCCTCGCGCACTGCGTGCGCGCGGAAGCGCTCGCCGCCCAGGGTGAGCGACAGGGCGTCGCCGTCCTCGCCGATTTCGAGCGCGTGATCTTCGCCGTCCACGCCCAGGCGCAGCCGCACCCCGCTCTCGAGGAAGCGAAGCCGCAGCGCGTGCTCGACGCCGCCCTCGACGAAGGCGAGATCGTGGTGCGACTCCTCGTTGAGGCGCCAGCCGTCCACATCGTGCCAGGGCGAGTAGCGATCGCCCGAGTGCTCGGCGGCTTGCCGCGCGAGGCGCCGCTCTTCCACCAGCTCGGCGGCGGCCGCAGCGGCGAGCGCCCGGGCGCTCGCCGGCTTCGGCGGTGCAAGGAGCTCGGCGGCGTTTCTCTCGATCAGGCCGGTGTCGAGCTCGGCAGTCGCGAACGCGCGGCTCGCCGCAAGGCGCTGGAGAAAGCCGAGGTTGGTGGTCAGGCCGGCGATGCGCGTCTGCGCGAGCGCCTGCCGCAGCCGGCCGAGCGCCTCCGCGCGGTCGCGGCCGCGCGCGACGAGCTTCGCGATCATCGGGTCGTACCAGGCGCTGATCTCCCCGCCTTGCGCCACGCCCGCGTCGACCCGGACGTCGCCGCCGGCGGCCGGAAAGGCGAGGTGCAGCAGCCGGCCGGTCGCGGGCAGGAAATTGCGCTGCGCATCCTCGGCATAGAGGCGCGCCTCGATCGCGTGCCCCGAGAACTGGACGCTCTCCTGGGCGAGCGGCAGCGGCTCGCCCGCCGCGACGCGCAGCTGCCATTCGACGAGGTCGATGCCGGTGATCATCTCGGTGACCGGGTGCTCGACCTGCAGGCGCGTGTTCATCTCCATGAAGTAGAAGCGGCCCGACTGCTCCGCGATGAATTCCACCGTTCCGGCGCCGCTATAGCGGATCGCCTGCGCCGCCGCGACGGCGGCGCGGCAGATTTCGGCGCGCCGCTCCGGCGTCATGCCGGGCGCCGGCGCTTCCTCGAGGACCTTCTGATGGCGCCGCTGCACCGAGCAGTCGCGCTCGAAGAGATGCACCACGTTGCCGTGGGAGTCGCCGAACACCTGGACCTCGATGTGGCGCGGGCGCTGCAGGTAGCGCTCGAGGAGCACGCGCTCGTCGCCGAACGCGGCGGCCGCCTCGCGGCGCGCCGCCTGCAGCGCGGCCAGGAAGGCGCTCTCGCCCTCGACCACGCGCATGCCCTTGCCGCCGCCGCCGGCCGAGGGCTTGATGAGTACCGGATAGCCGATGCGCGCCGCTTCCTTGGCAAGGCGCGCGTCGTCCTGGCTCTCGCCGTGGTAGCCGGGCACGAGCGGCAGCCCGGCCTTCTCCATGAGCGTCTTTGCCGCCGCCTTGTCGCCCATCGCGGCGATCGCCTGCGCCGAGGGGCCGATGAACACGAGCCCCGCGCTTTCGCAGGCGCCGGCGAAGTGCTCGTTCTCGGACAGGAAGCCGTAGCCGGGATGAACCGCCTCGGCCCCCGAGCGGCGCGCCGCGTCGACGATCGCCACGGCGTTCAGGTAGCTCTCGCTCGCGGGCGCCGCGCCAATGCGCAGCGCCTCGTCGGCGGCGGCGACGTGCAGTGCGTGCGCGTCGGCGTCCGAGTAGACCGCCACCGTGCGGATTCCCATCCTGCGCGCCGTGCGGATGACGCGGCAGGCGATCTCGCCGCGGTTCGCGATCAGGATCCTGGAGAACACGCTATCCGGTCCAGGAGGGCTTGCGCTTCTCGAGGAACGAGGCGATGCCCTCGCGCCCTTCCGGCGAGACGCGGATCTCGGCGATGCGCTTCGCCGTGTCGGCGACGAGCGCGTCGTCGAGCGGGCGGCCCGCCACCGCCTGGATCAGCTCCTTGATGCGCGCCAGCGCCTGCGCGCCGCCGGCCAGGAGGTGCTTCAGCAGCCCCTCGATGGCGGCGTCGAGCTCCGCCGCAGGCACCAGGGCCGTCAGCAGCCCGAGCCGGTACGCCTCCGCGGCATCGAACACTTCCGCGGTGAGGAAGTATCGCCGCGCGGCGCGCTCGCCGATCGCGCGCAGCACATGCGGGCTGATCGTCGCCGGCGATAGCCCCAGCTTCGCCTCCGAGAAGCAGAACTTCGCTTCCGGGGTGCCGAGCGCGATGTCGCAGGCGGCCACGAGGCCGGTGCCGCCCGCGAACGCCGCTCCGTGCACGCGGGCGATCGTCGGCTTGCCCATCCGGTCGAGGGCGGCGAGCATCTCGGCAAGCGCCTGCGCATCGGCGAGGTTTTGCTCATAGCTGTAGCCCGCCATGCGCTTCATCCAGTTGAGGTCCGCGCCCGCGCAGAACGCCGCGCCGCGCCCGCCGAGCACGACCGCGCGCACGCCGCCGTCGCTGTTCAGTTCTTCGAACGTTTTTCTGAGACGGCCTATCAAGACGTCGTCGAAAGCGTTTCTAAGGTCGGGACGGTCGAGCCACACGAAGGCGGCGGCGCCCTTCTTTTCTACCGTCAGCATGGTCACATCCTGAAAACGCCGAAGCGCGTGGGCTCCGGCGCCGCGTTGAGCGAGGCGGAGATGGCGAGGCCGAGCAGGCGGCGCGTGTCGGCCGGATCCACCACGCCGTCGTCCCAGAGCCGGGCGCTCGAGTAATAGGGATGCCCCTGGCGCTCGTACTGGTCGCGGATCGGCTGCTTGAACTTCTCCTCGTCCTCGCGCGAGGCGAAGTTGCCCTTGACGGTGGCGAGCACCGCGGCCGCCTGCTCGCCGCCCATGATGGAGATGCGCGCGTTGGGCCACATCCAGAGGAAGCGCGGGGAATACGCCCGGCCGCACATGCCGTAGTTTCCGGCTCCGAAGGAGCCGCCGACGATGACGGTGAACTTCGGCACCTTGGCGGTCGCCACCGCGGTCACCATCTTTGCCCCGTCCTTCGCGATACCGCCCGCCTCGTACTTCTTGCCGACCATGTAGCCGGCGATGTTCTGCAGGAAAAGGAGCGGGATGCCGCGTTGCGCCGCGAGCTCGATGAAGTGGGTCGCCTTGAGGGAAGACTCGGAGAAGAGGATGCCGTTGTTCGCGAGGATCGCGACCGGGTAGCCGTGCAGGTGGGCGAACCCGGTGACCAGCGTGGTGCCGTAGTTCTGCTTGAACTCGTCGAGCTCCGAGCCGTCCACGATGCGAGCGAGGAGCTCGCGCACGTCGTAGGGCTTGCGCGTGTCCGCCGGGATCACGCCGTAGAGCTCCTCGGCCGGATAGAGTGGCTCGCGCGGCGCGAGCACGTTGAGCGAGATCGCCTTGCGGTAGTTCAGGTTCGAGACGATGCGCCGCACGATGGAGAGCGCGTGCGCGTCGTCGAGCGCATAGTGGTCGGCGACGCCGGAGACGCGCGTGTGAACTTCCGCGCCGCCGAGCTCCTCCGCGCTCACCACTTCGCCGATCGCCGCCTTCACCAGCGGCGGGCCGCCGAGGAAGATCGTGCCCTGGCCCTTGACGATCACGGTCTCGTCCGACATCGCCGGCACGTAGGCGCCGCCGGCGGTGCACGAGCCCATCACGCAGGCGATCTGCGGGATGCCGGCCGCCGACAGGTTGGCGATGTTGTAGAAGATGCGGCCGAAGTGCTCGCGGTCCGGGAAGACGTTGTCCTGCTCGGGAAGGAAGCCGCCGCCCGAGTCGACCAGATAGACGCAGGGCAGGGCGTTCTGCGCCGCTATCTCCTGCGCGCGCAGGTGCTTCTTCACCGTGACGGGGTAATAGGTGCCGCCCTTGATGGTGGCGTCGTTCGCCACGATGACGCATTCGCGTCCCGACACGCGCCCGACGCCGCAGATGATCGAGCCCGAGTGCACGTCGCCGCCGTACATCCCCCAGGCGGCGAGCTGGCCGATCTCGAGGAAGGGCGAGCCCGCGTCGAGCAGCACGCGCACGCGCTCGCGTGGCAGCATCTTGCCGCGCGCGGCGTGCCTGGCGCGCGCCGCCTCGTCGCCGCCCTGCGTGACGAGCGCGACTTTCTCGCGCAGGTCGGTAACGAGCCCGCGCATGCGCTCGGCATTGGCGCGGAACTCGGCGCCTCGAGCGTTGAGCTTGCTCTTGAGGATCGCCATTACAGGCCCTGCAGCGTCCGGCCGATGACCATGCGCTGGATGTCGCTCGCGCCCTCGTAGATCTGGGTGACGCGCACGTCGCGCCAGTAGCGCTCGACCGGGAAGTCGGCGACGTAGCCGTAGCCGCCGTGGATCTGGATCGCGTCCGAGCACACGCGCTCGGCCATCTCGGAGGCGAAGAGCTTCGCCATCGAAGCCTCCTTGATGCAGGGCTTGCCGGCGTCGCGCAGCGCCGCGGCGTGCAGGTACAGCTGGCGCGCCGCCTCGATGCCGGTCGCCATGTCGGCGAGCCGGAAGCCGATCGCCTGGTGCTCGATCAGCGTCTTGCCCATGCTCTTTCGCTCGCCGGCGTAGCGCAGCGCCGCGTCGAGCGCGGCGCGCGCGACGCCCGTGGCCTGCGCGGCCACGTTGATGCGGCCCGACTCGAGGTTGGCGAGCGCGATGCGGTAGCCGACGCCCTCGGCGGAGACGAGGCTCGCGGCAGGGACGCGGCAGTTCTCGAGCACGATCTGCGCGGTGTCGGAGGCGCGCTGCCCGCTTTTCTCCTCGATGCGTGCCACGGTGTACCCCGGCGCCGAAGTCGGAACGATGAACGCGCTGATGCCTTTCTTGCCTGCGTCCTTGTCGGTCACCGCGAAGACCACGCCGAAGTCCGCGTTCTTTCCCGAGGTGATGAACTGCTTGACGCCGTTCAGCACGTAGGCGTCGCCCTTGCGCTCGGCGCGCGTCGTGATGGCGGCGGCATCGGAGCCGACGTGCGGCTCGGTGAGCAGGAAGGCGGCGAGCCTCTGCCCCTGCGCAAGCGGACGGAGGTACTCCGCCTTCTGGGCATCGCTGCCGTAGCCGGCGAGGATCCCGGCGACCAGGTTGTTGACCGAGACGATGGTCGCGGTCGCCGCGTCGCCCGCCGAGATCTCCTCGCAGGCGAGGGCGAGCGCCGTCGCGTCGAGGCCGGCGCCGCCCCATTTCTCCTGCACCGCGACCCCGTAGAGGCCCATCTCGCCGAGGCCCTTCAGCGCCTCGCGCGGGAATTCCTTCTCGCGATCCCAGCGCGCGGCGTGCGGCGCGATGCGCTCCGCGGTGAAGCGGCGCACCGCGTCGCGGATCTCCTCGTGCACGGGCTGGAGCGCCATATCAGGAGGGCTGGACGTAGGTGACGGTGTGGTGGCTGAAGAGCTTGCCGCCCTTCGCGTGGCACTGCGCGGTGCCGTAGATGCGCCGGCGGCCGAGCTTGAGGATGCGTGCCGTGCAATAGACGTGCTCGTCCTTCGCCGGGCTGAGGAACGCCGTGTTGAGCTCGGAAGTGAGCGCGTCGTACTCCACCCCGAGGCGCGCCTTGATCGCGAGCCACATCGCGCAGTCCGCCGCGGCCATGAGCGCCGGGCCGTTGATGATGCCGCCGGGCCGCTCGAGGAGCGGCCGGTGCGGCAGCTCGATCACGCAGCCGGCGCGGCCGGCGCGCAGCACGCGAAAGCCGTAGTGGCGCACGAAGCGCGACTTGTCGAGCACCGCCTGAAGCTCGGCGCGCGTCGCGGGCATGCGGCTAGACGAGCTCGATCGCCATGGCGGTCGCCTCGCCGCCGCCGATGCACAGGCTCGCGACGCCTTTTCGCCCCCCGTGCTTGCGCAACGCGCCGATGAGAGTGACGAGGATGCGCGCGCCGGAGGCGCCGATCGGGTGGCCGAGGGCGCAGGCGCCGCCGTGCACGTTCACCTTCCCGTGCGAAAGGCCGAGCTCCTTCATCGCCGCCATGGTCACCACCGCGAAGGCTTCGTTCACTTCGAAAAGATCCACCTCGCCCGCCGTCCAGCCGGTCTTTTCGAGGAGCTTCTTCATCGCCCCAACCGGCGCGGTGGTGAACCAGCCGGGCTCCTGCGCGTGGGTCGCGTGGCCGATGACCGCGGCGAGCGGCGCGAGGCCGCGCTTCTCGGCCTGCGAGCGGCGCATGAGGACGAGCGCCGCGGCGCCGTCGGAGATCGAGCTCGAGTTCGCCGCGGTCACGGTGCCGTCCTTCCTGAACGCGGGCTTCAGCGTCGGGATCTTCTCCAGGTTCGCCTTGAACGGCTGCTCGTCCTTCTCGACGAACTTCTCTTCCTTGCCGGCCTTGATCGCGAGCGGCGTCGTCTCCCAGGCGAACGCGCCGTCGGTGTTGGCTCTCTGGGCTCTCTTCAGGGATTGCAGCGCAAAGTCGTCCTGGGCTTCGCGTGAAAACTGGTACTTCGCGGCGCAGTCCTCGGCAAAGGTCCCCATCAGGCGCCCCTTGTCGTACGCATCCTCGAGGCCGTCGAGGAACATGTGGTCGAGCACCTGGCCGTGGCCCATGCGCAGCCCGGCGCGCGCCTTGGGAAGGAGATAGGGCGCATTGGTCATGGACTCCATGCCGCCGGCGACGATGACCTCGGCGGAGCCTGCGCGGAGCAGGTCGTGCGCCAGCATCGCGGCTTTCATGCCGGAGCCGCACATCTTGTTGACCGTGGTGCAGCCCGCGGCAAGGGGAAGCCCGGCGCCGAGCGACGCCTGGCGCGCGGGCGCCTGGCCCTGGCCCGCCGGCAGCACGCATCCCATGATGACCTCCTCCACGTCTTCGGCGTGCAGCTTCGCGCGCTCGACGGCGGCGCGGATCGCCGCCGCGCCGAGCTGCGGCGCGCTGAAGCCCTTCAGCTCGCCCTGGAAGGCGCCCATCGGCGTGCGGGCGGCGGAGACGATGACGATCGGGTCGGAATGCATGGCGGGGCCTTTCAGATCTGGTAGGAGCGAATGAGTTCGCGCGCCCGGCTTGCGATGTCTTCCGGGAACGGGCACGACCGGCGGGTTTGCGAGTCGGTGGAGACGCCGGTGAGCACGCAGACCGCGGCGATCTCTCCGGTGTGCGCGTTTCGCATCTCGTGCACGAACCGCGCGGACTTCTCGCGCACCTCGAGGAACGCCGAGCGCACGGCGACGGTGTCGCCGGCAAGAAGCTCGCGCTTGTAGGTGATGTTCTGCTGCACTGCGGCCATGCCGCGCTTCTTTTCCTTCAGGTAGCGCGCCGTGACCCCGACGCTCGCAAACAGGTTCCACGTGGCCTCGTCGAACTTGCCGACGTACCACATGACGTTCATGTGTCCCATGTGGTCGCAGTGCCACGGGAACACGGTGCCGCGATAGGTTTCGACAAGGGCGTCGCTCACGCGCTCTCCGAGAAGAGCTCGCGCCCGATCAGCCAGCGGCGGATCTCCGAGGTCCCGGCGCCGATCTCGTAGAGCTTGGCGTCGCGCCACAGCCGCCCGGCCGGCGTCTCGTTGATGTAGCCCATGCCGCCCATCGCCTGGATCGCCTCGCCGGCCATCCAGGTCGCCTTTTCGGCGGCGTAGAGGATGGCGCCGGCGGCGTCCTTGCGCGTGGTCTCGTTGCGATCGAGGGCCTGGCCGACCGCATAGACATAGGCCCGGCACGCCGAGAAGGTCGTGTACATGTCCGCGAGCTTGCCCTGCATGAGCTGGAATTCGCCGATCGGCTGGCCGAACTGCTTGCGCTGGTGCACGTACGGCACCACGGTGTCCAGGCACGCCGCCATGATGCCGAGCGGCCCGCCGGCGAGCACGGCGCGCTCGTAGTCGAGGCCGGACATCAGCACTTTGACGCCTTTGCCTTCCTCGCCCAGGACCTGGTCTTTCGACAATTCGCAATCCCTGAAGACGAGCTCGCAGGTGTTCGAGCCGCGCATGCCGAGCTTGTCGAGCTTCTGCGCGGTGGAGAAACCCTTCGTGCCTTTCTCGACCAGGAACGCGGTGATGCCCTGGTCGCTCGTCTTGCCGTAGATCACCAGCACGTCGGCGTCCGGGCCGTTGGTGATCCACATCTTGTTGCCGTTCAGCACGTATCGGTCGCCGCGGCGCTCCGCCTTGAGCCGCATCCCGACCACGTCCGATCCCGCCCCCGGCTCCGACATCGCGAGTGCGCCGACGTGCTCGCCGGAGACGAGCTTCGGCAGGTATTTCTTCTTCTGCGCCTCGTTGCCGTTGCGGCGGATCTGGTTCACGCAGAGGTTCGAATGCGCGCCGTACGACAGGCCCACCGAGGCGGAGGCGCGCGAGATTTCCTCCATGGCGATGATGTGGGCGAGGTAGCCCATCATGGTGCCGCCGTAGTCCTCCTCGACCGT
>Ga0070741_10013361_pt1 | contig 14534 bp, 9 predicted proteins | sample Coa_R1_4_FD_66440 | JGI IMG/M metagenome (GOLD analysis project Ga0070741, IMG submission 66440) | Surface soil microbial communities from Centralia Pennsylvania, which are recovering from an underground coalmine fire - Coalmine... | ecosystem: Environmental > Terrestrial > Soil > Unclassified ...
GACCAGATCAGCGGTCACCAGTTCGTTGCCGATCCGCACGCCGGTCACGCGACCATTGGTCAGCGTCAACGCGTCGATGGCGCAGTCATCGCGCCGGACGAGATTCGTCCGCTGCAATACGCGGCGGCGGATCGCCGACTCGATGAAGGGACGCGACAGCAGCAATCCGTCGAGGCCCTCTCGCTTCCGCGCCAGCCATCCGCCCTCGAAGAACCAGAGCGTGTCGGCGAGCACGTCGCTCGGGACCGCTCCCTGCTCGAGGACATCGGCCGTGAACCCTGGGAACAGACGCTCGAGCGCCTGTCGACCGCTGGCCAGCAGGCCGTGCGTCTGGCGGCTTTGCGGCACCCCTTTGCGCGGCTCGGCGCCGTCCGGGAACGCATCGCGCTCGATGAGCGTGACGCGTTCGAATCGCTGGCCAAGAACTTCCGCGGCCAGTAAGCCCGCAATGCTGCCGCCTACAACAATCGCATGTTGTCCAGTCACGCCCGACTTAACGGACGGCGGAGCGATTTGGATTGGCGAGGGCATATTCAAGGCTGTCGACGAGCGCTTCGAGGCTCGCTTCGACGATGTTCTCGTGGACGCCGATCGTGCCCCATTCGGAGACGCCGTCGGTCGACTCGATAAGGACGCGGGTGATCGCCGCCGTACCGGACCGCGAATCGACGATCCGCACCTTGTAGTCGGTGAGGCGCACATCCTGGAGCTGCGGGTAAAACGTGACGAGCGCGGCGCGCAGCGCCGCGTCGAGGGCGTTGACCGGACCGTCACCGTCAGCGACGGTGTGCGCCGTGCCGCCGCCGACGCTGACCTTGACCGTCGCCTCGCAGACGGATGTTTTCCCGTCGGATCGCATCGACACGTGATAGGCGTCCACAGTGAACGGTCGCGGTATCGCCGCCATCCCGCGCCGCAGCAGCAGCGTCAGCGATCCGTCGGCCGCTTCGAATTCGTAGCCGCGATGCTCGAGCTCCTTGATCTGCTGCAGCATCGATCGCAGCTGCGGCGTCTCGGCTGAGAGATCGATCCCGAGCTCTTGTGCTTTCATGACGATGTTGCTGCGGCCGGCGAGATCGCTGACTAGCACGTGACGCGTGTTGCCGACCGAGGCCGGATCGATGTGCTCGTAGCTGCTCACGACCTTCTGGACGGCGTTCACATGCGTCCCGCCTTTGTGCGAGAACGCCGCCGCGCCGACCCACGGCAGCCGCGGGTTCGGTCGCAAGTTCGCCGTCTCGTCGACGAACTGCGACAGCTCGGTGAGGGAGCGCAACGAGTCCGGCGGCACGCACGACTTCTTCAGCTTGAAGTGGACGTTCGGAATCACCGCCGTCAAGTTGCAGTTGCCGGTCCGTTCGCCGTAGCCGTTGATCGTCCCCTGCACGTGCGTGGCACCCGCTTCGATCGCGGCGAGCGCGTTGGCGACGCCGAGGCCGATGTCGTCGTGGGTGTGGATGCCGACGCGCGACCGCAGCTCGCTGTGCGCCAGTCGCGTGATCGCGGCGATGTCGGACGGCAGCGATCCGCCATTCGTGTCGCACAGCACGACGAGGTCCGCGCCGGCCGATTCCGCCGCGCGCAGCGTGGCGAGCGCGTACGCGCGATCCTCGGCGAAACCGTCGAAGCAGTGTTCCGCGTCGTAGACGACGACGCGACCGTGCGATTTCAGAAAGCGAACCGTGTCGGCGATCATCGCGAGGTTTTCGTCGGCCGTCGTCTGCAACACTTCGCGGACGTGGAGCAGCGACGTTTTGCCGAAAATCGTGACGACAGGCGTCGCCGCGTCGATGAGCAGCTTCACCTGATCGTCGGCGTCGGCACGGATCTCTTTGCGACGCGTCGATCCAAATGCGGCGAGCCGCGCGCGCGTGAACGTTCGATGCTTCGCCTGCGCGAAGAACTCGATGTCGCGCGGGTTCGACCCCGGCCAGCCGCCCTCCACGAAGTGAACGCCGAACGCGTCGAGGCGCTCGGCAATACGCAGCTTGTCGGCCACGGAGAACGTGATGCCGTGGCCCTGCGTGCCGTCGCGGAGCGTCGTGTCGTAGATCTCGATATCGGGCTGCATGTCCGAGCTGGGCATTATTACCGGGCAGAGCGCTTGCAGTCACGCGGTCAGCCGTATGCGCGCCCGGCCGCTGTTCGCGGTGCTCGCGTATCTCCTCAGCACGCTGCTCGCCGCCGCGTGCGGTCAAGCCTCGATTTCAGTCTCCGCCCCCGACGCGCCCAAATGCCAGGTTACGGTCGACAGCGGCGTGCCGATGGTGCCGGCCGCGGGATCAACGGGCCAAATCGCCGTGAATACCACGCGGGATTGCACGTGGACCGCGTCCGCGTCGGCCGCGTGGATCACGATTACGTCGGCGAAATCCGGTCAGGGCAGCGGAGCGGTGAGCTATCGCGTCGACGCGAACGGCGTCCCCGCGTCGCGTCGCGCCGCCATCGACGTCAATGGATCGCAAGTCGCTGTCTCGCAGGAACCCGCACCGTGTAAATTTGCCGTCTCGCCGACGAACACAACCGTTTCCGCCGACGGCGCGACGGTGGGCGTGGCCGTGACGACGCTGACCGGTTGCGGGTGGAGTACGACGTCAGAGTCGAGCTGGGTGCACGTTGCGTCCGGTGCCATCGGCGACGGCAACGGCAGCGCCCGGCTGTCGATCGATGCGAACGCTGGGGCCGCACGTACCGGCACCGCTCGCGTCGCGGATCAGACGATCACGATCCAACAGTCCGCGGTGCCGCCTCCGCCACTGCCTGCACCAACGCCGACACCGACACCAACACCGCCCGCACCGGCACCGGCTCCTGCGCCTTCACCTGCGCCCGCGCCTGGGCCGGCACCAACACCGACACCGACACCGACACCGACACCGGCACCGACACCGGCACCGGCACCGACACCGGCACCATCGCCGACACCAACACCAACGCCAACACCGGCGCCGACACCAGCACCGACGCCGACACCAGCACCGGCGCCGACACCAACGCCGGCACCTGCGCCGTGTCATTACAACCTGGCGTCGAATAACCAGTCGGTGCCGCCGGGCGGCGGCAGCAACGCGGTGCAGGTGCAGGCTGACGCTGGATGCGCGTGGACGGCGACGTCGAACGCGTCGTGGATCACGATCACGCGAGGCACGTCCGGCACGGGAAACGGATCGGTGACGTACACCGCGGCCGCGAACGGCGGCGCCGCGCGAAGCGGCACGTTGGCGATCGCGGGCGAAACCCTGACGGTGACGCAAGCGGCTCCGCCACCGCCGCCGTGCACCGTCGCGATTTCGCCGGCCAGTCAGAACGTCGACGCAAACGGCGGCACCGGATCAACGACAGTTACCGCGTCCGCGGGGACGTGTTCGTGGAGTGCAACCGCGAACGCGCCGTGGATCACGGTCACGAGCGGCGCATCGGGTACGGGTAACGGATCGGTTGCGTTCGCGGTGGCGTCGAACAGCGGCGCCGCGCGCAACGGCACGCTGACGATCGGCGCTCAGACGTTCACGGTGTCGCAGGCCGCGGCACCGCCGCCGCCACCACCGCCGCCGTGCAGCTTTTCGATCTCGCCGTCGAATCAGAACGTCGATTCAACCGGCGGCAGCGGATCAACGACAGTGACCGCGTCGGCGAGTACGTGCGCGTGGAGCGCCACATCGAACGCGCCATGGATCGCAATCACGAACGGTGCGTCTGGCACCGGCAACGCACCGGTGTCGTTCTCGATCGCCTCGAATAGCGGCGCCGCCCGCAACGGCACGCTGACGATTGCGGGTCAGACGTTCACCGTCTCACAGGCGGCCGCGCCACCGCCGCCTCCACCTCCGCCGCCGTGCACGTTCTCGATCTCGCCGGCGAATCAGTCGACGTCGAACAGCGGAGGGACCGGCACGGTGACGGTGACGGCGTCGGCAAACACGTGCACGTGGAATGCGGCGTCGAACGCGAGCTGGATTACCGTCACGTCAGGCGCCTCGGGGACCGGCAGTGGGACCGTCGGCTTCAGTGTTGCGGCCAACACGACAACCGACGGGACGCAGCCGGCGAGCCGCACCGGCACGATCACGATCGCGGGTCAGACCTTTACGGTCACCCAAGGTCAGTAGGCCGTTTCAGTTCTGGCCGCCCGTGGACGACACCTTGCCCTTTCGTTCGTCGACCAGCCGCTGAAAGTCCGCGTCGTCGAGATACACCATGTCGAGCCACACCTGCAGCATGTCGTCGACGCTGCGTTCGCCGAAGCCCACCCACATGTTCGGGTCGGGATTGCGGCGGTTCGACGTCGTATTGTCGTGGACGCCGATGATGTGGATCATCGTCCCCGCCGGCAAGAGCGGCGCCTCGTCGTCTGCGTATACGTAGTTGATGTGCCAGTTGAAGTCGAAGTGATCGACCGAGCTGAGCACCGTGACCCGATTCGTCTGCGGATCGATCGCTTCGACCGTCATGCCGCGGCCGCGCATGTGCATGTGCGGCTGGAACGCGTCGACGCGCGCGTTGCGCGGCAGGCGGAAGTAGCCGTCGGTGCGCGTCAGCGCGTTCGGCGGCACCTCGAGGTCGTCGTTCGGAATGTTGCGAATCGCGTACGACCGCACCTGATATTTCGGGATGACGCCTTTCGGGTAGAACTTGAACGCGATCGTCGTCTTGTTGTGCTGCTCGGATCCGATCGCGAAGTAGTGCATGTCGAAGCGCAGCTTCGTGCCTTTCTTCAGCAGACGCCCGGTGTTGTCGCCAAAGATGTCGCCGTACTTGCCGACGGCGTACTCGTGCAGCTGCACGCCCGTTTCCGGCGTCCCTTCGGGTGCATCGGGCTCGATCGCGTACACGACGACGTGATGGACGATCTTCGGATTGCTCGGCTTGATCTCCATCGACTTGATCCAGCGATCTTCGGTCAGCGTCATGTCGGCGAACTGATCGATCCACCAGTCCGGGCCGTTCGCGTACATCGTGAAATCGTTCGGCGTCGTCACTTTGAGATCGGGTTCGCCGATGAACCAGTCCGTTTCGGGACGGAACGTCAGCGGCTTCGGCATGTCAGCCGGATTGCCCTGCGGCGCGCCGTGCTCGACCCATTTCGCGATCGTCTGAATCTCGCCGTCGGACAGCGATCGATCGTTTTTGTAGTGGCGGATGCCGACGGTCTTGTCGAGATGCCACGGCGGCATGTCGCGGTTGACGACGCGCTGCTGAATCGATCGCGCCCACGGCCGGACTTCTTCGTACGTCACGAGCGACATCGGCGCCGACGTGCCCTGGTGATGGCAGGTCTGACACGACTTCTGGAAGATCGGGGCGATGTCTCTGGCGAAGGTCGGTATTGTGGATTGCGGATTGCGGGTTGCGGATTGATTGGCGTTTGATCCGCCGACGCTCACGCGCGCTTGCGCATTCGTCCAGCAGCAGTGATAACCAAACTGTCCCGCCGTTTCGCCCGATCCGTCGTCGACGACGGCTTGCAGGATGTAGTCGCCTGGTTCGGAGAACGTCGCGGTGGTGGCTGCTTTCCCGCCCACGAGTTTCGCGCGCTCGGCGCTGAACGTCACGTCACCGGGGCCGCGATATTTCGCCCACAGTACGGTCATGCCGATCGGTTGACCGCGGCGCAGCGGCAACCCATCGTCTGTCGCAGTGACCGTGATCGTCGTCGACTCGCCGGCGGCTCTCACAGCGATCGTTGACGGTTGCAGCGTCACCTTCGGCGGCGTGTTCGAATCGATCTTCTCGCTGTTGCCGCCGCGGGTCGCGCGCTCGTGATCGATCTGCCATACCGGGTTGAGCGTGCCGGCCACTTTCAAGGTCTGGCCGTGAGACGTCAGCGACCACACGAGCTTGCCGTCTTTCGGAAATTCTTTCGGCACGACGACCTTGAAGACATCCTTGTGGCGTCGCGGCACGAAATGCGTCGGTTGCCCGCGATCTCCGCCGGGTTCGAACGCGTTGTCCGGTCCGAGCGCGATGTCGACCGACTCCTCTTCGTTGCGGTTCATGTAGCCGAACCACATGTTGTAGGAGCCGTCGGTGTTCACATCGAATCCCTCGTACGCCGGCGCGACGGGCTGTCCCGTCCAATGATGGACGCCCATCATTTGGGAGACGGTGGGCGATTGCGCTGAAAGCGCGAGCGACGAGACGGTAGCGAGGAGAGCCGCGAGCGTGACCTTCATGATCCCTCCGCGCTGCGGATTATAAGGAAAGCAACCCACAGAACGCACAGAATCCACAGAAACAGGTTCCGTGAGTTGTGCGCGTTCCGTGGTTGCCTCAGGAGCCTTTTCGTTCGGGCAGCGTGAAGACGTACAGCGCGTTACCGCTCGCGGGCGGCTTCACTTCCGGGATGATCGTGCGCGGGACGACACGGGGGCTGCCGCCGCTGGCGCTGCCGGTCGGCACCGCGATGTACTCGCGACCGTTGACGCTGAACGCGATCGGCGATCCCTGGACGGTCGTCGCGAGGCGCGTCTGCCACAGCGTCTCGCCCGTCTTGACGTCGAACGCGCGGAAATTGCGGTCGAGATCGCCGACGAAACCGACACCGGTTGCCGTCGTCAGAACCGAGGTGAGAAACGGCACGCGCTGTTCTTTGCTCCACACCTCCTTCATCGTCCTGACGTCGAAGGCGGCAAGCTTGCCGACGTTGCCGTCCGTGCCCGGCATCTCGAAGAAGCGGCGATCCGCGCCGGTGCCGCCGGAGCCGTTCGACGGATCGATGACGCGGCCTCGCATTTCCATGCACGACTGGCTGAGCGGGATGATCACCGTGCTGGTCGGCGGGAAATAGCTCATCGCCTGCCAGTTGTGACCGCCTTCGGTGCTCGGGCACGACTGCACCCACTCATTGACCTTCTGCTCGACGATGTCGGCGCGGTACTGCGGCGATCCCGTTTTCGGATCGATCGAATCGAAGACGTTTTGGAAGAGCGTTTCCCTGTGTGCGACGTACTTCCCGGTGCGGCGATCGAGTTTCCACAGGATGCCGGCCTTGCCGATCGTGAAGACGTACTTGTCGGCGCCGATGTCGATCAGCACGCGCTCGAAGACCTCGTCGAGATCGAGCGATTCGCCGGGCGCGTGTTGATAGTGCCACGCGAGGGTCCCGTCCTTTGGATGCAACGCGAGCGTCGAACTGGTGTAGAGCGCGTTGTCGAACGCGGAGGTGCCGCGGCTCGCGCGCATCCACGGCTTCGCTTGCGCGGTGCCCCAGTAGGTGAGATCGAGATCGGGGTCGTAGCTGCCGGCGATCCACGATTCGCCGCCCACACGCAGATTGTCCGGCAGCTTGCCCCAGGTGTCGCCGCCCGGCTGACCGCTTTTCGCGATCGTGTTGAACTTCCACAGCTGCTTGCCGGTCTGCGCGTCGTACCCGCTGATCCAGCAGCCGTCGTTGCCGTACCGATCGCACCCGACGAGGCCGTTGACGACGACGCCTTTGATCACGATCGGCCCCGCGGTGTTCGCGTAGCCTTTCGTGCGATCGGCGATCGGCGTCTCCCAGATCTTCTTGCCGGTGCGCGCGTCGAGCGCGACGAGGCGCGCGTCGGTCGTCGCGACGAACACTTTGTCGCCGCCGAGCGCGATGTTCCGCATCGCGGCGAGACCGATCATCTGGTTCGGACCGACGTGGTTCTCCCAGATCATCTCGCCGGTCCTGGCATCGATCGCCTGCACGATGTTCATCGTGTTGACGAGATACACGACACCGTTGTGCACGAGCGGTGACGTCTCGTTGCCCTGGCCTTCGTTCATCGGCGACACCCACGCGAGCTGAAGCTCGCGCACGTTGTCGCGCGTCACCTGCGTCAGCGGCGTGTGGCTCCAGCCGTAGTAGTTGCGGCGCACCATCAACCAGTCAGCGGGATCGGGATTGCGCAGCATCTCATCGGTGACCGGGACGAAGTTCTTCACCTCGCCGTCGAGCGTCACGCCGAGCGGACCGGCATTGGCGTTGGCGCCTCCACGTCCACCTCGTCCCGCCGGCGTATCGCTCGATGTGGTCGGTGACGGCGCCGGCGCCTGCGTCGTTCCGGCCAGCATGTTGTTCGCCTGCAGGATGTACGCCGCGACAGCGGTGTACTCCTGCGGCCTCAGGCTGGGCGCGTCGGGCGGCATCGTCGCAGAGATGAAGTCGATGAGATCTTTCGGCGTGCGCGCGCGCCACGTGTTGCGGAAGTTCGTGCCGGCGAGTTGCGGCGCCTCGTTGCGCCCGGCCATGTCCGGCATGTGGCAGCTCGCGCAGCTCGCGGCGTAGACCTGCGCGCCGGCCGCCGCCTGCTCGCGCGTGAGCGTCTGACCCTGGCTTTGCGCGCTCAGCGCGGCGACGATGAGCGCAGCACTCGCGGAAATCGCAAAGACGATTCGTTTCATCGCTTGGTCTCCTGCGGGAGCAGCCATCCCCATAAATTGCCGTCCGGCGCTTTCTCGCTGTGCACCTGCACGTACAGGTGGCCCTTCTCGAGGTCGACGACCTGGGCCGGCGTCAGATCAACCGTGCCTGTGATCGTGCCGCTGGCCTGTTTCGTCACGCTCACATCAAAGGCCACCGGTCCACGGACGCCCGCCACCGGGCTCTTGTGCACCTGCGCGATCGTCGCGGGCGACTTCAATCCTTCGAACGTTCCAGTGATGGAGAGTTTGGTTCCGGCCAGCGTCGCGGTCACCGAGCCGTGGCCGGCAACGGTCGCCTGCATCGTCAGATCGATCGGCACTGGCGCGAGCCGCGCTTTGAAGGTGCGCGGCGGCTGCGCGCTGACGGCCGCCGTCGTCGCGATGATCGCAAGTGCGCTCACAATTCGACTGCGATGTTTCATACGTACGCGTAGTTATACTCGAAAGCCCAGACCCATGCGTTACGCAAAGCCACTGCTGGTCAGCACCGCGATCGCGACCGCGATCCGGCTCGTCGTGCCGATCGCGCTCGAGTCGGGCGGTGAGCGGTACCTGTATCACGCGATGGGTACGTTTTTCCCGTTCGCCGGCTGTCCGACCTTTCAGTGCTTTCGATTCGGCGCGCCGCTTCTCGCGTCGCTGCTGCCGATGCAGACGATCGATGCGTTCATCCTGCTCGGGTGGGCGGCGACCGCGATCACGGGCGTGATGATGTGGCACGTCGCCAGGCATTTCGGCTTCTCCGATCGCGCCGCGATGTCATGCGTGCTCGCGTTCTGGTGCACGTGGGCGCCCCTCGCGGCGGCGCACGAACCGCTGCTGCTGCCCGATCCGTTCCAATTGCTGTGGAACGTCACGGCAATCCTCCTACTGTTGCGCCGCCGCTACACGTCGGCACTCGTTCTGCTTGTCGCCGGCGCGTGCATCAAGGAAGGTCCCGTGGCGATGCCGTTCATCTACACGGTGTACGTCATCTTCGCTGACGAACGACCGCGTCCGTCACCGGCATGGCTGGCGGTATTGATCGCGGCGCCGACGCTGACGTGGGTCATCGCACGTCGCGTGTTGATTGCGACATTCCGGTACAGTGCCCCGGGCGACGCCGCGTACATTCGCAATCTGTACACGCTGCATCTGTGGCTCGATCAACTCGGACCGTGGCCGCGCAATGTGGCGATCGCGCTCTTCTACGTGTTCGCGGGGTTCGGCGCGATGTGGATCGTGGGCATCCTGGGCCTGCTTCGCGATGCCGACCGTCGTGTGCGCGTACTCGCGATGGCGACCGCGCCGGCGATGATCGGCATGGCGCTGCTCCAGGAGCCGCACCGGGCGATCAACATTTACTCCTACGCGATCGTGCTCCCGAGCGGTCTTGCGCTGGCCGCGCTGCCGGACGGCATCGCGGCCGCAGTCCTCGCGACGAGCGCCGCCCTCACGCTGCGCATGGCCGCCAAAATTTCGTGGTTGCCGGACGTGCGCGTCATCGGCGCCGCGCTGATCGTCGCCGCCGCGGCCGCAGTCGTCGCGTTTCGACGTGCGCACGCGCCGCGCCGCCTCGAGTCAGACGTCCGCGAATCAGGTACCGCGCTTCCGCGCGCCGTTATTCTCACGGGAGTCATCATTCTCGTCGCAGCGACGTCCCGGTTTGTCGTCGCGCGCACGACGACGAGCGAGACGACCATCGCGGCGCCTCCGGGCGCGACGATTGCCGACGATGATTTCGGGACGCCGGGGATCGCCGTCGCGCCGGACAACGATCGCATCGTGTTCGTCGTTCGCACGGCGGACGGCGCGGCGCGGTTATGCATCCATTCGCTGTCGTCAGGCGTCGATCGCGTGCTGCCGGGAACCGACGGCGCCAGCGCGCCGTTTTGGTCGCCGGCCGGCGAGGCGGTCGGATTCTTCGCCGCATCCCGCCTGAAGGTGATCGATCTCGGTAGCGGCGTCGTTCGGACGATTGCGCCGGCGACGGATCCGCATGGCGCGTCGTGGTTCGGCGAGACGATCGTGTTTGCGGCGACACCCGGCGGTGGACTGAAACGTGTCTCGTCCACCGGCGGCGCGGTCGCCGACGTCACCGTCGTCGACGGTGCCACCTCTCATCGATGGCCGGCGTTCCTTCCTGACGGCCACCACTTTCTGTTCGTCGAACGCGGTGCGCCTCCGGCGTTCGATCGCGTCCGGCTCGGGTCGCTCGCGTCACCATCGACGACGACGGTCCTGGAGACTGCGGTCGAAGCGCCGACGTTCGTCGCGTCGGCGGACGTGATGGTCTTCGGCTCGTACGACACCATTCGCCTTCAGCTCTTCGACACACGGCGGCTCATGTTCACGCCGCTGCTCATCCTCCTCACGTCTCACGTGGCCGAATCTCCAGGATTTGCGCGCGCAGCCGTGTCGGCCTCGGATCGCACCCTGGCATACGCCCGCACGACCGCCATGACGCGGTTGCAGGACCGCAATCGCGACGCTGGATTGTTCTGGTTCGATCGATCCGGGCGGCGTGAGGCAGCCTCGGCAGAGGATCGCGTGCGACTTGTCGCGACCACATCAAACGCTGCGACGCAGGTTCGGTCCGCGTCCGCCGTCCATGCGCAACTGTCGCCGGATGGTCGCTTCGTCGCGTACTCGGCCCGCGACCGAGAATTCAACGAGGTCTACGTCGAACCGGTACCGGCGACCGGACAGCGGTGGTTGGTATCGAACGACGGCGGCGATCAACCGCGATGGCGTGCTGACGGCCGAGAGTTGTTCTACGTCGCCGAGAACCGTTTTCTGATGTCTGTCGCCATCGCCGACGCGCCCACATTCCAGCCCGGTCAGCCGGTGCGCATCCTCGATCAACCGATCGTGCGCGCTCCGATCGGATCGTTCGAGTACGCGGTCTCGGCCGACGGCAATCGATTCCTGTTGAACCTGATTACGGATCCACCGCAGAGCGCGGCGATCGACGTGCTTCGCGGCTGGCGCTACTCAACCTTTCGGTGAGCCCAGCTTGGGCAGCTCGGTCTGCGGCGAGTGGACCTCGTAGAGGGCGCCCGTCGCGTCGAGACTATATTTCGCGACCGCGTCGGTCACGTCGTTGCCGTACAGGTCGACCGAACCTTTGACCATGTCGTCGTTGTTCTTCTGCTGGTCGTCGAATACGGCGGAGGTATCGAGCGTCGTCGACGCCATCGTCACGGTCCGATGGTGACGCGTCGAGAGGGAAAGAATTGCGCACACCATCACCGTTAGGACAGTTGCCACCACCAGTGCGCTGACGAGGACTTTCACCAAACCTCTCCGCCGGCTGGAGTTGCAACCGAAATGCCAGTGGCGCAACCGTTGCAGGGCTTGAAGGCGTGTTGCAACAGCGCCTGGATCAGCTGAGAAAAGAATGGAACCGTGCGCGCCAGGAACACCCACGCATCGTCGTCGGCGTCATGTCCGCGGTCGGCGTGTTCTGGCTGCTCGTCTTTCTCAGCAGCATCTGGTACGTCGTCGATCTGCGCCGAGGGTTACCCGACGATGACGCGATTCAGAAGATCGGGGACATGCAGCAGTCGACGGCGGTGTTCGACGCCAACGATCGCCTCGCGTTCACGATCTATGAAGAACAGCGCATTGGCGTCCCGTTCGATCAGATTTCACCGAACCTCATTCGCGCGTTGATCGCGATCGAGGACCAGCGGTTCTACGATCATCACGGGTTCGACACGCTGCGGATCATGTCCGCCGCGTTGACCAACGTCCGGCATTTTCGTGTGGTCCAGGGCGCGAGCACGATCACACAACAATTGGCGCGACAGAGTTTCCTGAATCCGGACAAGACATTCCGCCGAAAGCTCCAGGAGTTGATCCTCGCCGCGCGCATCGAGCACACGTACTCGAAGCAGCGGATTCTGGAGTTGTATCTCAACAAGGTGTACTTCGGCGACGGGTTGTACGGCGCCGAAGCGGCCTCTCGCGGCTATTTCGGGAAGCACGCGTCCGAGCTCGACGTCTCCGAAGCCGCGATGCTCGCCGGCCTCGTGAAATCGCCCTCGACATATGCGCCGACGGCCAACTACAAACGCGCGATGATGCGGCGGAATGTGGTGCTGCAGGCCATGGTCGACAGCAGCGCGATTCCGAAGAACGTGTGGCAGTCGGCACGAAGCGAAAAGATCGCGCTGCATGACGGGCTGCGGTCGGAGGAGCCGCACGGACAGTATTTCAAGGAACAACTGCGCCGCGAACTGGTCGATCGGTTCGGCTGGCAACGCGTCTACCAAGGCGGCCTGCGCGTCTATTCGACGATCGATCTCGCGCTCCAGACGACGGCGGAGCAGTCGGTGACGGATCAGATCAAGGCGATCGAAGAGCGGCGCGCGAAATACAAGAAGCTGTCGAATGACGAGCCGCTGCAAGGCGCACTCGTCGCCATGGATCCGGAGACAGGCCACATCCGTGCGATGGTGGGCGGCCGGGACTTCGATCAGAGCCGATTCAACCGAGCGGTGCAGGCGAAGCGGCAACCCGGGTCGGCGTTCAAGCCGTTCGTGTACGCCGCGGCGCTCGAGGCCGGTTACACGCCGGCGACGCTCATCGAGCACCTGAACGATCCGATCTCGACGCTGCAAGGGGCGTGGACTCCGGAAGACGAGCATCTGACCGGCGACTCGATCACGATGCGCGCGGCGCTTCGCACGTCGAGCAACCGCGCCGCCGTGCAGATGCTGCAGCAGATCGGAATTTCGCGAGCCGTCGCGTACGCGAAGCAACTCGGCGTCGGCGACGTGCCGAGCGTACCGTCGCTGGCGCTCGGCTCCGGCGAAGTGACGCTCGAGTCAATGACTGCCGCGTACGCCGCGTTCGCGAACCACGGCCTCGTGCCGAAGCCCGTGATGATCCGCCGTGTCGAGGATCAGCAGGGCACGCTGTTGTACCAGAACGAAGATGCGTCGACGCGCGCGATCAGCGATGTCACGGCGTTCCTGATGTCATCGATGCTCGCCGACGTGATCAACGCCGGCACCGCGGCGGGCGCGCGCAAGATCGGCTTCACCTTGCCGGCCGCAGGCAAGACGGGGACGACGAACGATTTCAACGACGCGTGGTTCGTCGGCTACACACCGCACCTGGTGACCGGCGTCTGGGTCGGCTTCGATCAACCGCACACGATCCTGCCGCGCGGCTTCGCTGCGGACCTCGCCGTCCCGATGTGGGCGAAGTTCATGAAAGTCGCCACGAAAGGCGACAAGCCGGACTGGTTCCTGCCGCCAGCCGGCGTCTCATCCGCCATCGTCTGTCGGATGTCCGGCAAGCTCGCCACCGACGGCTGCCAGGACGTCGAGGTGGTGAACAACCACGATGAAGTCGAGCATCGCTCGATGGTCTACACCGAGTACTTCGCGCGCGGCACCGAGCCGACCGAGTACTGCGATCTCCATCCGACGCGCGGCATCATGTCGAAGATTGCGACGGCGATCGGCATCGAGACGCGCCCGGAACCGGTGCGCATCGACAACGCCACGATCCCGCCGCCGACCGCGACGAGCGGCGTCGATCCGACGATTGCCCCGGCGCCAACGGTCGAGAAGAAGAAGCGCGGTTTCTGGGGACGCCTCTTCGGCCTGGGCAAAGAGGACGACAAGAAAGACGAAGACAAGAAGAAGCCGCAGTAGAGATAAGATTTGGCTCTGTGCTGCGCGAATTCCAGGGCCATCGGCGGAATCTCGATCTGCTGCGGCGCTCGATCGAGCGCGGCACGCTGCCGCCGAGCCTGATCTTTGCCGGACCGGCGCCCGAGAAGCGCGACATTGCGCTGGCCGTGGCGGAGGCGTTGAACGGTGACGATCCGCGGATCGCACGCGGCGCGCATCCTGACGTCCTGATCATCGAGCCGGGCGACAACGGCTCCATCAAAATCGAACAGGTCCGCGACGCGATCGATCGCGCGATGTATCGCCCGTTCGAAGGCAAGCGGCGCGTTGTCATCATCGACGAGGCTGATGCGCTGGTCGATGCCGCGCAAAATGCGCTGCTCAAAACGCTCGAAGAACCCCCATCCTCGTCGATCTTCATCCTGGTCGCGGCGCGTCCCGACATGTTGCTCGCGACGGTCCGATCGCGCTGCATCCGGTTGACGTTTCCGCAGAGCACCGCGACCGAGATCGACG
>Ga0070741_10013362_pt1 | contig 14533 bp, 15 predicted proteins | sample Coa_R1_4_FD_66440 | JGI IMG/M metagenome (GOLD analysis project Ga0070741, IMG submission 66440) | Surface soil microbial communities from Centralia Pennsylvania, which are recovering from an underground coalmine fire - Coalmine... | ecosystem: Environmental > Terrestrial > Soil > Unclassified ...
AGCGCGCCAGCCGGCCACGTTCTGCTCTGAGCTGTGCATCCACAGCACAACTGTCCCAGAATCAGGATCAAATGGCAATACTTAACGGAGTAGTACTAGGGACTCGGGCTTTTCGTCCATCAGCGGGCAGCCGTATTTCAAATATCGGATGCTGGCGTGAGACTGACGGCGAAGCTCTGGGCAGCTTCCTCGGATCCGAACGAATCCAGGTACATCAGCTGATTGGCCGCGATGGCGGCCGTCAGCAGTCTCGCCGCGCGCTCGAGTTTTTGGACTAGCGTCGAGGGGTCGGTCCTCAGAGCGAGGATGATGCCTGGATGGGGTTCGCCGCTACGTGCATGCTCGCAGTGAAGCTCGACGAAATCGTGGATGTTGTTGGTAACGACCAGCCGCCGAACGTGATGCGGCCGCGGCGAGAATCGCAGGGTCATCCGCTCTGCGCAATCCGAGCTCTTGGGGCATATAAATCGTGTGGCCCGCCGACCGGAGCTGGCGGGCCACTGCAGCGCTGGCGAGATTCTCGTCAAGAAAGAGGGCGACCACTTGCGCCTTGGCCGCCAAAGTAAGCGTCGCGATCGCGCTGTTCCACGGCTGCCATTTCCTCGGGATGATCTGCAGCGTAGGCCAGAGCTTCGTAAACAGCGCCTAGAGGCAGCGAATAGTCCTCGGCGATTTCGTTGGGCGACGCCCCGTGGCGCTGAATGTCGAGGACGTCGAAGGCGCGCATCCGGTGGTCGGCGATGCGGGTCTCGCCGTTCTGTTGTTCGAGGTGCCTGAATTGGATAGCCATAGCTACTACAGTGCTTGCTCTACGGCTACGAAGTTTAGCGGTCGTTGTTAAATGGCTGAGGGTTTCGCCGCTTCGCCTTGGGCAGCGTGATGTTCAAGTAGTCCAGTCCGGACGGCTGCTCGTCCGCGGAGGGCAACTGCTCCGCCAGGTGGACGTAGCCGTGGTCGCCTTGGTGGTGGTGTGTCCGAGCTTCTTGCGGATGTCGTCCAGCGGCATCTTCTGACGGGCACCGGCCGTGGCGCCGGTGTGCCGCAGGCGATGGGCGCTGACTGGAATGCCGGTGCGCTGCCGGATGCGCGCGAACAGGCAATGAACGGCGTTGACCGACAGGTTCCTGCCTCCTGCGTCAGGAAGAAGTGGTCGTGGCCGCGCTGCGCCGCCGGCCGCCAGCAGTCGATGTAGCGCAGCAAGTGCTCTTGTTTCGTTCGCCCGAAGCGCAGCGCTCGTTCCCGGCCGCCTTTGCCGTGAACGAGAATCCAGCCGTCGGCGACATGGACGTTGGCGAGCGGAAGCGCCGCGATCTCGCTCAGTCGGGCCCAGGTTTCCAGGAGCAGCAGCGCCATGCACAGGTTCCGCATGCCGCGGTAGGTGTCGGGCTGGAACTCAGGCTGCCGCAGCAGCAGGTTCACCTCTTCGTCAGACAGCGCTCGCGGCACCTTCTCGCCCAGCCGCGGCCACTCCAGCCGGGCGAGGTAGTGGAAGTCGGTGTACTCCTCCTCGAAGAGCCAGTTGAAGAACGCTCGAGCGGAGCGTACGTACTGGTGCACGCTTGCCGGCGAGTAGCGCCGCCCAAGCGCGCACGGCCGCGTCCGCAGGTCCTCCACCCAACCTCGGGCATGTTCCAAGACCGCCCGCGGATGCTCGTCCAGGTCGGCTCGCCAACCTCGGGACTCGTAGAACTGAATAAGCTTTCCAACGCCGAGCGGTAGATGGCCAGCGTCTTGGGGGAGGAGTGCTCGCGTTGGTGGTGGAGCAGGTAGTGCTCCAGCGGTAGGGAAAACTGCGACGCTGATCTACCGGCGCCGTTGCCGTGGGCGCCTCGCCGGCGGCCCGGCGTGGCGCTGGCCCCGTACGGCGGCCGGCCAGCTCGCGGAAGTTGATGATCTCGTCCATGACGATCTCCTTCTACTCCTCGTCATGGAGGGGCGGCAAATAAGCGCGCAGAAGACCCGCCCGCAGTGGGCATCCGCCGGTAATCGGCTAGGTCGGAACCGTCCCCAAGTGAGTGTCAGCTGAGCAGAGTAGGCAGAGTGTCAAACGGGCTACACTTGCCTCGTTCGTGCGGGAGTAGCTCAGTTTGGCAGAGCGTCTGCCTTCCAAGCAGAATGTCGCGAGTTCGAATCTCGTCTCCCGCTCTCACGCTCAGCGTGACATCCTTCTTTTCCCGACCCAAATGGTCCAAATCGGGTAGGCAGGATGTCACAACGCTGATCTGTGCTCCGGTTGCTCTGAGTTCCTCCCCAGTTGGCAAACAGGTTGGCATAAAAAGCCCTGGTGGCCGACCGACTGTCCAGTTGGTTGAGTTCTCGGAGTACGGCGTTCCGACGAGCTCCAAGACCCTCAGGAATTTCGGCTGCCGTGAAGCCTAGGGAGCAGCGGCTCGTGTGATCAGCCCGGACGGAACAAGGGCGAAGGGTCGCGGGATATTCTTCGCAATGTTGCGAAGATGAGAGTAGTAAGAAAGCGAACCCTGAAGGAGTTCTGGGCTAGCTACGATGATGCCGAGAAACCGCTGCGGGCGTGGCATCAGCTCACCGAGGACGCAGACTGGATGGCCCTGGTTGATGTTCGGAAGACGTTTCCGACGGCAGACGCAGCAGGCCGCCTTACCGTTTTCAACATCAAGGGGAACAAGTACCGCCTCATTGTGCGCATCGAGTACAAGTCCCACATGGTTTACATTCGATGGTTCGGAACGCACGCCGATTACGACAAGAATGAGTGGCAGAAGGACCCCTGATTCTAAGGGATTGCCTCTTGACATGCGCTTCGCAAGTTGCGAAGATATGGTCATGGACAGGGCGGAATATCGCGGGCTCCTGGAGGAGTTCCCCCCGATACCCATCCATAACCGCAAGCAGCTTGAGGCGACCGAGCGGGTTATCGATGGGCTGCTCGCCCTGCAGACACGCACCGCCGCTCAGGATGCCTACCTGGAACTGCTCAGCATAGCCGTGAGTGCGTGGGAGGACGAAAACGTCGAGATTTCCCGGCTGCCAGGTCGCGAACTCTTGAAGGTGCTGATTGAAGAGCGCGGGATTCGTCAGAAGGACCTGGTTCCGGTGTTCGGAAGCGAATCGATTGTGTCCGAAGTTCTGTCTGGCAAGCGCCAGCTGAACCTGCATTACATTACCGGCCTGGCGGAGTACTTCCATGTCTCGCCTGCTGTCTTCATGCCGGAAAAGACAGACGTCACCGCTCGGGACACAGAACTGGCCCTCGCTTAGCTCGCTTCTCCTGTCTTGGACCAAACACCGTTCGAAGTCCAAAGCCGATCATTTCCCCGTTGGACGAGCCACTAGTGTTGAAAGTTGGCCTGCCATCCATGCTCGACGTGGAGGCTGCGCCGGCAATGTTTCTCGCGCCCCGCAGGCATTCAGTCCCCTAGCTCGTCGGGGAAGCTGGTGTCGCGGTAACGCCTGGCTTGGCTGGAGGCGTGGCTAGCGCCGAAGGAGCGGCAGGTCTAGCTGCAGGTACGGCTGGCACCGCGGCCGCGACGGGAGCGGATACGGCGACAGCCTGGCCGGTGGCGAACGCCGTTCCCGGCGCTGTGGCCTGCTGCGCGGTTGCCGACTGGGCGTCCACGTGCAGTATCCGGCGGTTCTGCCCTGGCCCGTTCATCACATAGAGCAGTGCTTGCCAGTCGCCATCGGGCAGCTTCCAGGCGCTCCAGGCCAGCACGCCGTCATCGCGTCCATCCAGCCGCGTCCACTTGGCCGCCTGCAGCTGCTGCGCGAAGTGTTGTTCCAGGGGTCCGGCCTTCTGATCCGTCGTCGCGGTTCCGTCTGACACCCAGCGTCCCGGCCCGCCACCAGTGCTGCCCGGCTGCGTCGCCACGCCTTCGGGCGCGTAGAGCGGTGGGATGAGGCTGTTGGAGCTGAACGGTGGTGCCGGCGCCGCGGCATTGGGCGGGTGGCACTGATTAGGGATCTGGCCGTTGGTGTTGATGCGCACGTCGCTGCTGCCCGATTGGCCGCCGTAGACGTTGACCGACAGCCAGGCGCTGCCTTGAGGCGAACAGAAGATCGAAGGGCCGCCAGGTTGGCTGCCGGGCTGGAAGCCATGAGCCTGGGGGCCCGGCGGCAGTGGGTTCCAGCCCTTTCCCGCGAGCTCCTTCTGGTAGAAGGCCTGGATCGTGGCGCGGTCGCCAGGCGCGTCGATCACCACACTTACGCTGGCCATTGGAGTGCCGGCGTTACGCACCAGGCTGCCGACGACGCGAGCGCCGGCGGGCAGCGCCGGACTCACCGGCAGCTGGCTCGCGATCTGGCCGGGCAGCAGCTGCAAGCTCGCCGTCTGTCCATCCGATTGGGGGAAGCCCAGCAGCCTCTCAGCCAGCTCCTGAACGCTTGGCTGGCCGGCGGATTCCTGGCCGGCCGCGACCGCGCGGGAGCTGCCGGCCATCGCCAGCCCAAGTGTCGCCACGCAGACCGGCACTGCGCACAAAGCTATGAACGGCCGCCATCCCATGTCCACGACGTACCTCCTGTGCGCTGCAAGTCGGAAGGGATAGCCGCGACGTGTGAGAATGGCCCTTCTGCCACTCTGATGCTACCTTGCCATTGGAGGCGCCGGCCCGGAGAACCGATGATCCGGGACAATCCGAGCGGTCAGAAGGGCGGAGCGCGATGAGGCTGGCTGCCGCGCGAGAGGCCGGCGGCGGCCGATCAGTCGGGCGGGGGTGGTGGAGGACGACGGCTGCTCGGATCGATGGGACTCATGATGCCCACCGCATTGCCGTCCGGATCCTCGACGATCGCGTAGCGGGCCCCCCAAAAAGCATCCTCCGGCGCCTTCTGCCCCGCATAGCCTGCCTTGGTCACGTCCGCGAACAGGCGATCGACTTCGTCCGCCGCGGGAACCTGGAAGAACAGCACGCCCATACCGTTTCCCCCTGACGGTCTCCATCCCGGGTTCCACTGTTTGGCGAACAGCTGGCTGTCGAGCTCCAACCGGAGGCCGCTTGGCATGACGACCGTGGCGTGGTGCCGAGCCCACTCGGGGTGCGCCGCTTCCTCGACGTTCAGACCGAAGTGGCGCCAGAATGCGATGGACGTCGGGACATCGCGCACGACGAGGTTCACCTGGTTCAATACCGGCCCGGCGGACTCCTGCATTCGAAGCCAGTATAGGAAGTGATGCGGACTAGCTGTCCGGCCAGGCCCAGCCGTCCGAGGTCAATAGCCGGCACACAGCCGCGCGAGGGTCGAGAACTGCTCCTCAGCCATCTGATTTTGGAAGCGCGCTCCATCCGCTGGGCGCCGGCCCCACATGAACAAGAGTCGCGCCGCCGGGTCGGCGATCAGGGTCAGGCCATCGGAAGGCTCTGCCAGCGTCATTCGAGCGGTGCCCTGCTCGACTGATACGAGAACGTCGCTGCGCCCGAGGCTTCGGAGCCTCACGCTGAAGCCGTCGGGCGCGCCTCTCGCGTTCATCCCGGCACGCGGGAGGATGTGACCCAACACCTTCACTGAATGGAGCGTGAGCTCAGGCTGCGACAGCAGCTCTAGGCTCGTGTCATCATCCCCGACCAAGTCCCAGCGGTGGAGGGCAAGCTCGTTCCGCATGTGGGTGGGGAAATCAGCCACACGCATCTGCCTTCCCGTCCAGGGAATGACCGCTTCCGGCTCCGCTTTCAAGACGGCGTCCAGTATTCCGTGCATTCGCGTCGTCTCCTCGACGATACGCGGCAGCAGCTGGCTGTGGGATAACACGCTATAGGGGGCCTGGCGCTCTTCGAAGCCGCGGGTTTCGGGTACGGGCCGGCCTTCGGCGTACGCACCAACAGTCCGAGCCACCTCGGCTCCGTTCGCGGCCATATGGGCGGCGACCTCGTGCGCCGTCCACTCCCGACAGCCGGTGAGAGCGTTGGCCGGACAGCGCTCTATTGCCTGCATGAAGGCTTCTAGCTCACACGTTGCCATGCCCGCAGTATGGCGAGCTGACGAGGTGGGTTGGGCCGCGGCGTTCCAGCCCTGAACTCACCCAGCGGGAAACGTCGGGATCGCCTTGTCGCTGCCGTGCAATGAGTGGCCATGGGGCCCGCTCGCGGCTATGCCTTCGAGACGGCGCATTGGTCTGCGATCCGGGGTCACGACTGACGCTGCTGCTGTCTGGCCGTCAGCCTTCGGCCGCTGTGAGCGCGCTCCAACCAGCCGCGTGTGCGACGCCCTGTGCCGGCCCGGTTTAAGCTGTGAGCAACTGCTATGGCCAAGCCTGCGTTCCTGTTCGACCTCGACGGCACACTGGTCGATACCGTGTACCAGCACGTCCTGGCGTGGCGAGATGCGCTCGCCGCGGCCGGCATCGATTTGGCCGTCTGGCGCATCCATCGCCGCGTCGGCATGAGCGGCGGGCTGTTCGTCAATGCCCTCGCCCGGGAAACGGGCAGGAACCTGAGCAGCGACGAGATCGAGCGAGTGCAGCAGCTGCATGCCGAGAGTTACGCGCGGCGCGCCGAGGAAATCAGGCCGCTGCCCGGTGCCTCCGAGCTGCTCCAGTACCTCACCGATCGGGGTGTGCCCTGGGCGGTCGCCACCAGCGGCCGGCTGGTCAGCGCCCGGCCGGCCCTCGATCTGCTGGCGGTACCCGATTGGGTTCCCGTGATCACGCGCGATCAGGTGCGCCACGCCAAGCCCGACCCGGATCTCTTCCTGGCCGCGGCTCAAGCGCTGAACCACCCGGTGCAATCGTCCGTTGTGGTGGGCGACAGCATCTGGGACCTGCTGGCAGCGCGCCGTGCCGGCGCCCTGGGGGTTGGCCTGCTGTCGGGCGGCTATGGCCAGGACGAGCTGAACCAGGCTGGCGCGTACAGGGTCTACGCGGACCCCGCGGATCTGCTGCAGCATCTCGACGAGGTGGGGGTCCGCGGCGCGGAATGACCTGCTCCCGCTGACGCTCCGCGCGTACCTATCGAAGCTTCGGACCCCAAACCGCTGTTGCACCGCCCGGCCAGGCCGCCGCTGACGTCGTCGACCCGCGCGGCAATCACCGTTTCGCCGCGTTCTTACGCAGCTCTTGCACAAAACCAACGTTGGTGCGACGTAGTGAGTGGAAAAGTCTGAATCATGTCCTTCTCTCCACTCGACATCCTCTGGCTCTTCTTCATCATCAGCTCGCTGCAGCCGATTGTTCGCCAGCGCGCGCTCGAGATACGGCGCGTGTATGCCTTCCGGCGCTTGGAGACGCGGCGGAACAGCCGCGCCATTGGCCTCATCCACCGGCAGGAGACGATGAGCATCCTTGGGTTTCCCGTCGCCCGGTACATCGACATCCAGGATTCCGAAGAGGTGCTGCGGGCCATCCAGCTCACCGACCCGTCGGTGCCGATCGACCTCATCCTGCATACCCCCGGCGGGCTCGTGCTGGCGGCCGAGCAGATCGCGGCTGCACTCAAGGACCACCCCGCCCCGGTGACCGTGTTCGTGCCGCACTACGCCATGAGCGGCGGCACCCTCATCGCCCTGGCGGCGGACGAGATCGTCATGGGCCAGCATGCCGTCCTGGGACCGGTCGATCCGCAGATCGGCCAGTACGCGGCGGCCTCCATCCTGCAGGTGATCGATCGCAAGCCCATCGCAGAGGTCGACGACCAGACGGTCATCTTCGCCGACGTCGCCAGCAAGGCGATCGCTCAGGTTCGGGCTTCCGTTCAAGACCTGCTGCAGCCGCGCATGGATCCCGAGGCGGCGGCCAAGCTTGCCTGCACGCTGTCGGAAGGTCGTTGGACGCACGACTATCCCATTACTGTCAAGGAGGCTCGCCAGCTCGGCCTGCCTGTGTCGACCGACCTGCCTCAGGAGATCTTCGAGCTCATGGGCCTTTACCCCCAGACCTCGCAGCGGCGCCCTTCGGTTGAGTACCTGCCGGTGCCGTACGGGCCGGAGCGCGGGCAGCGCCGGGCCGTACAGCCGGCGAAAGCCTAGGAGCTGACGGGGGGCCTGGGGCTTTGTGGCGGCGTGGTCAGCTCTTCATGGGTCTCGCCGGTGGCGGCGTGCACGACTGCGGGCAGCTTCGACGTCCTGACATATTCGCTCATCGGAGCTGGCGCAGTCCGAGCACGTGGCACGGGGCGTGGCTCGCGCCGCTGGTGGTGCAGGGCCGCGGCTTCGAATCCGGGCAGCTCGCTCGTCACGTCGAACGCCACGAAGCGATAACCGAGCCCGCGTTCGCTCAGGATGTAACGAGGCTGCTTGGGCGAGGGCTCGATCTTCTGCCTCAGATAGGTGACGTACAGCCGGACGTAATGCTCGGCGTCGCGATAATCGGGGCCCCACACGCGCGTGAGCAGGGTTTCGTGCGACATCAGCCGGCCGGCGTTGCTCATGAGATGGTAGAGCAGCCGGTACTCGGTGGGCCGCAGCTTGATGCGCTGTCCGAGCACGATGGCTTCGCACGTCTCGAAATCGACCTGCAGCTCATCGTCCACCCACACGACTTGCTCGGGCACGGCTGCCGTGCGCCGCAGCATGGCCTTTATGCGCGCGGCGAGCTCCCGGTTGCCGAATGGCTTACCCAGGTAGTCGTCCGCTCCCAGGTTCAGGCCCTGCACCTTGTGCAGCTCGTCGGCCTTCGCCGTGAGCACGATGATGGGCGCGGTCGTCCGCTCGCGAATCTGCTTCAGGATCTCGAAGCCATCCATGTCGGGCATGACCACGTCCAGGAGCACCAGGTCGGGCAGCTTCTGGGTCACCTTGCGTAGGGCTTCCGCGCTGCTGAACGAACGGCTCACCTGGAAGCCTTCGACTTCCAGGTCGTACGCAACCGAATCGGTGCTCGCGATCCGTGGCTCGTCATAGACGATCATGATGTGGCGGTTAACGTGCTGATTTGCCTCAAACATTGTGGGCCCCCTTCCGCGATTTCATGCGCCCCGGCAGACATCGGCAAGGCAGTGCCGCAGACCCCTTCTCCGGTCATGGCGGTCCTTGTAACGCACCCGCCCATTAGCTCAACCCATGGTAGTGGCGGGTCTATCGGAAGTCCATCACCGAGTTAGGTGAAGGTCCAGGTGGGTGAAGGATTAGGAAGCGAGTGCTTTGCTTCATGCTGCACAAAGTCCTATAGGCGAGGCGCGCCCGCAAAGCGCATGCCGTGATGGCTGGTCGGGCTGTATTTTCGAAGTGCGCAGGCCGCTGATGTGTTTCTTGCGCGCAGCTTACGCGGCTCTAGCGCTCGCCCTCCTAGATTTCGTGGAAGGCAGCTATCGGGATGGCAAAGCCGAATCAGCGCACGATCGCGCCAGCTCCACAGCCGCCGTCGGTGAACAGGGCCGACGACGAGGATCTGCGTATCGCGGTATCGGAGGAGATCGCCACCTTCGATCCCATTCGCAGCGTGAGCCTGTGGCGAATGAACGTGACGGTGTCGGATGGCGTGGTAACGCTGTGGGGCAACATTGCCACCACCGACCACAAGAAGATCGCGGCCGAGCTGGCGGCTCGAGTCCCGCGAGCAGTGGCAGTGGACAACGAGCTGATCAGCGACGAGGAGCTGCAGCTCCTGCTGGCGGCTGCCTTCGAGCGCCAGGAGGAAACGCGCGCGCGGCATGGGCCCGTGGAGGTGTTCCTGGGAACGGTGACGTTGAACGGTCCCGCGCCTACGCCGGGTTACCAGGCGGCCGCGCCGGCGCTGGCGCTGGCCGTGCCTGGCGTGAGGTTGGTCATCGACCGCATAGGAACCGGCCCCGCCTTCGAGGCGCCGCAGGAATTCATCGAAGCTCGTTTCGGGCTGGCCGCTATCTGTGAGGGGGACGAAGTGGGGCGCGTCGAGCAGCTCCGAATCGACACCGGCCAGTGGCACGTCCGGGCGGTGATACTGGGTGATGGGCCTTCATCGCGACGCGTGGCCGCCCCGGCGATCGCCTGCGCTCGTTCGGATGAGCGCTACCTCTATCTCGACCTCACCAAGCAGCAATTCGCGAGGCTGCCGACGTCGGCGGACTGGACGCCCGCCGCGGCCGGGGAGCTGCTGCTGGACAGTGCTTTCGAAGTCGAGAGCTTGGCGGGCGCACGGCTGGCCGGCGTTGGTGGAGCTCGGTTGCACCGAGCGTTCGAAACCGCGACGCACCTCGGCGTCCGGCTTGGGCGGCTGGAAGCTATCAGTGGCTGGCTGCCGGTTGGCGAGTGCCGGCTGAACGGAGACAACGTCGTGGTTACCCGACTGTCTGCCGATGAGCTCCAGCAGTTGGTGGAACGCGGCATTCCGCGGACCGATGGAGAGATCCTGGATGAGCTCTACCGCGCGCTGCGGTTCACGACCTGGGAAGCCTTGCCCGCGGGGGTAGTTCGGGCGCGCTCCACGTTCGGACGGCTGGAGCTGGATGGCGACCTTCGCAGCCCAATGGATCGGGCCGCGCTGGAGCGAATCGCCGGCAGCATCTCCGGGGTCGTAGCGGTCGAAAGCCGTGTGACGCTGCGCGCCAGCCGGCTGCCCTTCTGAGTCCAATCGGGCATGGAATTCCGCGACTACTACCAGATTCTGGGAGTCAGCAAGAACGCCTCTCAGAAGGAGATCAATTCAGCATTCCGGCGTCTGGCTCGCAAGTACCATCCCGACGTGAATCCCGGGGACAAGCAGGCCGAAGAGAAGTTCAAGGAGATCAACGAGGCCCATGAGGTCCTGGCCGATCCGGAGAAGCGCAAGAAGTACGACGAGCTTGGGGCCAACTGGAAATACTACGAGCAGGCGCAGCGGGCGGGTGCGGGAGCCGGTGCGCCCGGCGGCTTTGGCGCTCGGCCCGGACCCGGCCGCTACGAATACCGCACCGTGGACGAGGACGAGCTGCGCGATCTGTTCGGCGACCAGAATCCCTTCTCGGACTTCTTCAGCACGTTCTTCGGCAGTGGTGGGGGCGGACCCGCAGGCGGCAGCCCATTTGCTCGTGGCGCGCGCTCCCGGCGCGGCGGCGACGTGGAAGCTGTGGCCGAAATCTCACTGGAGGAAGCCTTCAGCGGCACGACCCGGGTCCTGCAGATCCAGGACGCCACCGGCCAGCCCCGCGGCGTGGAGGTGAAGATCCCCGCTGGCATCCGCGAAGGCATGCGTGTTCGCGCCGCGGGGCAGGGCCAGAGCGGCCAGGGGGGAGGCCAGTCGGGCGATCTTTTCCTGGTGGTTCGAATTCGGCCGCACCCACTGTTCGAGCGGCGCGGCGACGATCTGCATGCGAAGGCCCAGGTGCAGCTGACGACGTGCGTGCTGGGAGGCGAGAGCCAGGTGCCAACGCTCGCCGGCGCGGTGGCGCTCAAGATCCCGCCGGAAACCCAGGACGGACGGGTCTTCCGGCTGCGGGGGCAGGGCATGCCTCGGCTGGGCGAAGGTGGCCGCGGCGATCTCTACGTCGAGGTGCACGTGCTGCTGCCTCAACACTTGACCGCAGAGCAGCGGCACCTGTTCGAGCAGCTGGCGCGGACAGAGGCCGCGGCCGGCCGGGCGGCGTAGCGGATAGGACAGCCCCTTGGCAAGTGAAGCCAGCGCCTTCTCAGCCGTGACCGTGGAGGTCGCTGCGCAGCTGGTGCGCATGCCTCCGGCACGAATCCGGCGCTACACGCGCCTCGGTTTGGTTGCGCCCCGGCAGGAAGCGCAGGGACGCGCCTGGTACGGACCTCGGGAGCTGGCGCGGCTGCGCAAAATCCGCCGCCTGCGCGACGACCTCGGTGTCAACGACGCGGGCATCGAGATCATCCTGCGCTTGATCGAGCGGCTCGAGGCCGATTAGTGCCTATTGGCCGGTAGGTAAGGCGCTTCGAGCCAGGCGGTCCGCAAGGGTGCGCGCTGCACGTGCGCAGCGCGCGGCGTCCCCTCAAACGGAGATCTAACGTCGCGGCACCGGCCCTCTAACACTGCCGTCGTTACGGTGTCAGGAACAACTCCAGCAGAGGAAGAGTCGACATGGCACACGTCCTGGGAATCGACCTGGGCACCACCAACTCCTGCATGGCGGTCATGGAGGTCAGCGAGCCAACGGTCCTCGAGAACGCCGAAGGCGGCCGGACCACGCCGTCGATGGTAGCCACGACCAAGAGCGGCGAGCGCCTGGTCGGCCTGCTGGCCAAGCGGCAGGCCATCATCAACCCCGAGAACACTATCTACTCCATCAAGCGCCTGATGGGCCGCAAGTACGACGATCCCGAGGTGCAGCGCACCATCAAGATGGTGCCGTACAAGATCGTCCGGCACACCAACGGCGACGCCTGGGTCGAGATGGGCGGCAAGCGCTACAGCCCGCAGGAGATCTCGGCCATGATCCTGCAGAAGCTCAAGACGGACGCCGAGTCCAAGCTGGGCGAGAAGATCGCCGAGGCCATCATCACCGTGCCCGCCTACTTCAACGACAGCCAGCGCCAAGCCACCAAGGACGCCGGCAGGATTGCCGGCCTGGAGGTGCTGCGCATCATCAACGAGCCCACGGCGGCCTCGCTGGCCTACGGCCTGGACAAGAAGAAAGACGAGATCATCGCCGTCTACGACCTGGGAGGTGGCACGTTCGACATCTCCATCCTGTCCATCGGTGAAGGGGTGTTCGAGGTCAAGGCCACCAACGGCGATACGCACCTGGGCGGGGACGACTTCGACCAGCGGGTGCTCGACTGGATGGCGGACGAGTTCAAGAAGGAGCAGGGCATCGACCTGCGCCAGGACCGCATGGCGCTGCAGCGGCTGCGGGAGGCGGCCGAGAAGGCCAAAGTGGAGCTGTCCACGGTAGCCGAGACCGAGATCAACCTGCCCTTCATCACCGCCGATGCCAACGGTCCCAAGCACCTTTCCCTCAAGCTCAGCCGCAGCAAGCTGGAGCAGCTCGTGGACGACCTCATTCAGAAGACGGTCGGTCCCTGCCAGCAGGCGATGAAGGACGCGGACGTCAAGCCCAGCGACATCAACGAGGTCGTGCTGGTCGGCGGGCAGACGCGTATGCCCGCGATCCAGGAGCTGACCCGCAAGCTGTTCGGCAGGGAGCCTCACAAGGGCGTCAATCCCGACGAGGTGGTGGCCGTCGGGGCAGCCATCCAGGCAGGCGTGCTGAAGGGCGAGGTCAAGGACGTCTTGCTCCTGGACGTGACGCCGCTGACCCTGGGCATCGAGACGCTGGGCGGGGTAATGACCCCGCTCATCCCGCGCAATACGACCATTCCCACCCGCAAGAGCGAGATCTTCTCCACCGCGGCCGACAACCAGCCCAGCGTCGAGGTGCACGTCCTCCAGGGCGAGCGGCCGCTGGCCTCGGAGAACAAGAGCCTGGGGCGCTTCGTGCTCGACGGCATCCCGCCGGCACCGCGCGGCGTGCCGCAGATCGAGGTCACGTTCGATATCGATGCCAACGGCATCCTGCACGTGTCGGCCAAGGACCTCGGCAGCGGCAAGGAGCAGCGCATCACCATCCAGGCTGGGTCTGGCCTCAGCAAGGAAGAGGTGGACCGGCTGGTGCGCGAAGCCGAGATCCACGCCGAGGAGGATCGCCGCAAGCGCGAGGAGGTGGAGGCTCGGAACAATGCCGACTCACTGGCCTACCAGGCCGACAAGACGCTGCGCGAGTACGGTGACAGGGTGCCCGCGGACGTGCGCATGGAGGTGGAGACAAAAGCCAACGCGGTGCGTGAGTCGCTCAAGTCGAACGACGTGGAGCGCATCCGATCGGCAACGCGCGAGCTCGATGAAGCGCTGCAGAAGGTGGGCCGCAGCGTCTACCAAACAGAGCAGCCCGCGGGTGCAGCGGGTGGGAACGGCCAGCAGCGTGAAAGCGAGCCCGTGCGCGAGCCGGGAACGGTCGAAGGCGAATACCGGGAAGTGTGAGCCACGATGCAGACAGCCAAGTTCACCGAGAAGGCCCGCGACGCCGTCGTCGAAGCGCAGCCGCTGGCCGAGCGGCACAACAATTCCTCAGTCGAGGTGGAGCACCTGCTGCTGGCGCTGCTCAGCCAGGCCGAGGGGGTGGTGCCTCAGCTCGTGCTCAAGGTGGGTCGCGACCCTGAGGAGCTGAAGAAGCAGGTCGAGGCGGAGATCGAACGCCTGCCTAAGGCCTACGGTACGGCGGCCCAAACGTATACGTCACCGACGCTGCGCAAGGTGGTGGACCTGGCACAGAGCCTGGCCAACAACCTCAAGGACGAGTTCGTCTCGACCGAGCACCTTTTCCTCGCCATCCTGGACCCACAGACGGATTCACCCGGCGCCCGTTTGCTGCGTAACCAGGGCATTACTCGCGAGAAAGTGCTGGAGGCGCTGACCGCGGTGCGCGGCAACCAGCGCGTGACGGATCCCAATCCCGAAGGCAAGTACCAGGCGCTGGAGAAGTACGGCCGCGACCTGACCGACCTGGCGCGCAAGGGCAAGATCGACCCGGTCATCGGCCGGGAGGAGGAGATCCGCCGCGTCATCCAGGTCCTGAGCCGGCGCACCAAGAACAATCCGGTGCTGATTGGCGAGCCGGGCGTAGGTAAGACGGCCATCGCCGAGGGGCTGGCCCAGCGCATCGTGAACGGCGACGTGCCGGAGGGGCTCAAGAACAAGCGCATCGTGGCGTTGGAC
>Ga0070741_10013363_pt1 | contig 14533 bp, 13 predicted proteins | sample Coa_R1_4_FD_66440 | JGI IMG/M metagenome (GOLD analysis project Ga0070741, IMG submission 66440) | Surface soil microbial communities from Centralia Pennsylvania, which are recovering from an underground coalmine fire - Coalmine... | ecosystem: Environmental > Terrestrial > Soil > Unclassified ...
GCCGAAAGGGACTGCGACTCATGCAACAAGTACAACAACGTGAGTTGCCTTCTGAAAGAATGTCATGGGCGCGTGCGATGATCTTTGCTGTTGGCTTTTTCTTCGTAGCGGCCATTCTGATTGGGCAACTTCCTTCATATGTTTATATTCAGGTGACTTCGGCAACTCTGACGGGATTTGAGCAAGGGACATTTACGCTGGGGATTACCTGTCTGGCTGGCTTTGCTATCGTTCAGGTGATCGTGTTGCTCTTTGATCCCAAGCCACTGGTTCCACCAACCATACTGACGGGCCTGGGGGTGATACTGAGCGTTGCTGGTTTTGCGCTGGCAATCTGGGCTTATTTGAGTGGGAACCAGTATTTTCCCACTGGTGGCCCCAATGGGACCGTGTGGAATCCGATGCTGGGTGGGCAGGTGCTCTGGTTCGAGCCCGATGCAGTTGATTTCCTGTCGCTTGGCCTGACCATTCTGGGTGTTGGGCTGGCAATGGTTTTCTATAGCATCCTGGCGATAGGCGAGCAGCGCAATCCAGATCGCCGCGATCTGGGAACAACGCCAGCCATTCGCTGGATGATCATTGCCTCGATTATTCTCCTGCTGCTCTACCTGATTGGCTATACCCAGGTGGATGATACCGGGCTGGCAGCAGCGATCTTCGGCCCGAAGGATGCGTTTGGCGTGAAGATTGTTGATCTCGTGATAGGTGTGTTCCTGGGTGCCGCGATCCTGCTGGCTTCTGCTGCGTTTGCGCTGCGTTTGCACTACCTGATGCGCCCGGTGCGCAAGCGGACAATGTCTGGCCTCTACGCCATCGGGGCTCTTGGCCTTGCCCAGATAGGCGCGATCCTACTACTGTTCTGGATTATTATCTATCCATTGATCGCCTGGATGCATACCTGGACGTTTATTGGTCTTGGCAGCTTCCTGACGATCTGCGCGAGGCAGGCGGCGATACCACAGAGTTGTACATTCACACAGGATGCTGGCTATCTTGTTGACGCTATCGTCACCACGAATTTCTTTGTGATGATGCTGGCTGCTGTCTGGGCCTGGAAGTCGAATCGTAACCTGGTTGTGGTAGGGGGTGTGGTCATAACGGCGGTAATTGGTGCTGCCACGCTGTTGATGCACACGGCTACCAATGATATCCTGGTTTCTGCGTTCCTGTGTGGCGCGATGATTGTGCTTGCCGCACTTTGGACAACGGTAGCGCGCCGTGACTTTGCTATCGTTGGCGAAAACAATCTTGGGTGTCTTGGACAATGGTTTGTGGTGGGCACCTGCTTGCTGATCTATCTAGCGAGCTTTGCCTTTTTCTCGGTGGCTGGTTATGTGATCCCAGCTCCTGAGACGGCACCAAACATTCCTTTTACTCCGGGCCAGATGATCCCGCCTCCAACGGTTCCGGGTCAGGCACCGCCGCTGCCACAGAATGATGCTACGGTGATGTTTATCATTCTGGGTCTACTCGCGGCCATTCAGTTCTTCTTCCTTGTGCGCAACCGTTACAAAGTCTGATACGTTAGCATCTCAATGAGTAAAAACCTACCATACACACAGACAATCGGCCTGTGTGTATGGTAGGTTTTTACTCATTGAGATGCTAACGTATCCCTATTCCCAGGCAGAGAAATTTTCCGCTCTGCTATTTGTGTGCTATAATGAGGGGCACTTTGAGTGTGGGAGGGAACATGTATGCAGAACGAAGAGCGGCTCAAGGTTCTGATCCTTGCTGCTGAAATTGTGCCATTTGTGAAAGTTGGTGGTTTGGCGGATGTCGTGGGTGCGTTACCGAAAGCTCTCCAGGCGCTAGGACATGATGTACGCCTGGTTATGCCTCGCTACAGGCAGGTTGATCCTGAGCGCTTTCATCTCACAACCATTCTTGATGCCATTCCTGTGAGTATCGGGAATTTCCAGGTGGAGGTAAGCGTGCGGCAGGGAGAGATTGGGAATCATATCCCTGTGTACATGATTGATGCGCCGCGCTTCTTTGACCGCGAAAATATTTATGGTTATACGGATGATGGGGAGCGTTTTATTCTTTTCTGCCGTGCAGCTCTGGAAGCCGTACGCGCTTTGAACTGGTCTCCTGATATTGTGCATTGCAATGACTGGCATACCGGTATTGTACCAAACTGGATGCATACACTCTATAGAGATGATCCTTTTTTTGCTGATCTGGCCACTGTCTATACCATTCATAATCTAGCCTATCAGGGGATCTTCGGTTATCGTATTCTTGAGGTTGCGGGCGTGGCTGCCAATGGGTTCCTCTATCCACAGATTGTGGAATTAGCCAACGTTGTTGATATCATGGCGCGTGGTATTCTCTTCGCAGATGCGATTACAACGGTTAGCGAGCGCTATGCCCAGGAGATTCTAACGCCAACCTTTGGCGAGAAGCTCGATCACCTGTTACGGTCGCGTCGTGAGCGCCTGTTTGGTATTCTCAATGGTATCGACTACCAGGAAATGAACCCCACTACTGATCGCTATATTCATACACAATTTAACGCTGATAGCCTGGATAAACGTGCGGAGAATAAGATTGCTCTACAGCAGCAGGCTCATTTGCCTGTGCGGGAAGACGTGCCATTGATTGGAATGGTCTCGCGTCTGGCCGATCAGAAGGGCTTCGATTTGTTATCACAGGTTATTCACCCAGTGCTTGCGCAGGGCATCCAATTCGTCGTACTGGGGGTTGGCGATCAGCATTATCATGAAATGTTCCAGAACCTGGCTGCACGCTACCCCGATCAGGTTGCGATCTTCCTTACATTCAACACAGAATTGGCGCAGCGTATCTATGCCGGTTGTGATATGTTTCTCATGCCCTCACGCTTCGAGCCTTGTGGTCAGGGGCAAATGAATGCGATGCGCTATGGCTGTGTGCCTATTGTCCGTCGTGTTGGTGGCCTGGCGGACACAGTGCAGGAGTATGATCCACGTACCGATCAAGGGAATGGTTTCACGTTCAATAATTACGATCCCTGGGAGTTATTTGCGGCTATCGTGCGTGCTACCGAGGTCTACCGTTTCAATGAGAACTGGCGCACCCTACAATTGCGCGGCATGGTGGCTGATCATTCCTGGCATGCCTCTGCCATGCGCTATGTTGAAGTTTATCGCAACGCGCTGTCTTTCCATAGAAGTGGAAAGTGACCATGACACAAAAGATAGCTTATCTTGATTGCCATTCGGGTATCAGTGGCAATATGTTTCTTGGGGCCTTGCTAGACGCTGGATTGGAGTTTGAGGCCCTTAAAGAAGCATTGACGGCTCTGCCAGTGCAGGGCTATCAGTTAAAGTTCGTGCCCTTTCATGACAAAGGTATCAGTGGCTCGCACTTTGATGTTGTATTGGAAGCGCAAGAACAGCCCACTCGTCACCTTTCAGATATCGCAGCCCTGTTGCATGCCTCGACGTTGTCCCCGAGTATACGTGAAACTGCTCTTGCCATCTTTCGATGTCTGGCAGAGGCGGAGGCGACTGTGCATGGATCGAGCGTTGAGGAGGTGCACTTTCATGAAGTGGGGGCGGTTGATGCGATCATCGATATCGTGGGGGCTGCGTTGGGAGTTGAAATACTGGGTATTACCCAACTGTATGCGTCTGCTTTGCCATTGACGAGCGGACACGTGAAGACTGCTCACGGTTTATTGCCCGTTCCTGCTCCCGCCACATTAGAGACTCTGCGGCGTGTGGGTGCGCCGTGGAGGCCGTGTCCTGTCGAAGGGGAATTGGTGACGCCGACCGGTGCCGCTATACTTGCCACATTGGCTCGTTTCGCGACTCCTGCTATTGCTATTGAGCGCGTAGGATATGGTTTTGGTCATAAGCGTCTACCCTGGCCGAATTGTTTACGCCTCTGTCTGGGGAGGGAACGCGGTGGGGCTGGTTCACCTGGCGAAGAGGCTGACACGGATTGGGTGGCAGTCATAGAATCGCATATCGACAATATGAGTGGCGAACTACTCGGCGGGATGATGGAGCGCTTGTTTGCAGCTGGGGCGTTGGATGTAAGCTATACGGCGCTGCAAATGAAGAAAAATCGCCCGGCTACGCTGGTGACAATTATTGCTCCAGTGGAGGAGGGTGAAAAATTGGCGCTGCTGATGCTGCAAGAGACGAGCACGCTGGGGGTGCGCATACAAGAGGTGCAGCGACGCAAGGCTCAACGCACGCAAGAGCGTGTTGAGACGCCACTTGGTCCAATGTTGGTGAAGATCAAGCGCCTGGGCACGCGTGTCATCAGTGCAGCCCCGGAGTATGAAGAGTGCCAGCGTATCGCCAGGGAGCGAAACATGCCGCTATCTGAGGTATACGAGGTTGCTGATCAGGCGACCCATGTGTTATTGCAGGCAACAGGAGGGCAATGAGGGCTTCAGAGTGAATGTAGCCTGAAACACTTCATTGTACTTGTCAGAACTGGCCCTCACGAGAGAGGTGCTGAAGAATGTAATCGACGGTTTCCTCTGGCGTCTGTTTTGAGGTGTCAACCCAGAGCCCGGTTCCTGTCATGGTTGTGCGCAGGGCTTTGTCGAGATAGATTGCCCAGGCATGGCCTTGCGTGGTTTTTGACCGGCTTAAGTCCCGTTGCTGAACCACATCTATCTGGGGTGCAAGCACTACAAGGGAGAAGGGGAGGCTACACAACTCCTCCTGCAACTGAAGCCAACGATCACCGAGAATAATGTCGTCGAGGACTACGGTGAACCCGGCTTCAAAGAACGAGATTCCAAGTAGACACATGTTCCTGAGGCGCAAGCGAAGTTGTACATCAGCCTCTCCGTGTGGTTCGCCCGGCTCGCTCACCCATTCTCCTCCTGACACGATCATACGCTGCAATGCATCTGCCTCGATATGTACTCCTCGTGCGAAACGCTGAGCGAGCAGACGAGCAATGGTTGATTTTCCAGCAGCCATAATGCCTGTTACCACGATAAGAGCGGGCTGGTTAGCAATCAAGGGGTGCGATTTGGTTTTATGGACCATAGGTTGCCTGCCAGAGTTGTACAGTGTCATCCCAACTGCCCGAGGCGATGAGCCGACCATCGGGCGACCAGGCAACGGCATCTACGTTGTCGCTATGGCCGCGATAGGTCACCAGTGGGAGGCCAGTCTGAGCGTTCCAGACCTGGACAGTATGATCCCAACTGCCGGAAGCGATGTAACGACTATCGGGAGACCAGGACAGCGCAGTGACTTCGTTGCTGTGGCCGTGATAGGTGAGCAGCGGCAATTCCGTTTTAGCATCCCAGATGCGCACCGTGTGATCTCTATCTCCAGTGGCAATGAAGCGGCCATTGGGAGACCAGGCAATAGTGTTGACTATTCCATTGACTATTTCACTGTTTTCATAGTTGAGGGGAAGGATCGTAGTTCCTGTGTTTATATCCCAGATCTCCACTGGACGGGCACTATTTCCGCTGGCGATGTAGTGACTATCGGGAGACCAGGCCAGGGCATTGACGATATCGGGCTGCGTATGAATTTGTCTGGTCTCTCCGGTTCTGGCGTCCCAGACTTGTACGGTGTGATCCCAACTGCCCGAAGCGATGAAGCGACCATCAGGTGACCAGGCTAGAGCACTGACTTCGCCAGTATGTCCAATGTAGGTAAGCAGTTTCCTTCCCGTTTTTGCGTCCCAGACTTGTACGGTGTGATCCCAGCTGCCTGAGGCGATGAAGCGGCCATCAGGTGACCAGGCGACGGCATCGACGAAATCATTATGTCCGATATAAGTAAGCAGATGCCTCTTTGCTTTGGTATCCCAGATCTGTACAGTATGATCCCAACTACCCGAGGCGATGAAGCGACCATCAGGTGACCAGGCCACAGACTCTACGAAATCGCTATGTCCGGTGTAGGTGAAAATGGTTGTTCCCAGTGGATGTCCAACGGTTGCGGCAATAAAGCGTGTGCCAAAGACCAGCAGCAGGGCCAGTAGCAGGCTTGCCACCATGACTGCTGGCAACGTTTTATTGAAAAAGACCAGCAGAGGGTTTTGCTTATGTTTTGCGTGTGGGTGGCGCGTGGAGGAGCGGCGAGTCGTGTGTGCTTTGTCTTCCAGCAGAATGATTTTCCCTGTTTCATCGGGATTTGCAGGGAGAAAGGCGGCGAGACGAGGTAGCGGCTGTGCTGGTGAGGTTGGTAGAGTCTGCCGGAGCATATCGAGGAAATGATAGTCAGCCTGTGTTGCGGCACAGGCCTGGCAGGTTTTGAGATGGGCTTCCAGCGCGGCGCGGTCATCTAGTGAGAGATCTTCGCGCCTGAGTGCCAGTTTTTCTGCCCAGGCAGAACAAGGTGGCTGGTAGTTCATCGATCTAGTCTCTCTCTTTTCTTCAATACACTCGTTTCTTTTGTCAGTCTATGATAGATCTGACGTAATTCCTCTTTTCCCCGGCTCACATATTTGCTTACACAAGATTCTTTCATCTTGAGCAGGTCAGCGATCTGTCGCTGAGGAAGTTCCTCGACAAAATATAAGATCAGGCAAGGGCGATAGGTTGGCGAGACGCGTGCCAGAGCCAGTTTTAGCAACTCTGCATCCTCAACCTGTTGCTCGGGTCCTGCGATGCTCAGGCGCTCCTGTTCATATTCTCTCAGTTGGGTATCCCACGGCACCAGTTGAATATGTTTGGCGCGATACTGATAGGTATAAGCGCAGTTGGTGGCGATGCGATAGAGCCAGCTGGTAAAGCTGCTGGGAGAACGCAACTTGGGTAAGCCTTCCCATACCTTCAAGAAGGTCTCTTGCATCAGTTCACTGCCTATACCATCATCTCCTACCATGCGACTGAGATAACGGTAAATGCGAGTATTATAGCGTTCATAGAGTGCTTCAAAGGCCGCCTGGTCTCCTTGCTGCGCACACATCACCAGATGATGTTCGCCAGGAGCACCGTCCGCGTCAGATGAAGAGGTATCCCGTGTCCACAACGACATCGGCGTACTCCTTACAACAAATTCCTTCATCTCCATCACCTTTGGCAAGAGAATAATCCAATGGAAACAACCTGTAGTTTTGATAATGCCAGGTATAGGTTATCGATGTCAGGCGGCATAACCATAGCAGGTGGACGCGATCTTGCCAGAGTAGTGATCCTCTACGCAACGAACTGTAGAGCATGCCTTGTTTTTGCTCTTGTGCTTTACTGTAGCATTTGTCTACCTTTTTTGCAATATCTGATATCAGGTAGATGCAGGCTACGATTGGTTGAACTGGCATGTCCTGTTTTTCTCTGTGAGCTGTGGGTTCGTTGCGTATTCTCGATCAACGCGGTGTAGGGCCTGTTGGTAGAACTCTTCAGGCTTCCTTAGAACGCAATAAGCACACAATTTCCTCTTGACAAAATCATAGGGTTTCGTCATACACCCTTCTTACTTATAAGGACCAGGAAGAGGGTGCAAATCTGACAACGAATTTTCTGAGTATGTTTTCGGCGACCACAAATTTTTTTTCTATTCAATCGTGCTGAATCCCCGCCTGCGGCGGGGGCTAATGGGAAAAGAACAGCTTCCTTCAAAACTGCCTCCGGCAGTTTTGAAGGAAGCTGTTCTTTTCTTATGGACACGACGATGAGCATCTGAAATGGGCGTTCCAGAATTCGGGATGACACATGTACAAGCTTTCTTAGAATAAGATTAGAAATAGATAAGTGAAATATTAAAAATGCAATTATTGAAAAGCGCTAATATGTAACTAAGACGGCTTTAATCTATTTAGTTTATGCTTAGAGTAGTATATTGTAGAGATTATGCAGCTTAAAAATACTTGAAATTCCTGATGGAAGAAGCTACTCTATAGGAGATAGCAAAAGAAAGTGAGGCTGTGGATTATGCAATTACGAGAACGCAACAAATCGAATACCTCAGAAATAACGGATGGCATACTGGTAACGCGAACGCTTGCTGGAGATCAGCAGGCATTTGAAACGCTAGTATCTCGCTATAATGCGCCTATCTTCAATTTTATATGTCATTGTCTGGGAGATTATGATCTTGCCTGTGATGTTACGCAGCATGTCTTTGTGCAGTTATATATTTCGTTACCAAAACTACGCACAGGGGAGCCGCTCAAAGCCTGGCTTTTCCAGGTTGCACGCAATCGTTGTCTGGACGAATTGCGCCGCAAACGTGCTATACACTTTTCTGAATTGGAAGCGTCTAGCGATGACGATGAATTGTCGCCATTAGCTATTATGCCTGACACACATCCTCTCCCTGATGAGATCGCCGAGCATCATGATCTTCAGCAGGCGCTACGGCAAGCCATTGATACGTTGCCTCCCAAATTCCGTATCGTAGTTCTCTTACGTTACACAGGTCAATTAAGTTTCTCGGAAATTGGTAAAACGCTCAATATGCCAGAGGCTACGGCAAAAACATACTTCCAGCGCGCCCGTCCACTCTTGCGTGCTCAACTTGCATCGCGGTGGCAGAAGACATCTAGCAACTAGATTAGAATTCTAACCTTTTCCCGAAATTTGGATAAGAATCCTTGGAAAAAGTGAAACTCCCTTGTTATGTTATTCGTATTTAATAGAAGAGATGCTGCGAATAACATAAGAGGGAGTATCATGAATTATTTATCGCAATCTTTCTTTCCTGATGAAATATCATCTGATGATGAGATTGACGAACTCTTCTGCCAATTAGAGCCAATTGAGCCACCACCCTCATTAATCGAGCGTATCATGGAATCGGTAGCGCGTTTACCTCTTCCGACCCAACAATCTCCCTCAGATTGGGATAGCCTTGATGGGCTTGTCGTGCGGCACGGCTCTCAGCAGCCTTCATAGATAGATAATGAAATTTGAGGAAACACTCCATCAATGCGCGCCCGGCGCGCATTGATGGAGTGTTTCCTCAAATTTCATTATTGCCCCTCTTCTATGAGAACGTGCGCGAACTACTGCCGTTGATGATTATGCAATCTGGTCTGTGAGTTTGCCAGTAGAAACAAGCCAGCGCACAAATTCCATGCGGCGGTGATTGGCGAGGGCCTGACGCTTTTCCCTCTCGTTGTAGTCCGTGCGGAGCTTGTTTAACTGTATTACCTCATTTTCAGCGAAGCCACCCTTACGCAAAATCTCGCGGTCGTCCTTGCGATCCATAAGAACCTCCTTTTAGCTGAGAGCAACTATTGGGGTAATATTGACAACATACGCTTAATGCGCTTGAGAAATATCTGCATAGGGTATGGTTTGGGCAAATGGTCCAATGTGAACCGTGTCTCTCCACAGCTACGAATATACTTGCGTACAGGAGTGGCCGCACTCGTGGTCATCAGAACGGGGATGTTGGTAAAGGTGCGCAGGACCTGGAAAACATCCCAGCCACTAATGGTACCGGTGAGTTCGAGATCAAGCACTACAAGATCAGGGATAGAGCGGCGGAGAGTGGTAATGGCAAGTTCTCCATTGTTTACTGTGAAAACAGTATAACCATGTGCTGCCAAAACTTCAGCTTCCAGGGTGGCAAGCGTAGGATCGTCTTCGACTACGAGTATGCGTTGTAGGGTCTGCTGCCCTTCGAGCTGTTGTTGCGGAGAATGCGCCGACACGGACATCTCGTGAGCTGCCATCCCGTTCAACAAACTCATATTCTCGCCTACCGGCGTCGTGCTCGCAGCGTTGTCATTATTCATGAACACCTACTTCTGCTATGCGTGACTTTATGTGCTGCGTGTGTCCCGTCGCCGGTGCGACGTAGAGAGGATTTTATCTCCTTCTCCCTATGCTCAATGATACCAAACTTCTGGTGATAATCTCGTGAACATTCGCGTCTTCGTGTTAAAATTGTGTGAAAAAGCCCTTCTTTACAACAACTGCCTCTGGCAATTGTTGTAAAGAAGGGCCTTCGTGGGACCCGGCCCCAGGTGGGGAGGGCCTGTCAGGTCATAAATCTTCCGGGTCGGGGGGCGGCACGTAGTAGCCGACGCCCAGTTCATTGTGTAAGAAGCGAGGCTGCGATGGGTCGGGTTCGAGCTTGCGGCGCAGATGTCGGACAAAGGTGCGCAGGTAGGTATTCTCGCCGCTGTAATCGGGTCCCCATACACGCTGAAGTAGTTCACGGTGTGTTAACACTTTGCCTGCGTTGCGTGTGAGTTCACAGAGCAGGTCATATTCTGTTGGCGTAAGATGAACCTCGTGCCCTCCTGAACGCACCGTGCGATGGGCAAAATCAACCACCAGACCATTTTCACCGCCGCTGCGGTAAGATGGGCGCTGTACTTCACTGCCGGTGACGCTACTACGTAAACGCGCAGCTTCATCTGCACGTCGCAGCGATACGCGTACACGCGCCAGTAATTCGTTCAGGCTGAAGGGCTTGGTAAGGTAGTCGTCGGCCCCCAGATCAAGAGCTTTGATCTTCACAGGCTCCTCATCGTGCGCAGAAAGCACGATCACAGGGGCGCTGCTCCACTCGCGTAATCGTCGCAGGAAAGTCAGGCCATCGAGCGAAGGGAGTGAGAGGTCGAGCAGGACAAGTTGTGGTTGGAATATCGCAGCCAGATCGATGGCCTGTGCCCCATCACGTACTGCCTGTGCGTGGAACCCCCGGGCCTTCAATTGTGCGAGCAGGAAGGTACGCATCTGGGCATCATCCTCAACACAGAGGATACGAACCTTTTTATCTGTGTTGGACATCTTTTGGTTCCTTCCAGGAAGTATAGGTTAATGTGTAACCATGTTGCAATTCAGGACCTCATAACGGGATATGGTGAAACAAAGACAGGAAGGGTAAAGGCAAAGATTGCGCCTTTTCCTGGACTACTCTTCAAGAGCAATTTGCTGCCATGCGCTTCGACGATGCCACGACTGATGTACAATCCAAGGCCCGTTGCAGGACTCCAACGTGAGGTTCTACGTCGCCTTTCTACGGCAGGTTGCCCTGGACGATCTACCGAGGGGCGACTCATGGCGGCAAACGTGCTAAAACGTGTGAATATTGCCATTTGTTGCTCAAGGCTCATACCAGGTCCCCGGTCGGTCACGCTGAGTGTGACCCCGGTAATCTGATGATCCTGTGCCGCAAAGACAGGTTCGGCTGCAAGCTGTACTGAATCCCCTTCTGGGGCGTAGCGGAAAGCATTGCTGAGCAGGTTGGTGAGCACACTCATGATCAATTCGTAGTCTCCCAGGACTGCAGGCAACTGTGGTGGTAGGACAATATCCAAGCCACAATGGGCAGAAGAGATCAGGGCTTCCAGGCGATCTTGCAGATCTTCTAACAACTCCGGTATAAAAATTGGCTCAAGCTCAAGGCGCAGCGCACCAGCTTCGACCCGAGAGGCATCCAGGAAATGGTTGATCATACCAACGAGGCGTTCTACCTGTTCGTCCGCAGTCTGTAAAAAGTCAAACTGCTCTTCGCTGGTCCATTGGAGATCCCTGGCGAGCAAAGCGCTCAAATGTGCTCGGATGTTGGCTAACGGGGTCTTGAGTTCATGGGCCATAGTTGTGAAGAAATCTTCACGGGCTCTCTCCAGCGCCTTGATCCTGGTAGTTTCCTGGATCACGAGGATAGCGCTTGTAATTGTGGCGTCAGGGCCACGCAACGGAGCGGCGTTGACGAGAAGGTAGATGGTCTGTCCGTCAGACTTCGTCATATGCAATTCTGCTTCGCTGGCTTGCCCATGAATGAGCGCCTTATAGAGAGGTTGCTCCTCGAAAGGGATGAGCGCTCCCGATGAATTGTAGAGATTGATCGAGTGTAATACCTGCCGAATGTTTTTGCCAATGGCATTTTTGCGTGCCTCTTCAGGGTCATCGAGAGGTTCCAGAGTGGCACCCATGCTTTGCAAGAGTTGGGTAGCAAGGTAATTGATGATGGTGATCGTTGCATCCTCTACTGAAACCTGGATAACGCCGGAAGGAAGACGTTCCAAAAGCAGGGCCGTACGCGCATTGGACAATTCTTGCTCTGCCTGGGCTTGCTGAAGTGCCTGATTGCGCTGTGCCAGTTCCGCAGTACGCGCCACCACTTCGGCTTCGATGCGCTCTCTGGCGGCAACCGATTCGGTCACGTCATGGTAGAGCAGGATGAAGGCGAAAATGTCTCCAACGTCATCACGTATCGGGGCGTATGAGCAACGCATCGTGTAGGGTTGGCCGTCGGCTCCAATCATTTTGAACTCGTCGGCCTGTCCCGAGAGGGCACGTTGCTCAAGCTCGGCAATGGAAGCGGGGATATGTGCGAGTTCGGATTGAAATATAGCCTTGCTACGGGCCAGGGCTTGAAAAATGGGCAATCCTATCACATCATCAGACCAGCCAAAGAGTTGGCGAGCTGCATGATTGGTATCGGCTACACGCCAGCGAGGATCATAAATCACAACGCCATCAGGAATAGCCTGCATGACGTTTTCTTTCTGATGGGCATTGCGCCTGGCCACCCTTGCCCAGCGATCGATGCTACTTAAGAGGCGCACATGCTGAATAGCCATCCCCGCCTGTTGTGCAAACTGCTCTAGCAACTTCACCTCTTCAGCGGGGAAGCCACGTGCGCGGTAATGATAGACCTCAATGGTACCCAGTACGGTATCAGCAGCGGCTGTATGCTCTTTTGGCCGGTTGTAAGTCCGGGAAAAGCCTCCTGTGGGACGTGGTTCAAAAATGGGGACGCAGAGCACTGAACCCGGACGATAGGGGAGGCCGTCCTCATCGAGGAAAGGCAGGTCGATATTGGGCGTTGTGCTTGTATCTGTAATAATGAGCGTGCGTTTTTCTTTTACCACGCGCCCGAGCAATATGCGTTTGTTGATAGGAGGATGCCAGTCTTGTGAGGTTGGGTGAATGCCTTTATGGACGGCAACTGTGGCCGTGCGCGGCTGGTCAGGAAGCGTGCGTTGAAACTCCTCATACCCGCTGATTCGTGCTTCGGTACTGGGAACTGTATGATCGATTAAAAAGATAGCGCAGCGCCGCGAACCGACCATTTCATGAAGAGCTTGCAGTATGCGTTCAAGTACGAGTGGCAGTGATGTTGGGGCTGCAATCGCAGAAGAAATATAGTGGATCGCATTTAAATGCAAGCGTGAACGTACAGTATCGGTAACATCTTCAATAAGAACAAGAAGTACATATTCTGGCTTCTCTTCTAGAGAGAGCGCTTCTAGAGAGTGAGCTCCTTGCAACTCGGAGGCAGGGAGACGCTCAATTGATACGCGCCAGTAGGTACGTCCTCTGACTTCAAGAAAGCCCTCGTACGGAACTTCGGTATACTCGACACGTTGTCCCGTCTCGGCTACAGAGTGCAGGCATGGGAGTGCTACTTTACGCACCGCTTCGGGTACCACTTCATCCACGCGATATCCCCTCACATCTTGATGGCACCAGGATTCACCAAGAAGTGCGAGCATATAAGGATTGATATCACGAATGTGCAGGCTGGTAGAGTCAAGGATCGCCACACCAACCGACACATGCCCAAGAATATACTCAAGTTGCACTGCTCGTCCTCGCTCCATATTTTTTGTTTTCTAGATACCTGGGAGGTATGTATTTTTATGAGTTTTCCGGCAGGACACCCACATCTGAAGATATGGGAGGAATGCTGCTTCTCCTTTCGATTAAACAGGACGAAGCCCGTTGAATCAACTTCAACCTTTTCGCACTTGCAGTGGTATGGATCTTTGTCCCATCGAGGAAACGCAGATCGAAGTAACCCGAACTCCTTGCATGGCGAAATTGCTTCCGTGTAGAGAGCAATTCTTGCATATCTGTTCTTTGTTGCACTTGTGCCTCGAATAACACCGTTTTCTCAGTCGTTGCCGACGCACCAATATGTTGAGTACCAGCATCGATGCCCAATGACACTTCTTGTTTGTATCCAGAACTGCCATACAGCAGTTGAATGGCGAATGGAACCATTTTGACCACCTTTGCCTTTTTCTCTCTTAGCAACAAACGTGCTTTGCGGGGCTGACAAGGCATCAAAGGTTCTCCATGTTGGTTTAAAACGTACACGAACAAAACGTGTACCTCCTTTCAGAGTATGGTGCTCTTCGTCAACGTTTCGACTGGCTTGTTCTGCTGGCAACACGGACCCTTTCCCACAGGTCTGTTTAATCACCAACGACAGAGCAGACGGCTAGAGCAAGCACCAAAGGGTGTCATGACCAGCGAAACGGAGTACTTGCGTACAGAGACTAGTCAAGCTGGCTTGTGAGAACAAGCCTCCTCCCTACAGGAGGGGGTTCTTGACCTGTGAAGAATACCGTGCTCATATTATAGCTTTTTTTTTGGTTGATGTCTCTGTATGCAGAAGGGCATCGCGTGCGAAATGGGCTGCCTGGATGATTCCTGAAAGATTGAGGATGTGTCTATTGACATGGAGATTGCAATATGTTATATTTCTAATTGCAAATAGTTATCGCAACGATGAGAATACGTTCTTGCTCTCTTGCTGAGAAGTATCGTGTTTCTGTCGTGTATGTGCTATGATAGGGTTGTTAGATGTACAGTTTAGGTAAGAGGCGCGTTATAGGATCTGTTTGGAGGAAATAAGCTATGAGCCCG
>Ga0070741_10013364_pt1 | contig 14533 bp, 16 predicted proteins | sample Coa_R1_4_FD_66440 | JGI IMG/M metagenome (GOLD analysis project Ga0070741, IMG submission 66440) | Surface soil microbial communities from Centralia Pennsylvania, which are recovering from an underground coalmine fire - Coalmine... | ecosystem: Environmental > Terrestrial > Soil > Unclassified ...
GCAGCAAGCTCACCAAAACCTATCCATTAACGCTAACGCTCCAGAAGGATAGCAACGGCAACTGGGATATTACTAAATTTGCCAACGGCAACGGTACCGGTGACCTGGGACCGGCAACGCCAACATGTGCATAATTATGCAGTCACAGGGATGATGGGAGGCCAGGGCGTCGTCCCAAATAGCCAGGGCGGGGGCAAGCCCCGCCCCTACCCTGGCCCTCGCGGCTCATTCATCATGACTTTTTTCTCTGTTTCCAACCTCTACACACCTCAAGCGTATAAAACATTGAAAATCTATGAGAAATCCTTGCTCTACGAAAACGTGTCCGGTTTTATGAACATTTCGGTTATTGCTCGCTACTAATAAAGAGAAGAAAGATCGCTTTACAATGTTCTGGAGAGAAAGCAGCACAACGTGGAGTTTACATTGGTGCGGGAGAGCGGCTGGATGAGTATGGGTATGTATGCACAGCCAGCCGTTGACGAAAGGCAGATCGCGCGGCGTATTGCCGGGGGTGATCGAGAGGCGTTGAGCGAACTATATGCGCGCTATCAACGCACGCTTTTCAACTATTTGCTACAACTCACTCCAGACTATGGGCTTGCCGAGGAGATTTTACAGGATACGCTGGTGGCAGTGTGGAAAAGCGCCCATCGTTTCGAGTGGCGCTCGAGTTTGCAAACATGGCTCATCGGCATCGCCCGGCGGCAGGCGCATAATACGCTGCGCCAACATAAATTGCCCGTCGCGGACGAAAGCGAGATGGAGAGCCTTGTCGCTACGGAACCGGAGCCGGAAGCCTTTACGCTTGCCAATATCGCCCGCGACGAATTAGCGGAGGCATTCCGGCAACTCGCCCCTTTGTACCGCGAAGTGCTGGTGTTAATATTTGTGCAGGAGCTATCCTACCAGGAGACGGCTACTATCCTTGAGGTACCGGTGGGAACGGTCAAGAGTCGTATTTGTAATGCCCGGCGCGCGTTACGCGCCCTGCTCGATGCGCGGGAGGAGGCACACCAATGATGCCGCGCATGTCACAAAACAACCAGCATATCTCCGATCTGCTGCCAGCCTACATTAACGGCAAACTTGACGCGGCCAGCGCGGAACGAGCGCGTATCCATTTAGAGACGTGCGAGGCATGTCGCCACGAACTGGCCGCGTGGGAAGCGGTGAGCGGCGCGGCGCAGCTTGCCAGCACGTCAGGGCCAGCGCCATCGCCCATGCTGATGAATGCGGTCTGGGCAAAAATTGACGCACAGGAAAAGGCCGTCGCGTCACACAAATCAATCAGGCGGCTCGCGTTGCATCTCGGGCTGGTCTTTAGCAGGCAAATCCCCTTAATTCACAAAAGCATCTGGATTGCCTCGATCCTGGTCAATGTCTTGATGTGCGTGCTAGTCTTTCTCGGTCACGCGGGCGCGCGGCACAATCTGAACAGCGTCGCGGCGGTTATGGCATTTTTAACCACCATCGCGGCTGCCGCAGGCGTGGCCTTCATCTATCAGGCCGAACACGACGCCGGATACGAGATCATCCTGTCAACACCTACATCCATTCGGATTGTGATGATCTGCCGCATGGTGCTGGTGGTGGGCTACAACCTGGCGCTGGCGGCGGTTACATCCGCGATTATCGCCATTACGCTGGGTGGGACGGTCTGGGATTTCATGCACATCTGGCTTGGGCCGATGATCCTGCTGGCATCCATTAGCCTGACTATCTCGGTCGTCTTTGGTTCGGTGGTCAGCGTGGTGGTGGCGCTGTTTCTGGAAATATTGCAGGCCATTATCACATCTTTTGCCAGGACAACGCCTTTCGTCCATTTTTTGCACGCGAACCTCCTGCAAACCACTCCTACCGCGCTCTTCATCGCGCTGCTCCTGATCGTCTTCGCGGTCTACTACGCGCCGCGCCAGCCCCGTCTCTCAAATTCTTGAGAGCGCGCCAGAAGCGATGGAAAGGAAGGTCACATGAGCCAGCGCGCCATATTATGGGGAGTGATCCGCTACGAGTTTAAGATGCAGGCGCGCCGCCGCTCTCTCTGGATCGTCTTCGCCGGTATCGCTTTGATAATGGCGGGTATCTTGCCGGGCAATTTGTTTAACTCAGGGGAACATCTGGGGAGAATGACGTTGCTCCAGCAGGTGGCCTCTGTGACGGTGGACATTGACTGGTTGCCGTTGATTGGCATTGGCATCTTCCTGGCCGACCGCTTCCCGCGCGAAAGAAACAACCGGGTCGATGAACTGTTCGAGTCAATGCCGGGGACGTTGAACACGCGCCTGGCAGGCAAGTACCTGGGCTGTCTGCTGGGTACGCTTTTACCTGCCTTCCTTGCCTATGCTTTCGACATTGGCCTGCTCGCATTCATCAAGCATACATTACTGGTATTGCCCCTGTCACTTGTTACCTACACCACGATCGTGTTACCGGGAGTGTGTTTCATCACAGCGTTCACGCTGGCCTGCACCGCGCTGATGTGGGTGCCGCTCTACCAGTTCCTCTTCATCGGCTACTGGTTCTGGGGTAATCTGCTTGGCCCGCGCATCGGGCTGCCAACGCTCTCTACTACCATCCTGACGCCCTCTGGTGGCTTCATCGGGGCTGGCTTTTTTGGTTCAGTGTCAGTAACGTGGATCAAGGGAGTCACCCCTCTGGAAAGTCTGGCAAGCCTGTTGATCTTGCTGCTTATCCCACTTTGCGTTATGATCTTGTTCTACTGCTACCTGAGATGGCAACAGGCGCGCCAGTAAAATCAGTAGAAAGTATAGACTTTATGAAAATCGAAATTGAACATTTGAATAAGATCTATCGTGGCGATGTACACGCGCTGGAAAACGTGAATCTGTCGATTTCAGGCGGTATGTATGGCTTATTAGGCCCGAATGGAGCCGGAAAAACGACGCTTATGCGCATTCTGGCCGGCATTTTGCGTCCGAGCGGTGGCAAGCTATCCATTGGAGGGTATGATTATGAGACCGAAAGAGGGCGTGTCGAGGTGAAACGCCTGCTGGGTTATCTGCCGCAGGAGATGGGCGTCTATCCCGACCTGAACGCGCGCGAATTCCTCGATTACGTGGCGATCCTCAAAGGATTGGATGACAGGCGGGCGCGTCGCAGGCGCGTCGATGAACTGCTGGAGGTCGTTTCGCTAACAACAGTGGCGCGCCGCAAGCTGAAGACTTTTTCGGGCGGCATGAAACGCCGCGTGGGCATCGCTCAGGCATTGCTCAACGATCCCAGGCTGTTGATTGTGGATGAACCAACCGCCGGGTTAGACCCCGAAGAGCGCATCCGCTTCCGCAACCTGCTCTCGGACCTGGGCGGAGAGCGCACGATCCTGCTTTCTACCCATATCGTAGAGGACATCGCGCAAACCTGTCGCAACCTCGCCATCCTGAAAAACGGGCGCATGGTCTTCCAGGGTACAACTATTGACCTGATAGGCCAGGCGCGTGGTAAAGTATGGGTAGTAACCACCAACGGGAGCAGGTCCAGCAGACCGGCGGGCAACATCACGGTCGTTTCAACGATGCACATGGACACCTCGGTGCAATATCGCGTCGTTGGCGAACTGGCCTCGTCTGACGAATACGAGGCGATGCTGACCGAGCCGAGCCTGGAAGATAGCTACGTCTGGCTGATGCGCGAGCAACGGGTGCATCATTCGGGGGCAACGCACGCATGATGCATGGCGCATAAGGCGCTGGATAGCGTCAGAGCGCAGGCGGTGCATCATTCGGGAGCAACGCACGCATGATGCATGGCGACCGCCAGGGTCGCCACTACTATACACGAAAACAGGCAAGAGGCGTCATATAGTAGTGGCGACCCTGGCGGTCGCCATGCCCCGCATGATGGTCGCTGTGCCTTGTGCGCAAATATGGTAGGGTCGATCCTGGTATTGCTACTATTAAAACACAGGTTTGTAGAGCTATGAAGAAGCTTATTTTCGTACTGATTGTCATTTTACTGGGCTTTTCGGCTTTTTTGTTTTATAACTTTGCCCACAATGTGACCGGGCCTACGCCGGCAAGCGCGCCCTGGGCTCCGGCGCGCTTGCAGATTCCTGCCATCAATGTTGATGCGTCTGTGATGGGCGTGGGGCAAACATCGTCGGGTGTCATGGATGCGCCGGTGTCGAAAGCCTACAACTCGCCGTACTGGAGCAGCGTTTTCTGGTACGATGTGGGGGCCGCGCCCGGCCAATCCGGCAACGCGGTCATCGCGGGCCATGTTAATCGCGTGGGCGGAGACCCGGCCATTTTCTGGTCGCTCAGCAAGCTACAGGCAGGGGATACGGTAACGATAATAACAAACGAGGGCAATGTTATCAAATACAGGGTAAACCAGGTGGTGCGCTACCCCGTTAACTATCCCGGCCAGCAAACAATCAACGCCGTATTCGGCCCCACTACAGGCCATCATTTGAATTTAATCACCTGTAGTGGAGTCTGGACTGGTTCCGGCTACGATGAACGCCTGGTCGTTTTCACAACGCAGGTCGGATGAAATGCAAGGGCGACCACGAGGATCGCCCCTACCCTGCACGAAGCAAGCCGCCGACTGTCATTCTGAGCGCAGCGAAGAATCTCCACATGGCTCCGCGAGAGATTCTTCGCTGCGCTCAGAATGACAGTCCAGATGCTGTTATTGAGTAAGCCGCACGGGGATTACGAAAAAGCATTCTGCCCCGTGATGGCCTGACCGATGATGAGCGTGTGTATATCGTCGGTACCTTCATACGTGTAGACCGATTCAAGGTTATTGGAATGGCGGCTGATAGGATATTCGAGGGTGATGCCGTTGGCTCCCAGTACCGAACGTGCCTCGCGCGCTGTGCGCAGTGCCTCGCGCACGTTGTTCCGCTTGGCAACCGAGATTTGCACCGGGTGTAGCAACCCCTCATCCTTGAGCCTGCCCAGTTGCAGCGCGAGCAGTTGAGCTTTGACCAGTTCGGTTGCCATGATGGCTAATTTTTCCTGCACAAGCTGGAAGCTGGCGATGGGGCGATCAAACTGCACGCGCGTTTTGGCGTAGTCCAGGGCCACTTCGTAGCAGGTACGCGCCGCGCCGGTCGCGCCCCAGGCGATGCCGTAACGGGCTTCGTCAAGGCAGGAGAGCGGGCCGCGCAGCCCGCGCGCGCCGGGCAGCATGTTATCGGCGGGGATGCGGCAATCCTCAAAGTGCAGTTCCGAGGTGATAGAAGCGCGTAACGAGAGTTTGTGATGCACGTCGCTGGTGCTAAAGCCGGGCGTGCCACGTTCTACCAGGAAGCCGCGAATCCCATCATCGGCCCTGGCCCAGACAACGGCGATATCGGCAATACCGCCATTGGTAATCCACATTTTCGTGCCGTTGAGGATGTACGAATCGCCGTCGCGCCGCGCCGTTGTGCGCATACTGCCGGGATCGCTGCCCGAATCAGGCTCGGTTAGCCCGAAGCAGCCGATGGCCTCGCCGCGTGCCATAGGCGGCAACCAGCGCTGCTTCTGCTCCTCAGAGCCGAATCGGTGGATGGGGAACATGGCTAACGAGCCTTGCACGGAGACGAAAGAACGCAAACCACTATCGCCCGCCTCCAACTCCTGACACGCCAGACCATAGCAAACCGCGCTCAATCCGGCGCAACCGTAGCCATCAAGATGCATTCCCATCAAGCCCAGATCGGCAATTTCCGGGATCAGCTCGCGTGGAAACGTGCCAGCCTCAAAATGCTCCCCAATAACGGGCAAAACACGCTCGCTGACAAACTTGCGCACGGTATCACGTACCATGCGCTCCTCCTCGCTGAGCAAGTGATCGATATTATACAGATCGGTGGCCGGTGGCATCTGCACCTGGTGCGATGTTTTCGTACTGGACATAATGAGTTGCTGCCTTTCGTAATGGTACTCCATTGTACCGCAAACACTACCCTGAATAAGAGATGGACGCGATCAATCGCGTCCATACAGAAGCGCGTTATTCCATTGTAAAACATCGCAAGGTTAGACTACAACTGCTTTCTATCAAACAAATCTATAAAAGCTGGCTATCGGAATTGGAGGATTAACCCACCTTTTAATCATGATGGTCATTCACGCAAATTCTTTTCACGCCCTCCGTTCTCCATTAGTAGGGAGAGCGATTCTTTATTCCATCTAGCGGGGTGCATTATGCAAGAAAACAAAGATGAATTGAACAACGTTCGATTCCTCGGTTCTATCAGTGCAGGTTTACCATCACAGGCTGACGAATACAAAGAGCGAAAACTGGATTTGAACGAGATGGTCGCGCCTCATCCTACTTCTACCTACTATATGCAAGTTGCGGGCGATTCCATGATTGGCGCGTGTATCCATAGCGGAGATTTGATTGTTGTAGACAGGTCAATGACAGCCGCGCACAAGAAGATCGTTGTCGCCAGGTTGGGCGATAAGTACACGCTTAAAAGGCTGTGGAATATGTACCCGAAGTTATATTTACGACCGGAGAATCCGAAATACCAGCCGATTGAAGTGACGAATATTCCTGATTTCGAGATATTTGGAGTGGTCACTTTTGTAGTGCATAAGGTGCATTGATCGTTATTCGTATTCATGCTCTTCATCAAAAACCTTTTCCATGGTTGCGCGCGTAAATCGCTTTAACTCAGCCTTTTCCTTTTCTTTCCAGCGATTGACCCAGCCGCGTTTATGCGGCTTGCAGAGTTGACAAGAGCGTTTCTTACTTTTGTACATTTTTCTCATACCGGACTCCTTCATAAGAAGAGACGCTCAATGAGCAGGATTTTTAAATGCTACAGGTTCATTCCATAGAATATCATACAACCACTTCACATTGCATATCAGAATACATTTTTACAAAATCCACTGCCTAATCATACCTGCATTCTCACATATTGTAAATCATGGTACAATTGGCCCACCGTTTAGACGTAAGAAGGAGTGAAGAAGATTTATGGCAGATGTACCCATTGGCCTTTTTCCGTTAAGTGAAAAGTCGCTCAAAGACGATCAAGTTACTGCTTACCAGGGACAGATGAAAGACCTGTATCTGGCTTTGGTCGAATTAAATTGCAATATCTACATTATGGAACGTATTCTGGATTTTCCCTATCGTCTCTTCGATGACGAATGTGTGAGTGATGGCTTATTCTTTGACCTGACGGTGACAAACTTCTTACAAGCCAGTACTCTTCTCATCACGAAAGTTGCGACAGATGCTAGGAGCGAGCATATAAGCCTTCCAGCCCTTATAAGAAGATTGCCGTATATGGTGAAACGCGAGTGTCTATCCAAGTTGAATGATTTACTAAACGCTATCGATTTTGATCAAAAGACACATCAATTACTTGAGAAGGCGAAAAGTATACGCGATACCCGGATTGCTCATTTTGATCGCAAACCCACGCAAGATCAATTGACTCTTTTAGAGATCAAAGCGCTACGTGATGAACTGAATTCACTTCTTCAAGCATTATCATTTGATGGAGAATATGTGATGTTACCATACGGCTACGAAAGTCAAAGAGGTGATGTGGATTGGGTACTCGACAGTATTGCAAAAAACAGTAGCTTGCTCAAAATGCCTGAGCATGACCCGTCGCGCTGGCGGCACGCGCGACCGCACCTCTCGGACAATGATATACGGGAACTTAATATATACCGGGCTAAGTTTGGTTTACCAGAAGTGTAGATGGTTAAAATCGGCGCGCATGTTGGATTGAAACCGATGCGCTACGTTTATACAGATGAGGTGAAACACAATTTCCAAAAAGGGCATTGAAGTGTGAGGAAGCTCTATGAGCGATCAAAATGGTGTGCAAGCAAACACAAAACGACGCAGTAGCCGCCCGGCGAATAAAAAGAATGAAAATCAAGTATCCGCATTGCAACGTCCTTCTAATGACGATGAAAGAGCCTGGAAAGCATATTGGAGGGCGCAAGGGCAACATTGGCGTTTAGAGCCGGAAATTGACGCCGAACGGCAAAAGTATCTAAATGAACGGCGTCATAAAGTGTTCAGTGCGGGAGAACGGTCTTATCCATTTATAGATGTTTCATTGAGCCGCGCCGATATAGAATGGTTATTGGCAACACATGGAAACGGGCGTGGCCCTGTAGACTCCACTGATCCAGGGCAGTCGATGCGTACAGGCTTAGATTTATATGGTGCTGATTTGCGCGAGGTAGATTTGCGTGGATTGCCATTGGCACACTCTTTTCTAAGCAAGGCTCATTTGGAAGGAGCTAAACTCTACAACGCGCATTTAGAGAATACCGACTTTAACGAGGCGCATTTGGAAAGAGCCAGCCTTGATAATGCCTATTTGGAAAGAGCCAGCCTTTGTCGGGCGCATTTAGAGGAGGCCCGCCTTAACTCTGCCCGTTTGGGAGGAGCCGTTCTTTTAGAGGCTCACCTGGAAGGAGCCGTTCTTCATGGCGTTCACTTAGAGGGCGCTAAACTCATGAATGCGCATTTGGAAGGTGCTTATCTCAATCAAAGTTTTCTTGACGTTGAGACTGATCTGACGAATATCAATCTTTTTAATCAAGAAATGGGCGGGGCAATTCTTGCCGATGTACATTGGGGGAATGTTGACCTTACGGTAGTAGATAATTGGTCAACTCTCTCCATGTTAGGTGATGAACGGTTGGCTCGGCGTGAAGTTAATAATGGGACACCTCAGTCTAAGACAATGGTTATTGGATTTTATAACAGAGCAGCACGAGCCTATCACCAACTTTCAGTTGTTTTGAAAAACCAGGGACTCAATGATGAGGCAAATCATTTCGCCTATCGCGCACACTTGATGCAAAGGAAAGTCTATCGATACCAGAGAAAGTATGGGCGTTTCATCGGTTCAGGGTGTCTAGCTTTGCTTGCAGGCTATGGTTATAGACCCTGGAACACCTTTATTATCTACCTATTGATGATAGGTTTATTTGCTGCAATATATCATCAGCTTGGCGCGCACCTTGCATGGAACGAGTCAATCGTTATTAGTATGACCGCTTTTCATGGGCGTGGTTTTTTCCCTGATCAGTTTAAGCCGGGCGACCCACAAGCGTTTTGGGCAGCTATTGAAGCCTTTGCCGGGTTGCTTGTTGAGGCCACCTTTATTGCCACGCTCACGCGCCGCCTCCTTGGGGGATAACGTGGAAATGTTCAGAATGGAGGGATAGAGGTATATGCAAAAAATGCCAGAGGAATCACAGTCACAAACACCGCAGTCGGTACAGCAGATAGTGGAACAGACAATAAAACTTCCAGGGCTTTCCAATAAGATTGCATTGGCATCGATGAAGTTCATTTTCAAAGCCTTTTGGCGAGAGCGCCGAAAAACTCTTTCGGCGAAGGAAAAGGAAAAGCTCATCGAGGATTTGCGCAAAGTAGGTGTAACTGACGAATACCTTCCTTTTGCTTTGCTCATGATCGACACAACAGGGAAAGGACTTCGTGACTATGAAGAAGCACATCGTATAGATCGCTATCTGGTTGGAGGGTGTGCTATTCTTGACTTAGTGCTTCTTCAAATCTTAGCTTCTAGTGCGGCTGACGCTGCCATTCATGTTTCTTTGATTGCGCTGGCAATCGCTTTGTCGGGTACTGTAGGGTCACTGTTTTTTAGCTTTTTCCGAAAAAATCCGAAGCGCTATGGGAGACCTCATAGCACATTTTCTATGCTGGCGATTTGGGGTACTATGTTCTCAATGACGGCGCTGTTCTGGCATCTATGGATACCCGCCGGGATAACATTTCTGGCAGCATCTTTCATGGTTGCTCTTATAAGTTTGAGCTACGCCATTATTCTTATTTTTAGAAAATATCTATACCCTCAACCAGCCAATCCCCCAACAGAGCAAGAGATAATCTATGATTGAGATAAAGGAAGTTATGCTATATGCGCTCTTGACATACAGACTCACAAAAAACTGCATGATATTGAAACAATAGGCTCCTTGCGGCTGCTTTGGTTGAGTATAATAGGTCGAAGATGCGTACGGTTATCGGGTACAAGGGGTTTGTGGCTTCAAATGCTACTTGACAGGGTAGGTTGGGTTTGGTATACTCAATTACGTGAAAAGCAATGATCCCGTAGCTCAGTGGATAGAGCGACAGTTTGCGGAACTGTAGGCCGGAGGTTCAAATCCTCTCGGGATCGCCAGAGCTGAGTTGACTGCCCAGGTCAACTCAGCTTTTTTCATTTCTGGATGATTCCGCTGCTTCTGGCTTCGCTATCAACGTCGCGTCGTAACGCTGAGTTTCTTTATTCCAGCGCACCCGGTAGCCTTCCGCAACTAAACGGTCAGAAATCGCAATGTAGGCTTCTCCCACCACATCCCGTTGATCCCGCACGACTCCCCATTCCGGCCAGATGAGCAAGCGCATCCGCTCGTCAAGTTCGTCGTAGGCATCGTCAAATCGCTGCATGTCTTGTAGCAATTGTTCCACTTCCTGTTCTGTCATGATGGTTTTTGCTTCCTCGTTTTTTGTCGATCATATTAGTTGGAATGTTCATGTATGGTATTCCTTATAAGGAATACCATACATGAACAATTTTGTCAACTCTTGAATACTGCTACAATAACGTGTATTACAATAGGAGAGAAGCTTTATGCTACGCTTGCGCGTCAAGGAAGTTGCTGAAGCGAAGGGATTTAATCAATCATCACTTGCAAGAGAATCAGGAATTGGCTTTAGCACGGTGAAACGCTTATTTCGTGACCCATACAGAGAAACATCTATGAATGTTTTGGAAAAAGTTGCAAAAGCATTAGATGTCAGCATCCACGATCTAATTGAAGAACTCCCAGATAATAATCATTAACATTTATGAGTTAGGATAATATGGACCTCACACATTTATGGCAGGCGTGGCCGGTTGCGGGGCCATGGAGCCTCGCGCCCCTCTCCGGCGGCACGAACAATATGGTCTGGCGCGCGGAGACTGCCGCTGGAGAACGCTACGTCTTGCGCCTGTTTCCTGACCTTGCCCAGCTTCCGCGCCTGCGCTATGAGGCGGCTCTGCTACAGGCTCTGTCGAATGTAGACCTGCCGTTTCACCTGCCGTTACCCATCATGACGCGCGATGGAGACAGTGTAGCCTTTCTTGAGCAAGAGGACGGGAGGCAGGCTTTTGCGAGCCTGTCGCCATTTTTGCCCGGAGAGCGTCCAGACCGTAACGATCTCTCGTTAGCGCCGCCAGCCGGAGCGGCTATGGCAATACTCGACAGCGCGCTCGCGGCCCTGCCGGAGATAACAACATCATCGGGTTTTAAGCCGACATTCTCGTATAAAGGTCTCGTGTGCGACTACGCGCCGCTTCCCGATCCCCTCGCGGCGGTGGAGCGGCTGCCGGTGGAACGCGAAAGGGCCAGGCAGCTACAAAACGTACTCGCTCCGATACTGGAGAAGGTGCCGGACCTCTATGCGCGGCTGCCCCAACAACTGTTGCACCTGGATTATGGCCCGGCAAATATCTTTATGCAGGACAGGCGCGTCACAGCAGTCTTTGATTTCGAGTTCGTGGGTATTGACCTACGGGTGATGGAACTATGCGTGGCGCTAAGCTGGTGGCCGTTCAATCTGATGGGGACGGGCAAAGAGTGGGAGATGATGGACGCCTTCGCAATGGCGTATGTGGCTGACTTCCCTTTGAGCGAAGAAGAATTACGCGCTATGCCCGACATGCTGCGCCTGCGCGACGCCGGTTCGCTGGTACACCGCATGGCGCGCTACTTTGCCGGACGCGAGACGGACGCCATCATACAACAGCGCGTGGAACACTCGCTCTGGCGAGAAGCCTGGCTGGTCGCCCATCACGAAACCCTGCTGCAACATGCTCTGAGGTGGAGATGATCGGAGCAGTGGCTATCCTTCAGAAGCCCAATGAATTTTGCCAGCCGAACGGGGTAATAAGGGGCGGAACGTCACCTTATGTAGGGACAAGGGGATGAGGGGGCCTTGTGCTTGTCCGGGGTGGGGTAGCTGGCATTGCCTATGATGGAATGGCGGCTGACCGTAGCCGCACGAGGACAAGCACAAGGCCCCCTCATCCGCCTTTCCCCGCTCCTTGTCCCTACAGAAAGGGAGCTTCATTTCCCTGCTAGCTGCATGTGGCATTGTCGATGATTTGCTGGCGTCGGCAAAATGTTGCTCAGTTTCGACAGAAAACCACTTTTGTGATACACTCTTTTTGCCCTGAGAAAAGACAAGGGCTTCTTCGTGTCATATATACATTTTGGGAGAAAACATCCATCATGCAGCAGAAAGCCGTTGTACTTTTATCGGGCGGGTTGGACTCCAGCACCGTCCTGGCTATAGCTCACCGGCAGGGCTTTGAACTCCATACGCTCTCTTTTGATTATGGGCAACGTCACCAGCGCGAAGTCGAAGCCGCCGCCGCCATTGCGCGTCATTATAGCGTGGTTGAGCAGAAGACCGTCCATATCGATCTACGCGCCTTGGGCGGCAGCGCATTGACATCGGATATTGCCGTACCGCACCACCGCAGCCTGGAAGATATGGCACATGATATTCCCATCACCTATGTGCCGGCGCGAAACACCATCTTTCTCTCATTCGCCCTGGCTTATGCGGAAGTAAGCGGCGCGAATGACATTTTTCTTGGTATCAATGCTATCGATTACAGTGGCTATCCCGATTGCCGACCGGAGTATCTGGAAGCGTATGAACGGATGGCGAACCTGGCGACTAAAGCCAGCATACAGGATGGCCGAAGCGTGCATATCCACGCGCCATTGTTGCGTATGGGCAAAGCCGATATTATCCGCAAAGGTATTGAACTCGGCGTTCCCTATGAGCATACATGGAGCTGCTACGAAGGCCATGAACTGGCCTGCGGCACCTGCGATAGCTGCCTGCTGCGCCTGGCCGGTTTCGCCGAAGCTGGTATAACAGACCCCATCGCCTACGTTCAAACTATCGCGCATGAGGTCAGATAATTGTGGAGATGAGAGGGCCGTCCGTAGTCATTGTAAGGGCGGGGGTGGATGAGTGGTTGGGTGGGGACCCTTGCGGTCGCCCTGGGGTTTAGATACGCACGTTCTTAGTAAGGACGAGGACCCTTGCAGTCGCCCTGGGGTTTAGATACGCACGTTCTTAGTAAGGACGAGGACCCTTGCGGTCGCTCTGGGGTTTAGATACGCACGTTCTTATCTAACATCATACTTACAGAAAGGTTCGCAACTTGAAGCTCTCATTCTGGTTTGTCGTCATTGCGTCGGTATTTGTCACCTGCCTGATTACCGCCAATATTATCGCTGTGAAAATCATCCTCCTGTTTGGCTTTCCCGTGCCTGCCGGAATTATCATCTTCCCGCTTAGCTATCTTTTTGGGGACATTCTCACTGAGGTATACGGCTATGGCGCGGCGCGGCGCGTTATATGGCTGGGTTTTGCCTGTAACCTGCTGACAGTCATCGCCATTTATATTGGCGGTCTCGCTACTCCGGCTCCATTCTGGCAGAACCAGGCCGCTTACACTATCATTCTGGGCTTCACGCCGCGCTTGCTGCTGGCCTCTTTCGCCGCCTATCTGGTGGGAGAGTTTACCAACTCGTTCATTCTCGCTAAACTCAAGATTGCCACGAAGGGGCGCTGGCTATGGACGCGCACCATCGGCTCCACGCTGATCGGCGAAGGCTTCGATACCGTCATTTTCATTACCATCGCCTTCTGGGGCATCATCCCGTCTTCCATGCTGCTTACCGCCATCCTGACGCAGTGGATTTTCAAAGTTGCCTATGAAGTCATCGCTACTCCCTTTACCTATCTGATTGTTGGCTTTCTCAAGCGCAAAGAGGGCATGGATACATACGACTATCGTACCAACTTCAGCCCTATTCTGTTCCGCAAAGCTGTTTCTGAACCGCTTAGCGGTTCTCGATGAGAGAGAAGACGTACAAGCGACCAAACATGGCGACCGCAAGGGTCGCCACTACTATAGACGAAAACGAGCAGAAGACGTGGTATAGTAGTGGCGACCCTTGCGGTCGCCATGTTTGACTTTCGAAAAGTTCTGCAACCGACCCGCGCACATCCTCTTTCTTAGCAGGCCGCCGCAGGCGGCAGTTTAGACCCAGCGAATCAGGCCCATTTCGTGTTTGGTTGCCAGGGCGGGATGATTGGGCAGGACGCGCACGCCATAGGCGATGCTGCCGCTTTCGGGCGGTTGCAGGCGCAGTTCGTAGCGGAGCGAGCCATCCAGTTCGCGTTTGATGTATTCCATCGGCAGCGTATGCTGGATGGTCGCCTGATCGTCTCGCGCTTCTCCGTAGACGACTTCGATGGTGAGGTCTTCGGGGCGCAGGTTGTCGGCTCGCACCCAGGCGCGCATGTCGATGCCCTCGCCCAGGCTCAATTGACCCTCGCGCCTGCCTTCGGCGTAGAGTTCCAGGCCGGGCCATGCTTTGCGCACCTTGTCCTTCCAGGTTGCCAGCGCGCGCGCCTGCTCATAGCGATTCTGCTCGATGCGCATCCCCTGCTGGATTTCAGGCACGTAGAAGCGCGTTGTATACTC
>Ga0070741_10013365_pt1 | contig 14531 bp, 7 predicted proteins | sample Coa_R1_4_FD_66440 | JGI IMG/M metagenome (GOLD analysis project Ga0070741, IMG submission 66440) | Surface soil microbial communities from Centralia Pennsylvania, which are recovering from an underground coalmine fire - Coalmine... | ecosystem: Environmental > Terrestrial > Soil > Unclassified ...
TCCGGAAGTAAAGAGCTGCAGCTTGCCGAGCGTTTCGCTGCCCAGGGTCTCCCACCAGTTGACCACGATCATCTGCGCATTCGAGTGCTCCTGCGCGACCTCGGACGCAGCAGCACGCGCTGGGCCTACATTGCCGCTGTGCGCGTTCAGCAGCAGCACCTTGGTAAACCCGTTCTTCACGATGCCGCGCAGGATGTCGGCGTACAGCATGGTCATCACTTCCGGCCGCACCGAAATGCTGCCGTGAAAGCCAGCCGTGTGCGCCGGACATTGTGCATACGCCACGGCCGGGAAGACTGCCGCCTGAACCCGCGCCGCGATGCGGCCCGCCAGACCGGCCGCGATGAGGGTGTCGGTCGATGGCGGGCCGCTCGGACCATGGTGCTCAAGCGCGCCCAGCGGCAGGATAGCCAGCCGTGATCCGCGGATGAACGTCTCCACCTGATCGCCGACCACTGTGCCGAAATCGCGCGCCGAGTCTTTCTCAGTCTCGGCAGCATGCAGCCGAACCCGCGACGCCAGCGCCATCGCGGGCAAAAGCGTCAGGTTGCGCAGCCATCGGCGCCGGGAGGTCTTTACGGTCCTCATGGGAATTCAACTCCTTGTGCAGTATCCGGCCGGACAAAAAAGGGCCAGCAAGAGAACTTGCTGGCCCGTACAGATCGCGCTCCACAGCTACCAATAGAACTTCAGTCCCATCTGGATCACGCGTGCCGGCTTGTCAGGATCCAGCACGGACGTGGTCCTCCCGAAGGTTGAACTGGTCACGCTGTTCGACGGGTTGTTGAACTGCGGTGTGTTGAAGGCATTGAAGAACTCTGAGCGGAACTCGAACTGCCGCTTCTCGTCCACCCGTACCTTCTTAAACAGCGACAGATCGAAATTGCTGTGAGGCCATCCGTACAGGCTTCCCACCGGACAATTCCCAAAGGTGAAGGGCGCAGGCCGCGCGAATGCATTCTTGTCGAAAAATGCATCCACACCCTGGGGGAAGCCGGCAGGCAGGGGATCGCCGATGCAGTTCGCCCGCGGATTTCCGCTGAATGTGTTGCTCGAGTCCGGGGCCGTAATGGTTATCGGCACCCCGGTGGTGTACGAGTAGATTCCGTTGAACTGCCAATCGCCCAGCACTTTAGCCAGCGGACCGGTGCTGAGGTAGGTCTTGCCGGGTCCGAAAGGCAGCTCGTACACCCAGTTGAACACCGCCCGATGCTTCTGATCGAAGTTGAGCGGCCCGTAGTCGGCCCGGGGATTGTTGATATCCTGCGGCCTCAACTGGCTGCTGGTTGTGCCGGTGGACAGGTTGTCGGTCACGTCTCCCAGGGCCTTGCCCCAGGTGTAGCTGAAATTCGCCGCCAACCCGTGCGAGAACTGCTTGCGGACCTGCACCTGCAGCGAGTTGTAGTTGCTGGTTCCGGAGGTCAGCAGAAAATCGCCTATCCCGCCCGGCCGAAAGTCTGGAAATGGGAATGTCACCGTCGCCGGTCCAGTTATCCTGCCCTGGTTAAGTTGGTATAACTTGCGAAGCTTGCGCCCGACTCCTCCTACGTACGCGACCTCGAGAGAAACGTCGCGCGTGAGCTGAACCTGCGGTCCAAAGCTGTACTGCTGCGAGTACGGTGTTCGGTTGTTCATGCCCTGCCCCTGGATGGTCGTGGTTGCAGGGTTGAAACTCGTTGGCAGGCTGGGGAAGCCGTCGCGCAGCAGCAGTTGCGGGGGTTGCGACGACGTCACGCTCGCGAATGTGAAGTTCACAAAATGCGGCGGATTCAGTTGGATGAGCGCCGAGCTCCCGTTGCGGTCCACCGCCTGGTAGAACACACCGTAACCACCCCGCACGACCAGGCGTTCGATGGGGTGATAGGCAAATCCCCACCGCGGGGCAAAGTTGTTGTGATCGGGATGAATGAGCGTGCGGGAGAACAGGTCATCCCCGGTCACCTGGACCAGGCAGTTCGGCAGAGTGGCAGGACAGGTGGGAGCGGTAAACGATTTCGCCGCGGTCACCAGCGCGCCCCGGCCGCCATTTGCCGTGGGATCGAAGTTCGACACCAGGCGGTTCCGCTCGATCCACGGTGTGAAGTACTCGTAGCGGACTCCGAGATCCATGGTCAGCTTGGGAGTGATCTTCCAGTTGTCCTGCGCGTACCCCATCCAACCGTTCAGGTAGTTGTGGGGAACGATCGGCGGCGTGGCGCCCACGCTCGAAACCAGGCCAAGCATCAGGTCGGCGATACCGTCGCCGGTGTACACATTGTTGATGTTGATCTGGCCGTTCGGCGATTGGATGTCAAGGAAGTTGTTGATGATGCGCTTGAACTCAAAACCAAACTTGAACGAGTGTTCGCCGCGCAGGTAAGAGAGACTGTCCAGGAACTGGTACACCTGCGACGTCTGATACTGCGGGCGCCATTCGGACGTGCCCAGCTTCGAGTATCCGGAAACATTGATCGGCGGCAGGCCGAACGCGAAGTTGCCCGGCAGGTTCTTCAGCCCGAACTGTGGCCCGGCGTCGCCCGCCGGAGCCAGCGGCTGCGAATTCGCGAACACGCGATTGAAGCCGGCGCGGAAATCATTCAGCAGGTTCTGGTTAAAGGTGTGAATGTAAGTAGCCGAGGCAAGCTGACCGCGGGCGAAGAAGTTGGCGCTGAATCCGCCCGTCGCCAGCGGGTTCGGGAATGGACCGCGCTCACTTACGGCTTCATTGTCATAGTAATCGTACACGGCGTAGAAGATGTTTTTCTCATTGAACTTGTGGTCCACGCGGACATCGAAGGAATTGCCGTTGTCCGGCACGATGGGAGAAGCGATAAAGCTTGTGGCGCCAAGACTCGGCGCATTGGGATCGGGATAGAGCCGCGCCAGCGCCAAACCCGCCGGGTCAATACAAGCCTTACCGTCGGTACGTACGGCATTCATGTTGAGCCGCTGGTTAGCGACGTCAATGCAGGGCGCGATCTGCGGGATGGCAGCAGGAATGCGCAACTGCTGAGACGCAGGCCGATTCGCGGGGAAAATTCCATTGGTCTTCATGTCCACGGTCGGGACCGTGCCTGCGGCAGTGGTGCCCTTGAACGAGTGCTTGTGCTCGTAATCGAAGAACCAGAAGGTCTTGTCCTTGATGAGCGGCCCGCCCACTGTGAAGCCGTACTGATGCCGCAGCTCGGGTGGTTTCACCACCGGAGTGACGCGCTTCGCAAAATAGTTGATCGCGTTGAGATTGTCATTGCGGTAAAACCACCAGCCGGAGCCATGGAGCTCGTTGCTGCCGGATTTGATCTCGGCGTTGACCACCGCGCCGGCAGCCCAGCCGAAATCTGCCGTGTAGGTGCGCGTCTGCACTTTGAATTCGCGGATGGCGTCGGGGGTCGGACGCACCGCCTGCGGGCTTTTCTCCTGCGCGTTCTCGCTGAAGGAATTGTTATCCACCCCGTTCATCACGAAGTTGTTTTGCAGCGAGAAATTGCCGTCCACGTTGATACGGCCTTCGCGCGGATTGCTGGTCACGCCGGCTGCGGGGACTGCGCCGGGGGACAGCAGGATCAGGTCCACATATCGCCGTCCGTCCAAAGGAAGCTCAACGATGCGGCGGGCTTCTACCACGTGGCTCACGTCGGCGCTCTGGGTTTGAATCGCGGGGGGAGTGCCGGTCACCTCCACCACTTCAGTCGCGCCGCCAGGTTGCAGCGTCGCGCTTACGTCCAGCCGCTCGTTGACATGCAGCACCAGGTCCTTGCGGAGGAGTGGGCGGAAGCCCGTGGCCTGCACCTCCACGGTGTACGGACCGGCGCGCAGCGAGGGCGCAACATACACGCCCAGTTCATTGGTTTCGACTTCGGTGGTTGCGCTGAGCTCTGTCTGCGTGATGCGAACTTTGGCCTTGGGCACTACGGCGCCAGTGGTGTCGTTCACGGTGCCGGTAATCGTACCTGTGAACGTCTGTGCCGGAGCATGCGTGACCAGCAGGGCTAGCAGCGCGAATGTGAAGCACGCTGCTGCAAAATGCGTTGACGGTTTCATCACCCCACCTCTCTCCTAGGCGCTTAGGGTGCTTCCCGGTTTCCTGAGCAGCACCGTTGTTTTCAGCGCTCGCAGGCGGTTGTTTTCAGTCAGGTACGCTCGCCGGCGAACGGCCACTGCGATGCATGCCATGCGCGCAGCAGGTAGGCCGCGATTCCGCCGGCCAGCACTGCTGTTCCTATGGCAACCAGCTTCCAACCTGTAGAGATCAGAACCAGGACCCACAACGCCGCCGCCAGAATGCTGGGCAGCGGATAAAGCCACATCTGGAACGGTCGGTGGATATCGGCCCGTTTGCGAATGAGAGTTACGGCAAGGATCTGGGCAAGAAAAAGAATGATGACCTGAATCACCATGAGTACGTTAATGATCTGGCTGAGAGGAAGAAAACAGCAGACCACCGCCAGCGCACCCAGGATGAGAATTGACACGTGCGGAAAACGGCCGGTGGGGTGCAGGCGCGCAAACACGCGCAGGAACTGGCCGTCAGCAGCCGCAGCATAGGGAATCCGGCTCTGCCCGACCATCAGCGCGAACACCGACGCAAATGCCGCTCCCAGGATCAGCACCGTGAGCACCACGCCGGCGCGCGCCCCGTAAATCATCTCGATGAAGTCGGAAACCAGGTGGGGCGACTTGGCCGCCTGCTGCCATGGCACGACCCCGATGATGGCGAAGGTCATAAAGAAGTACAGGGCAGCGACCACCAGAATGGAAACGATGATGGCGCGCGGAATGTTACGCGTAGGGTCTTTGACTTCGCCTCCCAGATAGCAGACGTTGTTGTAGCCGCCATACCCGTAAATGGCATAGAGACTGGCCTGCCCCAGGCCAAGGAAAAAGCCCTGGGAGAATGAGAATGCGCGGGGCGGGAAATCGGTCAGCAGTTCGAGCTTGACCTTGAACAGTCCGGAAATTATGACCCACACGATGGTGCCTGTCACAACGAGCATGAGCCAGAAAGACAGCCGTCCGATACTCTGGATGTCCCGGTAAGCTAGAAACGTGACCAGCACCACAACCGCGACTGCAACCAGGATCTGACCCCAGTAGCCCAGTCCCGGCACCAGGTAGTGCAGGTACTCAGCGAATCCGACGCTGCCGCTGGCGGCCGATAGCGGCGTGGTAAAGAGAATCATCCACACGAACAGGAAGGCCATGAGCTGGCCCATTTTCTGCGGACCGTAAGCTTCCCTGAGATACAGATACGAGCCGCCAGCGCCGGGCATGGCAGCGCCCAATTCAGCCCACACCAGGCCGTCGCAGATGGCGAGCAGCGCACCCACTACCCAGCCCAGCATCGCCTGGGGTCCGCCCATGGCGGCAATCAGCAATGCGATGGTGATGAAGGGTCCGATCCCGACCATCTGCACCACGTTGGCGGCGGTGGCTTCCTTCAGGCCGAGGCCTCGAACCAGACCCTTGGAAGCGGCGGGAGCGGCAATTTCCTTAGTGGCCACTGGGCACCATGACCCCGCAGAATTCCTGAATTGATACGTCCGGCGAGGCGCATGTGTCAAGCGGAAGGTGACGAAATGCGGCCAGCTTGACATTCCCTAAGCGCTTTGGTATCCCGGCTACTCCGCAATCCTGGCCAGAGAAGCTGGCCCTGTTTTGCTCGCGTCGCGCTCCGTTCATGGGACGCTAATTCGAACCGAACTCGCCGGTCACCACCGGGAAGGAGCCATTCGCATGAGACCGCGCAAACATCTGTTCGCCATCGTTTCCTTCTTGCTGTTGCTTTCAGTGACCCCGGCGTCCGCTCCCGCCGACGCGCTCCCGGAAGATCGCGGGGCGGCGGGACTGTGGCAGAAGCTGCTGAAACTGCGAACTACCGCCAGCGCCATCCATATCACCGCCCACCCGGACGACGAAGACGGCGGCACGCTTACATTGCTGTCTCGCGGCAAGGGAGCACACGTTACGTTGCTCACCCTCAACCGCGGCGAAGGCGGCGCTGACCTGATTGCGCCGTTCTTCTTCGATTCGCTGGGCGTACTGCGCACCCTGGAACTGCTCCAGGCCGACCGCTACTACGGCGTAGATCAATATTTCACCCGGGTGACGGACTACGGATTTTCCAAGACGATGGAAGAAGCGCTGCGGAAGTGGGGCGGTGAGGATGCCGTGCTGCGCGACGTGGTCCGGGTAGTGCGCCGAGAACGTCCAGAGGTGATCATTGCGCGCTTCCAGGGAGCTCCGCGCGACGGCCACGGCAATCATCAGACTGCAGGGTTGATGGCCAAGCTGGTCTTTGACGCCGCCGGCGATCCCAACCGATTCCCCGAACAGATCCGTGACGAGGGCCTGAAGCCGTGGCGCCCGAAGAAGCTGTACCAGGACAACATCCGGCCCGACTTCCGTCCCGAAGACAAAGACGCTTACACGCTGGTGGTAGATTCGGGCCAGTACGATCCAGTGCTGGGGCGCTCTTATATCCAGATCTCGCGCGAAGGGCTGAATTTCCAACGCTCGCAGGGAGGCGGCGGTCGCGCTCAGCCCGCGGGAGAGTTCAAGAGCTACTACCGGCTGCTAAGGTCTGCCAGACCCGGTTACAACCCGCAGAGGGAAGAGTCGTTCTTTGACGGGCTCGACACCAGCATCGCAGGAATTGCTTTGGTTGCCGGCGACAATCCTCCGGCGGAGCTTTCGGCCGGACTCAAGACCATCAGCGACGCGGTGGAGGGGGCTGTTTCTGCGTTCGATGCCAAGAAGCCCGAGGCGACCGTACCGCAACTGACGGTGGGCCTGCGTGCCACCCGTGAACTGTTAGGCCGCTTGAGTTCGTTGTCGCTGTCCGAAGACGCACGCGATCAGATTTCATTCCTGCTCAAGCGTAAGGAGCGGCAGTTCCAGTCCGCTATCGCCACCGCGCTCGCGCTGGACCTGGATGCTGCCGTACAGCCGGACAAGCCGGCCACTGGCCCGTTCGCGGAATTCATGACTCCGCCGACCTTCAACCACGCAACCCCTGGCCAGAGCTTCGCGGTGAGAGTCCGTCTGGTGAACCGCAGCCGGACCGAAGTGAAACCGACCTCTGTAGAAATCGCAGCGCCGAAAGGTTGGACCGTGAACGCTGAAGCACGAGAGCTAAAGCCAATTTCCTATAACCAAGCGCACATCTCCAGCTTCAATTTGAAGATCCCTGAAGACGAGGAGCCGACACGGCCGTACTGGCGGCGCGACAACATCGAGCAGGCGACGTACGAGATTACGGATCCGCAGTACATGAGCCTTCCTCTCACCCCTCCGCCTGCCTGGGCTGACGTCAAAGTTGAAGTGCTGGGGACTGAGGTCGAGATGCGCTCGCCCGTCCACGTGACCATTCGCAACGCGCCTTATGGGTTCATCACCCCCGCGCTCACGGTTGTGCCCGCCATCAGCGTCCGCTTCCCGGTGGAGCAAGGGGTCATTCCGCTGGGACGAAATCAGTACAAGGTCTCAGCGGTAGTGCATAGCTCGGTCAAGGGCCCTGCTAAGGGCACGCTGAAGCTGGACCTGCCACAGGGCTGGACGAGCAACCCCGCGGCGGCGCAATTTTCCTTCGATAAAGAAGACGAAGAAGCCCCATTTGATTTCGTCGTAACCGTTCCGGCGAAGCTCAACCAGGCGTCGCCTTACAAGATCAAGGCGGTCGCCAGCTACAACGGGCGCGAATACCGCGATGGCTATCGCACGGTCACAGCACATGAACTGCAGCGGTTCAATCTGTATCGCGGGGCCACTCACGAGGTGGCGGCGGTGGACGTGAAGGTCGCTCCCAATCTGCGGATCGGCTACGTGATGGGCTCGGGCGACGAGGTGCCGCAGGCGCTGGAGGCCATCGGCGTTCACCCGCAGATGCTTGGCGCCGACGACCTCGCCAAGGCCGACCTGAGCAAATACGACGCTATTGTGCTCGGCGTTCGCGCCTATGCCGTCCGGCCGGATGTGAAGACCTATAACGGTCGGCTGCTCAACTACGCTCGCGACGGCGGTGTGCTCATTGTTCAATACCAGACGCCCGAGTTTGACAACAACTACGGGCCGTACCCGTACGTGATGGGCAATAACCCGGAGGAGGTGAGCGAGGAAGATTCCGAGCTGCGCATCCTGCAGCCGGCAAATCCAATCTTCACGTATCCCAACAAGATCACCCAGGCGGACTTCAACAACTGGGTGGAAGAGCGCGGCTCAAAATTCTTGAAGTCGTGGGACGCGAAGTATGTCCCGCTGATCGAGTCGCACGACAAGGGGCAGGCGCCGCAGGAAGGCGGCATGGTGTACGCCCCTTACGGCAAGGGCGTGTACCTTTACACCGCGTACGCCTGGTATCGCCAGCTTCCGCATGCCGTGCCGGGGGCATTCCGCATTTACGCAAACATGATCTCGCTGCGGCGCACGCTGGCCGAGCAGAAGAGCAAGGTGGCTTCGAAAACGGCCGGGAAGGCGAGCACGACCGCAGCCAAAGAAGACTAGTTCAGGTAATCCAACCAGGGCCGGTGAGCTTCGCGGTAGGCACGCGCAAGCTCATCGGCCTTTTTCATGTCGTTCACCAAAGGATTGGCAGCGAGCGCCCGCGTGGCCACTGACGCCGAGCCGCACAGCGCAGCTTCCGCCGTGAGCCGCTCATAGTCTTTGACTCGAAAGAAAAGCTCGCGTACCGACGCGGGCACTTCCCCGACTGCAAGCGGCCGGGCGCCATTGGCGTCAATCACGCAGGGCACCTCGACGGCATCCTGCGCGCCGAGCCCATCAATGGAACCGTTATTCGCCACGTCCACGGGAAATACCGCCGGGGAATTACGCGCGATGGCGCGCATTACATCCACGGCAATGCGCTCATAGCCGGCAGCCTTCTGATACAGCTCACCGCGCGCGTGTTCCAGCGCCTGCTCGCTGACCGCCGCTCCGGTCTCAAGCGCAAAGTACGTAGCGTTGCGGGTGGCGAGATAGTTGTCGTAAGCAGCCAGCATCTTCTCCGGGGTAGCGCCGTCCGAAGCGAGCGACTGAAAGAGCACCCGTTCCTGCTCTGCCACCATTTGCCCGCGCGTGCTGCCCGCCTTCTTCAGCTTGGCGGTGGCCTCGTTTGCTTTGACGTAGAAGTACACGTATTCGGTCGGCAGCATGCCGAGCTGCTGAATAAAATCCCTTTCGAACAGTGGTACGTGATAGACACTAGCGGCGCGCTGCGGGTCACGCAGCAGGCGGGGAAGCTGGTCTTCACCGTTGACGAGCACGCGGCGCAGCCAGCCGAGGTGATTGAGTCCGAAGTAGTCGAAGAAAGCCGCCGGACTGCTGATTGCCAACTCGCGCGCGGCAGCCTCGAACATCTCGCGGGGCGTATCGCACACGCCGATAACCCGTTTTGCGCCGGCGGCGAGCAGCGCCTGGGAGACGATCCCCACGGGATTGGTGAAGTTCAGGATCCAGGCGTGCGGCGCCACTCGCTCCGCCAGTCTTACATACTCCAGCATGGGCGGAAAGCTGCGCAGCGCCATGGCCCAGCCGCCGGGACCGACCGTTTCCTGCCCCAGGACATTATGTTCGAGAGCGATGCGCTCATCCATAATGCGCACGCTGCCGCCGCCCACACGGATACTGGAAATGATGAAGTCGGCGCCGCTGACGGCATCTTCCGCATTGCCGGCAGCGCGGATCTTGAGTGGCACACCATACCGCTGTGCCATGGCGTCACAGAGGCGCGCAATCAGTGCCTGGCGCTCGCGATTTGGATCCCACAGCGCCAGCTCGTCCGTTCGAAGCTGGTCGTGAAAGCGAACCAGGCCGACTACAACCAGCGGAACTCGCGTACCCGCGCCACCGATGATCGTTAGCTTCATCTCATTCTCGCCAGGGCGCGGGCCAGTTGCGCTCGCGTGGGGACTGCTACGCTGCCTCCGGGAGCCGTTGTGGACAACGCGCCGCACGCGTTTCCCACACGCAGGCACTCGGAGAGCGCAGCTCCTTCGAGCCAGAAGTGAAGAAAGCCTCCGGCGAAAGCATCCCCGGCGCCGGTGGTATCAACAGCGCGGACCTTCAGCGCGGGTGCGCGGTGGAAGGAGCCATCCGGCGCCGCCGCAATCGCGCCCTCTGACCCGAGTTTAATCACGAAGCACTGGCCCGGCTGCGCCATGCGGTCCAATGCCTTGCGGGGCGTCGGCGCTCCGGAGTAGCGCAAGGCTTCCATGCGGTTCAGAAAGACGATGCTGAGCCGCCCGAACAAGCGCCGAAAGCCTGCCTGCCGCGCGGCTTCAGGATGCCAGCCGAGATCCCACGACGTGGTGACGCCGCGCGCGTGCAAGTATTCCACCAGCCGGGAGAACGGCCCCCATCCCCGAGGCGAAAGACCAAAGTGCACGTGCCGCGCGCGCGCCAGCTTTGCCCGTGTCGCAGGCGAGAGCAGGTAGTCTTCCACCCAACGGTTCGCGCCGGCCGCCGTGAGAAAGTAGCGGTCTCGTCGCAAGGAAACCGCTACAGTCAGGCCGCCAATCTTGCCGCGCTGGTGGCGCAACAGGCCGCAGCGTACGCCGCGGCGTTCCAGTTCTTCACGCGCGAAGCGGTCGAGAGAGCTGTCGCCGAGCACGGTCGCGATCTCAACTTTCCGGCCCAGGCGCGCGGCCGTGATGCCGCTGATCGCGGCTCCGCCTCCCAGCTCGAGAGCGAAGTTGTCGGTCACGAGTTCCTCGCCCATTCGCGGCAGCCGGGGCAGGTTATAGAAGATGAAGTCGAAAAAAAATTCTCCTGCTGTCACGAGAACGGACACGCTGCCACCGTCATTGCTTCAGGTCGTAAATGAACCTGGTTGTCTGCGCTGCGCGCTGGTCGAGCTCGTTTTCGCGTTTCTCCTTAAGCTCGCGATAGCGTACCAGCGCGGCCTGGGCGCGTTCGGCCTGTCCCAGGCGCTGGTAGCCCTGGGCCAGCCGGTAGTAGGCCTCGGCATGGCCGGGCCCCAGTTTTGTCGCCGCTTCCAGCGCCGGCACAGCTTCGCGCCAGTTGCCCTGGTCGGACAGCAATACTCCAAGCTGATACTGAAATTCCGGCGCGTCTCCCTTCAGGACGACGGCGCGGCGCAGCAGCGCAGCCGCTTGCGACAATTCATTTTCGTCCGCCACGCCCTCTGGAGTTTGCGACAATGCGATCGCGTAAAAATAGTTTGCCCATGGGTCGCGGGGATTGCGTTCGTAATTCTGCCGTAAACGCAACCGCACCGCGGCCGTCGAGCCGGGCGCGTTAGGATACGCAGCCACTAACATGCGGTTGGCGAGCACCGAGTCAGGTTTCGCCTTTAACAAGGTGCTGACTACCTGCCCGTATTCGCCCAGACCGAAGTAAGCGGTTGCCAATCCCAGGCGAAGACGCTCGGACTCAGGAGCAATTTCCAGCGTCCGCTGAAAAACGGCGGCGGCGGCATCCCAGCTCCAGTGCGCCAGAAATTCGTAACCGAGCTGGTAAAAATTCTCCTCCGTTGGCGCTAGTTCCGCCGCTCGCTGGAATTGCTTCACCGCTTCGGTGTAGTTGCCAGCTTGTTCTTCTATGGCGCCCTTCAAGGAATGTAACTCAGGTGTTGAGAATGTCTTCAGCGCCGCATCGGCGGATAAGCGCGCTTGCTCGTCGTGCCCGGCGCGGTGGTACGCAAGCGCGAGGTTGTACGCAAGTTCGTACGAGGTGGGGTTCTGTTGCTGCGCACGCTCCAGCAGCGGAATGAGCTCATTCGCCAGGCCCAACTGAATGAATGCAGGGGCGAGAGCGATTAGCCGTTGCGGCGACGCGGGCAGCAACTCGAGCGCGCGGTGCAGGGCTTTGGTTGCCACTTCCTTGCGGCCCATCATGCGCGCATTCAATCCCCTGAGAAGAAACACTTCGCCTTGTTCGGATTGCTCAGCGACAGGCTGAAGAACTTTCTCCGCTGACTCATACTGGCGCAGAAAGAAATGACACAACGCGAGCTGAAAGGCGTTGGCAGGATTGCTGGGCTGGGCCTCATAAGCGCGGCGCAGGTGCGGCAGAGCGGCGTCAAATTTGCGCTGCTGGAGCCGCAGCAATCCCAGGTTGTACTGGATTGCAGGGTCCTCAGGGCTTAGCCTGAGGGCGCGCTCAAATTCGCGCGTCGACTCCTCAAGCTTCCCCAGACGAAAGTAATTTGCGCCCAGGTTCAGGTGGGCGCGAGCCGAGCCCGGTCGAAGCTTCGCCGCCTGTTCGAAGTGCGGCGTCGCTTCGGCGACCCTGCCCTGCATGTCCAAAGTTGCTGCCAATGCCTCACGCACATCTGCCGAGCGGGGATATTTCGCGACCAGGCGGTTCAGGATTTCGGCAGCCTCCGATAGTTGCTGCGCCTGTATGTAGGACGCGGCCTGCCGCAATTGTGCCTGGGCCGAGGCTGGCAGGGCCTGCTGGGCAGCTGCCTGGGTGCAGAAAAGGAGCCCGAAACCAGCCGCTACAATCAAGGCAATCACCCCTCGAGCACCACCCGGCACAACTGCACCCCGCTTCCTAAGCGCTTTGAGCCTATGACAAGCCAATCGCGTATGCAATCATACATGGTTCGTTGCGCGTCTCCATGGCCCGGTTACACATTGCATCTCGTATCCGTCACCTCATCGGCCTTGCCGCATGCTTCCTGGTCAGCATCCCGCAGCCGGTTTCTGGGCAACTCAGCCGACCTTTCGAGAATGGCAGCCAATCCTCGGGACTGGATAAGTTCACGCTGGTGAGCGGGCCGACGGAAAAGCAGTACATCATGGAAGCTATGGGCGGAGGACTGTGCCTGCTTGACTACGACGGGGATGGCTGGCTCGATATTTATTTCGTAAACGGGGGGCGCACGGACAACTTCAAAAAGCGCGCGCCGTCAGGGCTGAGCAACGCGTTATTTCGCAACCAGGGCGACGGAACCTTCCGCGACATGACGGAAGCCGCGCGCGTAGGCGGGAACGGCACTTGGGGGTTCGGCTGCTCCGCCGCCGATTACGATAACGACGGACGTCCCGATTTGTTTGTCGCCAGCTACGACCGCAATCTCCTCTATCACAACTTGGGCAACGGCCGCTTCGAAGAAATGGCCGCCAGGGCGGGAGTGCAGGCGGCGCACTGGTCCACCGGGTCGGCGTGGGCCGACTACAACGGCGACGGATGGCCCGACCTGTTCGTCGCGGGCTACATTCAACTCGACCCTGCGAACCTTCCTCAGCACGGATCGGCCAAGTACGGCAGCATGGTGGGCGGTGGCGGCTGCCGCTACCGCGGCGTGCCCGTGATGTGCGGCCCGCGAGGCCTGCCCGGCTCAGGCGACGCACTCTACCGCAATAACGGCGACGGCACGTTTACAGAAGTTTCGCGCGCCGCCGGCGTGAGTGACGCCCAACGGTACTACGGGCTGGGCGCTATCTGGTGCGACTTTGACGATGATGGCCGCCCCGACCTTTTCGTCGCCAACGATTCCACCCCCAACTACCTCTATCGCAACCACGGAGACGGAACATTCGAAGAGCGCGGATTTCTCAGCGGCGTAGCTGTGAGCGGGCAGGGACTGGAGCAGGCCTCCATGGGCGTGGCCTGTGGGGACGTGAGCCGCCGTGGTCTTCCCGGCCTCTACGTAACCAACTTCTCCGACGATTACAACACGCTGTACCGCAATGATGGCAAGCTGAACTTCCTTGATGTCACGAATCAGGCGGGCCTGGTTGCAGCCACCATGCCGCAAGTGGGCTGGGGAACATTTTTCTTCGACTATGACAACGATGGCCTGCTGGATCTCTTCGTTGCCGATGGTCATGTTTATCCGGAAATGGACCAACTGCCCGGACGTACGCGCTACCGCGAACCCAACTTGCTCTTCCGAAATGCAGGTCGCGGCCGTTTCGAGCTCGTGCCCGATGGTCTGCCGGCCGCACCGGCCATCAGCCGGGGGGCCTGTTACGGTGACTTCAACAATGACGGCGCCCTGGACATTGTGATTTCCAACCTGGACGGTGCGCCCACACTGCTTTGGAACCAATCTCCCAAACGAAATTTCTTGACCATAACTCTGGTCGGCAACCGCTCCAATCGCGATGCTCTCGGAGCCCGGGTGCGCGTGCGCACGGGGAGTGATTGGCAGGCACTGGAGCGGCGCAGTGGTGAGAGCTACCTTTCCAGCTGCGATCCGCGTTTGCACTTTGGCCTGGGATCAGCTACCAAGGCCGATGAAATCGAGGTGCGCTGGCCGGGCGGCAGCATGACGCTGCTCAAGAACGTGTCCGCCAATCAGTTCCTTACCATTCGCGAAATGCCGGAGTCCCGGAAGTAGGCAGTTGCGGCCCGTAAAGGATAGAATCGCGACACACCAGCGCCAAACACCGCGGCTCCTGCAACACTCCTGGCGCGAATTCTCAAGGCCGGTGTTCAGAAAGAAAAATGAAAGATCGGCTAATCGGGAAACCGCTTCCGCGAAAGGAAGGCGTCGCCAAGGTCACCGGCCGCGCGACATACGTGGACGATCTGTCGCTGCCCGGCATGATTTACGGAGCAACGGTCAGGAGCCCGGTGGCGCG
>Ga0070741_10013366_pt1 | contig 14531 bp, 16 predicted proteins | sample Coa_R1_4_FD_66440 | JGI IMG/M metagenome (GOLD analysis project Ga0070741, IMG submission 66440) | Surface soil microbial communities from Centralia Pennsylvania, which are recovering from an underground coalmine fire - Coalmine... | ecosystem: Environmental > Terrestrial > Soil > Unclassified ...
CTTACCTAGTAAACATAAACGCAGACTTGGTGCGTCGGCTCACTACGCTACGCTTCGTTCGCCGTGCTTGTTAGGTAATAATACAAAGATGTTTGATGTTAAAAGTCAAACGCACGGCTCTAGCTCATGTACCTTTCAATACCTGCCGCATTAGTTAGAAAAGACTGCGCTTTGATCAATGCTTTTCTATCTTCGTCGGTTGCTTCGCCAAGTATCTCTTTAAACTGAAATGCGTTAATCACTGCTTGGCCTATTGGGTGATTGTTGTAATATGCTCTTAGTACTTTGGTCTTTTTGCTAATCTCATTAGCCTTCGTGGCCCATGCTTCAAGCTCTTGCTTCGTGTACAAATAATTGTACCAATAGCCATGATTGCGGCCATGTAGTCTTATGAAAGCGTGATCTGCCGTTACAATTGGCTCTGACAAAAATTGCAAGTCTGGCTTTGGCGAGTCTGTAATTACATTCGCAATATTGTAATGCTTTAGCAAATCTGGCGCGCCTTCGGTTTGCCAGCTTGCATGTCTAAACTCAAGCGCGTAATCGTAATCGCGAGGTAATCTGTCTAAGAATGACTCGGCATTTTTAAAGTCGTTCACTGTAAAGTTGGGCGACATTTGAAATAGTATTGCGCCAAGTTTGTTAGCCTGCTTTAATGGCGATATTTTATCTAAAAACTCGTTGAATAGTTCAAGCGAGTTATTGCCTAGCTTGTTTTCTCTCGTTATGGTTTCTGGCACTTTGATAGAAAACTCAAAGTCTGCTGGCGTTTGCTCGACCAGTTTGCTAAACGTGTCTTTAGTCATGTATTTGTAAAATTTCTCGTAATAACTTGCGTCATGCTCGACAGTGTTAAAGTATTGCGAATAATACGGCAATTTCTTGGTCGTTGTATTTGGGTAAAACACGCCGACCCAGCCGCCTTTCTCGGCCTTGTCGCCATAAGACCAGCCAGACGTGCCGACTAGAATTTTGCCCAAGATGTAGCTTGCACAAAGCTTCTAAAATACCTGTTAGAATTTGCAATTGCCATTTACTATGCGATTTTGCTACAATGCTTAATTTTACTTTTGAGCTGCTAAAACCAACCCCGTATTTCACCCATAGTCGGCTGTGCTGATAACCCATGACCACGGCGGCCAGCCGACTTTATACTAGCCTTATCATATCGCCGCAAATTTCGTCAATTTCGCAGCCGAACGGCTTTGTAACTGAATTGCAAACCTCGGCCAATAGTTCGACGTATCGCCGTGCGTCATAGGTCGTTTTTGCGTTGATAAGCTCGGCTGGCGTAGTTCGCTTGCGCGAGTTTTTGCGCTTGTAATCAGTTATCACGTATTGCAAGATCTCGCCGGCGTGCATGCTTTCGCCTTCGTCGGTTAGCTGAAATATTGCGCTTGTTTCGACAGTATTTACGCTATACTGATCAGAGTCTTTAGACAGCATTTTTGTAAATATCAAGTCTGTTAATTGCACTTTGTCTTGCTTTAGTTGCTGCTTGTAGCTTTGAAATAAATCGCGAACTTGCGGCATTAGCGCTTTTACTTCTCGCACGTTATTGCCTTTAGCCATTATTTGTAAAACCTCGTTCTGAAACTTGTTAAATAACGGCGGCGTGTCGTGCCTGCGTGTTTCAATACCCCGGTCTTTGATCGTGCCGTCTTCAAAGCAACCGAAATAACGATTTACTACTGGCACATTAGGGTCAACCTTTGACGGCAAGAATACAAGCCATTTGTACACGCCTTCAAAAGATACGTCGTAGCCTGTAGTTTTTTCAATTGGTTGCTTTAACGCTTCATAATCTTGCCTTGTAGCGCCGGCGCGCTGTACCCATAAACTGTCTACAATGCCATGCAATACAGTAAAGCCCAAGCTTTCTGCGAGGTCACGCGTTTTTAGCAAAACCTCGCGGTCAATGCCACAGACTGCAATATGAGAGTCGATAAGGCCAAACTTGCTGTTTGCGTGGCCCAGATAGCCAAAACTTACAACGCCTAGCCATTTTAGCGCGTCTTGGCGTGAATTGTAAATATTGTATTTTGCCTTGTCAGTCGTTGTTTTCTTTAGCTGCTTGTATTTGGCTCGCTTTTCTAGTGGCAGTTCAAGCGACTGCGCTACAATGCCTCGTTTCTTTTCGCAGATATGATAACCTAGCTCTTTTACGATGTTTTTCGAGTCTGGGCAGCAATTGCAGTTTACAGTTTCGCCAGATACGTTACGTTTTAACATGATATTTGGGTACAAGCTGGTAAAGTCATACTCGGCTACGTTCTCATGCACGCCGATTACAGGCTCGAAAATAAGCCCGCCTCGGTCTGCTATTAGTAACTCGTTAAAGGTCTTGAATTGTTCAGTATTGACAGGCTTGTACGGCACAAGCAAGCCACGCTTGAAAGCATGGTACATTTGCAAGCTACTTAGGCAACGCCCTATTGTAGCTCGTGCGCATGTATGAAAAGGCATGCGGCAAACGCGTGCGACTTCGTATAACCCATGCAACGCCGAATGATCGTAAATGAACGAATTACGCAAATCGAGATGCACGCGGCCGTAAAGCATGACTGTAGACGGCCGGTAATGTACACGACCATAAGAAAAGTAAGTTATGCCGTTTTTATTTGGCTCGGCTACAGGCAAGCCCTCGCGGTCTAGCACTAACTGCATTTTGTTTGCATTAGCACGGGCCGTAAGGTATGGTAAAACAAACTCGTCGCCAGATTTCGTAAATACAAAGTCTGGGTCAATTTGCCTTACTTGTCTCATTAGGTCAATTAGCGCGTCTTGCTCGTCGTGGCTTTGTATTACAATAGTTTCGTTTGCCAGTTTTAGCGTAATTTCGTTTATTTTATCAGTAAACTTGGGCAAGCGGCCTTGTTGCTTTAGCGAAACATCAAGGCTTGCAAGTGTAAAGTCTGGCAGTTCGTAATCGGTTTCTTTTAGGTCGTTGTTAATTTGCCATGATAACGAGCCGTTATTTTCAGTGACGTTACATTGTGCAAGCGTGTAAAGGTCATGCTCGTAAAAGTATGCTTGCGCTGGTAAAATATCGACGTTGTATAGCCTGTATTTGTCAAAGTCTATGTCTTCAATAGTGCTTGCTAATGCAGTCGCTTTGGTCGAGTCGCGCAATGTTAATTTTAAAACCTGTCTTTGCTCGCTGTCTGTGATTTTTTCGTATCGTGAGACGAACTCGTTAATTTTTGTATAGTGCTGTACTGCGGCGTTTTTTGTTAATTGTACAAGGTCTTGCTTGCTGTCGGCTGCGACGTAAACCGAATGTGACCAGTTATCTTGCAGCCTTGTAACCTTGCCGTTTGCGTGCTTTAGCCAGCATATCATTTTGTCTTTAGCTGCGTATGCGTCAAAGAGCCAGCCTGTAGCAGTCATTTGCGACCTAGTAACTCGGCGATCTTGACCTCTAGCTCGGCAACTTTTGCTCGAAGTTTGACATTTTCGGCGGCTTGTATTTTCAAGTCTTGTATTATCATATGCTGTTTTAGCATGAGCGTAAGTAACGCAGATTCTTCGGCAAATGGCTCGCTCTTGGCGTTAATTGCTTCGATAAAGTCGTACAGGTAGTTTAGTAGCTCGTCGAAACGCTTGCGCTTGTCGGCTGGCAAGGCGTTGCGAAAGCCTTCATAGCTGGCAATAACCTGCGCTACTGTGTCGCGGTTTGGGTCGAGAGTCATAGCATTAACTTGCTCTCAATTATTGCATTTTCTGGCTGTATTATAGCGCCTAGAGTATCGGCGATATTGACAAGATCAAGGTAATGCTGCAATAGTATGCTTGTCATAATTACATAAAGTCGGTCTGGCTTTGCAGCCATACTACAAGCCGAAACATATAGCCCGACAGTTGAAAATAATTCGTCGAAGGCTTGGCGCTCGTGTTTTGTCAAGTGCTTGCGATAATCGACCCATTGCACTTGCTCGTCAGCAAGAGCTAGCCTAAACGAAGGTATTGTACGACCCATATTGTGAAAGCAAGCTACAGGTTTTACTTAATACAGCTAACACCTTAGAGAGAGGGGGTATGCCTGTCGCCGCCTATATTAGTTCGCACGTTGCAACATGTTAAGTAATGCCGTTTTTTGGCCCATTGTCTCAATATTTGTGCAGCAAATGCGGCAGTATTTTGAAAGTAACTGCTAACGAGATTGAAATTTCTACAGTAACCGAAGATTGCCCTAATTGCGGCGCGTCGCTAGCAAGCACACTGCAAAGACTAAATGCCAAGACTGAAACCATGCCGCTAAAGTTTACAACAGCTTTTGACCTGCTTGACAGTTCGCAAAGCGAACTTACAAGCACTTGTAGCCCTAAAGGGCGTAAAGTGGTACAATTCAAGTCTGGCATTAAAGCAATTGACAATTTTATGTCGCTTGGCAGTACTGGCGCATTTGCAATTACTGGCTATAATGCAAATTTGCTACTAACGAGGCTGTGCGTAAGATCGCTATTGCCTGCAAAATACGGCGGGCTTGGCTCGCAATTTGCTATTGTAGTAGATGCTGGCAATAAAAGCGATTTTTACCAAACTGTAAATTTCATAAAGCAACATGGTTTGCATTTGCGCAAGACACTAGATCGAATAATTGTCAGTCGAACGTTCACAATTTACCAGCTAAAGACTTTGCTGCAAAAGCAGTTGCCCCAAGTTATCGAAAAGTACATGCCCGGTGTGCTAATTGTGCCGGGCTTGCTCGATTTATTCGAAGACACGAATATCAAGAAGCGAGAAGCAAAGCGAGTAATTGATCGAATAATGAAAACGATAAACGAGATTGCTAGTAAATTGCTGGTTATAACGACAGTCAATGAGAGCAAGTATAACGACTTGGTTTTGCCAAGCTTTACGAAGCAAATACGGCTAGCAAGTACTGACCGAAACAAGGTAAGCCTAGCACTTTACAACGAGGGCCGAAAGGCAAACGTTACTTTAACACAAAAAGAAATGACAATAGCGCGTGATAGATAATGAATACATTAACAATGTTAATTGACAGAGTTAATCGAGTCTTATTAGAGCCAACTTGTCTACAACGGCGAATGAAAACAAAACATTCGCATATTACAAGACAATTTCAAGAAGATAACCCGACGGCGTTACGAGGTTTGCACCAAGCGGCTTATGTAATGTCGTGTCTTTGTGAAGGCAAGTCAATACCAAATATTGTACAAAAGTTTCAAGGCGACCACCAATTAGTAGCCATGTGGGTTAATTTCTTAAAACATAATCATTGGGTCGAATTTGACGGGGTTAATAACGACTACAAGATTACAGACAAGGGCTTACGGCAGGCCGCACGAGAGATGCTAACGAACTAAAGGCAAGCGTAAATTTAACGCAAAAAGAATTAACGATACTTCGTGCCGAGTAGAAAATGTAACATTGTTCTATTGCTTAAAACCATCATACTAATATGTAGTAGAAATCTGTCTTTGCGTTAATGCAAAACCGACAAAAGCACGAAATCACAAGAGACATTCTTGCGGTTTGCAATGGCGGCAGTACAATTTCTCATATTATGTTTCATAGTTATCTTTCGCATGCCCAAGCAAAATCTTACATCACCGAGTTAGTCGAAAATGGCATGATTGAGACCGACCCATTCAATAGCAGAATTTTTCTTTCTACAGCCAAAGGTCTAACATACCTTGCAACTCTTGACAACTTAGCAGACATGCTTTCACTAGAAATGCGAAAAGCAAAAATCATCGCATAGTCAGTCTTTGACTTGTTGCAGTATTTTATAGGCTGTTCGGGCTTTAGTTATTCGGCTTGGGCCGGTAATTTTTACCCGTCTGACTTTTTATCTATCGAATAATTGCATTTGTGCTAATTGCTATGTGACAAAGACGCAATATCGTTATTGGCATTAACATAACCGCAACAGTCATTACATTATTCAAGTTTCTTTTCAGCTTTTCAATAAGTAACGGCGTAACATCTCTGCCAAATAACTCTTTGAATCGTTTTTCAATTTCGTCTAATTTGTAATAATGCTTGCCGTCAAAAACAATGCCCTGTTTTTCAATGTCTTCGATCAAGTATTGTTTGGTAGCAATACCAAGATAATCAAATTGATCAAAGGCTTTCTTGAGTATGTCACCACGAATAGATTCGCTACCTTTCGTGTTTTTCTCAGACAAGCCGATTATCGTAATATCGATCTTGTATAAAAATAATTTATTAACACGAAAATCAATTTGCTTAAGTTTCGGTTTTTCATACTCGGCTAAAAACTATTGACTCTTTCATGTCATTATGTATATCTTGGTTTTCTTGTCATAGCCTAGCAAACATTTTTCGCAAACTACTTGGCCTACCGCAGGTTAGCTGGTATGAGACCGGTAGAAAAGACGATGTAAAGCAAGCTAGCCTTTTCGACTTTGGCTAAAAAGACAGGTAACGCAGACATGAAGATTACTGATAATTCGACAGTAACACGGCGGTTTTAAGCCCAGCGAGCAAGTAGCCGGGGGCTAATTTGTCAAAGTCTGCAATACTATACAATTTTGACCGAGTGTCTATATCGTTTACACGCTTGAAATGTCGCGATCAAGACATTTTACGCTCAGTCGTGATGTAGTCATTCAGACATTCAAAGCATGGCTTTATCGGGTTGCATAAGTTTAATGGGTCGCATAAACGCCCGTATGTCGTGACCGAAATGTCTATGTTGTTTTCGTGCTTGATTGACTCGATCAAGACACGGCTGGCTTGTTTCGCGCAAAGAGCGCTATAATCTCGCCGTTTACCATTGTAAAAGTAACAGTATCGGGCCTGTCGTAGCCCTGAATTAACGGCGCTGGCACAGTAATTTTTGCCCGGCCAAGCTTGTCATAAACGACCTTTACTGTAAACTTGGTTGCCCTTTTCGACCACTTTGGCATTTTAATAACCTCAATCAATTGCGCAAAAACCACAAAGTTGTTCTTGCGTCTTTTGGGTCTGGCTTGCCGATTATTATTTTCTTGGCAGCGAGCCGGCCGAGTTTACTTTGAATTGTATTTGTCATTTTTGTTGTACCATGTCTTTTGTTAAATTCTTGTGTAATTGGCTGCGTACTATTACCATTGAAGCCATCTCGCATGATTGCAAGTAATCGGCTATAGTCTGAATTGGGTCTTTTCAATGACGGCGTATTGCTGCCCAAGCTATCGGCTTTGCCGCCAAGAAATGTGCTTGGTTCTTGTTTATTGCTTACATAAAAGCGAGCGCCGTCAGCGATTGACCACAAAGTTATACTCGCGTTGTTTGGGTTTGGCTGGGCAAACAATATTCTCTTGCTGGCTAATCTGCTAAGTTTCTTGCTTAACATTATAACATCAATGCCATAAGTCTTGAAAAACTCGGCCTTGATCTCTGTAGTAGATAACCCCTTGCTGCCTATAGCGCCTTTGACAAGAAGCAAACGAACTATTCGACTAAAATACGAGTCTGGGTCTAGTAACGAAGGCGTGTTACCCGGCTTGGTTTCAAACGACCCGCCGCCATACCTGCTCTTTTTAATTTCGCCGGTATCAGAGTCGAATGTGTACCAATCTGTTAGATTTTTAGCATTGATGTAAAAGCACGAGATATTACTTTTCTTTGTTTTAATTTTGTTTATTTTTGACATTTGTTTTACCTCAATTCTTCTTTGTTGATGTTAATTCAAACCCCGAGATGTCATGTTTTTACTTGGCGTTGCATACTGATCTATTGTTTGTTTTACCCCTTCGGCTATAATTGCGAGTAAACGCAAGAGTGTCGCCGCGTCGTTTGGGCTTATGTCTATACTGGCTTTAGGTATGCCGTTTTTGCCTTGTCTGACGCTAATTTGCAGTAAAATTTTATCGTTCATTACCTTAAACCTCGCCTCGGTCTTCGCAGTAATTCGAGATTATTGCTTTGCTTGGCACAAGCACAAGCAATTGAAGCGTCACAGGCGCGCAAAGTGCCGTTTTCGTCGTTTGCTTCGAGTCTGACGTATGTATTTGTCATTTTGTTTTACCTCGTTAAATTTAGCGACCTAGCCCGTGCAAGCCTTGCGTTAGCGCGCCTAGCTTGCGCTTGAAATTGTCGCTTTGTAATTCGTCTAGGTCGTCTACTATAGCATGCGCAATTTCGCGGCCTTTTAGCTCGACATGTATGTGTATTTCTCGCTTTGATGTAATGTTGCCGCTTGGCGTATTCGTAAAACTACTTGGCAAACCTCGGTTTGTACCTAAAAAGTATTCAGGCCCGTTTTCAGCAAACGAGTATGCCTTGCCAGTTTGCAAGCCTCGACCTATGACTGGCTCTGTAAGTAACCCGCCGTCAGCCAAGCCAATAAGCGATAGCGAGCTATTATCGCCGCTAATGTTCAGGCCGCCACTATAACCGCCACTAGACGACGAACCGCTAGACGACGAATTGCTAGACGACGAACCGGTATTATTGCTGCTAGACACGCTTGTATTACCGCCTTCGTTAATGTTTACGTTATAATGCATTGGCTGCGATACTGCATTAGCTGCATTATTTGCAGCCTGTGCCAAACTTTCGTACTTGTCTATTGTCGCTTGCAATGCTTGCCTTAATCGCTCGTTGTCGCTAGCTGATTTATCGACAGCGCTGGTAAATGTGCTTGCGACTTTGTTAATATCTTCGCTAGAACCTGTTTGATATTGCGCGACCGCTGCCTGTGTTTGTCTAAAGTGATCGATCATGTTTTGGCTTGTTTCTTTGCTTTTTGCGTCAGAGCTTGTAAGCATTGTCACGAGGTTTACAAGCTCGTTATCTGTCGCCTTTACTGCGGTTGGTATTTGTACGCCGTGCGCTATCGCAAAGTCTTCGAGCTGTTTACGGCTGCTATCGTACTGTCTTTGCAAGTCTTCAACGTGCGACTTTATGCGATCAGTCTCGCCTACTGTCGTGTCTGACATGTCAACGTTTAGGCCCATTGACTCGAATAACTTGTGATTTTGATTGACACGATCGGCGATTTGCTGCGTCGCTTTGGCCTGTGCGTCTGCCTCGTCTTGTGCGGCTTTGGTCGTGTCGTCTTGCAAGCGCTTGCTTTCTCGCAAAGCGTCGGCAAAGTTAGCTAACTCGTCGTCGGTTAGTGACAACGCACTTTGCAAGCCAGAATGTGACGCAACGAGATCAAAGTTTGCTTGTGCTGTGTTTGCTGCCTCGCTTGCCTGCGAACGCAAATAGCCTGCTACTAGGTCGATTTGCTGCCCAGATGTAACTAAACTACTGGCTAGCGCGTCGTGCGACTGTATGTAATACAAGTTTTCGCGTGTAGCCTGCGCTGTGTCGTCGCTTTGTTTTTGCAAATACTCGTCGTAAGTTTGTATTTTGTCTTTGGTATTTGTTACGCTTGTACCTAAATCGTTGGTTGCTTGCGCTGCCTGCTTTGTGCTATCGGTTGTAATGCCAAAAAATGCGATAACCGAACGCAATAATTCACTTAGCGGGCCGAGGTCATTAAGCATAAAGTCTGCGACTGCTTGCCCTGCGCTGTAAAACATGTCTCGCAAACCGCCAACATTGAAAATTAGTAAAGTTACTAAAGTCACAATGCCAGCAATAACCAGCACTATAGGGTTAGCCATTAAAAAGTCAAACGCTGCCGCTAGCGTGAACGTGCTAGCCGTGGCTACGTCTTCGCTTGCTGCCATGCCCATGAGAGCGCCAGTTAATACGAACGTTTCGGCCGAGTTTTCAGCTTGTGCTGCGCCGACGCTTGCAAGCGCACCGGTAAAAACTACGCTACTGGCCGATGCCTCGCCAAACGATGTGCCAAGTAAGTAATTTGCGGCTGTCATTGCTGCGGTCTTGATTGCTGTACCCACTTGCTCGATGCCCAACAAATGCAAAATACTCACCGCGCCGGTCGCGAATGACATAAACTGCAATGGCACATTAGCCAAAAAGTTCATGTAAACTTCGTTTGCGTGTTCTTGCTGCAAGCTAGCCTTTTCGCCAGCAATGCGTACCGCTTCTTGGGCTACAGCCAATTGCTCGCTTGTTGCTGTGCCGCTTGCTTGCAGTTTGTTTAGCGCGTCTAAGCTGCGCTGGTATGTTAAATTGGCCTTGTCTGCGCTTAGTTGGCTGCGTTCTAGCACGCTAAAGCTGGTACTAAAACCAATAATGCCGGCAGACAAGCCGGCAATACCGGTTGCAATTTGTGTATAGTTTTCTTTAAATGCGTCGCTTATTTGCTGTGTCTTGCTTATTGTTTTTTCGCCCTCTTGCTCGATAACTTGCGAGGTTTCAAGCACTCGCTTGTCTACTTGATCGAGTACTGCGCTAGCAGTATCGACCGCAGATACGCCAATGACAATTGCAGGGTTACTAGACATATTCACACCTCGCAATTGTACATCGTAACGATTTGCTTAGCAAATCGTAGATTGTAATTGCTGGGTTACTACTCATAGCTTCAAAACCTCGCTTAATCTTGTCTTAGTCGCCGGTAACTCGTAAAACTGCGCACCTTTCAGGCATTTGCAGTTACATCGCTGATGTTTTAGGCAAAATGTGTTTTCTCTCATGTGCGATCACCATTTATGCAGTACTGTGCTACCGCGCCCACAAAATCGATCATCGGTAAATATCACCCGTACGCGGTAGATCGTCGTTAGTCTTTATGGGCTGTGCTTGAATTTGCTGGCTTAAATCGCCAAGACCTACCGAAATTGCGTTTATCGCTTCTTTGACAGGCTTGTAATTTTCTTCTAGCGTTGAGGCAACCGCATCTTGTATGGCCTCGCCAAGCTCAATACGCGTTCTTTCGACCTGTTTACTCTGTTCTTGCATAGCCGCGAGCTTTTGTATCGAGTTTGAATATTCACGGCTTATTTGATCTAGCTCTGCCTGCCAAGCTTCTGTGCTAATGTCTTGCGACGGCTTGAATATTGATGGTTCGACTTGCTCTCGTTTATGACGAGAAAAGAAAAATTTGGCGGTAGACTTTGCCTTTTCGAACATTGTTATCTACCCGCCTGTTTGGTTTGCAAACTTGGCTTTGGCCTTAGCGTCGTACTCGGCTTCTGCCTTTGCCAGAATTTCACGACTTGCCCTAGCGCCAGTTAGTGAGTCGTAAAAGTCACTGTAGTCGGCAAACCCGCGCATTTGGGCAACCGCATCGCAAGTTTCTTCTAACGACATTGTCGCAAGCTTGGCGTGTACTAAGCGATCTTTTTGTGCCGGCGTCATTACCGACATTTGTTGTCTTATCAATTCTGCGTCTGACTTCGGCAAACCTTGTCGCTCGATTTTTGTAAGTAAATCGACAGCCCGCCGCATTTGCTCTGCTAATAGCGCCGTCGATAATTCTTGGTCGTTCATTTTGAAACACCTACGGCAAAGCCTGCAAAGTAATTAGCACTCTGCGGCTTGGCAATTCGTCGATCTTTGCATTATAGTCACTCGGTATTGATAAAAAGCGCCGAGTACCATTATGCACAATACGCCCACAAAGAGCGATTGTTTGACTTTGTTTATTGTCTCTTAGTGACATGCATTAACAATTGTGTACGAATTACTTAGCATTTTAGACGACGAAATAAGAAGGTCTGTTACATGCTAAGATAAACGACGTTCGATAAGCCTACACTGAATGCAATCTTTATGTTTGCATAGATAGTTCTTTTTGCCAAACTCTAATACGCGCATAGCTTTACTTGCTGCCCTGACAAAAGCACTTCTTGAAGGCAGATTGTATCGTTGCCTCATGCTTCTAATTGTTGTAACCGACATATTTTTTCGCCTTGCGAAATCTTCTTCAGACTCTAAAGTAGAGTACATTTCGCGCAGCAATTCTTGCTCTCGCTTAAGGTCTCGTTTGCGTTTTAGCTTTGAATATGTATCGCACTCATAACCTCGAAAATATTCTTCGATGTTAAATTCAGGCCAAAGTTTGCTGTTGATCTCGCTTAATTGCATTGTCAGAACTGCTTTTTGAATTAACCGTGATTCTACAAGATTGCAGTAAAATAAATCATCTAAGAGTTTAATCTCAATAACCGGCTCGTTTGGCGAACGTTCAATTTTACGCTGTAATTGCAAATTATAAAGCTCGCCGTCTGACTTAAGAATAATTCTGCTTACATGATTGGGGTCTTCTTCGACGTAACTGAAAGCCAATAAGTGATTGTTGTTTGTGATCTAATAATAAACCTTGTACAAAAATTGAAACAGAAAATTCTTTCTGACATTTTCAATACGTTATATTGTGATATAACGTTGCGATAGACCGCGTAATTTTGACCACATGTCTTAATCGCTGGCACGCTCAAAAAAGCCGACCGCGACATTTTAACAAGTTCTTGTAAAAATTAGCGCATGGCCCAAATCGAGCCACGCGCCAAGCTTGCGTTAAAGTAGGTTGGCCGCGAAGCAAGCCCTCGAAGCATGCTGACACTTGTCAGATCGCTCATACCACAGCGCCCATCACTTTCGCGTGTTTCGACATGACACACCTTACCCAGTAACAGCTTTCTCGTTTGCCCCTAAGCAATTTCGAGGCTATTCTGGGCTAGCATAGTCGGGTTTCGCTCGCAAGCCGGTAGCCGTGCAGCTTGCTTGCGAGTTACGGCGACGGGTTACTTTGCACATCAAGCGCCCGCACACCGCGCCTGTAGCACTTATGGCCGCCTGTGCCACACCATAGCATAGAACTATCTTAGCTAAAGCTTTTTCTGTCATAAGTTATTGATAATGTGATATTATCATATTCGATAGCCGTCGTTTCGTCACTTGCTAGATCGACTTAACCTTTGCATAACGAAAGCGCGTTACTTGTGTACTTTTCTTCTATGACAGTATCAAAATTGGCTCGGCCAGTCAGTCTCTAGCCTTAGCAGTTTGTTTAAATCATTTTAACGCCAAATACTCGTGTTAATGTCAATGTCAGACGACGAATTTCTGTCATTGTCACAGCAAGAACACGAAGATAGGTTTCGCCGAACTTTCAGACAGTTATTTCAAGACCCAAAGACTGTCTGTGCGAGCAAACTCGCACTGTACGAAGGTGTTGCAAAACTAATTCGTACCAAGTTTGTCGAAGAACCTGAAAAGACTGGTAATATGCCAGTCGAACTTTTTGATCTTTGGCTAAATGTATTTCGAGAAGAAATTATGACAGCTTTGGCTACAAGCCAAATTTACCTATCTTTAAACTCTTTGACCTGCTATTTTGCCGATTATTTTAGCTTCGCCATAAATCATAACTGGGCCTGCTTTTCGATAGATAGAGCCGGTTACTGTACCCCAAACTTCTAGCTGGCCGCCTTCGACGTAGACATTGCCGCCTACTGTGCCGTAGATTTGAACAATGCAGCCATAGCCTGCAATAACGTCTTTACAAACAGTACCCTTTATTTCAAATCGAGCAGGTTCTCTGGTCGTAACATTACCACTAATTACGCCTCGAGAGTAGCATAATGCTCGATCAATACATCGCCTTCGATAAGGCCGTCGATACTATCTCGAAGTTCTTTCACGAACGTAAAAGGTCGCTGATAAAAATAAAGATCGTGTTTAGGCTAGTCAGTCTCTAGCCTAAATGCAATTTCAAACTTGGCATATTCTTCTTTGACAGTATCGGCAAGGTAATGCCCGCGTACGCCGGGTAGCTTGTGACCCATTAGCCACTCGATAATATCGTGGTCTGCATGCCTGCGCCCCTCGTTGTAAAAGTGATCTCGCAGGTTGTTTGGTCGCCATTTCGTGCTTATTCTTACTAGCTCGTTTGCTACTTTTTTGTATGCCATTGTAAATACTCGGTCACTAGTAGCCGTTGTTTTCAACTCTCGCAGTAACTTTGCTACATCTTTGTGTAAGCAATTTGGCCGGTAAATCTTTTTGCCGTGTCTCTCGTTAATGTTCACATAGCCGTTTTCAAAGTCTATCTCATGCCAGCTCGCCTTTAGCAGTCTTTCAGGTCTTAAACCGACAGTCGCGCACAGTGCAATGTATGCCTTTACGTCTAACGGCTCGACTTTGGCAATAATGTCTAGCACTTCGGCCGGTTTGGGCGAGATTATTAGTTTGTCGAGGTTGCGAGCTTTTTGCTTTAGCGCTAGTCTTGGCTGGCCCATATAGTCGAGGTAATGATTTACGGCCACAAGCATGTTGTTGTAGCTGTTTGGCTTGGCATACGATTTAACAAAGTCTACTGGCGTTTTGCCAGATCGCAAAAACGTGCCAACTGCGCTTGCGACATCTTTTGACGGCTCTAGCTCTTTGCCTTTTGTCGTTTGTAAATAGGTCAAGAATGCTTGCCGGTCAAAAATCGCATTCGTTTTACCCTGTCTCACACACAGGTGGTCGAGAGTTCGAATCTCTCCCCATCCATTTTTCTCGTGCGCTTTGAACTGATGCTTCTATCCTTTTCAATAGCCTTTTGCACATATTCAAACCCTGTAGCTGTGGCACAAACCATACAAGTTCTCAAATAAAGCACGGCATCAATTGTAGACAGGAATGTTAGGCTATTGTTGCAAAGTTTGCGGCAGAAGGTTCCCTACTTTTACAAATCTGCAAGA
>Ga0070741_10013367_pt1 | contig 14530 bp, 15 predicted proteins | sample Coa_R1_4_FD_66440 | JGI IMG/M metagenome (GOLD analysis project Ga0070741, IMG submission 66440) | Surface soil microbial communities from Centralia Pennsylvania, which are recovering from an underground coalmine fire - Coalmine... | ecosystem: Environmental > Terrestrial > Soil > Unclassified ...
CGCCACGTTCTGCTCGACGACCTACGGCGTGACGTTCCCGATGTTCGAGAAGATCGACGTCAACGGCGACGGCCGCCACCCCCTCTACGACCAGCTCACGCAGACCGAGGACGCCGAGGGCAAGGCCGGCGACGTGGTCTGGAACTTCGAGAAGTTCCTCATCGGCCCCGACGGCGACGTGGTCGCCCGCTACCGGCCCCTGGTGGACCCGGAGGCGCCCGAGCTGGTGGAGCAGATCCAGAAGCTCGTCGGCTGACGACACCCGGTCGCTAACGTCACGTCCATCGACGACGTCCGCCGTGCCGCCCGTGAGGTGTTCGACAAGGTCCTGACGCGCCGCGGCGGCGAGCGCAGCGTGCAGGTCATGGGGGCGGGCAGCGACGACGTCGAGGAGGGCCGTAGCTACCTCTCGTCGCTCGGCCCGTACGCGGTGCCGACGTGGCCGGAGGAGTACGGCGGGCTGGCGGCCGACGCCGAGCAGGCGGCGGTCATCGCCGAGGAGCTGCGCAACTACCGCTCCCCCGACCTCTACCCGTTCATGGTCGGCATCGCCCTGGTGGCGCCGACCCTGCTCACCCACGGCACGCCCGAGCAGCTGCAGCGGTGGCTGCCGCCGATGGCGACCGGCACCGAGATCTGGTGCCAGCTGTTCTCGGAGCCGGGCGCCGGCTCCGACTTGGCCGGGCTGACGTGCCGGGCGGAGCGCGACGGTGATCTGTGGCGCGTCACCGGCCAGAAGGTCTGGAGCAGCCGGGCCCACTACTCGCGCTGGGGCCTGCTGCTGGCGCGCACCAACTGGGACGTGCCCAAGCACGCGGGCATCACGTGCTTCGGCATCGACATGGAGGCGCCCGGCGTCGAGGTACGGCCACTGCGACAGATGAACGGCGACACCCACTTCAACGAGGTCTTCCTCGACGAGGCGCCGGTTGAGGACGTCAACCGCATCGGTGACGTCGACGGCGGCTGGCGGGTGGCGATGACGACGTTGATGCACGAGCGGGCCTCGATCGGCGGCAACAGCGGCGGCGGCATCGGTAAGGACCAACTGATCGCCACCGTCGCCAAATGGGGTGGGAGCAACGACCCCGTCACCCGCCAGCGGCTGGCGGCGATCGTGGGCGAGCTCGAGGTCGGCCGCCAGACCGGGCTGCGCGCCCGCGCCGCGGCGGAGTCGGGCAAGCCGCCGGGGCCGGAAGGCTCAGGAGGCAAGCTGCGAATGTCCGCGGCGCTGAAGGCGATCTCGAACCTCGCCCTCGACGTGCAGGGCCCGCGCGGCGTCGTGGGCGAAGGCGAGTGGCACACCCTGTTCCTCACCGGCCCGTCGTTCTCGATCCGGGGCGGCACCGACGAGGTGCAGCGCAACATCCTGGGCGAGCGCGTCCTCGGCCTCCCCCCCGAACCGCGCCCCGACAAAGACGTCGCCTTCCGCGACGTGCCGAAGAACTAACTAGACGCGCGCGGGGAGGCCGACCTTGGCGGCCAGCCAGGGGAAGGCGTCGGCGAAGGCGTGGCGCCACACCCGCCACGTGTGATGGGCGTTGGCGGGCATGACGAGCATTGTGTCGATGCCCGCCCGCTTGGCCACGGTCGCCATGGTGCGCACGGCCCGCGTCACCTCGCCGTCGGCCGCACCCGCCGTGAACCAGCCCGACAGCGACAGGCGGAGCGGGTGTGCGGTCATCTGCAGCGCGGGCAGGTGGTCGTCGTAGGCTCGCCACGAGCCACCGAACTGGCGCAGGGCGCCGCCCGGCCACGTAGGCCGGTCGAGCCCCGACATGTCCATGAACGTGGCGTACCGGTCGGGGTGCCGCAGCGCCAGCTCCAATGCGCAGTACCCGCCCTCCGAGCTGCCGACGATCGCCCAGTTCGACCGGTCGGCCGACACGCCGAGGTTGGCGACGGCCCACGCCGGCACGTCGGCGCTCAGGTAGGTGTCGGCGCGCGCCTGCGGCCGGTCGACGCACTCGGTGTCGCCGGTGAAGCTCCCGTTGGAGTCGGGCATCACGATGACGGGGGCGACGCCGGCGTGGGTGGCAGCCCACCGGTCGGCGGTCACGTCGGCCATGCCGGCGCGCGTCCAGTCCTCGGGTGCGCCGGGCGTTCCGTGCAACAGCTCGATCACCGGCAACCGGGGCCGCGGTCGCGCGAACCAGGCGGGCGGCAGGTACACCTGCGCGGTCCGCGCCCGGAAACCCGACGAGGTCCCCGGGATGCCGACGCGCTCGACGACTCCGCGCGCCGGCACCGGCGCGACGTGGCCCGACGGACGGGCGACGGGATGCGCGATCGGTCGAGCGGCCGCGACGACAGCCGCCGGGTCCCCCGCAGCCGAGATCAGCTGCATGCGCCGGCGCAGCGCTGTCGGGCTCACCTGGTCGCGCGCCCGCTGGCCGAGCACTGCCCCGACCGACGGCATGTACGCGAAGTACGCATTGATCCACGCCGCCGTCGAGGCGAGGGACAGCACCACGGCGGCGGTCGCCAGCAGGGCGCGCCGCCAGCGCCGCCGTCCCGGCCAGCAGGCGAGGACGACCACGCCAACCGTGGCCCCCACGAGTCCGAACAGGAACGGCAGCCCGATCAACGACGTCTTCATCAGATCGAACGACACGTGGCGCGGACGGTACGACGCGTCAATGAGAACGCTCTGAACGCGCCCGCGGCGCGGATGAGAAGGCTGCGGACTAGCCGGGTCGACCGACGCCCACGGGCCCGCCGTCCTGGGTGATCGGCGCGTACCGCACCACGTCCCCGGTGTGCGGGGCGTTGATCATCTGGCCGCCGCCGACGTAGATGCCGACGTGGGAGATGGGGCTGTAATAGAAGAGGAGGTCGCCGGGCTGGATGTCGGCGAGCGAGACGTGGGCGGTCTCGCTGTACTGGGCGGCGGCCGAGTGCGACAGGCTCACGCCGCCGGCCCGCCACGCCCACATGGTGAGGCCGGAGCAGTCGAAGCTGTTCGGGCCCGCGCCACCCCACTGATACGGCTTGCCGAGCTGTGCCATCGCGGCCTGCACCGCCGCCGACGCCCCGTGCCCGACGGGCGGGGCGGGGCCGAAGCTGCCCGAGCGCGACCTGCTGGCGCGCAGGGCGGCAGCCGAGCGGGCCGAATCGGCGGCGGCGCGGCGGGCCTGGTCGGCCGCGACCAGTGCGCCCAGCTCGCCCTTGGCCTGTGCCAGCGAGGCGCGCACCTGGGCGTCGGCTGCGGCGGCCGCCTTCTCGTCCTTCGCCACTGCCGCCAAGGCCGCATTGGCCTGGCTACGGGCGGCCTGCAGGTTCGCCCGCTGCTCCTTCAGGGTGAGCTGGGCCGCCCGCATGGCGTCGAGGGCGTCGTTCTGCCCACTGACCAACTGGTCGAGGTAGCCCTGGCGAATGGCGGGGTTGTCGGGGCCGGTCACGCTGGCCGCAGGCGCCACCGCGCCGCCCCGCACGTAGGCGTCGACGGCCATGCTCTTGAGCCGGGACTTGGCGGCGTCGGACTGCTGCGTGGCCGCCGCCAGCTTGGCCTCGGCCGATGCCAGCGAGCTGCCGACCTGGTCGGCCTTGAGGCGGGCGGCGTCCACCCGCTCGGCCAGCACGGTCAGCCGCTTGTTCTCGGCGTCGAGCTGCGAGGCCAGGCGCGCCGCCTCGGCTCGCTTGGAAGCGATGGGGTCCGCGCCCGCACCCGCGGAGGTGAGCAGGGTGGTCATCAGCGCCACCGCCATCAGGGCGGTGAGCTGCCGGGCGCGGCGGAACAGAGCCTTTTGGTCCGTCACGATGGGGTGACACGGTAGGGGGCGGCTCGGGGCCGAGGCAAACTCGGGCACGCCGGTGTTCCTTCTCCCCGGGGCGGTGGATCCCCTGCCCCTTCTGGATGGCTCAGGCGCCGGAGTGGGGGCTGGCAACCCGTGCCATCGACATGGCAGCAAGTACCAGGAGCCCGGTGGGCACCTGGTGGAGGTCGCCGGGGAGCCAGGTCTCCTGCTCGGTGCGGACCAGCCGGGCCAGCAGGGCGGGGCGGCCGGTGCGCCGTCGCCGCAGCTCCTGTGCGAGTGCTGTCGAGTCGACGACCATCTGAATCCTCCCGGCTGCTCCGGGGCCCTACTGCCGGCCACCTCGAACCTCTCGCGCGCAGCTTGTGGACGGCAAGGGGGGAACTTGTGGATTTCGGCGGAAAACGCCCTAGCCGCGGATCGCCTCGGCGGCGCTGAGCACGGCGAACACGACGAGCACCGCGCCGGCCACCCTCCGCACCAACTCGAGGGGAACGACCCGCACCAGGCTGCGACCCGCGAGCACGGCCACGCCCGCAGCCAGCCAGAGGGCAACGAGCGACCCCACGGCGACGCTGACCGGGTCGTGGTAACGGGCGGCCAGGTTGGCGGTGAGGACCTGGCTGATGTCACCCCACTCCGCGGCAAAGATGAGAGCGAAGGCGCTGGCGGCCACGCGCCGGTTCGACGGCGGCGCCCGCTCGGCCAGCTCCTCCCCCTCCTCCTCCTCCGACGCCTCCGAGCGGAAGAGCAGGATGGCAGCGCCGATCCCGAGCACGACCGCCACCACGGCCTGCACCAGGCGGCGGGGAAGGAGTGCGAACAGACCGCCCGCGGACGCGGCGATGGCGACGTGCACGGCGAAGGCCGACGCGGCACCGGCCCACACCGCCGCCGGGCGGTACCGCGTCCCCATGATCAGGGTGGCGACCAGCGTCTTGTCGGGCAGCTCCGCCGGGAAGATCACGATGAATGTCGCAGCCGCCGCGCCCAGGTGCACGGTGCGAGTCTGCCGGGAAGGATGTGAGGCATGGAGCAAGTGCCAGAAGCAGACGCCGTCGAGCAGGCGCAGGAGGTGCTTCCCTCCGACGACGAGCCGATCCAGCTGTCGACCTCGGATCCGGAGGTGCCCGAGGCCGACGCCGTCGAGCAGGCCCAGTCACTTCCCTACGACGACGAGGAGGAGCGGCCCTGAGCGCTAGGAGCGCGATTGCATCAGCGGCGCCCGAAGCAGCCGCGTGACCGACTCGCTCGTTTGCGGCCGCGCCAGCAGAAAGACCTGGGCTTGGTCGCATCGCAGGCGGGCCCCGAGGGCGACCAGGAGGCTGTCCCCCACGGCATGGCCGTGTGCGTCGTTGACGTGCTTGAACCCGTCAAGGTCGAGGAACGCGACCGCGAGCGCGGTGGATGCCCCAGATGCCAGGTAGGCAAGCTCGGCCTCTCGGGCGTGACGCTCGCTGACGAGGTGGTTGAAAACGGTGGCGACGTGGGCGGACCGCAGCGCGACGTTGGTCGGCAGGCCGGCGAGCATCGGCCAGCCCAGGTCCTTGGTGATCACCTCGGTGGAGATGCGGCTGACGCCGTCGACGTGACTGAGGCGTCCTCCAGCTGGCAGAGCACCGACCCGTCTGCCCGCAGGGCATAGATGCTGGCGCCGCTGATACCGCCGGCGAGGCCCGACAGCACGTCGTCGCACTGGGCCGGATCGAACGAGGTGATGCCCGGTTGCGACGCGATGCTGTCGACGAACCCCCGGTCCGTTGTCACGATCTTCTGCATCGGCGGCGCAAGGGGAACATCGAGGAGTCAACCGACCGGCTGGCCCGAGATCACCCCCATGGGGGAGATTTAGCGCGTGATTCTCGACAAGTTCCTGCTCACCGACCAGGTCGCCATCGTCACCGGGGCCGGCCGCGGCATCGGTGCCGCCATCGCCGTCGCCTACGCCCAGGCGGGCGCCGACGTCGTCATCGCCTCGCGCACCCAGGAGCAGCTCGACAAGGTCGCCGCCCAGGTGGCCGAGGCGGGCCGCCGCGCGGTGGTGATACCGGCCGACCTCAACGACACGTCGTCGTTGCCGGGCCTGGTCGACCGGGCGATGTCGGAGTTCGGCCGCATCGACGTCGTGGTGAACAACGTGGGCGGCACCGGCCCCCGTCCGTTCCTCGACACCAGCGAGGGCTACCTCGAGCGCGCCTTCCACTTCAACGTCACCACTGCCTTCGTGCTCAGCAAGGCAGCGGCGCCGCACATGCTCGCCGCGGGCGGCGGCAGCATCGTCAACATCTCCTCTGCCATGGGACGCATGCGCGACCGCGGTTTCGTCGCCTACGGCGTGGCCAAGGCGGGCCTCGCCCACCTCACCCGACTGCTCGCCATAGACCTGGCGCCGAAGGTGCGCGTCAACGGCATCGCCGTCGGCTCGGTGGCCACGTCCGCGCTCGAGACGGTGCTGCAGACCGAGGAACTGTTGAACGAGATGGTCGGCAAGACGCCGCTCAAGCGGCTCGGCGAGCCGGAGGACATCGCCGCTGCCGCGCTGTACCTGGCGTCGCCCGCCGGCGCGTTCATCACCGGCAAGCTGATCGAGGTCGACGGCGGCCTCGAGGCACCCAACCTCAACCTCAACCTCCCGGACCTGTAAGCGATGGCCGGCAGCGATCGCTCCGAGGAAGCGCTGGCCACGTACACGCGTTACGTGGCGGCGCGCGAGAAGGCGCAGCGCGGTGAGGCGCCGTGGTCCACTCTCGGCGAGTTCTTCACCGATGACGCCGTGTTCGTCGACCCGGCCTGGGGACGCCAGGAGGGTCGCGACGCGATTCTGCGGTTCCTCGACGACAGTATGGCCGGCCTCGACGGATGGACCTTCCCCGAGGATTGGACGATGGCCGACGGCGACCGCGTCGTATCGTTCTGGTGGAATCGCCTGCCCGGTACGACGCCCGACGGCCGGCCCCTGCAGGCGCCCGGTGTGTCGATCATGCGCTACGCCGGCGACGGCAAGTTCGACCAGGAGCTCGACGTGCTCAACATGGTCGAGGTGTTCGAGGTCATGAAGGCCAGCGACTGGCGCCCCAACGCGTCGATGAAGATGCCGCCAGACAAGCCCGACCGCAACACCTCACCCCCGCCCCGCTGAGAAGCTTGGTGAGGTCAGTACCAGGGGCTCCAGGGGGCGGTGCGGAGGAGGCGGCTCTCCCACTCGTCGCGGAAGCCGAGGGCGTCGTGCATGAAGGTGCCGGGGCGCTTGAGCTCGGGGGCGGTCTCGTGGGTGAACAGCCACAACAACTTCTGGTGGTCGACGACCTTCTGCCAGAGGATTGCCTCCTTGCGCCGGCCGCAGCCGTAGGCGGGCTGGAACGACATCTGGATGTCGAGCAGGCGCTGGTCGGCGGGGCGGTCCTGGATGAACGGGTAGTAGGTCTCCCCCCAAAAGCCGATGTACTCGTCGAGCGACGCCGACGGCCATCCGGTGTCCTCCATGAACAGCGTCAGCTCGTGCTCGGCAGGAGTTGTGGGCACGGACGCGAGATCGACGTCCTGCACGGGCGACCAGTAGACGGGGGCGAGCACCTTGGCCTCGACGCCATGGCGCATCTCGTCGAGTCGGGCCGCAAAGTCGCGCAGGTCGCCGCGCGCGACGCGCTCGGCCAGCCGCGCCCACGCGGCGCCGTCGCGCACGGCGGTCAGTGTCATCACCGTGTACGCCGGCCCGGTGCCGTGGACGTGGTTGCAGTAGTAGAGGAGGCGGGCGTCATCCTCCTTGCCGAGTAGCGGCATCCACTCGTCGCGCCACGCCGCTTCGAAGGCTTCCTCGCTCTTACCCCGTACGCGGTGCATCTCGTGCACGAACAGCGTCGTCATGTGAGAAACCTAGCGACGACGCGAACCACGTAGCAGGAAAGACGAGTGCCCCGTTGGCCGGGGCTGGGGTGCCGGCCAACGGGGACTCGTGTCGGAAGGCTCGCCCGCCCCCCTTTTGTCGCCACCGGCGTCGTCGGGCGAGCCTCCTGCTCCTACAACGGGCGTTGCGCGACGGCGTTTCGCTCCGACCGAGAAAAATCAGCGCAGCCGGGCGAGGAGCCGGTCGACGGCGGCGCCCACGTCGACCCGGGCGGCCGCCATGTCGTCGGCCTGGGCCACGAGCATGGCTCCCTCGTTGAGGGCGGCGAGCAGCATGTGGGCCATCGGTTCCACCGGCTGGCGCTCCATCTGGCCGGCGTCCATGGCCGCCTGCAGCGCCATGGTCACCAGGCCGAGGCCGAACCTGGCGTCGAGCTCCCGCCACGCCTGCCAGCCCAACACCGCGGGGGCGTCGAGCAACACGATCCGGCGGAAGGCGGCGTCGGTGGCCGCGTCGAGGAAGGCGTGGCAGCCCAGCACCAGTTCAGCCATGGGGTCGCCGGTGGCCGCGGCCGCCGCCTCCATGATCCGCCCGCCGAGCTCGGCCTCGAGCTCCTCGACCACGGCGAGGAACAGGTCCTGCTTGCGCCCGAAGTGGTGCTGCAGCGCCCCGCGGGTGACACCGGCCAGCTCGACGATCTCCTCCCGCCCCGCGTTCGCATAGCCCTGCTCGGCGAACAGGCGACGGGCGGCCACGAGCAAGGCGGCGCGGGTCGCCGCCGAGCGGCTCGCCTGCGTGCGACGGCCCGTGTGGCCAGAGTCACCGTTGACCGGCATGCGCCTCCGGAGTATAGATGCGTGCAGCTTGCACGTAACTTTGCCGATCAGACATCGGCGAAGCCCGCAACCGGCTGGAGGAGGCCCCATGCTGTCCCGTTCCGACATCGAGTCCGGTTATCCCGTCGAGCTGGCGTCGTTCGCCGAGCTGCTCCGCTCGCTGAGTCCCGAGGAGATGGCCACACCGACGCGCTGCACGGGCTGGACGGTCGCCGACGTGGCCGCCCATGTGGCCGGCGGGCTCACGGACGTCGTGAACTTCAACCTCGAGGGCGCCGGCACGCCCGAGTGGACCCGGCGCCAGGTCGACGACCGCAGAGGCCGCACGCCGGCCGAGCTGGCCGACGAGCTGGAGGAGTCGAGGGAGAAGGCCGTGGGCCTCATGGGCGCGTTCGACGACGAGGCGTGGAACGGGCCTGCACCCGCCGGCGTGGCCGGCACGATCGGCACGGGGATCGAGGGCCTCTTCTACGACGTGTACCTGCACGGCGACGACATCCGCTCGTCGATCGGGCGCCCGTCGGTGGGCGGTCCGGGGCTGCGCGCGTCGGTGCACCACGTTGCCGGCATCCTCACCGATCGTGGGTTCAAGGGCAGCACCCTCGCCCTCGACGGCGTGGACGAGGTGGCCGTCAGCGGCGGCGGCGACGCCATCACCGGCGACCCGCTGCAGTTCGTGCTGGCCGCCACCGGACGGACGGATCCTGCCCCGCTCGGGCTCTCCCCCGACGTCAACATCTACGCCGACTGACCTCGCGCTGACCGGTTTGGCCGGCAGTGAGCATTCGTTGACACGCACCGCGCGCACGGCGAAGACTTTCTCGAAAAGAGCCGTAATACGGGCGCGGGTAGTGCGTACTCACGATGCCGGGGCCCGCTTCCCAGACATACCGCCTTCTGGGAGGCGGGCCTCGGCGCGCCGGAGGCGCGAATCAGAGATGGGGCGTCACACGCTCGTTTGCAACGTGCACCGGATGTCGGCTGAAGACGCGCCGACGAGGATCTCGTACACGCCCGGCTCGACCGTCCACGCACCATCCGACCAGCGCGTGAACGCAGACCGCGGGAACGCGACGTCGACACGGGACGTCTGCCCGGCCTCGACGTCGACGACCGCGAAGCCCTTCAGCTCGCGATCGGGCCTGCCGGTTCCCGCGTCGGGATGGCGCACGTAGACCTGCACGACTTCGCGCCCTGCCCGCCCACCGGTGTTGGTGACATCGACGCTCACCACCACGCCGTCACCGTCGGCCGCGGGCGTGACGGCCCCTGGCCCGTACTCGAAGGTCGTGTACGACAGGCCGTGCCCGAAGCAGTACGCCGGCTCGATGCCGCGCGTCGCGTAGTGGCGGTAGCCGACGTGCAGGCCCTCGGCGTATCGCACCACGCCGTCCTCGCCCGGATACGTCGCCGTCGACCCGGAAGCGGGCGTGTCCTCCAGCCGCCGCGGGATCGTGACCGGGAGCCGTCCCGACGGGCTCACGTCGCCGAACAGCACGTCGGCCAGCGCGTGGGCGCCCTCCTGGCCCGGGAACCACGTCTGCACCACGGCGCCGGCGCTCTCCGACCAGTCCATGGACACCGGTGCGCCGGTGTTCACCACCACAACCGTGCGGGCGTTGGCGGCGCACACACGCTCGACCAGCTCCGCCTGGCGGCCGGGCAGATCGAGTGTCTTGCGGTCGAAGCCCTCGCTCTCCCACTCGCTGTCGGAACCCACCACGACCACCGCCACGTCGGCGCCTGAAGCGGCGGCGACGGCGCGCTCCAGCGCGTCATCGGGCAGGTCGGCCACCGCGCCCACGCGCACGCCCGCGAGAGGCGGCCCGCCCGCCAGCCGGTACTCCAGCACGAGCTCGTAGGCGTGGTCGCCGTCGAGGTCGAGCGTGCCCTCCACCGGCGCGCTCCCGAGGCCGTAGAACGTGCGGCCCGGCGTCGGTGACCAGTTGTCGACCGCCACCGCACCGTCGAGCAGCAGGCGCGACTGGCCGACGCTCTCGAGCCGGAAACGCCACGGGCCCGACGCGCCGGGCGTGAAGGTGGTGGTGGCGCGCGCCGAGAACGACCCCGCCGGCACGCCGGCCGCGGGCTCCCCCATCCACCGCAGCACCGAACGACCCGCGGTCTCGGTGTGCACGGGCGCCCCGCCGAAATCGGGGTCGGCGAAGTACTCGACGGTGAGCGCGCTGTCTGCGAACCGGCGGGGGTCGACCAGCGGCGCCCGCTCGGCGCCGGCACACCCCGGCTCGTACGCGACCGTCCCCCCGCTCGCCTCCACCACGGCGCGGATGGCGTCGAGAGGACTGACCGTCGGGTGCGGGCTCACCTGCGCGCTGCCGCCACCCTGCATCTCGAAACGGTCGGCGGCGGGGCCGATCACGGCGACGGTCCGCGCCCCGTCGCCGGCCGCGAGGGGGAGGGTGCCGTCGTTGCGCAGCAACACCATGGCGGCCGCCGCCGCCCGCCGTACCAGCGCCCGATCCGCGGCCGTGTCGTCCGACCGCTCCGGCTGCTCCTCTCCCGCCGTCACACCTGTGCGCGCCATCAGGCGCAACAGCCGGTCGACCTTGTCGTCGACGACCTTCTCGTCGACCTCGCCCTTCTCCACCGCCTGGGCCAAGTGGGGCCCGAGCCAGTGGGCGGGACCCGGCATCTCGAGGTCGAGGCCGGCGTTGGCGGCGTCGGCCGTGCTGTGCGTGCCGAACCAGTCGGAGATCACCGCGCCGTCGAAGCCCCACTCGCCTTTGAGGATGTCCGTCAGCAGTTGCGCATTCTCACCGCACCACCGCCCCCGCACCTTGTTGTACGCGGACATCACCGCCCACACGCCGGCGCGCCGCACTGCGGCCTCGAACGGCGGCAGGTAGATCTCGCGCAACGCCTGTTCGTCGACGTCGACGCTGATCGTCATGCGCTCGTGTTCCTGGTCATTGCACGCGAAGTGCTTCACGCAGCAGCCGACGCCTTGGCTCTGCACGCCCTCGATGTAGGCCACGGCCATCTCGGCGGACAGGTACGGGTCCTCGGAGAAGCACTCGAAGTTGCGGCCGGCCAGCGGTGTGCGGTGGATGTTGACGGTAGGCGCGAGCAACACGTGCGCGCCCTTGCGCCGCACCTCCTCACCGAGAGCCCGGCCGATCTCCCCGACGAGAGCCACGTCGAACGTCGCCGCCAGCGCCGTGCCGCACGGGAAGTTCACCGAGCGCGTGCCGGTGAACCTGGCGCCACGCGCGCCTGACGGCCCGTCGGTGACCTTGAGCCGGCCCACGCCGCGGTCGGGCAGGGGCGGCACGTGCCACATGTCCTGTCCACCGGTGAGGGCGGCCTTCTCGGCCAGGGTCAGGTCGTCGACGGCCGCGGGAGTGTCCATGCGGGCAGCACTCTCACGGGCCGCCCCCGACCTGTCAACAGCAGTGCGTCAGCCGGCGCGCAGGGGGCGCACCCGGCGCTGCCCCTCAGCCGCACGCAGCGGCTCGCGCCGTGGCTCCCGCCGCTGCACATCGGTCTTGCGACGACGGGGCGCCGCCACCGGGCCGATATCGGTGAGGCGACCCTGGCCGGGCGACACGACCTCGAGCATGAGCAGCGTCGCCAGCTCGTCGGCCGGTAGGGGTTTGCTGAAGAAGAAGCCCTGGATGGTGTCGCAGTCGAGGGCACGCAGCACGTCGAGCTGACGGCGGTTCTCCACGCCCTCGGCCACCACCTTCAGCCCGAGGCCACGCCCGAGGGCGATGATGCCGACGACCAGTGCGGGCTGCTCGGAGTCCTCGCCGATCTTGGCCACGAACGTCTTGTCGATCTTGATCTCGTGGATGGGCAGCGTGTCGAGGTAGCCGAAGTTGCTGAAGCCGACACCGAAGTCGTCGACGGCGCAGCGCACACCCATGGCAACGAGCTGCTCGAGCGCCTCTCGCGTGTGGTCGTCACCTTGCAGAGCGAGGCTCTCGGTCAGCTCCAGCTCGAGGAGCGTCGGGTCGAGACCCGTACGCCGCAGTACCGACGCCACCATCTCGGGGATGGCCTGCAGCTGGAACTGGCGGGCGGACAGGTTCACCGCCATCTGGATGGGCGGGTATCCGGCGTTCACCCACTCGTTGGCCTGGGCGCACGCCGTCTCCAGCACCCACTCGCCCAGCGGGACGATGAGGCCCGTCTCCTCGGCGAGGGGAATGAAGCGGTCCGGCCCCAGGAGCCCGAGCTCGGGGTGGCGCCAGCGAACGAGTGCCTCGACACCTTCGACCCGGCCGGTCTGCACCGTCACCTTGGGCTGGTAGTGCAGCACGAGCTCGCCACGCTCAATGGCCTGATGCAGGCTGCTCTCGAGGTCGAGCTTCTCGTGCGCCATGGCGTTGAGCACCGGCGTGTACAGGTGGTACGTGTCGCGGCCCTTCTCCTTCGCCGCGTACATGGCGGCGTCGGCGTTCTTCATCATCGCCTCGGTGGTCTCGCCGTCGCGGGGGTAGACCGCGACGCCGACGCTGCCTGTGACGTACAGCTGGCGCTTGCCGAGCTGGAACGGTTCCCGGAACACGGCCAGCACCTTGCGGGCCACGCCGACCGCGTCCGCCTCGGTCTCGAACTCGGGCATGAGGATCGTGAACTCGTCGCCACCCATGCGGGCCACGGTGTCGCAGTCGCGGACGCAGTGGACGAGGCGCTTGGCGACCAGCTGCAGGAGTTGGTTGCCGGCGGCGTGCCCGAGGCTGTCGTTGACCTTCTTGAACCGGTCGAGGTCGATGAACAACACCGCCAGGCCCTTGCCCCGTTGGTGCGCGGCGGCCATGGCGATCGCCAGGCGGTCGTCGAACAGGTCGCGACGGGGCAGGCCGGTGAGGTCGTCATGGCGGGCCTGGTGCTCGAGGGCAGTGCGCTCACGCACCATGCGCACGAGCAGCACGACCACCACACCCGGCAGGCAGGCGACAATCACGGCAAAGCCGGGCATGCCGAGCGGCACCCGGCGCACAGACTGCACCGCGAGCACGACCGGGCCGAGCATGGCCGCGGCGGACAGCGCACCGAGCCGCAGCCAGCCCACGGCCGGCGGCACCCGGGGCGCGGGCTCGAACAGGTCTCCCATCGACGGGTGCAGGGCGGCGACGCCCCACAGGCCGTAGCCGAGCAGCAGCGGGCCCTGCAGGCCGGCGACGGACCAGCCAACGCCCTTGGCCAACCCGACCAATGCGATGCAGTGCGCGGCCTCGAGGCAGGCAAAGCTGAGCATCAGCACGCTGTAGGCCGACATCGACTGGGCGGTGATCCGCACCAGCCGGATGGCGAGCAGGAGCAGGAGCAGGTCGGCGGCGGGGAGCATCAGCCCCACGACCCCGGCCGCCGTCGGCATGCGCCCGTCGGCCGCCAGAGGTGCGAGCACGAACGCCCACACGGGAAGGGCGACCACCAGAGCGGCCAGGAAGCTCGACAGCCCACTCTCGACGGCCTCGCCCGGGCTCCTGCTCTCGAGCAGGATCAAGAGGCCGGCGGCCATGCACGGGTAGGCGAGCACCAGCGGGAGCTCGGCGATCGACGGGAACTGGCCGATGTGGCTCACCCCGGCCGTATCACGCAGTAGGTCGGAGATGACCAAACCGGCCAGACCGCCGCCGAGCAGGGCCCACGCCGCCGGGCGCCCGACGTGCCACGCCAGGCGGCTGCCCAGGCGGTTCATGGTCACGCCGGCAACGAGGGCCGCCAGCGACAACGTGCCGACGAGGCCGGCGATGACCAGCGGCGACACGGCGCCGGGGAACACCGTCGGCACGACGGCGGCGACTACGAGGACGGTGATGACGGCCCGCCGGGCGATGTTCTGCATCGACTGTCACCATCGGTGCGCAGGCGCCGCGAATGAGCGTCCGGTGCGGTCAGTTGGGAGAATGATTCAACCGGCCCACCCGGTGGTTCCGGCTGTGCTCGGGAACCCCGCTGGCCGTCGTCGGCGTGTGGTTACGGTGGTGGTGCCGGTTTTGCCCTGGATGGCCGCCGGTGCCGGGTTTTCCAGGCGTGGAGACCGAGCCGTGGAGCTGCTGGCGGATCTTGGCCAGCTGCGTGGGGTCGTAGTTCGGGTAGTCGCGGTTGAGCTCGATCGAGTTGGC
>Ga0070741_10013368_pt1 | contig 14530 bp, 29 predicted proteins | sample Coa_R1_4_FD_66440 | JGI IMG/M metagenome (GOLD analysis project Ga0070741, IMG submission 66440) | Surface soil microbial communities from Centralia Pennsylvania, which are recovering from an underground coalmine fire - Coalmine... | ecosystem: Environmental > Terrestrial > Soil > Unclassified ...
TGCCTTAGATGCCGACACTCCGAAAATAGTTTCGTCTTTTGCAGATCGTTTTGTGATAAGTGCAACCAAGTCGGAACCTGCGACCCTTCTCTGCTGCGCTTATGTCCGATAACAGATATTCTGTTAACTCCGATTCAGACGGCGATTCAGAACGCGACGGGCGTTCACCTTCAGAATGGATTGATGCCGTCCTTTCCTATCTACAGTTTAGAAGCGGTTCCGCATGGCGGCGCGGCAAGACGAAGCATCGTCAGAGCGCTCGGTACTGGGAGTATTCGGACGCAATACGTCTGATAAATAATCAGCGTTACCTCGAACATCCGCCATGTAATTGCCGTCAGTTTTGCCTGCCGATCTACGGCAAGCGGACCATCAAGCCGGTTCCGGCTCCCCCGATGCTGTATCCGGGTGACAGGTTCTTTCGCGTCCATCCCGATCTTGAGCCTACCTTTGATTCGGCTGGACGGTACACGGGCGCGAAGGAAAAAAATACCTCCCCAAACGTGCAACCAGCGGCAAACGGAGGCAAGGCGCGTCTTGCCTCCGTGGCACTCTTCTTTGCGCTGCTGTTCGTCGGCGCTATAGCGGCACACTGCGAAGACTTGCCAGATGCGCCGATGCCTGCGGCTCATCCTGTCACGTTGCAGCAAATCACGGGCATTCCAAAGGTTCAGCATGAAACGACGGCGCGACGCGCGGCGGATTACTCGCTCTGGTTTGGGGTGGTTGCGGTCCATGCGCTTGATTGGACAAGCACTCAACAGTGTTTGCGCAGACCTGCTGACCAGTGTCACGAAACGAAGCTCCCTATAGCGCTAGTCGAAAATAAAGCCGGTTTTGCTTTATTCAAGGCTGGCATCGCGTTCGGAGCTATCGAAGGTCAGCGCTACTTGGAGCGTCATGGCCATCGCAGATTGGCGTATCTCGGCCAGTCTATCCACATCGGTTTAGTGCTCCAAACAGACATTAAAAATTATCAGCTTTCGGCGCATGACTCGCGCTATGAAGGAGTGGTCCACCCATGACGAAAAAACAATTTGAAAAGTATGCTTCCGTTTCTTATGAGCGGCGGCAGGAAGTTAAGAATGCAGCGAAGACTCTAAGCCATGCTGCTAATTATTTGATGCCCGATGGAACGGTCGAAAAATTAACGTCTGCGGAGTGGGATGCAGTTGACATCCTGCAAGATGCAGCACTCAACATGCTCCACTCCATTGGATTGGATTAACAGAATCGCGTCGGCCTAGACAGCCAGCGATGGACGGGAGGGGCGGCAATTCTAACCAGAATTCCGCCTCACCTTCACAAAGAAAGGGAAAGGAAAAATGGATGAAAACCTGGCTTTCGGCTCTGTTGTTGAAATGGGCACTGGCGATCATGCCGGACTCAGTGTTACGCGAACAACTGATAACGACGCAAATGCGCGTGAATCGGCTAATCAGGGTGACGGCGGTAGTGCTCTGACTGGGCCTGAAGATTATGGCCTCGGCTGTTGTCGTGGCATCGCTTTTGCTCTCTTCATGATTGCTTTCGGATTGCTGCCGTGGCTTATCTGCTTTTCGATTACGGCGTGGATGGCGGTGAAGAAATGAGCTTGGTAAAGTCCAATCCCTCCGAATCGACAGTGAGCATTGCTCACATGGTGTACGTTCACGCGCTGAAAGACGCTGATGATGTGCTGGCTCGGTTTCTGGGGCCAGAGCATCCGGCTCGTGTCGCTCTTCGGCCTTTGTCTACGCGTGAGTTTATTCAGCAAAAGCTGAAGGACGGTGAGCTGTGAACGAGAAAGAGAAGGCCGCATACATTCTCGGACTGCAAACTGCAAAAACTATCGCCGTGGGCGTTCTCATGGATTTCGAGAAAGCCGAAGTTTGCAATCTGCGCGTGGACACTGGCGCAGAACAGTCTGCCGTTCTAGTCGTTTGCGACAAGCTGCTGGACGCAATCAGAAAGGCCAGGGGACGTAATGATTGCTGATATGAGCAAGGGGAATGCTTCGCATGCCCTAATGACTGAGGCGAGCGAAATCTTTCAGCGCATGATGCGGCGGTGCGAAGAAGGCGCACCGCTCAGTGAGTTGCGCGACCTGTATCAGCAATGGTTACAGAAGCGACAGGAGGCAAGCGTGAGATGAGATTGCCGGGCATGAAGCGAGAAAAGCGCTGCTGCTGCTGTCAGCGAGTAGAGAGGTTTGGCGAGAAGGAATCGAGGCGGTTGAATATTATTGCCGTTTCTCCGCTTGTTTACCGGCGCGGCTCCGAAGGGAAAGGCATGATTCGCAACTCTGGCGCTGTTCAGGTCTGCGAAGAGTGCTTCATTCGCGCCATGCTCCCGAATCCATCGGATGAGTACGACCTGCTTGCCGGAGCGCTTTTTGAGCGTGTTCGGCATTGCTATAGCTGCATCGTAGAGGACCAGAACGGATGAGATACCTTCCTCTCGCAAATCTGATTGGCGGCGGCGCTCCGGCTCAACCAAAGCCCACGGCGAAGACTGCACAGCCGGTCGCTACCAGCAGCACGTCATCCGGCGCATGGCTCAAGTGGGTAGTCGTCGGTGTGGCAGCGTGGATTCTGTTGGAGGTTTTCGCGTGAAAACGCACGTCTTGCTACTCACTGATTCCGAACTCGATTTGCTTCGTATCATTCTCGGCTATGTGGATGCTGGTGATATTTCCGGTGGTCCGCTTGAGGGCTTAAAACACCAGCAAACAACGGCGAATATTCGCGTTTATCGCCGCATTTGCCAAAAGGTCGAAGAAGCATGAATTCCCTTCCCGATCTGAAGATGGTCGAGAGGATGGCCCTCTCCCGTCCTGCACGTCTGGGGACCCAGCGGCGGAAGCCGAAAGGGGGCCACGCGCCCGCGAAGCGGGCCCATTCACTTGATACTGAGAAACAACTCGTAACAACTGATGCGGAAGTGAGTGTACGTGAGTGGTCACGTGCACAGAAAACCGAGCAGGAAGCGTACCGGGAAAAGCTGGTGCTACACCGCCAGTTGATGAGGTCTGTACATTCGATCTGGCAGCGCCATGCCCGTGAAGGCAATGACGCGCTGGCGGTCAGGTGGGAAAAGCAATGGTTGCAGCTCCAAAATTGTCAGACAGAATGGATTGGATATTACGCGGACTGCTGCAAGGGCTTTACGGCTCCTATAGCAATCCCCATAGGGTGCAACCATCGTCTCTGCCCCCTCTGTTGCTATAGGAGGTCAGAGAAGGCGCGGAAGCGCATTCGCGCGATGTTTGACCGCCTTACGCATCCGGCGCTCATCACGCTCACCATCCCTAACAAGGCGAGTATTCGCAAACACGATTACACGCTCTTTCGTCAACGCGTTCGCAAATTCATTGCCGAGCATAAGGCATGGATTAGAGGCGGCGTTTATTCGCTGGAGACGACATATAACCGGCGCGAAAAGACGTGGCATATCCACGTTCATATTCTTGCCGATCTCTCAGTTCCTTTGCCTGACAAAAAGCAACTGGTAACGCTGGCCGGGCAAGAGGTCTATATGTTCACGGCAATGAAGCTGCGCCTGGAATTCGATTGGTTGCGATTGTGGACGGGAAAAACGTGGGGCAAGAAGCCACGTATAGATGCCAGCGCGAACGCTATAGCAGGCGATATTTACGACTTTGAGGAGTGGGTGAAGCTTACCCGCAAGATGAAGACGCGGGAATGGTGCTTTCCCGGCTGGCGCGATCTTCAGGGCATCTCCGCCGCTGAAATGCAGATGCGCAAAAAGTGGAATGCAGAAAACCGGCGCGTGATCGACTTGAAGCCGGTTACGGACCGCGAAGGCGCTGCATTCGAGGTTCTGAAGTACATCACCAAAGTTGCCGCTTTCTCCGATCTGCCAGAGGCGATTGAGCCGTTCTGCGATGCGGTCAAGGGAGCGCGGCTCATTCAGGCTTTCGGCTCATGGTACGGAGTGAAGCTGGAAACCGATGCGAACGGGCCGGACTGGGGCGAATTGAAGTGTTCTTGCGGAGTGAACGTGTGGAAGCGCATAGGCGTCTTCTTCCGGCGCGACGTGGAGATGGATGCAGACGGGCGGTGGCGATTACGCAGGCCGCATAACCACAACTCGCCGGGCACGGTGCCACGGCCACGAATCCGCGCATTAGACACGCGGCAAACTTAGGGAGAAAAAAGGCTATGACGACAGCAGCATTCAATATGCAGGAACGCAAGGACCCTGATTTCGTCAGCTTTAATGACGGCGATACTGTGAGCGGAGTTCTGCTCAGTATCGAGCGTATTCAGGTTGGCAAAGAGGGACAGCCGAAGCAGGCCGCGAATCGATACACGATTCAGGACATTGAAGATGGCAGGCTATATTCGTTTCTCGGCACGCACCAGCTAGACACAAAGCTATTCGTGAAGGACATAGGCCACGTGATCGATGTCCGATGTGAAGGGACCGACCCAAACGTGATGCGCAACGGCAACGCAATGAAGCGATTCAAGGTGCTGGTTTCCAACGTCCCCTACAACGGGAAAAAGACCGAAGACGGCACATACATCACGAACGACGATATCGGATTTTAGCGGCGTCCATGCAGGGATTGAATTGCGTGGACAGAAAGGTAGCAAAGCGCAAAGCCGAAAAATCCCTGTGAGCACGGAGCCAACCGCTGGGCGGCTGGCTCCGGAAAAATAACCGGAGGCAAAGACAATGGCAATGGCAACGGTGGATTGCCGGTCCTGTAAGCGGCCAGGCGCAAAGCAGATGGTAAACAAGCGTGGCTATCGAGTGGTGAAGTGTGAAAACTGCGGAGCATGGGGGACACTTGGAAAAGCAACCGAAGAAGAGAAAGCGCAGTACGAAGCGGAGAAGCAAGCCCGCGAAGAAAAATCCGGCAATAAACCTGCTGCCCGCTCCCGTGGACGTGCCGCTGGAAACAGCGCCCAACGCAGAAAGCAGCGCAGAGCCGAAAAACGAGAGCCTGCTAGAGAGCCTGAGCGGAATGTTCCAGCGCCCAAGCCCTACGATCCAGAGCGAAAGCCCAAAAGCTTCTGGGACAGAATCAGAGACGCATGGTGATCCGCTGACGCCGGAACAGCAGGCGCAATTGAATGCTGTTCCGGACACGATAGGCGACGATGTACCAACCATCGAAGATGGCTCGTCGGCTGTTTCTGGGCCTGCTGATTCCGTTTTGTCTGGGCTGGATATCGCCTTCAGCGAGCAGGACGTAACCGACACGCTTACCGAGCTATTCGGATGGCTGGCAGACAAGTTCGACTCTGAGCACTGGAAGCTTACGGAACGGCAACAGCGTATGCTTGGCGGGCCTACTACGCAAATAGTCAATGCCACATGGACAAAGCTAAAAACGAAACTGCCGGACATTCTGGCGCGGTGGTGCGAATCGACGCCGGGCGGAACTGCATTCATCATGGCTTTCAGCATCGTAGTTGTGCCGAAAGCGATGAAGCAGGTCAAGCTCTCGCGCGAGAAGCGCACAGTCAGAGTGGAAGGCAAAACCGCGACTGAAGAGAAACCGGCTCCGCGTAGATCTCCGCAGCCAGCTCCGACAGGTGCGGGCATTCCAGCGGCCAGTGGAATCATCGGAGGCGACTGATGGAAATTTATCTGATTGAGCTTCGTTCACCTGTTGGCTGGATTCCGATAAGTAAACCGCACCGTCAACGTGCGGACGCAGAAAAGGGACTGCTTTGGCATGAACGGCGAGAGCCACGCGCTGAGTATCGCATCACTGTTTACAGGCGGGTGGAATGCGCGGCTTTATAGACGGTGAATATCAGGACGGCGAGATACGTGGGCTTACGTTTCTCGCCGGAATGCGCGGTATGGGAAAGACAACGGAGACAGCGCGTCTGCTCTCGCAGTGCGCAGGCGGGGCGCTTTTTTTCGACACAACCGGCAAACACCCGTTTAAGGGCTTCAAAGAAATTAATCAGCCAGGCGCATTGAAGAAGTATCTGACGGTCAATCGGAATCGGCGGTTTCGCATCCGGTATGTTCCGCTGGATGAGCATGCAGAGGAGCACTTCATTGCTGTATGCCTGATCGTGCGGGCCTTTGGCTGGATGATTTTTGCAGTGGATGAAGTAGACACGTTCTGTGGGCCGGAGCATGGTGCAAAGCAGATGCCGATGCCGCTCTACAATCTTGCTCACTTCGGGCGGCACTATCGCGTGTCCATGCTGGTGACGGCGCGTGACCCGTCCAGTCTGTCGATTCGCTTTCGCTCACAGTGCGAGACGATGCGCCTGTTTCGCACCGATGAAGAGCGCTATGTGAAGTATTTTGAAGCGCGAATCGGCAAGGCCAATGCGGCCAAGCTGCCAACGCTCGAAAAGTATCAGTTTCTGCTCTGGCAATCGGGTACGCCAGAAGCACGTATTTGCGGGGGGAGAAGGTGAAGATGCTTTCGTGGCAGAGCAATTACATCCATTTCAATGAGCGCAAGGGCGACCCCGAAGCACAGATTTTCTGGCTGGCCGTGCTTGCGCGTGGCATCTCGGCGTTTATCGACGACAACCTCGTCAAGGGCAACTGGAGAAATGAACGTCTCTGCCGCTGGGCGCTGGCGAACATTCGACGGTTCGCTGATTTTCGCTGTATGCAACCGGGCAAGTCTGAATACCTGAAGCAAATCAGAGACGCGCAAATCCGCCTTGAAGGGTTGTTTCCCTGCTCTGAAAAATTATTTTCGTCGCTATAGCGATTTTTCGCTTGTGTACGTGTATTTTTCGTGCGCTATGGTTGGAAATGTAACAGCCAAGTGATACGGGGATGAGGTCCAGCAGAGCTTCATTCCCACTTTTTGCTGTTAATTCATGCATAGGGGTAGAGGGTAAGGGTATGAAAATTTCTCACGTGCTCGGTGGATTCGCGCTGGTTCTGGTGAGCCTGTATGTCATCAACCATGTGTCGTTTCTGAAGAATCTCGTCAGCTAACCAGCGACGGGCAACCACAACAAAATTTTCTATCCGGCAAGCACCGGAGGAAGGTGAAAGCAGCAAATGAAGAACAGCGATAAGCGCAATCGATTTACACAGCAGTTCAATGCAATCAGCAAGAACATTTTCACGCTGCCCTTGAGTGGGAAAATCTTGCAGGGTTGGGTACTTCTTACCGGGCAGATTGTCATCTCGGGCGGAACCACGAACGGGACGGCAACAGGAGACGGCGGGCCGGTGAACCTGATTCGCCGCATCATTGTCAATGCGATTCCCGCAGCGAATTCCCGCTATCCAGGCGGAAAGATTGTGGACTGCTCTCCCCGCGCACTCCTACGCTACGCGATTTTCCAGCACAACGGAAAATACTTCGATGCTCTCGCAGGCTCTGGTCTTGGTAGCGGCGCTGCCGGCACGTACAACGTGTATCTCGCCATTCCGATCTACTGGGCCGATGCCAACCTTCGCAGGCAAGTATCGACGGCGCTCAACGCTGACCCGACTGCTTATCAGACGATTCAGGTGGAAGTAGACACAGGCACATCGACAGATTGCTTCGCGGGCAACGATCGCACGTGGAACTTCTCTGGTCTTCAGGTGCAATGGATTGACGAGCGCGAAAACTTCGGCGGCGATACGCTGGTGCGGTTCCAAGAGGATCACATCTTCCTGATTCCGGCGGCCAACAAACGCGCCCTCGACAATGCCATGCCGCTGGATGGCAGCTTCGAGTCGATCCTGTATCTGGCAGAGCAGAACACGTCTCAGACGCTGGCAGATACGATTCTCAATCGCGTGCAGATGGCAGGCTCTACGCTCGATTACGATCTCTACGCCAATGACATCCGGCAGAATATGTTTGATGACGAATGGCTCGACCCTTCGCAGTCGGCAGCAGGTCACTTCTTCATCGATTTCACGGATGGACTTGTTGGTGGCAGTGTTCCGGCAGGCGATCTTCAGATTCAGCTCGACCTAAACAACCCGTCCGGCTCGAATCTCGATCAACTGCGCGTCTACACGCGTCGTCTGTTCTCCCCGGTTGGGTATCAGCCTGCCGCTGTCGGCAAATAGGGAAGGTTTCCGACAATGGCATTGCTGGCGCTCATAGCCGCGGCGGTCGCCGCTCTCTGGCTCTGGAGTCAAGAGAGCGGCGCATCGTCGTACTCGCCGAACTATAGCGACGCTGGCAATGGCTTTGCCGACCCTGATCTGACCGGCAACAGCGGTGGCTCTACGCCGTGGACTCAGGACAATCTCGACAACCTGCTGCAGGGTATTTCGGATTTCGAGACTGGCCATCAAGACCCGAACAGTCTGGCGCTCCGGAACAACAATCCGGGCGCTCTTGCTCCGCAGGGTTCGGTGCTGAGTTTTGCGGATGTGGGAGACGGTTGGGATGCGTTTACGGACAAGGTACAGGCGTGGGCCGCGCGGCATCCGGATTGGTCGCTATCGCAATTTATGAATTTCTACGTTAACGGCGACCCCGATAAGACGGCGCAGCACTCGCAGAATGAGGCGAGTTATGTAGCGAACTACTTAGGGGTCGATCTGAGCACGAAAATCGGCGATCTGTTGGGGTATAGCTAAATGGCACTACTTGGAAGAACGCGAAACTCGCCGATTGGCGGAAGCGGATTCAACGGCGGGGGTGGAACCATCGGCGGCGGCGGCGCGAGCGGAACATCTGGAGCGCGACCTGTCAGTGGAAATTTTACTGCCAATATTCAACAGGGCAACACTGCGCAGGGCAATACCAGCAAGCTTTCGACTGCGACCAATCGCGGTGGATATCTGGTCATCATTCCGGCCAGTGGATTCGTTCAGTTCCCTGCTGCCATTGTTCCGAATGATGCTACAGTGCGCATCCGCGCTCACAACGGAACAAGCGCGGGCAACACGAACCCCGTGGGGCTTGTGGACTCATACGAGCAGGCTATAGCGGCGCAAGCCGCTGCTGATTTCGTCAATCCGGATGATGAAGTGATCTATCCGACTGGCAATCTTTCCCGCGTGTGGGTTCGCGGAACACCAGGCGACGGCGCTATCGCAAGCATCCGCTCAGGCGGGCCGATTTAGGTTTTTGGAAGGGAGAAGGCATGAGCATTTTCAGCAGAGTGGCAAGAGAACTCGGAGTTGCAAAACCGAAACGTCGCAGACGCGCGAAGAAGAGCAAGGCGAAGGCAACGCGGCGCAGACGCACAAAGAATGGACGTTTCGCAAAGCGCTAATCGTGAGAGATGCGCGTCTTGCATTGATATTGAACAACATTCGGTTGAGCAAAAATCGTGTTGGCTGGGCGGATATCGGTGATTGTGATGTCTGATGCTTTTGGGCAAGTAACAGCAGTTGTTACGACAGCGTGCAATTTATGACAGCCTTTTGCCTTTATATCAATGGGGTAGTGAGCCGCGACGGCAAAAGTGACGCACTGCAAGTTGTTGTAGATGTGGAGTGATTGTCCGGGCATAAGTGCTTCCCCGCGAATCTCTCCAGTAATGGTTTTAAGGTGTGAATCGTTCTGGGCTGGAAGTGAAGCGGCAAGGCAGAAGAGTAAAGCTATAGCAACTTTCATGGGGCGAATTATATGGCAAGCCTGGACAACTTGGAAGGAGATGCGATTGAGGGCGTTATCGCTGTCGCGTTAATCGGCCTGATTATCGTCATTCTTTTTATCTATTTTAAGCTCGGCTCGAACCCGTGGAATCCAATTTTGAACGGCTTATGGGCGGCGATACAGCGTTTTCTCAGTTGGCTATTGGAGGAACTGAAAAAGCTTATTCCATCGCTTCCAGATGCTGGAACGGGCGGAGGCGGGACTGTTTTTCTAGGCGACGATTCAGGCTCTAATAGCGATTTCAATGTCATAACGGGAAGCGTTGGAGGCAGCTATTAAGAATTTCGTCAACATCATGGCTCTGGTTTTAGGTGGTGTCGTTTTGTATTTGGTGTATCGGCAGTTGAAGGTCAACGGGCCAAGCTTACAGCCGCAGATTGCTGATAATGCGACTGTGACGATTCCCTTTAACTTGCCACAGAGCTTTTTCGATGCAACAGGATTCACCGGCTTCGACCCTGCGGTGTTTCTGGGAGGCAGCTAGATGAAAGACGTACTCGAGTTCGCTGGAATATTCGCTGTCATTTTGATCGTGATGGTTTTCTTCGAGCGGGCGCTCGCTGCGAACGCTCAGGCTCAGGCCGATCTGGCGACACAGCGGACATGGACGAATCTGGCGGGGCAAGCTGGCAGCGACATTTTGGGATTGTGGTTTTAGGAGCGGCGATGAAGAGCGGCGGAAGTGAAGCAATCAAAATTGGACTCTGGGCGATAGGTATTTACATCGCGTATGTGATCTATCGCAACTGGAAGAACGCGGCGGCGACAACCAGCAGCTCGACCACATCGACGACATCCGTCGGCTCGACAGTCGGCTCTTCCCCAGTTACGAATGTTGGCTCTGGCGCTCCGACGAACAGCGTAGTTCCCACATCGAGCAGCATTCCGCCGTCTCTGGCGAATCGGCCAGTATTTACGTTGCCGAATCGCGGCAATGCATGGGGCGTTGCAACGCCGATAGTTAGGGTTGGCACTTTTCACCTGTAGAGGTCAGTGATGGCAAAGAGCAGCGGGATCGGCGGAACAGTGGTGGCAATCGGCGTAACGCTGATTGGCGGATACCTCACGCTTGTTTTGCTTCAGCGCTTCATGAACTCGAACGCTCAAGGCCAGCAGCAGACGAATGGATTGCTGCAAAGCATCCTGAAGGCTCTCGGCAAAAGCAGCGGAGCCAGTAAGGCGGGTGGCAGTGGTAGCGGTGGCAGCGCGGCAAAGTCGTCTGGTGGCGGACTTGCTGGAGCTATCGCCGCGATTAAGCAGTCGCTGGCGGATGGTGAAGCGCAGTTGCAGCAAATAAATCCATTTGTGGACGATACACAACTACCGCTGATCGACAGCCAGCCGATACAGAGTGCTTTCGATGTGCTGGGCAATGACTTTGGTTTTGACCCCAGCGTGTTTTCAGGGCCATCGCTCGACAATTCCACAGATAGCGCTGGTGGGATTCCGACTACTGGCAGTAGCGCGTGGGATGTGCTCGGTAATGACTTCGGGCTTAACCCGTCCTCGTTCAGCGAGAGCGATGCTGCTTATCTCGACAGCCTGGGCGGCGTGGGCGGCGGTGGAAGTGGCGACTACTATGGCGGTGGTGATTACGGCTTTGAGTCGTATGCGCCCGCCTACGATTCAGCGTTTTAGGGAGGAAGGAATGGGACAGGTGGACTGGTACAAGCTTTTGGCTCAACTGGCATTCATGGTGCTGGTGGTCGTGATCGTGGATAGGGGGCTGTATGGGCCTCCCACGCGCGGGCGAAAGAAGAACCGCGCAGCGGCTCCGGTGGTCTACAACAATCTGCCGTATGGTACTGCGCTTCTGTAACCATGCGGATTACATTCTCAGGGGCGATTCAGATGTTCTTGCGTTGTGCCATTCTCTCGCTGTCTATATGCGCGACGCTGGCCGGTCAATATCCGCCAGCGCTGGCGCAGTCCACCACAGCGGAAGACGCAACCCAGGACGCGAACATATCCGCGATCAACAAGCATCTCGAAGCGACTGATGCGAATGTGCTGCGGCAAGAAACGGCTCTCAGCCTGAATGCGATGCAGGTTGCAGAGTTGCAGGGCGAAGAGCGGGTCTTCTTCGGCGTGCTGGGATTGCTTACCAGCGTGTCGATCATCATTCAAGTCAAAAAGAAAGGTGTCTAACATGGCCAACATTTTCGTGAAAATTTTCGGGAAAGTTTACGATGTGCTTTCCTATCCATTCACTCACGCGGCAAAGATGGCTCACATCCTCTCTGTTACGGGAAAGGATATTCCGGAGCTGAAGGATTGCATCGTCGGCCTGGTCGAAGAAGGCGAAAAGGTGGGAGCGGATGCCCTGCTGGCCATCGGGCAGAAGGGCGTGAACCTGCCTGAAGACTTGGAGGCGCTGAAAGAAGCGCAGGCATTCTTCGCGTATTTCAAGACTACGTTTTTGCCGCAAGTGGAACAGATTTATTCCGATCTGACCGGCGCGGCGAAGACGCCGGAACCTCCGACTGCTACGGTTGCGCAACAGGAAGCGGATTCGGCTCCGGCATCAACGGCTCCGGCGACAGAAGCCAATTCAGGGTTAGCTCCGGCCTAGCGGAGTCAGCGAGGCGGGCTTGTATCGTGCCGCCTCGCCTAGCGAACTATAGCGACATTCTTTTGAGGGTCTATGCGGCGTTCTCTTCTTCGGTTCGGTTATCTGGTTTTGCTCTCAGCGTGGATGCTGCTTTGCTTCTTAAGTCATGCTCATGCGCAGACTGACAACACTTTTTACGCGAAACAGTTCGCTGGCGCGACCGTGGGCGACAAGGTTAAAGCAGCGCAGCAAGCCTGCAATCTGAACACTTCAATTCCCTGCTATATCGTAATCGAACCATCGCTGGCGGCATGGCCGAACGGGAACATGCCAACGCTTTGCGCACAGTGCGTCTGGAATGACATGCGCAGCAACAATACGACATATCCGAATCTGAGTGCGCAGATTGTGAATTTTGAGCAGGTGGCGCTTTCTACCAGCATCGATCCCAACACGATCATCCAGGCGGCATGCAGGACATCGCACCCAAACGTGACTCTACCGGCCGGAACATATGTGACCGAAGGAATTGCGCTCGGCAATAACTGCTCGCAGCTTCATGTGCGATGTGCGACGACGAATCTTACAGGGGCAAACGGGCAACCGAACGGAACTGTTATTCAACTTGCTGCGGATGCGACCAATCCCACCGTCTACAACGTGAACGAAAATGCGTCTTCCGGAACGCCATCGTCAAATCAGGTAAACAACGTGTGGTGGGAGGGATGCGTTTTCGACCAGACGGCGAATCGGTCACAGCCCGCTCTTAGACTGAAGGGGACAAATGAATGGACCTTTATAGGCGGTGGGGCGGTCGGCAACAACAACTCGGTGCCTTTGGTCGTTGGCGATGGCTCGAACTTTGCCAATCTCAATGGCAATTACTACGTTCGTTTTCAGAACTTCAAGCTGTACGACATGAATGCGGCGAGTACGGCAGTTGGGGTTTATATCTCGGGTGCTCAAGAGGCCATAGGCTCTGCTGGCTCGAATGACTGGACCTTCGACGGTGGTGGGGCGCGTCGGTTTGGAGTCGGAGTAAAAATCGACTGCGGGAACAATGTAAAGTTCACAAATTTTAGTCTTGAAGATTCGCAGATTGACGGCGCTTATCTGACTACAAACACGAATGGATTCGGCACCTGCGCCGCAGTGGGTAACACGTTCATCTCGAATCGCCTCGAGCAGCAGTCACAGCCGACTATGACGGGTTATCTGTTCGATTCCGGCGCTGTGAGAAATACGATTTATTCGCCCTATTTTTCTGGCTCGTTTGTATGGTTTCAAGACAACAATCCATCGCTCGCTAATAGCTGCTTTGGCTACTGTCTAGTGAAAAACGGAGCAAATAGCTTTACCGGAATGTGGTACGGCAATCCGAGCGCGAGCGGTGCATATGATATTGGGGTTGGCATGACTCCGGGGGTTAATGGTGCTTTCCCTTCTATTGGATCTCCCACCGGCAATATCGATGTGAATGGAAATGTTCGCCTCAACAATTCTCTTTTCCAGTTTATCGGGCAACGGTTCGGCCTGGATGCAAATTCAGTGACCTATTTGGGTTTGCCGGTTTGGACAAATGGCGGCCATGCGCTCGCGGACATACTTTCGACGGGGCACCTGCAATTTGGACTGAATTCGACGAATGGTTTCGGCTATCAAACGGCTGGCAATCCTACAGCGCTGCGGACGATTACTTATCCTGACGCGAACTCGAATCCCGTTCAGCCCGTATCCGGCGCGACGGCAGGATTGTGCCTATCCAACATCTCGTCCGATGGCATCCAGCATACGCAGAGCTGCCCGCAGATTAGCGCGACTCCCACGACGAATCATGCGAGCTGCTGGAAGAGCGCGACACAAATCGGCTATTGCAGCACACAGCCGGATGCGACAGGCTCTTGCACCTGCAACTAATTTTTGGAGGCGAAAAGTGAATCTCGTAAAAGTGGCAAAAGCGATGCGCGGCGGTTTACAGCCCGACCAAATGCTGGAGATGCTTTCCGGGCTAGGGGTAGAAGTGAATTTTTCGCCGCTCGACATGAAAACTTTACAGGCGGCGGATGAATTCAAGGTTCTGGCCGGAGCTGCACTGGAACCGGGCGCAAAGGTCATAAAGATGTCGGCCAGCATGCCGGACGGGAAACCGCTGCTGGCCGTGATGGTATTCCCGTAGAGCAAAAATTTTAGCGCCGTGTAAATATTGCGGCGAATCGATGGGCGCGGCTGAAAGGCGAAAGCATGAGCCGCAATGCAAGAGAAGTAAGTTGACTTAGATGGTTCTGCTATAGCTGGTTACCAAAGTGTGGGTTGACAACCTGCTATAGCGCGTGTAACGTCTTCCCTGTTGTAGAAAAGTACCCACACACAACCCCTTCCTAGCCGCACTGGTTAACCGGTAATATCTGTTATCGGACATA
>Ga0070741_10013369_pt1 | contig 14529 bp, 13 predicted proteins | sample Coa_R1_4_FD_66440 | JGI IMG/M metagenome (GOLD analysis project Ga0070741, IMG submission 66440) | Surface soil microbial communities from Centralia Pennsylvania, which are recovering from an underground coalmine fire - Coalmine... | ecosystem: Environmental > Terrestrial > Soil > Unclassified ...
GGATCATGCGCCAAGCGGCACCATCGACAGTTTCATGTCGGCCGCCGGGACATAGGCTTCGGGCAGCCCCAGCTCCTTGCGCACGATATTCGTCCCGCGCGTCAGCGCCACCATCTTGTAGAACGCGTGCATGCGGCTCATCGATTGCCGGCCGAAGCCGCAGTCGCTGGTCAGGATCAGCCGCTCCGGTTCGATGACCTTGAGCGCGCGGCGGATCAATTCCGCGATCTCCTCCGGCCGCTCGACCTGCAATGTGCGGTGGCTGATGACGCCGAGCGCGATCTTCTTGTCCTTGCCGATCATCTTGCCGAAATGCTCGAGGTCCATGCCGCGGTTAAAGGCGCCTTCGACCGTGATGACGTCGACATCGAGCTGATCGAAATAGGGCAGCGCCGCCTTGTAGGACTGGTCTCTGCTCGCCACCCGCTGCGCTGCCGGCGAGCCCCAGCAGGTGTGGCACCACACCTCGCACTTGCCGCGCAGGCCTTTGACCTCCTCGTTGAAGGCCTTCACCCATTGCTCGGGTTTGATCTTCTGACTGGGGTCGGCGATCACCTGGTGGATCGCCGGCTCCTCGATCTGCACGAGCGGCGCGCCGGCGTCCGCCAGCGCGTGATATTCCTTGTTGAGCGCCGCCGACAGATCCATCAACAGCGCGAGCCGGTCCTTGTAATGCTCGTCGGTGAGCATCAGCGCCAGGATCTGCGCCGAGATCGAGCCGAGCTTGACCGGTCGGTCGGTCATGCCGGCGACCGCCTTGTAGGCGCGGTCGAGCTGCAGCGCGGTCTTGCCGATCTTTCCCGTCACCGGCGGCGTCATGCGGGTCTCGATCACCTCCCACATCAGGTCGCCGGGCCCCTTGTCCTTCATGAAGCCGGCCGGCGGCACCTCGACGCGCGGCGCGCCGATGCCCTCGATCCGCTCGGTGACGTAGCTCACCCAGGCGCGGCCGGCGACGTCGTCATCGAGGCGTACGTCGCCGTCCACGAAGATGTCGATGCCGGCCTTGTGCTGGGCGGCGACATTGCAGGCCAGGCAGTCGAAATGCTGCTCGCGGTAGGCCAGGCGCGAAAAGCCCTGGGATAGCGGGATGCCGCGCAGGTTTTCGGTGTACCAACTCGGCCGGGGCAGGGCCCCGGTCGTTGTCGTCAGCAGCGCCTTGCCTTTGGTGACGGTGAACATCGGGCCTCCCGCACGACCTAAGTCATTGATTACGCTAGACTGGACAAGCTGGCGCGGGGAACGTCAAGGTCGTCTTATGGCCGCCTCAGGTGAAGTCTTGCAGTTGATTCAGCGCCTTACGCCGCTCGGCGAGGTGCTGGCGCTGATCGATGCCGAGGCCAAGCCGGTCATCCCGCGCACGCTCGATGTTGCCCAGGCGGCGAGCCGGGTGCTCGCCAATGACGCCGTGGCGCCGGCCCGGCCGGCCGCCGCCATCGCCTTGCAGGATGGCTGGGCGCTCGCCGCCGATGCCACGCTCGGCGCCGGCGGCTATGCCCCGGCGCTGCTGACGCAGTTGCCCTCGCGCGTCGAAACCGGCCAGGCCATGCCGCCCGACACCGACAGCATCGCCCCGTTCGACGCCGTGAAGAAGACGCCCGCCGGCGCCGAGGCGCTGCTCGCGGTCAATCCCGGCGACGGCGTGCTGGCCGCGGGCGGCGACTGCGATCCCGCGATTCCGCTGCGGCGGGCCGGCGAGCGGCTGCGCGCCGTCGACGTCGCCGCCGCCGCCGCCGCCGGGCTTGCCCGCGTCACGGTGCGCGAGCCGCGCATCCGCGTGCTGCCGCTGCGCGGCACCGCCATCGTCAATGCCGCGGCGCGTCTGATCGCCGCCGACGTCGAGCGCCGTGGCGGCGCCGCGCGTCTCGACGAATCGGGACGTCTCGATGCGGCGCTTGCAGCCCAGAGCGCCGATGCCGTGGTCGCGATCGGCGGCACCGGCTCGGGCCGCAACGACACCAGCGTCCAGGTTCTGGCGCGCGAGGGCCGCGTCGCCGTGCACGGCTTCGCGCTCGCCCCGGGCGAGACCGCCGCGCTCGGCTTTGTCGAGGCCCGGCCGGTGCTGCTGCTGCCCGGCCGTCTCGACGCCGCGCTCGCCGTCTGGCTGCTCGTCGGGCGCCATCTGCTCGATACGCTTGCCGCCAGCAAGCGCCGGGACAACGAGCCGGCGGAAACGCTGACGCTGGCGCGCAAGGTCGCCTCCACGGTCGGGCTTGCCGAGCTGGTGCCGGTACGGCGCACCCCGGAAGGTCAGGCCGAGCCGCTTGCCACGCGCTATCTGCCGCTGTCATCGCTGACGCGCGGCGACGGCTGGATCATGGTGCCGCCCGAGAGCGAGGGCTTCGCCGCCGGGGCGAGCGTGCAGGTGAGGCCCTGGCCATGAGCGAGCAGCGCCAGTCGCGGCCGCAAGACGAGCTGCTCGCACGCGTGCGCGCCGCCGCGCGCCAGGAGCAGTTCCTCGAGGTGCTGTCGGCGGAAGAAGCGCGGGCGCGCTTCGAGCGGCATCTCGATCTGACGCCGCTTGCACCGGAGACGGTGCCGCTTGCCGGGGCGCTCGGCCGCGTTCTCGCGAGCGACATTGTCGCGGCGGTCGACGCGCCGCCCTTCGACCGCTCCAATGTCGACGGCTTTGCCGTGCGCGCCGCCGACACTATCGGCGCCGGCGACGGCCGGCCGAAAGTGCTCACGCTCAACGCCGAAGTGATCGCCTGCGGCGAGCCCCCTGCGCTCGAAGTCGCGCCGGGCACCGCGACGGCGATCGCCACCGGCGGCGTCATTCCGCGCGGCGCCGACGCCGTGGTGATGATCGAGCAGACCGAGCTGATCGAAGAGGAGCCGCCGCGTATCGAACTGCGCCGCGCGGTGAGCCCCGGCCAGTTCATCTCCTACGCCGGCTCCGACATCGCGCGCGGCGAGACCCTGCTGCGGCGCGGCGCGCGCATCGGCTCGCGCGAGATCGGCATGCTGGCGGCCTGCGGGCTTGCCGAAATCGCGGTGGTGCGGCGGCCGAAAGTCGCGGTGCTGTCGACCGGCGACGAACTGGTGGCGCCGGGCGCGCCGTTGCGGCCCGCCGGCGTCTACGACAGCAACGGCGCCATCATCGCCGCGGCGGTCGAGGAGGCAGGCGGCGAGGCGCTGCGCCTCGGCGCCGTCGCCGACGACGCCGCCGCGCTCGACAAAGCGGTGCGCGAAGCCCTGGCGACAAGCGACATGGTCGTGTTGTCGGGCGGCACGTCCAAAGGCGCCGGCGATCTGTCGCATACCGTGGTGTCGCGCCTCGGGGCACCCGGCATCCTGGTGCACGGCGTTGCGCTCAAGCCGGGCAAGCCGCTCTGTCTCGCCGTCGCCGGGGCCAAGCCGGTCGTCGTGCTGCCGGGCTTCCCGACCTCGGCGATCTTCACCTTCCACGCCTTCGTCGCGCCGGTGATCCGCGCCCGCGCCGGGCTGCCGCCGGAAGCGGCGCAAACCGTGAGCGCCACCGTGCCGGTGCGCGTCGCCTCCGAGCTCGGCCGCAAGGAATTCCTGCTGGTGTCGCTCATCGAGACCGGCGACGGCACGGTGGCGTTCCCGACCGGCAAAGGCTCGGGCGCGGTCACCAGCTTCTCGCAGGCCGACGGCTTCATCGCCATCGACGCGCTGGCCGCCTCGCTCGATGCCGGCACCGAGGCGGAGGTGACGCTGATCGGCAGCGCGGCGCGCGCCCCCGATCTCGTCATCATGGGCAGCCACGACGTCGCCCTCGACGCGGTGGTGGGGGCGCTGTTCGAACGCGGCCTCTCGGCGCGCGTCATCGCCGTCGGCAGTCTCGGCGGCGCCGCGGCGGCAAGCCGCGGCGAATGCGACGTCGCGCCGGTGCACATCGTCGACCCCAAGACCGGCACATATAATGAGCACCTCGCCGGCGCCGGCCTCGCGCTGCTGCCGGGCTGGCGGCGCATGCAGGGCATCCTGTTCCGCCCCGGCGACAGCCGCTTCGAAGGCAAGAGCGCCGCCGAAGGCCTAAAGGCTGCGCTTGCCGACGCTTCGGCCCTGATGGTCAACCGCAACGCCGGCTCCGGCACGCGGTTGCTGATCGACAGGCTGCTCGAAGGCGCGCGGCCCGCGGGCTATGCCAACCAGCCGAAGTCGCACAACGCGGTTGCCGCCGCCATCGCGCAGCGCCGCGCCGACTGGGGGCTCGCCATCGCGCCGGTCGCCAAACTCTACGGTCTCGGCTTCCTGCCGGTCGCGCCGGAACATTACGATTTCCTCGTCGTCGAAAGCCGCCGCCAACGCCCGGCGGTGCAGGCCTTCATCGCAGCGCTGCGTGACGAGAAAACGCGCGAGCGCATCCGCGCCCTCGGCATGGAGCCGAGCGCGGAGTAGCTCCGGCCCGTTGCGCCTTACGCGGCTGCGCGGTCCGGCAGCAGGAAGCCCGCGGCGAGGATCACCACCGCCAGCAGCACGTGCAGCAGATTGTCGGCGGCGTTGATATGGACGAGGCCGAGCAGCATGCCGGGGCCGACGATCAGGCCGAGGATTGCCACCAGGCCGTAGACGGCGCCGATGATCCTCAGCCCGTTGGCCGAGCCGAGCGCGCTATAGGCCCCCGCCAGCAGCACCGCCCCCGACACCAGGTGAACAAGATTGTGCATGGCGTTGACCGCGAACAATCCGGTCTCCGACACCAGCGGATTGGGGATGAATCCGAGGACGCCGACGGCGATGAACACGATTCCGATGACGATGGCAGCCAGTCTTGCAGTCATGTTTTGCCCTCCCAGTGAGCCGACAGCCTTGGCTTGCGCTTGGATGACAGCGCCCCCAAGCTACGGCCGGGGTCGAGGTTCGGATGCAGGGCGGCGGTCGAAGGTGCTGAGTATTTTGTGATGCGGGTGGGACGCTTGTTGTGCTGTTTTGCCGCCGCCGCGGCGGCTTGCGCGGTTATTTCCGGCGCGCAGGCGCAGTTGCGCGGTCACGGCGGGCCGGTGCGGGCGCTCGCCATCTCGCCCGATGGCACGCATGCCGTGTCCGGCAGCTTCGACACCGCCGCCATCCGCTGGTCGCTGACGCGCAACGTCGCCGAGCAGGTAATGCGCTTCCACGACGCCGCCGTGAACGCGGTGGCGTTTCTCAAGGATGGCCGCATCGTCACCGCCGGCGCCGACGCCCATATTGCGATCTGGGCGCCGGGCAAGCCTGTGCCCGAAAGCGTGCTCGACGGTCACAGCGGACCGGTCGTTGCGCTCGCGGTGTCGCCCGACGGCAAGACCTTGGCGTCGGCATCGTGGGACCACAGCGTGCGGCTGTGGCCGCTCGCCGGCGGGGCGCCGCGCCTGCTCGAAGGCAATACCCAGAACGTCAACGGCGTCGCCTTCACGCCGGATGGCAGCCACGTCGTCAGCGCCGGCTACGATGCCACCGTCCGGCTGTGGCGGCTCGACGGCACCAGCGTCTCCGTGCACAGCCTGCCGAGCCCGCTCAATTCCGTCGCTGTCGCGCCCGACGGCGAGATCGTCGCCGCCGGCGCCAGCGGCAAGGTGTTCCTGCTGTCGGCGGGCGGCGAGCCGCGCGGCGAAATCGAGGCGGCGCCGACCCCGATCATCCAGCTCGTCACATCGCCCGACGGCACCCTGGTCGCCGCCGCCGGCATCCGCGGCTCGGTCGCGGTCATCGACCGCAAGGAGCGCAAGCTCGTGCGCACGCTGATCGGACCCGGCCTGCCGGTCTGGTCGGTGGCGTTCTTTCTCGACAACAAGACGCTGCTGACCGGCGGCACCGACCGCGTCATCCGCCGCTGGGACGCCATCAAGGGCGAGCCGATCGATTCCGCGGTGGTCGGGGCGCCGGAGGACCCGCTCAAGCAATATGCCGGCGACCACGGCGCCGAAGTGTTCCGCGCCTGCGTCTCCTGCCACACGCTCAGCCCCGACGAGGGCAACAAAGCCGGGCCGACGCTGTGGCACGTTTTCGGCCGGCGCATTGCCACGCTGCCGGGCTACAATTTCTCGCCGGCGCTGAAGAAGCTCGACATCGTCTGGTCGAAGGAAACCGTGGCAAAGCTGTTCGAGATCGGGCCTGCGCATTACACGCCCGGCACGAAGATGCCGGAGCAGACCATCGGCTCGGCCGAAGACCGCCAGGCGCTGGTGGATTTTCTCGGACGGGTGACGACAAACCCCTGATTGTCATGCCCGCGAAGCGGGCATCCAGTAATCGCGAAGGCATCGGTTTAACAGAGGCGCTGCGGCGTACTGGATCATCCGCTTTCGCGGATGATGACGGCGGAGGATGCGGCTCAGGTGTCGTCGCCTTTTTCGCGGGCCCGCAGGTAATCGTCGGTGGTGCGCAGGCGCGGCCGGGCCGGCGCGCCGAACGGATCGAAATTCTCCTCCGCCACCACTTGGACGCGGCAATCGGCGCACATCTTCACCAGGTCGAGCCGGGTCTTCGACTCCTTGTACATCCAGTGCTTGCCCTCGAGCTTGGCGGCGACGCGCTCGACCGAGCTCTTGACGCCGAACGGCTTGCCGCAGCGGATGCAGCTGAACGGCTCCTCCTGATTGAGCACGCGGCTCGATGCGGTGGCGGCGCGAAAATCGATCTGCGGCCGGAGGCTGATGACTTTTTCCGGGCAGGTCGCCTTGCACAGCCCGCACTGCACGCAGGCGTCCTCGGCGAAGCGCAGCATCGGCCGCTCCGGATCGTCCGACAGCGCCCCGGTCGGGCAGGCCGAGACGCAGGACAGGCAGAGCGTGCAGCCGTCGACCTTGACCTCGACGGCGCCGAACGGCGCGCCCTCCGGCAGCGCGATGACGTCGACCGGCGCCGGCGCCGCGCCGTGCAGTTCGCGCAGCGCCAGCCGCACCACCTCGCGCTTCTTGCCGACGGCGGCGAAGGTGGCGGGCTTGGCCGCGCCGTCCATGGCTTCGATCGCGCGCAGGCTTTGCCCCAGCGCATCGGGGTCGTCGGTGTCGATGGTGGCGACGCGCGCGCCGGCAAAACCGAGCCCGGCAAGAACGGGCTCTGCCAGCGCGATGGTGCGGTGAAGTCCGGTCAGGTCGTGGCGCGGCTTGGCCCGCAGCAGGAAGCGCACGGCGCTCGCGCCATAGGCGAAGGCGCCGGCGATCGCCTCGAGGCCGACTTGCGTGATCTCGTTGACCTCGACCGGGAGCACGTTTGCCGGCAGGCCGTCGCCGTAGCGGGCGAGCGCGTCGATGGTGGCGAGACCGTGCTCACCGTCATGGAACAGCAGCACCGGCTGTGCGCCGCCGGCGTCGCGGTAGGTCGCGAGCAGCACGCGCAGCTTGCGCAGCAGCGCGTCCGACGGCGGCAGCGCATAGGCCGCAGCGCCGGTCGGGCAGGCGGCCGCGCACTGTCCGCAGCCGGCGCAGATCTGCGGGTCGATCGCGACGTGATCGCCGTTCGGCGCAATGGCGCCGGTCGGGCAAAGGTCGAGGCAGCGCCGGCAGCCGACGATCCTGGAGCGCGAATGCGCGCAGAGGTCCTCGGTGAAGGTGATGTAGCGCGGCTTGTCGAAACTGCCGGTGAGATCGCGCGCCTTGAGCACGGCGCGCAGCACGGCCGCCCGATCGCCGGGGTCGGCGCGCAGATAGCCGTCGCGCAAATCGGCCGAGGGGAACAGCGGCGCGCCGCCGGAGAGGTCGATCAGCACGTCGCAGCGCATCTCGGCGTCGTTGCGCGGCGCGGCGAATTGCAGGCCGTCGCGCGAGGAGGGCGCCGGCGCGGCATAGCCGTCGACCACAAGCGCGAAGGCGCCGAGGTGGCCCTTGGCGGATTTGATCGCGCCCTTGAGCAGCGGAAATTCCGTGACCCGGCGCGGCAGCACGCCGTCGGCGTCCTTGAGCAGCACGGTGACGTCGAGATGATCCTTGAGCAGCGCCGCCGCCTCGATCGCCTGCTCGTCTTTGCCGTAGAGCACGGCGACGCCGTCGCTCGACAGGCTGACGAAGGGAACTTCGGCAACCGGTTCCGCCGCCGCCGCGATCAGCGCCGCGATCTTCGGCGCCGCCGCCTTGGCGTCTTTCGACCAGCCGGCGGTCTCGCGGATATTGACGAAAGCCGGCGTGCCGGCGCCCGCGATTTCAGCCAGCACTTCGGAAAACAGCGGCGCTTCCTGCGTGCAGGCAACCGTCATGTCGGCGCCGCTCGCCGCGGCGCTGCGGAAGCGATCGAGCTCGGCGCGGCACAACTGCCGTCCTTCGACGACCTCGGCGCCGCGGCAGGCGCGGCCGACCGCGCCGCCGTCGAGCGGCATGGTGTCCTCGCAGGAACAGATCAGGACTTTGCGCGGCCGCTCGGCCATTTCGTCGTTAACCTTTGGTGTCGGCCCGCCATCCCCCGGCGCGGCGCTTCTTGCGCCGCCTCGTGCGAGCATCCGCGTGGCGGCGGGACTGGCCACCGGACCTTGCGGGTTATAGTTATATGTATTCAAACAAGAAAGGTAGGGCGAGGGAATGCCGCTGGAGACGCGGGCCGCTTTTGCGCCGGAACTGACGCTGCCGCCGCTGTACAGCGCGGTGCGCCTGCGCGAATTGGGCGATGCCTTCGCGCACGCGCAGGCGCTCGCGCCCAAGCAGGGTGCCGGCACGCTGGTCTATGTCGGGCGCTTCGATCTCGCCGAGTTCGCGCTGGTGCTGGAACCGGAAGACAAGCTCGGCGAAGCGCGGCGCGTGTTCTATGCCGGCATGGCGGCGCTCGCCGACGCGCTCGCCGCGACCGCGCCGCCGGAGACCGCCATCAACATCGAGTGGCCGGACGCGCTCTACGTCAACTGGGGACTGGTCGGCGGCGGCCGGCTCGCCTGGCCGAAGCGAACGAGCGAGGACGAGGTGCCGGCGTGGATGGTATTCGGCGGCATGATCCGCACCGCCTCGGTCGCCGGCAAGGATCCGGGCGCGACGCCCGACGTCACCGCGCTCGATGAAGAGGGCTTTGCCGAGGTCACCTCGGCGCAGGTGGTGGAGAGCTTCGCGCGCAATTTCATGCACGTCGTCGACGGCTGGCGCAACGGCGGCTTCGGCGTGGTGACGAAATCCTATTTCGAGCGGTTCCCGACGGAAAAAGGTCTGCGCCGCGACATCGACGGCAACGGCGACCTGCTCATCCGCCGCACGGCTTCGCCGGACGTCGAGCGCAAGCCGCTGCTGCCGCGCCTCAAGGAGCCGGCGTGGCTCGACCCGGCGACCCAGAGCCCGCGCGCATGAAGCTTTTGCGCACCATCAGGCTCGACGCCTCGGACACCTTCGTCTTCGAGCCGGCGGCCGAGCCGGGCGAATGGGCCGTGTCGGGCGCCTTCGCGTTCTGGGGCGGGGATCCTGCCAAGCTTCAGGGCAAGGCGCGCGCGGCCTTCCGCAGCGGCTTTCTCGGCGTCGGCTCGCTCGGCTGGTCGACGCTGGCGCAGATCGTCGAAGCAACCGACGGCGAGCGCGCGGCGCTTATCGACCTGCTGGCCGGCCAGCTGGCGGCAAAGTTCGGCGCGCCGACGATAAAGGACGCGCGCGCCGCCGCGGAAGAGGAGGTGGCCTTCGTCGAATCGCTGTGCACGCAGCCGCAGGACACGCTGATCGCCGTGCACCGCACGTTCGAGGACGGGGCGGTGCGCGAAGCGTTCCGCACCCTGCGGCCGCGCGACGGCGGCGCCAGGCCGGCGCGCGCCTTCTCGTTCTTCGACGTCGAAGGCGACGACGAGCCGGCCGAGACGGTCGACCTGATTTCGCTTGCCGGCAAGGAGCGGGAATGAATTACCTATCGGTTCGTCCCCGCGAAAGCATAGACCCAGGGCAGCAGGTTCGTGCCGCGGATATGCGCCGCAGCATCTCCGCTGGCGCGGCCATGAGCGGAAGCGGGCGGGGGTGCAAATGACCGATTTCTGGCTGTCCTGCGGCCACCATTTGCTCGACCGCGACGGCGGCGGCGGGCTCGTCGTCACCGACGATTTCCTCAAGGTCTATCTGGCGCGGCCGGAAATGATCCCGCCGCCGGAGGCCGGCGCGGTCGAGCGCACGCTGCATGCCGCAATGCTCGCCGATCCGCGCATGGCGGTTGCCGCGTCCGACATCGCCGCGATCGAGGACGCCGATGCGCGCGAGAACTGGCAGATGCTGGTCGCCTTCCGCGATCATCTGCTGCGCCACAAGACGCTGGAAGCGGCCTATGTCGATCTCGTCCGCCGCGGCGTCGGCTCGACGCCGCCGCTGTTCGTCAACCAGCTCGCGCACGTCATCCTGCGCAACGCGCTCGACGGCGTTAAGGATGCGCGCGTGCTGCGCGCCGGCGAACTGTTCTTCCGCACCCAGCGCGTCACGCTGCACGACGGCTCGCTGCTCGCCGCCGACGAAGAGATGGTGGCCGGCGGCGCGCAAGCGCCGGTGTCGCCGCTGGTGTCGATGCTCGGCCTGCCGGCGGACGCCGAGATCGACATCCTCAACGACGAGAATGCCGAGACTTATTGGCAGCGCAGCGACCAATTCGACATGGCGCTCGATCTGACCGGCGGCCGCGACGGCCTCAAGGCGCTCGCCGAAGCGATGCGGCTGTGGATTTCGCATCTGCTCGGCGTTGCCGTGACGATCGAGCCGCTCACCGAGCTGCGCGAGGCGCCGCTTACCTGGTATGTCGGCCTCGACGCCGAAGCCACCCGCATCGGCGATCTGATGTGGAACGGCGAGGAACTCGATCAGACAAGCCAGGGCCGCGTGGTCGGGCTGTTCCGCCTGACCTTCCGCGACGCCTCGGTTATGCTCGACAAGGTCAGGGGCGAGCCGGTCTATCTCATTCTCGCCATGACCGCCGACAAGCTGTTGCGCCTGAAGCCGCAAAACCTGGTGACCGGCTTGCCGGTCAAGCACCTGGAGGCCGTCAGTTGAGCGCCGTCGCGCCGCAGAAGACCGTTGCCGTCGGCATCGTGGTCGAGCGCAGCAAGGGCGCCGGCCCCTGGACGGATTTTCTCTGGCGCCCGGTCGACGCCCTGGCCGGCGTGCCGGACACGCCGCCCTGGACCAAATTGTCCGATGACGGCGAGCGCGCGACTTTCTATGTCGGCGCCGCCGACATCGAGCTCTATCGCTCGGAGGCCGGCAACTACCGCGAAAATCTGCTGGTCGAGACGCCGCTGCTGTGGGTCGCCTTGCGCCCGGCCGATGCCGACCCGCCTTACAGTCTGGCGGGCGTCACCGCCGATCCGGCCGAAGGCGAGGCCTGGGCCGGCCTCGGCCACGATCTGGTCGACACGGTGGCGATGCCGGCGGCGGTGGAGAGCGCGGTTGCCGCCTTCGTCGCCGAGCATTATGTCGCGCAGCCGTTCCGCAAGCGCAAACGCGACCGCGCCAACCCGGAAGCCCTGGCGCGGCGCGATCACCTCGGCGATGGCAAACGATGAGCGAGCCGGAAAACTTTCTCGAGCGCTGGTCCAGGCGCAAACTCGCCAGGGGCGAGCCGGCCGAGCCCGAGCAGACGTCCGCGCCGGCGCCGGCGGAACGCCAGGACGCGGAACCCGCCGGCGAAACCGTTACGCCTGTAACCGAAACCGCCGACAAGCCGTTCGATCCGGCCAGCCTGCCGTCCATCGACTCGATCACCGCCGACACCGACGTCACCGGCTTCCTGCGTCCCGGCGTGCCGCCGGAACTGACGCGTGCGGCGCTGCGCCGCGCCTGGACGTCCGATCCGGCGATCCGCGATTTTGTCGGCCTGGTCGAGAACGGCTGGGACTTCAACGATCCGAATGCCATGCCGGGTTTTGGCCCGCTCGATCCGAGCGAGGTCGCACGTCTGGCGGGACAGCTTTTGGGGCAGCTGCCGGATGCGGTTGCGTCCGAAACGACAAAGCCGCCTGCTGTGGCCGATGGCGAGACGAAGGCGCTCGCCGCCGAACATCGGAACCCGCCGTCGCCCGATGGCGAGCCGAGCGATGTGCAGCGCAACACAGACATTGATGCGGCGCAAAAGGAACCGCGCGACTCTTGAGCGCGCGCCTGCCCATCGGCTCTGCGGCTGCCCATCAATCCAGCGTGATATAGCCTGCAACTATTGACCGTCGCTTCATTGTGGCGATAGCTTTTAACTGTTCTAATGCACTTGTTCGCGGCGGGGAGGCGAGCGGTCCCGCGAACGAGAATAAAAACGATAAGGACCATGGCACAACGGGGACTGCAGGAAGCAATACGCGCCGTCGGCGGCGTGACCGAACTCGCGCGCCGCATCGGTATTTCACAGCCGTCCGTATCCAACTGGACCAAAATACCGGCCGAGCGCGTGCTCGCGGTCGAAGCCGTAAGCGGCGTTCCGCGCGCGACCTTGCGCCCCGACCTTTACGGCGAATCATCCATGGATGAAGTCGATCTTGCACGCGCTTCCGAATATGCCCTGCTCGCCAATGTGCTGACGCGCGCGCCCGACGCGAAGCTCCTGGCGCAGCTCGCCGAGCTGCGCGGCGATGCAACCCCGCTCGGCGTCGCTCATGTCGAACTGGCGGAAGCCGCCAAGAACGCCGACGTCGCCAAGATCGAGCGCGAGTTCTTCGACCTGTTCATCGGCATCGGCCGCGGCGAGCTTTTGCCCTACGCGTCGTATTATCTGACCGGCTTCCTGCACGAGCGGCCGCTGGCGCGGCTGCGCGAGGATCTAGCCGGCATGGGCGTCGAGCGCGCCGAGGGCGTGGCCGAGCCGGAGGATCATGCCGGCATTCTCTGCGAGATCATGGCGGGCCTGGCGAGCGGGCGCCTGCCGGCGCCGGCGGGGTCCGACCGCACCATCTTCGACAAGCACATGGCCCCCTGGATCGGCCGCTTCTTCGCCGATCTGGAGCGCGCCGAGGCGGCCGGCTTCTACCGGCGAATTGGAACCCTGGGTCGGGTGTTTATCGACATCGAAGCGGAGGCGTTCGCGCTGCCATCGTGAGCGGCGCGGGCGAAATGACGTCTTTCAAGGAGACTGGCGATGAAACAACAAAGCAACGTGAGAGTGGGGCGCCGCGATTTCCTGCGGGTGCTCGGAGCCGGTGCCGGTGCAGCGGTGACTCCCGCCGCCTTCGTCGCCGAGGCCCGCGCGGACTCGGAAAACAACAATGACAAGCGCAAGGCCCGCTACAAGGCGGATTCCGAGGACGTGAAAGCGTTCTACCGCGTCAACCATTATCCGAAGTGAGGAGGCACCCGTGCTGATCAAAAGAACAGAACGTCAGGCGCGTCGCGGCTCGCTCGCCGGTCTCGCCGCTCAGAGCAACGGGCTCGACCGCCGCACTTTCCTGCGCCGCTCCGGTCTCGCCGCCGGCGGGGTCGCAGCCTTCAGCGCGCTGCCGCTTGCCACCGTGCGCAAGGCCGATGCCGCCGCCGCCGGACCGCTCACCGCCGGCGCCACCATCCGCAAGAGCATCTGCACGCACTGCTCGGTCGGCTGCACCGTCACGGCGGAAGTCGCCAACGGCGTCTGGATCGGCCAGGAGCCGAGCTGGGATTCGCCGATCAACCGCGGTTCGCACTGCGCCAAGGGCGCGTCGGTGCGCGAGCTGGTCAGCGGCGAGCGCCGCCTGAAATATCCGATGAAGCTCGCCAACGGCCAGTGGACCCGCATCAAGTGGGAGCAGGCCATCAACGAGATCGGCGACAAGCTGATGGAGATCCGCGGCAAGTCGGGCGCCGACTCCGTCTACTGGCTCGGTTCGGCCAAGATGACGAACGAAGGCTCCTACCTGTTCCGCAAGCTCGGCGCGTTCTGGGGCACCAACAACACCGACCACCAGGCGCGCATCTGCCACTCGACCACCGTCACCGGCGTGGCCAATACCTGGGGCTACGGCGCGATGACCAACAGCTACACCGACATCCGCAACGCCAAGACCCAGATCATCATGGGCGGCAATCCGGCGGAGGCGCATCCGGTGTCGCTGCAGCACTTGATCGAAGGCGCCGAAATGCAGAAGGCGAACGTGATCGTCATCGATCCGCGTTTGACCCGCACCGCGGCGCACGCCACCGAATATGTCCGCATCCGGCCCGGCACCGACATCCCGGTGCTGTACGGGATCATGTGGCACATCATCAAGAACGGCTGGGAAGACAAGGAATTCATCAAGCAGCGCGTCTACGGCTACGAAGACGCACGCAAGGAGATGGAAAAGTGGACGCCGGAGGAGGTTGAGCGTGTGTCCGGCGTGCCCGGCGAGCAGCTCAAGCGCGTCGCCCAGATGTTCGCGACGCAGAAGCCCTCGACGCTGATCTGGTGCATGGGCCAGACCCAGCACACCGTCGGCACCGCCAACGTGCGGGCAAGCTGCATGCTGCTGCTGCTGACCGGCAACGTCGGCGGCCCCGGCATGGGCGCCAACATCTTCCGCGGCCACGACAACGTGCAGGGCGCGACCGACGTCGGGCTCGATATCGTGACGCTGCCGTTCTACTACGGCCTCGTCGAAGGCGCCTGGAAGCACTGGTCGCGCGTCTGGGAGGTCGACTACAACTATCTGCTCGGCCGTTTCGACGACAAGAAGATCATGGAAACGCCCGGCATCCCGCTGACGCGTTGGTTCGA
>Ga0070741_10013370_pt1 | contig 14528 bp, 19 predicted proteins | sample Coa_R1_4_FD_66440 | JGI IMG/M metagenome (GOLD analysis project Ga0070741, IMG submission 66440) | Surface soil microbial communities from Centralia Pennsylvania, which are recovering from an underground coalmine fire - Coalmine... | ecosystem: Environmental > Terrestrial > Soil > Unclassified ...
CAAGGTCGGGGCGCCATGTGCCCGTCGGGGTGGCGGAGGTGGAACTCGGCCCGTGACCTTCACGCCAGCAGGTCCTCCACGGCAAGGTCGTCGGGGCGCCGGGGCGGACGAACCTCGCGCCACGTGCACTGGTCGGGATCCTTGTCCGGTCGGAAGCGAAGGAGCTTCGTCCCGTGGCGGAAGCGGTGCTTCTCGAGCTTGTCGTAGCGCACCTCCACGACGAGCTCCGGCCGGAGCGGCGCCTCCTCGAGCCCGTTCGTGCCCCAGCGGTTCGGCTCCGAGAAGCGACGATCGCTCCGCTCGTCGAGGAGCGGCAGCACCTTCTCGGCGATCTCCTTCTGATTCCGCGCACCGATCGCGCACGAACCGACGTAGTCGAGGCGGCCGTCGTCGGCGTAGAGGCCGAGGAGCAGGGTCGCGATCGTGTCGCGCCCGCCCGCCTTCCAGCGCAGGCCGGCGACGACGCAGTCGGCAGTCTTGTGCGGCTTGACCTTCACGACGCCGTCGCGCGAGCCCGGCAGGTAGGGGAGCCCGAGTCTCTTCGCCACCACGCCGTCGAACCCGGCCGCCTGCAGCGTCTGCAGCCAGTCGCGCCCCTGCGCGGCGTCGGCGGACACCGGCGACAGCGAGAAGCCTCCGGCGACCTGCTCCAACTGCGCGCGACGCTCCTCGATCGGCCGCTCGTGCGCCTTGTCTCCGTCCCAGAGGAGGAGGTCGAACGCCACGAACGTCGCGGGGATCTCCTCCGAGAGCCTGCGCACGCGGCTCTCCGCCGGATGGAGCCGCATCTGCATCGCATCGAAGTCGAGCTCGCCGTCGCGCGCGATCACGATCTCGCCGTCGAGCGCCGAGTGGTGCGGGAGCAGCTCGCCGAGCGGCCGGAGCTCGGGGAAGTAGCGCAGCAGCGGGCGGCCGTTCCGCGACCAGAGCGCGAGCTCGCCGCCGTCGTTCTCGAGCACGCCGCGAAAGCCGTCCCACTTCGGCTCGTACCGCCAGCCGCCGAGCTCCGGGAGCTCGGACACGAGCTCCGCCTCCATCGGAGGGAACGGCACGTTCGGACCAGGTGCATCGCGCATCCTTCCGAGCCTAGTCCACGTCTAAGCTCGCACGATGCGGAGGGTCGTGGTGACTGGACTCGGCGCGGTGACGCCGCTCGGGAACGACGCGCGCTCGACGTGGCGCGCGGCGGTCGCCGGAGAGAGCGGCATCGACTTCATCCGGTCCTTCGACGCGAGCGGCTTTCCCGTGCGGATCGCAGGCGAGGTGAAGGACTTCGACCCGAGCGGGATCGCCTCGCCGAAAGAGGTGCGCAAGCTCGAGCGGAACGTCCTGCTCGCGCTCGCTGCCGCGCGCGAGGCTGTGGGCGACGCCGGACTCGACGGCACATACGACCCCGCGCGCGTCGGCATCCTGCTCGGCTCCGCCATCGGCGGCGTCATCGGCATCGCGGAGCAGACCGAGGTGCTGCGCGACCGTGGCGCCGACCGCGTCGCGCCGACGTTCATCCCGAGCGTGCTCGTCGACGCGGCGAGCGGACAGCTCGCGATCTCGCTCGGCTATCGCGGGCCGAACTACGCGCCCGTGTCCGCCTGCGCGACCGGCTCGCATGCGGTCGGAGAGGCGGCCGAGCTGATCCGCCGCGGCGACGCCGACGCGGTCCTCGCGGGCGGCACCGAGGCGTGCGTTCACCCGCTCATCCTCGCGGGCTTCTGCGCCATGCGCGGGCTCGCCGCCGAGGACGAGCACCCGCCCCGAGCGTCGCGGCCGTTCGACGCGACCCGGGCAGGGTTCGTCATCGCCGAGGGCGCCGGCGTGCTCGTGCTCGAGGAGCTCGAGGCGGCGCGGAAGCGCGGCGCGACGATCTATGCCGAGATCCTCGGCTACGGCGCGTCGAACGACGCGCACCACATGGCGCAGCCCGACCCGGAGTCGGTCGGCGTCGCGGAGATGATGCGCAGCGCGCTCGAGCGATCCGGCGTCGAGCCGGAGCGCGTCGACTACATCAACGCCCACGGAACGTCGACGCCTCAGGGCGACCTCGCCGAGACGAAGGCGATCAAAGAGGTCTTCGGCGGGCACGCATACGAGCTCGCGGTCTCTTCGACGAAATCCGTCACCGGCCACTGCTTCGGCGCCGCCGGCGCGATCGAGGCGATGATGTGCGTGCTCGCGATCCACGAGGGAGTCATTCCGCCGACGGCGAACTACGAGCATCCGGATCCCGCCTGCGACCTCGACTACGTGCCGAACGAGGCGCGCGAGGCGACGATCGACGTCGCGCTTTCCAACGCCATGGGCCTCGGGGGCCACAACGGCTGCGTGCTCGTGGGGCGCGTCGCGTGAGCTTGACGTTCGAGGAGGCGGACGAGTATGCAGCCGCGCACTCGTCGCCTCCGCACGACGTCCTGGTCCGGCTCGGCGAGGAGACGAACGAGACCCAACCCGTGCCGGAGATGTCGGTGGGTCCGCACGGGGGCGCGTTCCTTCGGTTTCTCGTCGCGATGAAACAGCCTCGCGTCGTGCTCGAGGTCGGCGTCTTCACCGGCTGGTCCTCGATCGAGATGGCGCGCGCACTGCCGGAGGGCGGCCGGATCATCGCCTGCGACGCCAGCGAGGAGACGACCGCGGTCGCGCGACGGTATGCCGCGGAGATGGGAGTCGCAGACCTGATCGATTATCGGGTCGGGGACGCGTTCGAGACGATCGAGGCGCTCGAGGAGATCTTCGACCTCGTCTTCATCGACGCCGGGAAGCCCGACTACGTCGACTACTACGAGGCAGTGCTCCCGAAGCTCGCGCCGGACGGGATCATCATCGCCGACAACACGCTGTCGGCGGTCAGAGGCAACGAGGCGATGACGCGCTTCAACAGCCACGTGCTGCATGACGACCGCGTCGAGTGCGTGCTCGTCCCCATCCGCGACGGCGTCACCCTGATACGACGTCGACCGTGAGCTCGTCGAGCGAGCCTACGGTGACGTTCGCGAGGGCGAGCGCCTCCGCGTCGGGCGGATACGTCGGATTCGGGATGGCGACGACGCGCATGCCCGCCGCCTTCGCGGAGCGGATCCCGCCGTGCGAGTCCTCGATCGCAGTGCAGGCCGCGGGCTCGAGCCAGAGACGGCGCGCCGCCTCCAGGTAGACGTCTGGCGCCGGCTTGCCGTGCTCCACCTCCTCCGACGAGACCGTGGCGGCGAAGAACGGCGTCAGCCCGGCGACGTCGAGCACTTCGTCGATGATCTCGCGGTTCGACGACGACGCGAGACCGAGCGTGAACCGGTCCGCGAGCCGCCGGACCGCCCCCACGGCCCCTGGAATGAGCGGCAGGTGCTCGCGGTACGCGTCGAGCATTCGGCGCGCGACCTCGGCGTTGATCTGCTCCGGCGCATCCGGAACGCCGGCATGCTCGTGGAGGAACCGCGACCACTCGGTCGAGCTCATACCCATCATCGCTCGCTGGATCTCGTCGTCGTAGCGTCCGCCGCGCTCGCGGACGAACCGTTCGCGCACGTCGTCCCAGACCTCCTCAGACTGGATGAGCAAGCCGTCGAGGTCGAAGACGACGGCGGCGATCACAGACGGTGGTACGTGCTCTCCCGGTACATCAGCGCGCTCGTCGCCGGTCCGTGCTCGACGTTGACGACGTCCCCGATGAAGAACGTGTGGTCGCCGGCGTCGTGCTCCGCCCGCGTCGTCGCCTCGATCCAGCCGACGGCGCCTTCGATGAGCGGCGCGATCACGCCATCGCGGACGGCGACGCCGTCCCAGTGCACGATCGGCGGCCGCCCGGCGGCAAAGCGCGCCGCGAGCTCGCCCTGGTCGCCGCCGAGGAGGCTGACGGCCCATCGGCCCGAGGTGCGGAGGATCTCGTAGCAGGAGGCCACCTTCCCGATGGAGACGCCGACGAGGGGCGGGTCGAGCGAGAGCGAGACGAGCGACGACACGGTGACGCCCATCCGGTTTCCCTCGAAGTCGACGGTGAGGACGGAGACGCCGTGCGGCCAGTGCCGCATGAGCCCGCGCAGGTCTTCCGGATCGACCACGGGCCGATCATATGGAGGGCCGCCTATCGGTCGTGCGTCGCTTCGCCGCGGAGGCGCCGTCCGGTGCGGCGGATCGCGCGGCGCACCGCCTCGGCGCGCCGGTGCGGGCGCAGCTCGGCGCAGAGGATCGCGGAAGGCCCGTCGCCTCGCTCCGCGTAGTGCATGCCGTCGGAGCTGAACGCGCCCGCCGGCCTCCAACCGTTCGCGCCGAGCTCGTACACCTGCTCCTCAAACGGGAAGAGATCGGCGCCGGCGAAGAGGCGCTCCCATCCTTCGCGCGTGTGCTGGGACGAACCAACCGAGGTCCTGCTCGGCGCCGCACGGCACGGTCAGAAGCACGCGTCCGTCAGGTCCCAGCACCCGGCGAAGCTCGTCCAGTGCCGCGCGCGGCCCGTCGGGGTCGCGCTCGGCGGGAAGGCCGAAGACCCGGTTGTCGGAGCCGATCCACTCGAGCGTCGAGATGCACAGCACGAGGTCGAACGACTCGGCGGGGAATGGGAGCCTGCGCACGTCTGCGGTCACGGTCTCGATCCCTGGCACGGCGACCTCGGCGAGGTCGACCGCGGTGATCGTCTCCGTCTCGAGGCGAGTCAACGCCGCGAGGTACGCGGGCTCCGCGAACGCGTACCCGACATCGAGCACGCGCGACTCGCCGCGGTACCGCGCGAGCGTCCACGGGATCTCGATCAGACGCGAGGATGAATGCGGCGGAGCGGCGAGGTCTCGCGGGCGCTCGCCGGCGCGGCGCGCCCAGGTCGCGAAGGCGATCGCATCGTCGAACGCTCGGGTTTGTTCCGCCTCCGAGCTCGTCACCAACTCGCGCACGAGGGTGGCCGCCGAGAGCGTTCCCTCGTGGAGGGCGATGCGCGCGCGTTCACTCGCATCCGGATCGGGGTCGCGCCGCAGAACGAGGCTGTACACCCGTTCGGTGAGCACGTCGGGTGGGAGCGCGGCGACGGCGAGGTACGCATCGAGCCGTCTTTTCGCATCCGCCGCCGGAGACATCGGCCGAACCGGTTCGGCGATCGCCGCCCAGTTCGCACGCGCGTCCGGTTCCGTCAGGCCGGGATCCGGGTCGAGCTCGTAGCCGAGGTGATCGAGCGACTCGGCGTGCGCGGATGCGATGACGCTCGCGCGGTCACCGGGCAGCAGCGAGCGCCAGAGCCCGGGCCGTCCCCGCCAGAAATGCTCGTTCCCGTTCTGCGCGCGGAGCGTGCCGAAGTCGTTCGCAGCTACAGCGTCCTCGAACGGCCTCACCGGCTCCAGGCCGGTGTCCGCGCATACGCGCGCGAGCACCGAGGTGGGCGAGGCCACGAGGTTCTCGTACGAGACCAGCGACGTGAGCGTTGGCGAACGCGCCCACGAAAGGGTCACGTCGAGCAGCGCGCGTGCGCGCGGGCCGGTCGCGTACGCGAGGAACTCCGCCGAGCAGGGGTCGCCGCCGGCGAGAGAGCGCTCGTCGCCCTCCTCTCCGTTGAGCCAGCGCGCCGTGCGCGGCTCGTGCTGTGCGAAGTGGAGGATCGAGACGAGGACGTCGAGCGGATGCCGGGTCAGGACGACCGGGCGGAACCGCTCGCGCTCGAGCAATGCCTCGAACTCGTCGGTCGGGGGCCAGTGGAGCTGGAGGACGCACGCGTCGGGGAGCTCGTCCCACGGGACTGCAGCCGGCGTGTCCGCGGACGACTCCTCGAGGCCGCCGACCGACGACAACAGCCGGCGGAGCCACATGTTCCCCGAGCGCGGCGTGCCGACGATGGCGAGTCGGGTGGCCGTCACCTGCAGGATCGTCTCAGCCGGGGTGAAGAAGCGGCTAAGAAGGTTCGTACGGCCATTGGTTGTATTATGCAGGTATATGGCCAAGGAGTCCGCCATGCTCGCCGCGCAGCTCTCCCGCTCGTGGCGCGAGCTGGGCAGCGTGCTCGCGAGCCGCAGGCTGCTCGCCTCCATCGGCAACCCGGCGGACGCGCGGCTGACGCCGACGAAGCTGCGGGCGCTCGACCTCATCGCCGAGCACGGCGGCGTCCGCATCGGCGACCTCGCCGCCGGCGTGTTCGTCGACGAGACCACCGCGACGCGTCTCGTCGACCGGCTCGAGGCGATGGGTGTCGCCGTGCGCGTGCCCGTCCCCGGCGACCGGCGCGGCACCGAGGTGGTGCTGACGGCGGAGGGCGAGCGGCTCGCCGCCGACATGGCCGAGCGCCGTCAGGAGTTCTTCCGCGAGGTGCTCGAGGCGCTCGACCCGGAGGAGCGCGCCGAGCTCGTGAGGCTGAGCGTGAAGGCGACGGCGTCGCTCCGCGAACGTGCCCACGAGGCGGTTGGAGGGTGAGCGGCGAGCTGGCCGTCCTCGTCGACGACCTCGTCGTCAGCTTCGGCGAGGTGCAGGCGGTTCGCGGCGTGTCGTTCGCCGTCGAGGCCGGCGAGTCCTTCGGGCTTCTCGGTCCGAACGGGGCCGGCAAGACGACGACCATCCGCGTCCTCACGTCGCTGCTCAAGCCCACCGACGGGCGTGCGCTCGTATTCGGTAACGACGTCGTGCGCGACGGTCTCGCCATCCGCCGCATGCTCGGGTACATCCCGCAGGCGATCTCCATCGACGGTGCGCTCACGGCCCGGGAGAACCTCGAGTTCTACGCACGCGTGACCGACGTCTCGCGGAGCGAGCGGCGCGAGCGAATCGCGCATGCGGTGGGCGTGATGGGCCTGGAGTCGTTCCTCGACCGGCTCGGCCGCACGCTCTCGGGCGGGATGCTGCGCCGGCTCGAGATCGCCACGGCCTTGTTGAACCGACCGCGGATCCTCTTCCTCGACGAGCCGACCGTTGGCCTCGACCCGACCGCGCGCAAGCTCGTATGGGAGCGGCTCGAGGAGCTGCGCGAGGAATCAGGCACGACGCTGCTCGTGACGACGCACCAGATGGACGAGGCGGATCGCCAGTGCGACCGCATCGCCATCATGGACCTGGGCAAGCTCGCGGCGCAGGGGACGCCGGCGGAGCTGAAGGAGGAGTACGGCGTCGCGACGCTCGACGACGTCTTCACCGCGGCGACCGGCCGCACGATCGAGGAAGGAGGAAGCTTCCGCGATGCTCGACGCAGCCGTCGCATCTCGCGTCGCCTCGGCTGAACGGCTGCGCAACGGCATCGGCGCGATGGCGTGGGCCGAGCTGCGCAAGCTCCGCCACGACAACGTCGACATCCTGACGCGCTCCGTGCAGCCGCTGCTGTGGTTGTTCATCTTCGGGACGGCGCTGCGCCGGAACCGCGCGCTCGCCGGCGGCTTCCACGACTACCGCGCATATCTCGCGCCGGGGATCATGGCGCAGGCAGCGCTCTTCATCGCCATCTTCTTCGGGCTTGCAGTCATCTGGGAGCGCGATGTCGGCCAGCTTCAGCGCCTGCTCGCAACGCCGCTGCCGCGCCTTGCGATCGTCCTCGGCAAGGCAGCGGGCGCGGGCATTCGCGCGCTCGCGCAGTCGATCGTGCTGCTCGTCGTACTGGCGATCACGGGCATCTCGATCACGTGGAGCGTCGGCGGCGTTGTCGGCGCGCTCGTCCTGCTCGTGCTCGCGACCGGGGGCTTCGCGTGCCTGTCCATGATCCTCGCCTCGCTCGTGCGCACGCGCGAGCGCTTTATGGGGATCGGGCAGATGGTCATGATGCCGCTCTTCTTCGCATCGAGCGCGCTCTACCCGTTGTCGATCATGCCCTCGTGGCTTCGCGTGCTCGCGCACGGCAACCCGTTGACATACGAGGTGCACGGGATGCGGCAGCTTCTGCTCGGCGTGCACGCGGGCGGCACGCTCTGGGTCGACTTCCTGTTCGTCGCGGCGTTCCTCGCCGTCGCGGCTGCGATCGCCGCGAAGCTGTACCCGCGCGCGATCCTCTAGCCGCTGTTACAGAGTGGTGGCGGCGTTGCATTCGCGCGGCCGGACGCTCACACTCGGCGCATGACTGACGCGAGCTACGAGGTCACCGACGCGGCGATTCGGGCGCGCGCGTACGACCTCTCGATCGAGCGGCCGGAGGCGACCGCCGAAGAGAACTGGCTCCTTGCGGAGGCGCAGCTCAACGCGGAAGCGGAGGCGCGCCGGGAGGCCGATCTCAAGGCGGACGAGGCTGCCGCCGGCCTCATGGCGGCGATCGAGATGTCGGTGCACGGCCACTCCTGAGGCGGAAGCGGCGGGGGTGGGATTCGAACCCACGGGCCCCGAAGGGCTCATCGGTTTTCAAGACCGACCCGTTCGACCGCTCCGGCACCCCGCCGTCAGCGTGTGACGGTAGCGGGCGCGCCGTACGCGCGCAGGACGTCGGGTACCGCGCCCTGGAAGTTCTCGAGGATCGCGAGCACCGCGCGGTCGGTCGCCGCCGTGCCGTTCAGCGTGTGCACCGGCTCGAGATTCTTGCCCTCGCGGTAGCGCACGCCGAGGCGGCGCGCCTGGAAGTCGGTCGTGTTCGAGGTCGAGGTCAGCTCCCGGTAACGCCCCTGGAACGGGAACCATCCCTCGCAGTCGTACTTCTTCGCCGCCGGGGCGCCGAGGTCGCCCGCCGCGACGTTGACGACGCGGTACGGAAGCTCGAGCGCCTGCAGGATCTCCTCCTCGATCGCCAGCAGCCGCTCGTGCTCGTCCACCGACCCGGACGGATGGCAGAACGAGAAGAGCTCGACCTTGTTGAACTGGTGCACGCGGAACATCCCGCGCGTGTCCTTGCCCGCGGCGCCCGCCTCGCGGCGGAAGTTCGTCGAGAACGCGGAGTAGCGGAGCGGTAGCTCCTCGAGCACCTCGGTCATGTGCAGCCCGGCGAGCGCCACCTCCGACGTCCCCGTCAGGTAGAGGCCGTCGCTGTCGATCGCGTAGATGTTCGTGCGCTCGGTGGGGAAGAAGCCCGTGCCGTACATCGCCTCCTCGCGCACGAGGACCGGTGGCAGCATCGGCAGGTGGCCGTGCTTCGCGGCAGTGTCGACGGCGAGCCGGTAGACGGCGAGTGCGAGCAGTGCGGTATCGCCGATCAGATAGCCGAAGCGGGAGCCCGAGAGCCGCGCGGCGCGCTCCATGTCGAAGCGTCCGATCTCCGTGTGCTCCTTGGGATCGGCGATGTCCGGCGGCGTGCCCCAGCGGCGGATCTCGACCGCGTCCTCGTCGGTGTCGCCGTCGGGGGCGGAGTCGTCGGGCGGATTGGGGACGAGCTCGAGCGCGGCGTCCCGCGCGGACTCCGCCTCGGCGAGCTGCTCCTCGGCGCGCTGAAGCTCCTCCTTCACCTCGCGCAACTCCTCGAGCTGCTCCGGGGTCGGCTTCCCCTTGAGCTTCGTTTTCCCACGCAGCTCGTCGACGCGCGGAACGAGCGCCCGCCATCGCTCGTCGGCGGCGAGCCAGGCGTCGAATACCTCTCCCGCGCCCTTGCGCGCAAGCTTGCGCCGGAACTCGTCCGGATCGTTCCTGGCGGCACGCGCGTCGATCACGAGAGCGAGTCTAGGTAGGTCTCGAGCAGGATTGCGACCCCTTCCTCCTGCACGGGCGGGACGACGAGGTCGGCGAGGGCGAGGATGTCCTCGTGGGCATTCGCGACCGCGACGCGGAAGCCCCCCCATTCCAGCAGCTCGCGGTCGTTCTCGCCGTCGCCGCAGGCCACCGTGTGCGCCGAGTCGAACGCGAGCCGGTCGGCGACGAACTGGAGGCCGGCGCCCTTGCTCACGTCCGGGTGTGCGAACTCGAGGAAGTACGGAAGCGACTTGGAGATGAAGAGTCGGCTGCCGAAGTGCGCCTTCATCTCGGTCTCGAGCTCGTCGAGCGCCTTCGGATCGCCGACGGCGACGAGCTTCGTCGGGTCGGCGTGAAGCCATTCGTGCAGCGGCCCGACCGCGTGGATCTCGAGATGCTGGAAGTCGGCGTAGCGCCGGGCCTCGGGAGTCACCTCGGCGACGTACAGCTCGTCGTCGACGTAACAGTTGAGGTGGAACCCGCGACCGACGACCTCGTCGATCGCCTCGAGCGCGCGGTCGTAGGGGATCGGCACGTGGCGGAGGAACGTGCCGGTGGCCGGGTCGGCGACGACGGCGCCCTGGTAGCAGATCACAGGGTCGGTGATCCGCGCTTGTTCGAGGTACGGGCGCACCGCCCTGAACATCCGTCCGGTGACGACGATGACATGCACACCCGCGGCGCGCGTGCGCGTGATTGCGGCGTTCGTCCGCGGGCGGAGGATCGCGTCCTCTGCGATGAGCGTGCGGTCGAGGTCGACCGCGAACGCGGCGAGGGGGGAAGGGAAGCCGGCGGGGAGCTCTACGGCAGCGTGCCGCCGGTCGACTTCACGACGTACGCTGCGACGTCGGCGATCTGCTGGGCGGAGAGGCGGCTCTTGAACGACGGCATCTGGCCGCCGCCGTTCGTCACCTGCGCGGTGACGGCGCGATAGTCGGGTTTCAGCTGGTCGAGGTTCGGGCCGACCGTCCCGTTCGTGTGCGCAGCTGCAAGGGTGTGGCAGCCGCCGCAGCCCGCGCTCGTGAAGGTCGCCGCTCCCTTGGTCGGATCACCCGTGAGCTTGAAGGCCGGCGTGACCGGGAAGCTCGGCGCCGCCGGCGTCTTCCCGATGACCTTCTGAGGCGTCGGGCTGACGACCCCCTCCGCGCCGCACCCCGCGACCACGCCGCATGCGATGCCTAAGAGGACGATAAGAGCGGCGCGGCGCACGTCGCGAGACTCTACCGGGCCGGAGTACCATCGGATGCATGAAGCGCAAGAGCTACGGACGCGACCGCGGGTTGACCCTGCGCATGCTCGCCACGGGCGGCCTGCTCGGCCTTCTCTACGTCGTGTTCGGTGCAGTCCTGCTGTGGGGGCTCCACGGGAACATCGCGTTCATGCTCGTGATCGTCATCGGGCTCGCGTTCTTCCAGTACTACACGTCCGACAAGCTCGCCCTCAAGGCGTCGGGCGCGAAGATCGTCTCCGAGCAGGAGGCGCCCGAGCTGCACGCGATGGTCGAGCGGCTGTGCGCGATGGCGAGCCTGCCCAAGCCGCGCGTCGCCGTCGTTCCGACCGACGTGCCGAACGCGTTCGCGACCGGCCGCAACCCGAAGCACGCCGTCGTCGCGGTGACGGAGGGGATCTGGCGCCGGCTCGATCCGCAGGAGCTCGAGGCCGTGCTCGCACACGAGCTCTCGCACGTCGCCAACCGCGACGTCCTCGTGATGACCGTCGCGAGCTTCTTTGCGATGCTCGCCGCGCTCATCACCCGCTGGGGGCTCTATTTCGGGATGTGGGGCGGCGGCTTCGGCGGCGGCAGGCGGGACAACAACAACCAGGGCGGCGTTCCGGTCTTCCTGATCATCCTCGCCGTCTCGGTGATCACGTACGCGATCAGCTTCATCCTCATCCGCACCATCTCGCGCTACCGCGAGTACGCCGCCGACCGCGGCTCGGCCCTCATCACGGGCGCACCCGAGCACCTGATGAGCGCGCTCCAGAAGATCTCGAGCGGAATCCTCCAGATCCCGCAGCGCGACCTGCGCGAGGTACAGGGCATGAACGCGTTCTTCATCATCCCGACAAACTGGCGCGCGCAGATGAGCGAGTTGTTCATGGACCACCCGCCGCTCGAGAAGCGCCTCGCCGCGCTCTCCGCGATCGCCCGCGAGATGGGCCGGCCCGTCGGCTGAAAGTGCTGCGCACCTTCAGCTGCTTCGCTTAGGAGCCGAAGACCCTTGCGCGCAGCGTGACTAGATCGGCGCGTCGAACAGCGCGAGCCAGCGACTGAGGTCGGGCTCGACCGGCAGCTCCGGCTCGAGCTTCGCCTTCAGCTCCATCTCCTCGGCGTTGTCGCGCCCGTTCTTCTCACCCGTCGGCACGAACGGCCAGAACGTCCCCGTCTTGAAGCCGTAGATCCAGTAGACGGGATCCTTCGCGCCCTCGAAGCGGAAGACCGCCGCGAGCAGCTGTGCGCCGAATCCCTTCGCCTCGAGCTCGGACGCGACGGTGTGGACGCCGGCGACCTGGTCCTCGAGGTCGGGATCCTTGACGATCACCCACTCGTACCCGAACGTGTCCGTCTTCCGGTCGAGCGTCGAGCCGCTGGACGACGCGACAGCCTGCAGCAGCTGCTCGATCTCCTGATCGGCCGCGGTGAACTCGCCTGCGGAGAGCGGCTTGAAGACGACCGCACCGGCGCCGGCCGTCTTGAGGGAGCAGTCCGTCTCGAGCGTCACCGCCGCCGTGCTGATCGCGAAGAGGCGCTCCGACGCAGGCGCCTTCAGCTTCTTCCTGCCGAAGAGGACGTCGCCGAGGCCCAAGCGGCTACTGCTGCTGCGGCGGAGACGGAGCAGGCTCCGCCCCGCCGGCTCCGATCTCGCCCTGCGGTGCGCCCGCACCGACCTCGGCCTTGAGCTTCGCGAGCTCGGAGTCGACCTGCGAGGACGCCGAGATGGACGCGAGCTCCCGGTCGAGCTGTGTCTGGTCTCCGGCGGTCAGATCCTCGAGCGCACCCGTGCTCGTCAGCTCGTCGATCGCCGATGCGCGCGCCTGCAGCTCCTCGGTCTTGTCCTTCGCCCGCTGGATCGCCATCCCCGTGTCGGCCATGTGCGTTCCGATGCCGGTGGCCGCCTCGCCGACGCGAACCTGCGCCTCGGCCGCCGAGTACTGCGCCTTGAGCACTTCCTTCTGCGAGCGGAAGCCCTCGATGCGCGTCTCGAGCTGCTGCTGCGCCGCGACGAGCTTCTCCTGCTGGTCGGCGAGTCCCTGCACCTGCGAATCCATGCTCTGCAGCTGCTGCTGCGCGAGCGCCTTGCGCTCGAGGGCCTGGCGCGCGAGGTCTTCGCGGTTGGCGGTGACCGCCTGTCGAGCCTGCGTCTCGAGCTTGACGACGTTCTGCTCGAGCTTCTGCTGCTGCAGCTCGAGCCGCTTCTTGGCGGTGACGACGTCGGCGACGCCGCGCTTGACGTTCTGCAGCTGCTCGAGCATCTGCTCGTACGAGTAGTCGAGCGTCTCCGTCGGGTTCTCGGCCCGGTTGAGCAGCTTCGAGTACTTCGCCTTGATGATGAGCAGGGTGCGGGACATGAGACCGGCCATGTCGCGTAGCCTAGCCGTCGTGCTCGTCCAGCGGAACATGCACCCGGATTGGCTTTCGAATGCCTACGTTGTGGCCGACTCGCCGGGAGGGACGGCGGTCTTCGTCGACGCCGGGGCCGACCCGCTCCCCCTGGTTGCGGCGCTCGGGGAGTGGGGGGCGACGCCGGCCGCGATCCTCCGTACCCACAGCCATCACGACCACGTCGCCTTCGAGGACGAGCTGCGGGAGCGCTACGGCCTCCCGGTCGTCGCCGAGCCGGGCGAGTGGGACTTCGGCGACATCCACGTTCGCGGAGTCGCGACGCCGGGGCACTCCGACGACATGGTCGCCTTCCTCGTCGGCGGCGAACTCGTCTTCACCGGCGACACGCTCTTCAAGGACGCAGTCGGTGGGGGCGATCCCGGACAGGTGCGCTCCTCCGTGATGGACGTCTTCATGGCTCTGCCGGACGCGTTGCGCGTGCTCCCCGGTCACACCGACGAGACGACGATCGGGCGCGAGCGCGAGCACAACCCGTTCGTGCGCGTGTGGTCGGGCGCCGAGCGGGAGGGAACGGAGCAGGTGGACGTCGGCGGCCGCCCGGCGACGCTCCTCGTCTGGTCGCCGGACTACGACGGCAAGGGCAAGGCGTGGGTGCGCTTCGTCGATGACGGCAGCGAGGCGATCGTCGGCGGCTCGCGCGTGCATCGGGGTTAGCACGGATGTAGGCCGCCGCGGCCAGGTCGAAGCTGACGGCGAAGGAGGTGAGGTCGATGTCGGTGCTCTCCCACGAGAGGCCGTCGTTTGCGCGCCCACGCTCGGCATGGCTCGAGCTGCCCGAGTTCTGGGCGGCGACCGCGATCGTCGTGATCTGGCTCGCGGTGCTCTTCGTCGGCGTCTTCGGTCCGGGCATCACGCACAGAAACGGCGTCGGCGACGTCGGGAACGGCTCGTCCGTGCCCTCGGTCGTCGTCGTCGCCCCCTGCGCCGTGCTCGCGACGTGGCTGATCGTGCGGCACGCGTTCCGCAAGCCCTAGTACCTGTCCGGGAGGGACAGTAGGTTGGCAGCGTGCGCCTGCTCGTCGCCCGCTGTGAAGTCCGCTACTCCGGCCGCTTGAATGCGGTCCTGCCGGAGGCGGTCCGGCTGATCATCTTCAAGGCGGACGGCTCCGTTCTCGTCCACGACGACGCGGGAGGCTACAAGCCGCTGAACTGGATGTCGGGGGCGACCTCGATCGACGAGGACGGCGACACGCTCGTCGTCCGCAAGCCGAAGGCGGAGGACGTGCTCGAGATCACCGTCACGGAGATCGTCAGCGACGTCACGCACGACATGGGCGAATCGGCGGCGCTGCAGAAGGACGGCGTCGAGCGGCATCTGCAGGAGGAGCTCGCGGCGAATCCCTCCGCCCTCGGCGAGGAGCTGACGCTCGTCAAGCGCGAGTGG
>Ga0070741_10013371_pt1 | contig 14528 bp, 11 predicted proteins | sample Coa_R1_4_FD_66440 | JGI IMG/M metagenome (GOLD analysis project Ga0070741, IMG submission 66440) | Surface soil microbial communities from Centralia Pennsylvania, which are recovering from an underground coalmine fire - Coalmine... | ecosystem: Environmental > Terrestrial > Soil > Unclassified ...
GAAGCTGATCCAGGCCGCCGACTACGACGTCAAGAAGGCCGAGACCGGCATCATCTACATCGACGAGATCGACAAGATCGCCCGCAAGAGCGAGAACCCGTCGATCACGCGTGACGTGTCGGGCGAGGGTGTGCAGCAGGCGCTGCTCAAGATCCTCGAGGGCACGACGGCGTCGGTGCCCCCGCAGGGTGGGCGCAAGCACCCCCACCAAGAGTTCATCCAGATCGACACGACGAACATCCTGTTCATCTGCGGTGGTGCGTTCGCCGGCATCGAGAAGATCATCGAGAGCCGCATCGGTCGCAAGGGTGTCGGCTTCGGCGCCGACATCCGCCGTGCCGACGAGAAGGACATCGGCGCCATCCTCGAGAAGGTGCTGCCCGAGGATCTCCTGAAGTTCGGGCTCATCCCCGAGTTCATCGGTCGCCTGCCCGTCATCGGCGCGGTGTCGAACCTCGATCGCGAAGCGTTGATCCGCATCCTCGTCGAGCCGAAGAACGCGCTGGTGAAGCAGTTCGCCAAGTTCTTCGAGTTCGAGGACGTCGAGCTCGAGTTCTCCGACGACGCGCTCGAGGCGATCTCCGACCAGGCGTTGCTGCGAGGCACGGGCGCCCGCGGGTTGCGGGCGATCCTCGAAGAGGTGCTGCTCGACATCATGTACGACCTGCCCAGTCGCTCCGACATCGGCAAGTGCGTGATCGACGGCAACGTGGTGCTCGAGAAGGTGAACCCGACCCTCGTGCCCCGTTCCGAAGCCCCCCGCCAGCAACGCCCGCGCCGCGCCGCCTCGTAGCACTTCCTTCGACAGCTCGAGGGCGGGGACATGAGCGACGACGACGCGTTGGCGCGCTACGCGCTCGGCGTCGATCTGGGCACCACCTACACCGCCGCCGCGGTGCTGCGCGACGGCCGGGCCGAGATCGTCACCTTCGGACACCGGTCGACGTCACTGCCGTCCGTGATCTACGTCGGCGACGATGCGGTGCTGGTGGGCGAGCCTGCCGACCGGCGGCGCACCACCGAACCCGAGCGGGTGGCGCGCGAGTTCAAGCGCCGCATGGGCGATCCGACGCCGACGATGCTCGGCGGACGACCCTGGTCCGCCGAGCTGCTCACCAGCGAGTTGCTGCAGGCCGTCGTGGCGCAAGTCGTCGCCGAGCAGGGCGGTGCACCGGCGTCGATCGTGCTGACCCATCCCGCGAACTGGGGGCCCTACAAGCTCGACGTGCTGCAGGAGGTCGTGCGCATCTGCGGCCTCGACGGCGTCGTGATGGTGGCCGAACCGGTCGCGGCCGCCACCTACTACGCCACCGAGGCGCGCGTTGCCGACGGCACCGCGATCGCGGTCTACGACCTGGGCGGCGGCACGTTCGACGCGACGGTCGTGCGCCGTGACGGCGATGCGTTCCGCGTGCTCGGTGAACCACGCGGGATCGAGCGTCTCGGTGGGATCGACTTCGACGAGGCGGTGTTCGCGTTCGTGCTGGACGCGGCGGGCATCGACCTCGATGCCCTCGACCCCGGTGACCCCACCACGATGGGCGCGCTGGCGCAACTTCGCCGCGATTGCGTCGAGGCGAAGGAGGCGTTGTCGCAGGACACCGTCGTCAACATCGGCGTGCTGCTGCCGTCGGCGCAACGGCAGGTGCGGATCACCCGCACCGAGTTCGAGCACCTCGTCCAGCCACTCGTCGATCGATCCGTCACGACGTTGGCGCGTGCGATCGACGAGGCCGGCGACGGCGTCGTGCGGTCCGTGCTGCTCGTCGGCGGCTCGTCGCGGGTGCCCCTCGTCGGCCGCCGCATCGCAGAAGGGCTGCGACTGCCGGTCAGCATCGACGCGCATCCCAAGCACTCCGTCGCGCTCGGCGCCGCCATCGTGGCGGCGCGAGTGGCCGCGCCCGCGCCCTCGCCGGCCGTGGAACCGGCCACTGCGCCCGAACCGCATCCCGAACCCGAGTCGGTTGCGCCGGCGACGCCACCCGAACCATTCGTCCCACCACCCTCGCCGGCACCGCCGCCGCCCGTGGCGCCACCGCCCCCTGTCCCGCCCCCGGCCGTCCCGCCGGCGACGGTTCCGCCCCCGCCGCCCCCGGCGACGGTTCCGCCCCCGGCGACGGTGCCACCACCGAGCCCCGAGCCCGTCCCGCAGATCCTGCTGCCGGCGCCCGACCGCTCGTCGCGGCGGCCTGTCGTGCTCGTCGCCGTTGCCGCGGTCGTCGTGCTCGTGGTCGGTGTCATCGCGTTCGCGACGAGGGGCGGCTCCGGCGGAAAGCGGGGCAGCAGCGGCGGCGGCACCTCCGCGTCGGCGCCGGCGACCATCCGTGACGCGATCGTCGACACGCCCGCCGCGACCGCCCCGGTGCAGGCCGGCGGACAGCTCCGGGTGGCGCTCGTCGGCGGCGTGCCGGACCTGCTGAACCCCGTCGACGCGGTCGGCGACGGGTTCGATGTCGCACCCGCCCTGTTCCCGTCACCGTTCGAGCCCGACAGCGACGGCACGCTCCGCCTCAACCACGACCTCGTCGACGACGTCGGCATCGACACATCGCCGCTGCGCGTCACGTACCACCTCCGGGGTGAGTGGAGCGACGGCACGCCCATCAGCGCCGATGACTTCGCGTACTACTGGAAGATGAGCCGCGGCACCGACCCTGTCGCGAAGGCCCTGTCGACCGCGGGCTACGACAAGATCTCGGCGGTCGACGGATCCGACGGCGGGCGCACCGTTCAGATCACCTTCACGACGCCGTCGGCCGATTGGCAGCGGCTGTTCCGCCATCTCCAGCCCGCGCACGTGCTGCACGACGGTGCAGGCTGGAACGCCGGTCAGGCGCTGGGCGGTCCGATCGTGACGGCCGGTCCGTTCAACGTCAACGCGTCGACGCCGACCACGTCGATGACGCTCACGCGCAACACGTCATGGCGAACGCCCGCCGCGCTGGACCGCATCGACGTCTTCGCCGCGGTGGACAGCGCAGCGGCGGCGGATGCGCTGCGCACGGGTGGCGCCGATGTCGTGGTCTATCCCGGACCCGCGGCACAAGCCACGGGGGCCGGTGAGGTCCTCAGTTCGTACGGCTCGATCGAGCAGCTGGCGTTCAACACGACGACCGGCCCGCTGGCCGATCCCGCAGTCCGGCAAGCGGTCGCGTTCGCCATCGACCGCCCCTCGCTCACGACCACGGCAGCGGGGACGATGAGCTCCGAGCCGGAGACGGCGGCGAACAACTTCTTCCCGAGCCGCCAGGTCGGGTTCGTCGCCAACGACGGAACGTTCGCGGTCAGCGACCTGGGGCGCGCGACCGCGACGCTCACGAACGCGGGCTACGTGAAGGGCGCGGACGGCGTCTTCGCCAAGGCCGGCACCCGAGTGTCGTTCTCGATCAGCTTCCCCGCGGGGAACGCTCGTCGGGAGGCTGTCATCTCGGCCATCCGAGCCCGCCTCGCGACGATCGGGATCGAAGTCACCGCCGATCCCCACCCGTCGGATGACCTGTTCCAGAACGTGCTGCCGCAGCGAGCGTTCCAGGCCGCCATCTACGCGTACACGGGTGCACCATCTGATGTCGCGCGGTCGTTTCGCAGCGACGCGCCCGACAACTTCGCCGGGTATCGCGGCGCGGACGATCTCATCGACGCCGCAACCACTGAGCCGAACCCGGCGAAGCTCGTCGATCGCTTGAACGACCTCGACCGCAGGTTGTGGGTCGATCTCCCGGCCATCCCGTTGTACGACCTGTCGACCGGTGTGCGCGTGCGCACCGGGTTGGCGAACCTCGCCCCGAACGTCGACGGCGGTCTCTGGCACGCCGGGACGTGGGGCATCGCCAGCTGACCCGCGGCATCCTGCCGCAAGCGTGATCCGCTCGCACCCCGACCCGGGCCCACCACGCGCGCGCTCCGTGACCACTGTGGTCTGGGGGCCACCGATCTGGTGCGCGTGTGACCACAAAGTGGGGTGGGTAACCCGGGACCCATGAAGAAACTCCTCATCGGTGCGCTGGTGGGCGGCGCCGTCGGTGCCGGTGTCGCGGCCATGAAGGGCAGCGGCGACGACACGGAAGGCTCCTCCTCACTGGTGACGACGGCGGCCGGTGGTGCCGCTGCCGGCGCCTTCGTCGGCGTCCTCCTCGACCGCCGGGCCCGCAAGGCTGCCGAGGCCGCCGCCGCCGTCCCCGTGGTCGTCGCCTACGCGAAGAAGGTGAGCGACGCGGCGTCGAGCGTCGCCGGCCAGGCCGTCGAGACGGCCCGTCCCCTGGTGGAACAGGCGAAGGAACGCATCGCGGCGTAAGTAGATTCGGGCGCCCTGTGGCGTCCGCATCCGTTTCCGCATCGCTCCCCGAGGCGCTGGCCTGGCTCGACCGCCACGTCAACGTCGAAGCCCGCGCCGGACGGGTCGAGGGTCTGCACCTCGACCACATGCGCGCGCTCATGGACGTCCTCGGCGATCCGCACCGCGCCTATCCCGTCATCCACCTCACCGGCACCAACGGGAAGGGGTCGACGGCGCGCATGGTGACGCAGCTCCTCGTCGAGTCGGGCCTCACCGTGGGGACGTACACGAGCCCGCACCTCCAGCGCATCAACGAGCGCATCGCCCGCAACGGCGAGCCGATCGACGACGACGACCTCGCCGAGGTCCTCACCGACCTCGAGCACGTCGAGGCGACGCTCGACGAGGCCCCGTCGTACTTCGAGCTGCTCACCGCCGGGGCGTACAAGTGGTTCGCCGACGTGGCCGTCGACGTCGCCGTGGTCGAGGTCGGGCTGCTCGGCCGCTACGACGCAACGAACATCGCCGACGGCATCGTCGCCGTGATCACCAACGTCGGCCACGACCACAGCGACTTCACCGGCGACTGGAGGGCCCGCATCGCCGAGGAGAAGGCCGGCATCGTCAAGCCCGCCAGCACGCTCGTGCTCGGCGAGACCGACGAGGCGCTGACGCCGATCTTCTACCGGGCCGGCGCGGCCGAGGTGCTCGAGCGCGATCGGGACTTCGCGTGCGAGGCGAACGAGCTCGCCGTCGGCGGACGGCTGCTCGCGCTGCGCACGCCCGGCCACGTCGTGGACGACGTCTTCCTCCCGCTGCACGGCGCGCACCAAGGCGAGAACGCGGCGTGCGCGCTCACGGCCGCCGAGAGCTTCTTCGCCCAACCACTCGACGAGGACGTGATCCACCGCGGCTTCGGCGCGGTCACGATGCCGGGTCGCTTCGAGATCGTCCGTCGCGAACCGCTCGTGATCCTCGACGGCGCGCACAACCCCGAAGGCGCGGCTGCCGCTGCCGCGACGTTGCGCGAGGGCTTCACGACCGACGGACGTCGCGTGCTCGTCGTGGGTCTGCTCGAAGGGCGCGACCCGAACGCGATCCTCGAAGCCCTCGACGTCGACGACTCGACGTTCGTCGTCGCGTGCCAGCCCGACTCGCCGCGCGCGACGAACGCGCGCGTCGTCGCCGAGGCGGCGAGCGCGCTCGGTGCCACGGTCGTGGAGGAACCCGACGTCACGCGCGCCGTCGACCGCGCGCTCCGGCTGGCGACACCCGACGACGTCGTGCTCGTCACCGGGTCGTTGTACGTCATCGGTTCGGCCCGCACGCACCTCGGCCTCTAAGTTCGACCGCCATGAATCGCACGTTCGTCATGGCGAAGCCCGACGCAGTCGAGCGCGGGCTCGTCGGCGAGATCGTCAACCGCATCGAGCGCAAGGGCCTGAAGCTCGTGGCCGCGGAGTTGCGCCACGTCGACGACGACCTCGCGTCACGCCACTACGCCGAGCACGCCGACAAGCCGTTCTACGGCGAGCTGATCAGCTTCATCACGCGGTCACCGGTGTTCGCGATGGTCGTGGAGGGCCCGGCGGACAACACGTTCTCGCTCGTGCGCGGCCTCGTCGGTGCAACGAAGGTCGACGACGCCCAGGCCGGCACCATCCGGGGCGACTTCGCCACGACGACCACCGAGAACCTCGTCCACGCCAGCGACGGCCACGAGTCGGCCAACCGCGAGATCGCGCTCTGGTTCCCGGACCTGTAGCGCCGCGATTGTTGCGAATCCGTTACGGCGTCTAACCTGTCGCTCCGAGTAGGGGCCGGGACTGCTGTGCTCGGTGCCGACTAGGTTTCGCTCACCATTCGCACGCACGACGGGACGCGCATGTCGGACACTGTCCTTTCATCCTTCATGGGCCGGGACATGGCGGTCGATCTCGGCACCGCCAACACGGTCGTCTACGTGCGCGGGCGGGGCATCGTCCTCGACGAACCGTCGGTCGTCGCCGTCAACGCCCGTGACGGTCGCCTGCTCGCCGTGGGGTCCGAGGCCAAGCGCATGATCGGGCGCACACCCGCCCACATCCAGGCCATCCGCCCGTTGAAGGACGGCGTCATCGCGGACTTCGAGATCTGCGAGAAGATGCTCAAGTACTTCATCACCAAGGTGCACCCGCGACGGCTGTCGCTGCACCCCCGGATGGTGATCTGCGTGCCGTCGGGCATCACCGGCGTCGAGCAGCGGGCCGTGCAGGAAGCGGCCGAGTTCGCCGGCGCCCGCAAGCCCGCCTACATCATCGAGGAGCCGATGGCCGCGGCCATCGGCGCCGGGCTCCCCGTGCAGGAGCCGACCGGCAACATGATCGTCGACATCGGCGGCGGTACCACCGAGGTGGCGGTCATCTCCCTCGGCGGCATCGTGGCGAGCCAGTCGGTGCGCGTCGGTGGCGACGAGCTCGACGACGCCATCGTGAACTTCATCAAGAAGGAGTACAGCCTCGCTCTCGGCGATCGCACCGCGGAGGAGGTGAAGATCGCGCTCGGGTCGGCGTGGCCGTTGGTGGAAGAGGTGCACGCCGAGATCCGCGGTCGTGATCTCGTCACCGGGTTGCCGAAGACGATCGTGGTGTCGACCCAAGAGGTGCGCGACGCCATCGACGAGCCCGTGTCTGCGATCGTTGACGCCGTGAAGGTCACGCTCGACAAGACGCCCCCTGAGCTCGCCGCCGACATCATGGAGCAGGGCATCGTCCTCACCGGTGGGGGTGCGCTCCTGCACGGCCTCGATGCCCGCCTGCAGCACGAGACCGGCATGCCGATCGTCATCGCACCGGATCCGCTGCACGCCGTCGCCATCGGCTCGGGTCAGTCCCTCGAGGAGTTCGACGCGCTGAAGGGCGTGCTGTTCTCGGCCAACGGCGACCGTTGACGTAGTTCCGGAAGGACGCAACCCCGAAAGCCGTGGCTCTCTCCCGGCGCAACGGACGTTCACGTCTCACGCTCGTCCTGCTGATCCTCACCTCGATCACGGTCCTCACGCTCGACTTCCGCGGATCGAGCGCGGTGCAGGGGCTGCGTGACGGCGCCTCGCGCGTCTTCAGCCCGTTCCGGGGCGCCATCGAGAGCGTGACGTCGCCGATGAGCGACTCGTGGAACGGCCTGTGGCACTACGGCGACGTCCGCAAGGAGAACGAGCGCCTGCGGGCCCAGATCGAGCAGCTGCAGGGACAGGCGGCGCAGAACCAGGACGCGCAGCAGCAGTTGGCCGCGCTGTCCGAGCTCGAGCACATCCAGCAGTGGACGACGTTGCCGAGCCTCGACGCCCGTGTCGTCGCCGGACCGCTCACGAACTTCGAGCACACGATCGAGCTCGACAAGGGATCGAACGCGGGGCTGCGCACCGACATGCCGGTCGTCACCGGCGCGGGGCTCGTCGGTCGCATCGTGCGCGTCGAACCGGATCGCGCGGTCGTGCGGCTGCTCACCGACCCGGACATCGTCGTCGGCATCCGCCTGGTGACGTCGCAGGAGACGGGGCTGTTGCACGGTACGGGCGACGGCAAACCGCTCGCCATCGACGAAGGCATCGACCCGAAGGTGCAGGTGCCGCCGAACGAGCTGGTGACGACGAGCGGCGAGGACCGCGCCGCGTATCCCCCGAACGTGCCCGTCGGCAACGTCACCCACAGCACCCTGTCGACGAACCAGTTGCAGCAGCAGCTCACCGTGCAACCGCTCGCCGACCTGAACCGGCTGACGTTCGTGAAGGTGCTGTTGTGGGAGCCGGCGCCGTGAAGCGGTTGCGCGTCGCCGTCGTCGTGTTCGTGCTGGTGCTGCTGCAGACGTCGCTCGTCGCCGGGCTCCCGATCGCGGGTGTGCGCGGCGACGTGGTCCTCCTCTTCGCCATCGCCGTCGGCATCGCACGCGGGCGCGACGACGGCGCGATCGCGGGCTTCGCCGCCGGTCTCGTCCTCGACTTCGTCGTCCACGGCACACCCGCCGGTTTCTTCGCGCTCGGCTACACGATCACCGGCTACCTCGTCGGCATGACGCAGGCGACGGTGCTGCGGGCGGCGTGGTGGATCCCGGTGGTCACGGCGGTCGCGGGCAGCGGGCTCGGCGTCGTCGTGCTCGCGTTGCTCGCGAAGATGGTCGGCATCGAAGGGTTCCTCGATGTCCACCTCGTGACGATCGCGTTCGTCGTCGCGATCGTGAACGGGGCGCTGGTGCACCCGATGTTGCGCGTGGTGCGGTGGTCGATGCCGCCGCCCCAGGGCGCCGGACGGCTGGTGCTGTCGTGAACCGCGACAACCCCACCCTCCGCCTCGGGATCTTCGGCATCGTCGTCGTCTCGTTGTTCGCGGCGCTGTTCGCCCGCCTCTGGTACCTGCAGGTGATGGCCACGACGCAGTTCCAGAACGCGGCGCAGGCCATCCAGACGCGCACGCTGCTGGAGGAGGCGCCGCGCGGCCGCATCCTCGACCGCAACGGCGTCGTCCTCGTCGACAACCGCATCTCCGTCGTCGTCACCGTCGACAAGCAGAAGCTCGCAACGCTGAAATCCGTCGTGCGCGACGGCATCCTCGACCGGCTCGGCGCCGAGCTGACGCGCTACATGAACAAGCCCTACGACCGCGCTGCCATCCAACACCGCCTCGACGACCAGCGCTTCAGCCCCTACGTGCCCGTGCCGGTCGTCGACGACATCCCGAAGCCGCTCGAGCTCTACCTCGCCGAGCACCACGACGACTTCGACGACGTCGTCGCCGTGCAGCAGACGACCGTGCGGACCTACCCGCTCGGTCGCACGGCGTCGCACGTGCTCGGCTACGTCGGTTCCGTCACGCAGGAAGAGCTCGACGCCAAGAAGAGCGCGCCGAAGACGTACAAGCTCGGCGACGAGATCGGCAAGACCGGTGTCGAGCGCACGTACGAGGACGACCTGCGCGGTACGCCGGGCAAACGCGTGCTCGAGGTCGACTCGAAGGGCAACACGGTGCGCGAGCTGTACGACCAGGAGACGCCACCGATCCCCGGCGACGACGTCTACCTGTCGATCGACGCCAACACGCAGGCCATCACCGAGCAGTCGCTGCACGACGAGCTCGTCGCCGCCCACAACCGTCGCAACAGCAACGGGTCCTACAACCAGTCGCCGGCGGGCGCCGCCGTCGTGCTCGACCCCACCAACGGTCAGGTCATCGCGATGGCGTCGTACCCGGACTACGACCCCAACCAGTTCGCGCAGCCGATCTCGCAGGAGGAGTTCGACCAGTTCTCCGACCCTGCCAATCACTACCCGCTCAACAACCGCGCGTTGCAGGGGCAGTACGCGCCGGGCTCCACGTTCAAGCTCGTCACCGCGCTCGCGGGGTTGCGCACCGGCGCGATCACGCCGGCGACGACGCTGAACGACACCGGCGTCTTCCACGTGCCCGGGTGCAGCGGCGAGCAGTGCTCGTTCCAGAACTCCGGAGGCGAGGCCCACGGTTCCGTGAACCTGCGACGCGCCATCACGGTGTCGAGCGACTACTACTTCTACTCGTTGGGTGCGCAGTTCTGGACGCAACGGTCGACGTACGGCGACCCCATCCAAGCGGTCGCCAACGATCTCGGCTTCGGCTCGCAGACCGGCATCCCGCTGCCCGGTGAGCAGTCCGGTTACGTGTTCACACCGGACGCGTTGAAGAAGATCCACGAGAAGTACCCGCAGGACTACCCCAACGGCGACTGGTTCACGGGCAACAACATCCAGCTCGCCATCGGTCAGAACGTCGTCGCCGTCACGCCGCTGCAGCTGGCGAACGCGTACGCCGCGTTCGCGAACGGCGGCACGCTGTACTCGCCCAACATCGCCATCAAGATCACGCATCCGAACGGCCAGCTCGTGCGCACGATCGAGCCCCGGGTGCTGCACCAGGTGCAGCTGCCGCCGGAGTTTCGTGACCCGATGATGCAGGGCTTCCTCGGTGCGGTGAACTCCTCGGAGGGCACGGCCTACGGCGCCTTCCGAAACTTCCCCAACTGGCAGGTGGCGGGCAAGACCGGCACGGCGCAGGTGCAGGGGAAGGCGGACACCGCGCTGTTCGCGGGGATGGCACCCGCCGATGCGCCGCACTACACCGGTGTGGCGGTGCTGGAGGAGTCCGGGTTCGGGGCCACGGCCGCCGCGCCCGTCATCCGCCGGGTGTTCCAGTCGCTCGCCGACCCCGCCAACGCGCCCACCGTCGGACCGGGCGGTGTGCTGTCCGCGCCGCTCGGCGGTGCGGTCGAGAACGCGAACGGGAGCCCCGACTGATGGCCGTGTCGTCGATCCCGCGCTCGGTGCCGAAGTCGCCGGCGTCGACGTTGCGTCGCAACCCGACGGCGGCGTGGCGCCATCTCGACCTCGTCCTGCTGGGGTGCATCGTCGCCATCGCCTGCCTCGGGACGCTGATGGTGTACAGCGCGACGCGAGGGCCGACCCCTCCGTACTCGACGACGTACCTCGAGAAGCAGGCGTTGTACGTCGCCATCGGGTTCGCGCTGATCGCCGTCGTCACGCTCGTCGACTACCGCGTGTTCCGCGACTGGTCGTTGTTCCTGTACGCGGGATCGTGCGCGACGTTGCTGCTCGTCGTGTCGCCGCTCGGCTCGAAGAGCAAGGGCGCGCAGTCGTGGTTCCAGGTGGCCGGGTTCCAGTTCCAGCCGTCCGAGATCGCGAAGGTCGCGCTCGTCGTCGCGATGGCGGCGATCGCCGCGCAGTTCCGCGGCGAGATCGACCTGCGCCGCCTCGCAGTGCTCCTCGTGCTCGCCGGCGTCCCGATCGCGCTGATCATGCTGCAGCCCGACCTCGGGAGCGGGCTCGTCTTCATCGCCATCGCCGCGGGCATGCTGCTCGTCGCCGGCGCGCGGGGCCGGCACCTCGCCGTGCTCGCGCTGGTGATGGTGCTGGGCGTCGGGTTCGTCCTCCACTCCAACGTGTTGAAGGAGTACCAGACGGCGCGGCTCACGTCGTTCCTCGCCGATTCGTCGTCGGCGAAGGGCAACCCCGCGCTCCAGCAGGAGCGCTACAACGTCGACCAGTCGCTCACGACGATCGGCGCCGGCGGCCCGTTCGGGCAGGGGTTCCTCCAGGGCAACCAGACGCGGTTGCACAACGTGCCCGAGCAGCAGACGGACTTCATCTTCACCGCCGTGGGGGAGCAGCTCGGCTTCGTCGGGTCGGGGACGTTGCTCGCGTTGTTCTGCATCATGGCGTGGCGGATCCTGCGCACGGCGCAGCTCGCCCGTGACGAGTTCGGGATGCTCGTGTGCGTCGGGGTCCTCGCCATGCTGATGTTCCAGATCTTCGAGAACGTCGGGATGACGATGGGCATCATGCCGGTCACCGGCATCCCCCTCCCGCTGGTCTCCTACGGCGGGTCCTCGACCATCGCCGAGTTCCTCGCCCTCGGCCTCGTCCTCAACGTCCACATGCGCCGCTTCGCCTGACCCAGCCCGCTCGAATGTTGGTGCGATGAAGGCGCCCGGGCGCCTTCATCGCACCAACATTGGGCGGGGGTGGGGTCCAGTAACCTGGGGCGGTCATGTCGTCCATCTGGCCGCAGCTCGAGGCGCTGCTCCCGCGTGTGGCCAAGCCCGCCCGCTACATCGGGTTGGAGCACGGGGCCCAGGCGCCCGTCCACGGCCCCGACGTCGTGTCGTGGCTGCTCACGTACCCCGACACGTACGAGATCGGGCTGCCCAACCAGGGCCTCCAGATCCTGTACGAGATCCTGAACGAGCGCGACGACGCCGCCGCGGAGCGGGCCTACGCCCCCTGGACCGACCTCGAAGAACTGCTGCGGGCCAACGGCCTGCCGCTGTTCTCGGTCGACACGCACAAGCCGGCGGGCGAGTTCGACGTCCTCGCCTTCAACCTGTCCGCGGAGCTCGTCTACACCAACGTGCTCAACTGCATCGACCTCGCGGGCGTGCCCGTGCGCGCCGCCGACCGCGCACCGCACCACCCGATCGTCGTCGCCGGCGGGCACTGCACGTACAACCCGGAGCCGCTGGCGGATTTCCTCGACGCGGTCGTGCTCGGCGACGGCGAGGAGGTCGTGGCCGAGCTGACCGAGGTGATCGGCGCGTGGAAGCGGGCAGGACGACGCGACCGTGCGCAGCTCCTCCACGACATGGCGTGCATCACCGGGGTCTACGTGCCCTCGATGTACGAAGTGGCGTACGACCACGACGATCGCGTCGCGCGCGTCACGCCCCGCTTCGACGACGTGCCGGCGCGTGTCGAGAAGCGCACGCTCGCCGATCTCGCGGACTGGCCGTACCCGAAGCAGCAACTCGTGCCGTTGACGGAGGTCGTGCACGACCGTCTCAACGTCGAGGTGTTCCGCGGTTGCACGCGCGGCTGCCGGTTCTGCCAAGCGGGGATGATCACGCGCCCGGTGCGGGAGCGTCCCGCCGAGCAGGTGCGGCACATGATCAAGGCCGGCATCGCGCGCACGGGTTACGACGAGGTCGCGCTCACGTCGTTGTCGACCGCGGACTTCAGCGGCATCGAGGGGGTGGTCGCGGACACCGCGGGCGAGGACGACATCAGCGTCAGCCTGCCGAGCCTGCGCGTCGACGCCTTCACGGTCGGCATCGCCGCCAAGATCCAGCGCGCCCGCCGCACCGGCCTCACGTTCGCGCCCGAAGCGGGCACGTGGCGCATGCGCCAGGTCATCAACAAGCTCATCACCGAGGACGACCTGTTCGCCGCCGTCGAGTCCGCGTACTCGCAGGGTTGGCGGCGCATGAAGCTCTACTTCCTCATCGGTCTGCCCACCGAGACGGACGAGGACACGCTCGGCATCGCCGCGCTGGCCAAGCGCTGCGTCGAGATCGGCAAGCGCCACCACAAGGGCGCATCGGTCACGATCTCCGTCGGCGGCTTCGTGCCCAAGCCGTTCACACCGTTCCAGTGGTTCGGTCAGAACACCGTGGCGGAGCTCCAGCGCAAGGTCGGCCTCCTGCGCGACGCGCTCCACCGCGAGCGGGGTGTGCAGCTGAAGTGGCACGACCCGAAGGCGACGTTGATCGAGGGTCTTGCGTCGCGGGGCGATCGCCGGCTCGGCCCGGTCGTCGAGGCGGTGTGGCGCGCGGGCGGCACCTTCCAGGAGTGGTCGGAGCACTTCGAGCTCGAGCGGTGGGAGCTGGCCATGGCCGAGCACGGCCTGTCGATCGACTCGTACGTGCACCGCCACCGCACCGAGGACGAGGTGCTGCCGTGGGACCACATCTCCGCGGGGTTGCACAAGGACTTCCTGTGGCAGGACTGGCGGGACGCGCTCGCCGAGGTCGGCCTCCCCGATTGCCGGTGGACGCCGTGCTACGACTGCGGTGCATGCACCGGCTACGGCGTCGAGCACATCGTCGCCAGCGCCACGCCGCCCGCCGGCGGTTCGCAGGGCACCGGCCAACTGGTGTTCGTGCGATGAACGGCGCACGAACGCGGTACCGCATCAGGTTCTCGAAGCTGGGGAAGGTCCGCTTCACCAGCCATCGTGACGTCGCCCGCATCTGGGAGCGTGCGTTGCGACGAGCCGCCGTTCCGGTGGCGTACACCGAGGGGTTCTCCCCTCATCCCAGGCTGAGCTTCGGGCTGGCGCTGTCCACCGGCCACGAATCGCTCGGCGAGTACCTCGACGTCGACGTGCGCGCACCGCTCGGTGACGCGCTCGACGTCGACGCACTCATCGCCCGGCTCGATCCGGGCCTGCCCATCGGTGTCGATGTGCAGGCGGCGGCCGAGATCGCGCCCGGCACCCCGTCGCTGCAGCAGGCGGTCGTCAGCTGCACGTGGCGCATCGGGATCCAGGCGCACGGCGGTTCGCCCGCCGGCGACCGCTTGGCGGCACGGGTGGACGACGTCCTCCGCGCCGAGTCGGTCGTCGTGACCCGCGAGCGGAAGGGTCAGCGCGTCGTCGACGACGTGCGTCCCGCCATCGTGCACCTCGACCTCTCCGACGACCACGAGGTCGTGGCCGAACTGGCCACGCAACCTCGCGGTCTGCGACCCTCCGAGCTCGTGGCGGCGCTGTCGCCCGAGTACGAGGAAGGCCGCGTCGTGCGACTTCACCAGTGGTTGTCACTCGACGGCGCGCGCGAGGAGCCGCTCCCGCTCCCGCTCGACGCGACGTCGACGCCCGCACGCGAGGCGCGTGCGTCATGAGAAGGGATCTGTTCCATGTCCGAACCAGTGGCAGAGGGCCCCGAGCGGCCCGAGCCG
>Ga0070741_10013372_pt1 | contig 14525 bp, 10 predicted proteins | sample Coa_R1_4_FD_66440 | JGI IMG/M metagenome (GOLD analysis project Ga0070741, IMG submission 66440) | Surface soil microbial communities from Centralia Pennsylvania, which are recovering from an underground coalmine fire - Coalmine... | ecosystem: Environmental > Terrestrial > Soil > Unclassified ...
GCGCGGCCTGGCACAGCAAGGAAAACGCCGCGATGGCGCGCCGCAAGGCGCCGTGCAGGGCAAAACCCTGCACGCAACTCAAGACAGGCTGCGCCGAACGGCGCGCCGTCCCCTCGGCATCTGGCCGAGGCAGAAGACCAGGCTACGGCGTACCCCGCGCCGCAAAGAACAGGGGCGATGACGCGCGCCTGCGTCATCCCTGCCCGCGCAGCGGGAGGGATCGGGAAATCACGCCGCGCTCTTGCGTCCCCACAGCCTCGCCGAGGCAATGTCGGCGCCCTTGCGGATGGCGGCGAGTTTCAGCCACACCACCGGCTCGATCACCCATTCGCGCTTGGTGAAGGTGCCGAAGCCGCAATCGGTCGAGGCGATGACGCGCTCGCGCTCGCCGACCGCGCGCACCGCCTCCTCGATGCGCCGCGCCACGACCTCCGGGTGCTCGACGAAATTGCTGGTGGTCTCGACCACGCCCGGAATCAGCAGCATGTCCTTCGGCAGCGGGTGCTTCTTGAGCGCCTCGTATTCGTGGGCGTGACGCGGGTTGGAGAACTCGATCGACAGCGCCCCGACGCGTGCCTGGTACAGCGCCGGCAGGATCTTCTCCAGCGCGATGTCGTGAATGTGCGGGCCTTCCCAATTGCCATAACAAATGTGCAGCCGCACGCGGTCGCGCGGAATGCCGGCGATGCCGTCATTGATCGCCTGCACGTGCCGCTCGCAGCGCTTGACGAAGCCGGCGTCGTCGAGGTCGCGGTACATCATGACGCGGTCCATGGCGAGGTCGGGCGCGTCGATCTGCAGGATCAGTCCGGCTTTGTGGATCGCCTGGTATTCGTTCTTCATCTCGCGCGCGATGGCGTCGAGATAATCGTCATGCGACTTGTAGAAGGCGTTGAGCATGGTGGTCGAAATGATGCCGGGCGAGGGCGCCGTCATGAAGCGCTCGGAAAACGCGCCGAGTTCGCCGGCGATTCTGTTGAAGCCGGCGATTTCCTCGGTGATCGGCTTCATGTCCTTGTATTTGATGTCGGCCTGCGCTTCCGGCGCGCCTTGCTGGCTCTTGGGCGCGCTGGGGAAGCGCCGCATCAGGTAGCTCACCAGTTCGGGAAATTCCTCGAATTCGCGCCCGCGCCGGCGCTTCGACACGCCGGCAAAGCCGGTCATGCGCTGCGGCACGTAGGTCTGGAAGCCGATGCGGCGCTGCTCGCCGTCATTGCCGATGTCGATGCCGGCGTCCATCTGCTTCTGCACCACGTGGCGCACGGCGTTGTCCATCTCGGCCGCCATCAGCTTGGCGTCGTAAGCGCGGCCTTCCTCCTGCGCGATCAGCAGATCGGACAGTTTCTCGTTGCGCGGCAGACTGCCGACATGGGTTGTCAGAATGCGGTCCCGGCTGAAAATCATCGCAAACTCCTGCGTTACGGGCCTCACCATACCGGCAAATTTCGCTTACCACATCAATCGCCGCGGAATAGAGGCCATAACCCGCGCGCGCCTGGTGAACCCGCGCGCGCCTGTTGCGGAACTATAATCACATTGCGCCCGCCGCCCACCGCTCGCATAATTCGAAAAAAGCCGCGGGCCCCGATTGGGCCTCTTCCCACGAGGCGCCCGCCAAAAACCGTAAGGGAAACGCAAAACAGGGAGGTAAGCCATGAAACGCCGTGAATTCCTGCGCGCGGCCGGCGCCGGACTTGCCGCGTCCGCCTTGGCGGCACCGGCCATCGCCCAGACCATGCCCGAGCTGAAATGGCGGCTCACCGCGAGCTGGCCGAAATCGCTCGACACGCTGTACGGCGCCTGCGAGGACCTGAGCAAGCGCGTCGCCGAAGCGACCGACAACAAATTCCAGATCCAGGTGTTCGCCGCGGGCGAGATCGTGCCCGGCCTGCAGGTGCTCGACGCTGTGCAGAACGGCACGGTCGAAGTGGGGCACACCGCGGGCTACTACTACTGGGGCAAGGACCCGTCCTTCGGCTTCTGCACCGCGATCCCGTTCGGCCTCAACGCGCGGCAGCAGGATTCCTGGCAGCTGTTCGGCGGCGGCATGGACCTGCTCAACGGCCTGTTCGCCGATTTCAACTGCTACGGCATTCCGATGGGCAATACCTGCGCCCAGATGGGCGGCTGGTTCCGCAAGGAGATCAAGACGCTCGACGACCTCAAGGGCCTGAAATTCCGCATCGGCGGCTTTGCCGGCACCGTCACCAACAGGCTCGGCGTCGTCTCGCAGCAGCTTGCGCCCGGCGACATCTACCCGGCGCTGGAGAAAGGCACGCTCGACGCCGTCGAATGGATCGGTCCCTATGACGACGAGAAGCTCGGCTTCTACAGGGTCGCCAAGTACTACTATTATCCCGGCTGGTGGGAGGGCGGCGCCACCGGGCACCTGCTCATCAACAAGCCGAAATGGGAAGGCTTGAGCAAGGCCTATCAGGCGATCCTGTTCTCGGCGGCGCGCGAAGCGGGCTTGCGCATGACGGCAAAATACGATGCGGTCAACCCGCCGGCGATGAAGCGGCTGGTCGCCAACGGCGCGCAGCTGCGGCCGTTCTCGCCGGAGATCATGGAGGCCTCCTACAAGGCCGCCAACGAGGTCTATGCCGAGCTGTCCGCCAAGAACGCGCGCTTCAAGAAGATTCTCGAAAGCCTGATGTCGTTCCGGCAGTCGAGCTATTCGTGGTGGCAGGTGTGCGAACTCACCTTCGACGCCTTCCAGGTCAGGATGCTGGGCAAGGCCTGATGCGGAGGAGACGCCTATGACGTCCGCTGTCGCGGCGGTGGCAGAGGCCCCGGCCGCCGCCGCCGGGGTGCCGCGCGACTATAATTTCGCCGCCGACGTGCTGAAGCTCAATCTCGACGCCGGGAGAGCCAACAAGCCGGCCTATATCGACGCGCGCGGCACGCACACTTACGGCCAACTCGCCGACCGCGTCGCGCGGTTCTCGACCGCGCTGCGCGGCCTCGGCATCCGGCGCGAGGAGCGCGTGCTGATGGCCATGCTCGACACCGTCGACTGGCCGACCGCATTCCTCGGCTGCCTCAAGGCCGGCATTATCGCCGTGCCGGTCAACACGCTGCTCACCGAGGACGACTACCGCTTCATGCTGGCCGACAGCCGCGCCAAATGCCTCGTGGTCTCGGAAGCGCTGTTCCCGAAATTCGAGAAGCTGATCAAGCAGTCGCCCGACCTCGAACACGTCATCGTCTCAGGCAGCAACCCGCACGGCTACCGGCTGTTCGAGGACCTGATCGGCGCCGACGAGCCCGACGATTACACCGCGCCGACCACATGCGACGACATGGCGTTCTGGCTCTACACCTCCGGTTCGACCGGCAAGCCCAAGGGCGCCGTGCACGTCCACGCCAGCCTCAAGCTCACCGCCGATCTCTACGGCACGCCGGTCGCCGGCATCAAGGAAAGCGACGTCTGCTATTCGGTGGCCAAGCTGTTCTTTGCCTACGGCCTCGGCAACGCCATGACCTTCCCCTTGATGGTCGGCGCCACCACCGTGCTCAATGCCGAACGGCCGACGCCGGACGGCGTCGCGGCGCTGCTCAGGAAATATCCGGTCACGGTGTTCTATGCCGTGCCGACGTTCTATGCCGCGTTCCTGGCGAGCCCGAACGCGCCGCAGAAGTCGGAGGTCAAGATCCGGCGCTGCATCTCGGCCGGCGAGGCGTTGCCGGAGGATATCGCCAGGCGCTGGAAGGAGCGCTACGGCGTCGACATCTCCGACGGCCTCGGCACCACCGAAATGCTGCACATCTACCTGACCAACCGCCCGGGCGCGACCAAATACGGCACCACCGGCAAGGCGGTGCCGGGCTACGACATCAAGCTCGTCGGCGAGGACGGCGAGGAGGTGCCGCCGGGCGAGATGGGCGAGCTCTACGTGCGCGGGCCGACCAGCGCCATCATGTATTGGAACAACCGCGAGAAGTCGCGCTCGACCTTCCAGGGCGAGTGGACGCGCTCCGGCGACAAGTACATCGAGGACGCCGACGGCTACTACATCTGCTGCGGCCGCGCCGACGACATGCTCAAGGTGTCCGGCATGTACGTGTCGCCGTTCGAGGTCGAGGCGGCGCTGTCGTCGCATCCGGAGGTGCTGGAGGCGGCGGTCGTCGGCTGGTTCGACGAACAGCGGCTGGTGAAGCCGAAGGCCTTCGTCGTGCTGAAAGTGCCGGACAAGGCCACCGACGCGCTCGTCGCGGCGCTGCAGGAGCACGTCAAGCAGAAGCTCGCGCCGTTCAAGTATCCGCGCTGGATCGAGTTCCGCACCGAGCTGCCCAAGACCGCGACCGGCAAGATCCAGCGTTTCAAGCTCAGGGCGGAAGGTCAGGCATAGTTTTGCTGTCATCGCCGGGCCGGCCCGAAGGGCCGAGTCCCGGTGATCCCGCTTAGGGAGGCGTCATGCCATCCTAAGCGGGATGGCCGGGACAAGCCCGGCCATGACAACTGAGAGATCGTAATTCGCAATGCCACTCTCCGACTCCGGTTTCCTCTCCATCGGCCCGCAAAACCTCGAGTACCGCATGATCGGGCCGCGGCCCGGCGAGGCGCCGACCCTGGTGCTGCTGCACGAGGGTCTCGGCTGCGTCGGGTTGTGGAACGACTTTCCCGACAAGCTGCAGACGGCGACCGGCTGCGGCGTCTTCGTCTATTCGCGCGCCGGCTACGGCAAATCGTCGCCGGTCGAGCTGCCGCGCCCGCTGGCTTACATGCACGACGAGGCGCGTGAGGTGCTGCCAAAACTGCTTGACGCCATTGGCTTGCAGCGCGGCCTCTTGATCGGCCACAGCGACGGCGCATCGATTGCTGCGATCTATGCCGGCTCGCGCCAGGATCACCGCGTCGGCGGGCTCATCCTGATCGCGCCGCATTTCTTCACCGAGGACGTTGGCATCGCTTCGATCGTCGCGGCGAGGAAGGCCTATGAGAGCGGCGACCTGCGGCAGCGCCTTGCCCGTTGGCACGCGCATGTCGACAACGCTTTTCTGGGCTGGAACGGCGCCTGGCTCGATCCGGAATTCCGCAAATGGGACATCACCGAATTCCTCGCCTATATCCGCGTGCCCACGCTGATCGTGCAGGGCGAGGGCGACCAATACGGCACGGTGAAGCAGATCGAGGTCGCCGAGCGGGAATGCTACTGCCCGGTCGAGGTCGCGCTGCTCAAGGGCGCCAAACATTCGCCGCAGCGCGAGGCGCCGGAGACGACCTTGAAGGTGATGTCCGATTTCGTCGCGCGGATCGTGCAGGCCAACGATTGGGTCGTGGCGGCGTAACTCACCTTGTCATCGCCGGGCGCTAGTCCCGGCGATCTCGATCAGGCGGGCAAGGTGCCTCCCTAAGCGAGATGGCCGGCACAAGGCCGGCCATGACAACGCGAAGATGGTGGAACGAAGCTACTCCGCCGCCGCCTTCTTGGCGCCGCCGCCGAGCGCGGAAACGAGGTAATCCATCGCCACCTGCACGCCGCCTTTCTTGATCGGCACGCCGGCGAGCTGCAGCGCCATTTCGGTGGCGCCAAGCCCTGCGATCAGCGCGGCGTCGTTGATGTCGCCGAGGTGGCCGATGCGGAAATACTTGCCGGCATATTGGCCGAAACTCGCGCCGTAGGAGATGTTGAACTCCTCGAGCGCCAGCGCGCGGAACTTGTCGGCGTCGTGGCCCTCGGGCAGCAGGATCGCGGTGATGGTCGGCGAATACTGGCTGGCGTTCTTGTTGAGATTTTCAAGACCCCAGGCCTTCACCGCGCGGCGGGTCGCTTCGGCGAGACGGTTGTGCCGGGCGAAGACGTTGTCGAGGCCTTCCTCGTGCAGCATCTCGATGCCTTCGGCGAGGCCGTGCAGCATCTGCGTCGCCGGCGTGTAGGGGAAGAAGCCGATCTTGTTCATGGTCAGCATCTCGTCCCAGGCCCAGAACGACTTCGGCATCTTGGCGGTCTTGTTGGCGGCCAGCGCCTTGTCGGAGACGGCGTTGAACGACATGCCGGGCGGCAGCATCAGGCCCTTCTGCGCGCCGCCGACCGAGACGTCGACGCCCCACTCGTCGTGCCGGTAGTCGGCCGAGGCGAGCGAGGAGATGGTGTCGACGAAAAACAGCGCCGGATGATTGGCGGCGTCGATGGCCTTGCGGATCTCGGCGACGGGCGTCAGCGCGCCGGTCGAAGTCTCGTTGTGCAGGATGCAGACCGCCTTGATCTCTTTGTTCTTGTCCTCGCGGAGCCTGGCTTCGATCGCCTTCGGGTCGGCGCCGTTGCGCCAGTCGGTGGCGATGAACTCGGGCTTGAGGCCAAGCTTCTCGGCCATCTTCTTCCACAGCGTGGCGAACTGGCCGGTCTCCACCATCAGCACCTTGTCGCCGGGCGACAGCGTGTTGACCAGCGCCGCTTCCCAGGCCCCGGTGCCGGTCGCGGTGAAGATCACGACCGGGTTGGTGGTCTTGAAGATAGTCTTGATGCCGTCGAGGCACTTCCTGGCGAGCTTGGCGAATTCCGGGCCGCGGTGATCGATGATCGGCGTGTCCATGGCCCGCAGGATGCGGTCGGGGACCGGTGTCGGCCCCGGGATGTGCAGGAGGTGCCGCCCCACGGCGCGCGAAGAATTCTGAGCCATAGCCAATCCACTCCTAAACGGCGCTAGATCAAAGGTTTTTCGGGATGTTCCCGGCCGATCCCGGCCAGGGAGCGGTGTCTTGCTGCGTTGAACTATGAATGTAACAGTCGGGTCAAGCGGTTTTCCGCAATGCAAACAACTCCCAATGCATAGGCTTAGCGCAGCCCAAAAAGGATAAGAAACGTGTCAGTCGTGATGCCCGGGCTGGAACGGCGGCTGAAGGCCGAACTGAGCGGGGAGGTGCATTTCGACCGCTTCACGCGCGGCCGCTACGCCACCGACGCCTCGCATTACCAGATCATGCCGGTCGGCGTGGTCGCTCCCCGCACCATTGAAGAAGCCGAACGGGCGATCGAGATTGCGCGCTCCGAGAAGGTCACCGTGCTGGCGAGGGGCGGCGGAACGTCGCAGGCCGGGCAGACCGTCGGGGAATCGCTCGTCGTCGACTGTTCCAAGTACCTCACGCGCATCCTCGACCTCGACGTCAAGCGCGCCCGCTGCACGGTCGAGCCCGGCATCGTGCTCGACGATCTCAACCGCCAGCTCAAGCCGCACGGGCTTTGGTTTCCGGTCGATATCTCGACCTCGTCGCGCGCCACCATCGGCGGCATGGCCGCCAACAATTCCTGCGGCGGCCGCTCGATGCGCTACGGCACCATGCGCGACAACGTGGTTTCGATCGAGGCGGTGCTCGCCGACGGCACGCTGGCGCATTTCGGCCGTATCGGCGGCAACGTCGATGACGTGCCGGCGCCGCTGCGCCCGCTCGCCCGGGATCTGTTGGCGATCGGCGCCCGCGAAGCGGACGAAATCGAGACGCGCTTCCCGAAAGTGCAGCGCCGGGTCGGCGGCTACAATCTCGACGCGCTGGTGCCGGGTCGCAACGACATCAACCTCGCGCACATCCTGGTCGGTTCGGAAGGCACGCTCGCCTTCTCGACCCGCATCGAGCTCGCGCTGTCGCCGCTGTTGCCGCGCCGCGCCGTCGGCGCCGTGCATTTCGGCAGCTTCCGCGGCGCGATGGATGCCGCCCAGCACCTCGTGCGGCTCAATCCGATCGCCGTCGAGCTCATCGACCGCACCATGATCGAGCTGGCGCGCGCCATCCCGATCTTCCAGCCGACGCTGGAAAAATTCGTGCGCGGCGCGCCGGAGGCGATCCTGCTGGTCGAATTCGGCGACGAGGATTACGCCGACAACCTGCAGAACCTGCTCAACCTCAAGGATCTCGTCGGCGAGCTCGGCTTCGGCTGGGACAAGACGGGCGAAAAATGGGGCGGCGTGGTCGAGGTGGTCGAGCCGGCGCTGCAGGCCGCGATCACCGAAGTGCGCACCTCCGGCCTCAACATCATGATGTCGATGAAGGAGGAAGGCAAACCGGTCTCCTTCGTCGAGGACTGCGCGGTGCCGCTCGAGCATCTCGCCGAGTACACGTCGCGCCTGACCGCGATCTTCGAGAAGCACGGCACCCGCGGCACCTGGTACGCCCATGCCGGCTCCGGCTGCCTGCACGTGCGGCCGATCCTCAACCTGCGGCAGGACAAAGACGTCGCCGCCATGCGCGCCATCGCCGAGGAAGCCTTCGCCATGGTGCGCGAATACAAGGGCTCGCATTCCGGCGAGCACGGCGACGGCCTGGTGCGCTCGGAGTTCAACGCGCCGATGTTCGGCCAGCGTCTGACGCGCGCTTTCGAGGAGGTGAAGGACCGTTTCGATCCGGGCGGCCTATTCAATCCCGGCAAGGTGGTGCGCCCGCCGAGGTTCGACGACCGCAGCCTGTTCCGTTACGCGCCCGGCTATCGCGGCGCGGCGCTGGAAACGCACCTCGACTGGTCGGCCTATCCCGGCGCCGGCGGCGGCTTCCAGGGCGCGATCGAGATGTGCAACAACAACGGCGCCTGCCGAAAATTGGCCGGCGGCGTGATGTGCCCGAGCTATCGCGTCACCCGTGACGAGCGCGACGTCACGCGCGGCCGCGCCAACACGCTGCGCCTTGCCGTCACCGGCCAGCTCGGCCCCGATGCGCTCGCCGCCGACGAGATGGCCGAGACGCTGAAACTCTGCGTCTCCTGCAAGGCCTGCCGGCGCGAATGCCCGACCGGCGTCGACATGGCGCGCATGAAGATCGAGGTGCAGGCGGCGCGCGCCAAGAAGCACGGCCTGTCCTGGCACGACCGGCTCATCGGCTGGCTGCCGCGCTATGCGCCTTACGCCGCCGAACGCCCGTGGCTGTTCAATCTGCGCAACAGCAACGACACGCTGCGCCATGCCTCCGAACTGTTCGCCGGCTTTTCCCGCAAGCGCAGCCTGCCGCGATGGCGCGCCGACATCTACGAGGACCGCTCCGACTGGTCCTATGCGGCGAGCGGCGCCGGCAGCGGGCGCGACGTGGTGCTGTTCGCCGACACCTTCAACCGCTATTTCGAGCGCGAAAATCTGGAGGCGGCGCGGCGCGTGCTGGTCGCCGGCGGTTATCGTGTCCATGCGCCGTTGTCGAATGACGAGGAGAAACGTCCGCTGTGCTGCGGCCGCACTTTCCTGTCGGTGGGGCAGATCGCCGAGGCCAAGCATGAATTGCAGCGCACGCTTGCCGTGCTCGCGCCCTACATCGCGCGCGGTGTGCCGGTGATCGGATTGGAGCCGAGCTGTCTTTTCACCTTCCGCGACGAGCTGCCGGCGCTGATGAAGGGCGAGGCGGTCGAGAAACTCTCCAGCAACGCCTGGCTGTTCGAGGAGTTTCTGGCGCGCGAGCAGGCCGCGGGCCGCCTCAACCTGCCGCTCGGCCCCTTGAAGCGCAAGGCGCTGCTGCACGGCCACTGCCATCAGAAAGCGTTCGACGCCATCGGGGCGGTGGAAAGCGTGCTCAGGCTGGTGCCCGAGCTCGGCGTGGAAACGATCGAATCGAGCTGCTGCGGCATGGCCGGCGCCTTCGGCTACGGCAAGGACACCATCGAAGTCTCGCTCAAGATGGGCGAGCTGTCGCTGTTGCCGGCGGTGCGCAAGGCGCCGCCCGACGCGCTGATCGTCGCCGACGGCACCTCGTGCCGGCACCAGATCCACGACGGCGCCGCGCGCGACGCGCTGCATGTTGCGCAGGTATTGGCAATGAGTATTGCGGCGGCAAATTCCTAGCCTGTCATGCGCGGGCTTGACCCGCGCATCCCGCTTAGGGAAGCAATGTGCCATCCTAAGCGAGATGGCATCGCAACTCGGGCTTGCCCGAGTTGCGCAAGGATTAGCATGCTACAAGTCGGCCATGGCCGACTTGTCGTGACAAGCCCGGCCATGACAAAAAATATTGGGAGGAGACGATGGCGTTGCCGCTGCTGCCGACCTCGCTGGTCGGCTCCTACGCGCAGCCGGACTGGCTGATCGACCGCAAGAAGCTCGCCGGCCGCTTCCCGCCGCGGGTGCGGGCGCGCGAATTGTGGCGCGTCGCGCCGGAATACCTCGACGAGGCGCAGGACGACGCCACGCTCATCGCCATCCGCGACCAGGAGCGCGCCGGGCTCGACATCATCACCGACGGCGAGCAGCGCCGCGAGAGCTATTCCAACCGCTTTGCCACCGCGCTCGACGGCGTCGACATCGACAATCCCGGCACCGCGCTCGACCGCTCCGGCCATCCCAATCCGGTGCCGCGCATCACCGGCAAGGTGCGCCGCAGGCAGCCGGTCGAGGTGCGCGACGTCGAATTCCTGCGCGCCAATACCGACCGCACCATCAAGATCACCGTGCCCGGTCCCTTCACCATGTCGCAGCAGGCGCAGAACGACTATTACAAGGACGAGCAGGAGATGGTGCTCGACTACGCTGCGGCGGTGAATGCCGAGATCAAGGATTTGTTCAGGGCCGGCGCCGACATCGTGCAGATCGACGAGCCCTATATGCAGGCGCGGCCGGACAAGGCGCGCAAGATCGGCCTGCGCGGCCTGCAAGCCGCGCTCGACGGCGTCAAAGGCACGACCGCCATCCACATCTGCTTCGGCTATGCCGCCATCATCCACGTCCGCCCGGAGGGCTACTCGTTCCTGCCGGAACTTGCCGGCACGCCGGTGCAGCAGGTGTCGATCGAAACCGCGCAGTCGAACCTCGATTGCTCGGTGCTGCAAAAACTGCCGGGCAAGACCATCATTCTCGGCGTGCTCGATCTGTCGGACATGGCGATCGAGACGCCGGAGACGGTCGCCGCGCGCATCCGCCGCGCGCTGCCTCATGTGCCGGCGGAGAGAATCGTGGTGGCGCCGGACTGCGGACTGAAATACCTGCCGCGCGAGATCGCGTTCGGCAAGATGCGGGCCATGGTCGAGGGCGCCAAGATCGTGCGCGCCGAGCTTGCCAAATAACATGGCGACGCTCTTCCCCACCACTTTGGTCGGCTCCTATCCGCAGCCGGACTGGTTGATCGACCGCGCCCGGCTGTCCAAGATGGTGCCGCGCGTGCGCATGGACGATCTGTGGCGGCCCGACCCCAAGCAGCTGGAAGCCAGGCAGGACGAGGCGACGCTTCTTGCCATCCGCGACCAGGAGCGCGCCGGCCTCGACATCATCAGCGACGGCGAGCAACGGCGCGAAAGCTATTCCAACCGCTTCGCCACCGCGCTCGAGGGCGTCGATACCGGCAATCCGGGTTCGACGCTCAACCGCAGCGGCAAGCCGATCCCGGTGCCGCGCGTCACGGCGAGGATCAGGCGCAAATATCCGGTCGAGCTGCGCGATCTTCAGTTCCTGCGCGCCAACACCAAGAAGCCGGTGAAGATGACCGTGCCGGGCCCCTTCACCATGTCGAAACAGGCGCAGAACGAATTTTATGCAAGTGACGAAGCAATGGCGCTCGACTACGCCGCCGCCGTCAACGAGGAAATCAAGGACCTGTTCGCCGCCGGCGCCGATATCGTACAGATCGACGAGCCCTGGATGCAGCAGCATCCCAACGACGCGCGCCGCTACGGCCTCAAGGCGCTCGACCGCGCGCTTGACGGCGTTGCCGGCACCGTCGCCGTCCATTTGTGCTTCGGCTATGCCGCGGTGGTGCACGACAAGCCGGCCGGCTACTCGTTCCTGCCGGAGCTTGAAACCTGTAAGGCCGCGCAAGTCTCCATCGAAGCGGCGCAGCCCAGGCTCGACCTCAAGGTGCTGGAAAAGCTGCCCTCCAAGACCATCATCCTCGGCGTCATCGATCTGTCCGACCTGACGGTGGAGACGCCGGAGACGGTCGCAGCGCGCATCCGCAAGGCGTTGCCCTATGTTGCCCCCGGGCGCCTCGTCATCGCGCCGGACTGCGGCATGAAATACCTGCCGCACGACGTTGCGTTCGGAAAAATGCAGGCGATGGTGCAGGGCGCGGCGCTCGTGCGCGCCGAATTTTAGCGCTCAGGTCATTCCGGGATCGCGTGCAAGCGCGCGGCCCGAGATCCGGAAATGACCCCGGAGTCGCCCCTGCAACCCGGGTTTGCACCCCGGAATGACGTCAGCCGTAGAACAAGTTGACCAGGAACATCGGCACCACCGGCACATAGGTGCACAGCAGCAGCACGGCCAGCAGCGCCACCAGATAGGGGATGTTGTCCTTGGTGGTTTCCCAGATGTCGGCCTTGGCGATGGCGCAGGCCGTCATCAAGACGCTCGCCACCGGCGGCGTCTGCTGGCCGATGGCGAGATTGAGCGTCACCACCAGCCCGAAGTGAATCGGATCGATGCCGACGGCGTTGACCATCGGCATGACGATCGGGATCACCAGGATGATCGCCGCCGCCGAGTGCAGGAAGCAGCCCAGCACCAGGAAGGCGAAGTTGAGCAGCAGCAGCACCACGTATTTGTTGCTGGTGACGTTGGTGATGGCGTGGCCGAGCGCCTGCGGCAGCTGCGCTTCGGTGAGGAAGGTGCCGATCAGCGCCGAGGCCGCGACCAGCAGCATCACCACCGCGGTCTGGATACCGCCGTCGACGCAGGCCTTCCTCAGCTCGCGGAAATCGAGATCGCGGTAGATGAAGCCGCCGACGACGATGGCCGCGACCACCGCCATGCCGGCGCCTTCGGTCGCCGTGACGATGCCGCCGAAAATGCTGCCGAGAATGGCGATCGGCAGGATGAAGGCCCACAGCGCCTCCTTGAAGGTGCGCCACACCTCGGCGAGACGGAAGGCCTGCTCGCGCGGGAAATCGTATTTGACGGCATGGTAGTAGGCGGCGCCCGCCATCGCCGCGGCGCCGATCAGGCCGGGGATGATGCCGGCGACGAACAATTTCACCACCGAGGTTTGCGCCATGACGGCGTAGAGCACCATCGGGATCGACGGCGGAATGATGATGGCGAGGCTCGCCGCCGACGACATGGTCGCCGCCGCCACTTCCTTGGAGTAGCCGCGGCCCTTCATCGCGGGAATGAGAATGGTGCCGAGCGCGGCGACGTCGGCGACCGCGGAGCCGGAAATTTCCGCGAAAAACACCGAGGTGCCGATCGCCACCATCGACAGCCCGCCGCGCACCCAGCCGATCAGGGCCGTAGCGAACGCGATCAGCCGCCGCGAGATCGACGAGGCGTTCATGATGGCGCCCGACAGGATGAACAGCGGGATCGCCAGCAGCGGGAAGCTCGAGGCGCCGTCGTACATCACCAGCGCCAGGTTGGGCAGCATGGTCGGGCCTTGCACGAAAATGATCGCCAGCATGGCGACGAAGGCGAGCGCGATCGCAATCGGCACGTTGATGACGGCGAGCGCGATCATGCCGACGAGCATCAGGGTAATGGTCATCGGTGCCGTCCGCCGTGATGGTGGTGGGCGTCGGGCGCGCCGTGCGAGATTGCCTCGATGGTCTCGGTGTCGATGAAGTCGCCGCGCCGGGCGTCGCGCATGACCTCGGGCAGGCGCAAGGCTTCGGCGATCAGGAACAGCACCGAACCGATCGGGATGACGGAATCGGTCAGTTGCAGCGGCACCCACGGCAGGCTGACCATGCCGTCGCCGGCCAGCACGGCGAGCACCTTAAAGCCGGTCCATGCCAGCATGGCGAAGAACACGAACACGCAGGCCTCGGCGAAAATCGTCACCGCGATGCGCAGCTTGCGCGGCATGGCGTTGACGAAGCCGGGCACGCCGATATGGGCGCCCTTGAGGGCGGCGAGCGCCGAGCCGTAATAGGTCAGCCAGACCAGCCCGATCGAGGCGGTCTCGTCGTACCAGGCGAGCGACGCGCCGAGGTAGCGGAAGACGAAGCCGGCGATCACCAGAATGGTGAGCAGCGCCACCAGGACGACGACAATCGTTTCCAGGAAGCGCTCGAAGCCGGCGCGGAAGCTTGCGAGTGTCAACGGACTTACCTTGGGCTGCACGATAACGGAGCCGGCCGGACGGCCGGCTCCGAAACGGATGACGGCTACGAGGTCTTGCCGAGCGCCAGCGCTTTGTCGATCAGCTCCTTGCCGCCCGGAACCTCTTTGGAGAATTCCTCGTAGATCTTGCTGCTCGCCTTGATGAAGGCGTTCTTGTCGGCCTCGTTGACCTGCATGCCGGCGGCCTTGAGCTTGCCGAGCAGATCGTTGTCGAGATCGGCGGCGATCTTGAAGACCACCGGCTCCATTTCCCTGGCGGTGTCAGCCAGGACTTTCTGCACGTCCGCCGGCAGCCGCGACCAGCTGGCGCCGGCCGTGACATAGGCCGGCGTGTAGACGTGGCCGGTCATGGAGAGATACTTCTGCACCTCGTAGAAGCGCGACGGATAGATCTGCGCCAGCGGATTTTCCTGCGCGTCCATCACCCCGGTCTGCAGCGCGACGAACACTTCCGACAGCGCCAGCGGGCTCGGATTGGCGCCGTAGGCCTGGAACATCTTCACGCGCCAGCCGCCTTGCGGCACGCGCAGCTTGAGGCCGGCGAGGTCTTCCGGCTTGACGATCGGACG
>Ga0070741_10013373_pt1 | contig 14524 bp, 13 predicted proteins | sample Coa_R1_4_FD_66440 | JGI IMG/M metagenome (GOLD analysis project Ga0070741, IMG submission 66440) | Surface soil microbial communities from Centralia Pennsylvania, which are recovering from an underground coalmine fire - Coalmine... | ecosystem: Environmental > Terrestrial > Soil > Unclassified ...
GGCGCACCCGAGAACGACGCCACGACCACCAGGTACCCCTCGGGGTCGACCCAGTGGGGCAGGGCGACCTTGTGCTCCTTGCCCGACTTGCGGCCGATCGTGCGCAGGACGACGTGGTGCATGCCCGCGATCACCCAGATTGCGTCGTCGTCGGAGGACTCCATCGCCGCCACGTGCTGCCGGCTGATGCCCGGGATCTCGTCGCGGGACGGTTCGACGAAGGGCTCGTTCTGCTGTCCGTCGGTCATGGGGCCGTACGGTACCCGGCTGAGGGTGGGCTGAGGGTGGGCTGAGGGTGGGCCGAGAAATTTCCCGGGCCGATACCTTCCTTTCATCTTCGACGGGCCACACTGGGGGGCAATGGATGGGGCTCCCTTTCAACTCCCGCGCCTCGGCGCGCTCCTTCGATACGCCGCACCGCGCGTGATCGAAGGGGCGATCGCCCCGGTCGCGGTCTTCGTCGTCGCGCTGCACTTCCTCGGCGTGACCGGTGCCGTCGTGGCCGGGCTGGGGTTCGCGTACTCGCTCGTCGCGTGGCGTGTCTTCACCCGCCGGAAAGTGCCCGCGCTCCTCATCATCGGGACGGTGCTGCTCACCGCCCGATCCGCGCTCGCGCTCTCCACGGGGAGCGTGTTCGTGTACTTCCTGCAGCCGACGTTGGGCCTGACCCTCGTGGCGGTCGCGTTCCTCCTCTCCGCCGGCACCGCGGAGCCGCTCGCGGGGCGGATCGCCTGCGACTTCTGCCCGATCCCCGACCACGTCGCGACGACCGTGCCCATGCGTCGGTTCTTCCGCCAGATCACGCTGCTCTGGGCGGCAGCCGAGCTCGCCAATGCCGGGATCACGCTCTGGCTGCTCCTGAGCCAGTCGGTCGGCGTCTACGTCGTGACGCGCGCGATCGCTTCGCTCACGTTGACCGCATTCGCCATCATGTTGTCGGTGCTCTGGTTCCGCCGTTCGATGAGCCGGCACATCGTGTTCGCGCCGCGCACCGTTCGAGCCGACCGCCGTCAGACGGCGATCAGGTCTGCGTAACCCGAGGTTCATCGGCGGGCAACGCCGGGAGCGCGGCGAGGCCGAGAGACTGCCTCCGTGGGGTCACCCGTCCTCGAGTTCCTCGCCTCCCTCCACGAGGAGTACCGAACCCTCGACGACGGCGAGGTCGCGACCTACATCCCCGAGCTCGGCCGGGCCGATCCGTCGTGGTTCGGGATCTGCCTGGCGACGGTCGACGGCGAGGTCTTCGCGGTCGGCGACTCGCAGCAGGCCTTCACGATCCAGTCGATCTCGAAGCCGTTCGTGTTCGGCATGGCCCTCGAGGACCACGGCGGCGAGCACGTGCTGTCGAGAGTCGGCGTCGAGCCGTCCGGAAACGCGTTCAACGCCATCGTCGTCGAACCGCACACGAACCGACCGTTCAATCCGATGGTGAACGCCGGCGCGATCGTCACCACCGGGCTGCTCCGCGGCGGGGATCCGGATGCCCGGCTCGAACGGCTGGTCCGCCGGTTCAGCCGCTACGCGGGACGGACGCTCGAGATCGACGAGGCCGTCTACAAGTCGGAGCGGGCGACCGGCGACCGCAACCGCGCCATCGGCTACCTGATGGCGAGCTTCGGCATGCTGGACGGCGACGTCGAAGCGTCGCTCGATCTCTACTTCCGGCAGTGCGCGCTGACGGTCACGTGCCGCGACCTCGCGGTGATGGCGGCGACGCTCGCGAACCGGGGTACGAACCCCGTGACCGGCGAGCGCGCCTTGGGCGAGCCGTACGTGCAGAACGTGCTCAGCGTCATGGAGACGTGTGGCCTCTACGACTACGCGGGTGAGTGGGCGTTCACCGTCGGGCTGCCGGCGAAGAGCGGGGTGGCCGGCGGCCTCGTCGCCGTCCTGCCCGGGCAGTTCGGGATCGGCGTGTTCTCACCGCGCCTCGACGCGCGTGGCAACAGCGTGCGCGCGATCAAGGTCTGCCAGCGGCTCGCCGCCGAGTACTCGCTGCACCCGCTCCACTTCCAACCCGTGGTCCGATCCGTCGTGCGCCGGTCGTACCGGGCCGACCGCGTCCGCTCCAACCGCCACCGTCCCGCGTCGGAGGACGACGCGCTCACGCGGCTCGGTTCCGCGGTCGAGGTCTTCGAGTTGCAGGGTGACCTCTTCTTCGGCTCGACCGAGCTGCTCTACCGGCGCGTCATGGATGACGTCGACGGCGTCGACTACGTCGTCCTCGACTTCCGGCGCGTCACCGGCGTCGACCACGCGGCGCGCACGTTCTTCGACCGGCTGGAGCGGCAGCTCCACGACGCGGGCAAGGTGCTGCTCGTCGCGCACGGCGACGGCGACCCGTCCGAGGGTGCGAAGCCGTACCTCCCGCACTCGACGCGCCGCTTCGCCGACGTCGACAGCGCGCTCGAGTGGTGCGAGACCGAGCTGCTGGCCGCCTCGGGCGCGCTCGCACCCGAGCCGCCACCAGACCTCGCGGCCCAGGAGCTGCTCCGGGGCCTCTCGGCCGACGAGATCGCCGCGGTCGCCGCGGTCTCGACGCGCCGCGCCGTACCCGCGGGCGAGACGGTCTTCCGCGAGGGCGACGTCGCCGAGTCGCTCTACTTCCTGCTCGCGGGGTCCGTGTCGGTGCTCCTGCCGATCCCCGGCACCGGCCGCGCCCGCCGGCTGGCAACCCTCGGGCCCGGGGTCGCGTTCGGCGAGATGGCCCTGCTCGACGAGGGGCGGCGGTCCGCCGACGTGGTGGCCGAGCGCGACGCCGTCCTCCTCGAGCTCCCGACCGGCGCGCTCGCGGAGCTCGGTGGGCGGCTCCCGAACCTCGCCCGCACGCTGTTCGCCAACCTCGCCCGCAACCTCTCGCACCGCCTCCGCACCGCCAACGGCCAGCTCCGCGCCCTCGAGCAGTAGGCCCCGGCACGCTTCCCGTCGCGCCGGTACGGTGGGCGACGAACAGGGGGGAGGCCAATGCTGCACGATCCGGCCTTGGACGCGTTCGTCGAGGAGCAGCGCGCGCACACCGCGTCGTTGATGGAGCTCACCGCGGCGATGGCCGATGTCGACACGACGTCGCCCGCGGGCCTCCAGTGGCTGCGCGACGCGATGGAGCCGGGCGGGCTCTTCGGCATGCAGTGTCTCGACTTCCCCGAGACCCGCACGATCGCGGGCCCCGACGGCCCGATCCCGATCCGGGTCCTCACACCGGAACGCGTCGACGGCGTGTACCTGCACTTCCACGGCGGCGGCATGACGATCGGGTCGGCGCGCGGGATGGACACTCGCAACTGGGCGCTCGCGCAGGCCTGCAACGTCGCGGTCATGAGCGTCGACTACCGGCTCGCACCCGAGCACCCGTTCCCCGCCGGGCCCGACGACTGCGAGGCCGCCGCCCTCTGGCTCGTGGAGCACGCGGCCGAGGAGTTCGGCACGTCGAAGCTGCTCGTCGGCGGCGAGTCGGCGGGCGCGTACTTCTCGGCGCTCACGATGATCCGCCTCCGCGACCGGCTCGGCGGTGTGCCGCCGTACCTGGGCGTCGACCTGTGCTACGGCATCTACGACCTGTCGGGCACGCCCAGCACGATCCTCCTGCGCGGCAAGGTCCCGTACGCGCGTGGTGACGAGACGAACGTGCGGTACTACGCCGGCGACCGGCCGGCGCGCGAGCTGCGCGACCCGGCGCTCTCGCCGCTCTACGCCGACCTGCGCGACCTCCCGCCGACGTTGGTCACCGTCGGGACGGCCGACTGGTTGCTCGACGACTCGCTGTTCCTCGCCGCCCGCCTCGAGGCCGCCGGCAACCGGGTCGAGCTCGCCGTGTACCCCGAGGCGCCGCACGGGATCGACGGCGCGCCGACGAAGATGGGCGACATCTGCCGCGACCGGATCTACGACTTCCTCCGCGGCTGCCTGGCCACATGAGTCGCGCGATCGGCATCGTGGGCGTCGGCCGGATGGGCCGCGCCATGTCGGGACGGCTCGCCGAGCGCGGCTTCGACCCGGTCGTCTACGACGTGTCGCCGCTCGCGCGCGAAGCGGCCGCCGCCGGCGGCGCCAAGGTCGTCGGCTCGGCCGCCGAGGTCGCCGCGAACGCGCGGACCGTCGTCCTGTCGCTGCCGCGCTCCGACGACGTGGAGGTGGCGGTGCTCGGCGACGGCGGCGTCGCGGCCGGGTTCGCGCCGGGTGCCGGCCCGGCGACGGTCGTCGACACGACGAGCGGCCGCCCGGCGATCAGTCGCCGGGTCGCCGACGCGCTCGCCGACCGCGGGATCGACTACCTCGACGTCGGCGTCAGTGGCGGCGTGGGCGGCGCGGCCGGGGGAACCCTGAAGCTCATGGTCGGCGGCGACGCGTCGGTCGTCGCCCGCTGCGACGACCTGCTCGCCGCGCTCGGCCCGAACCGCTGGCACTGCGGCACGGTCGGCAGCGGCCACGCCATGAAGACCGTGCTGAACCTCACGAACCAGACCAAGCTCGCGGCGGAGCTCGAAGCGCTGCTCCTCGCGACCGCCGGTGGGCTCGACCCGCACCAGGTCGCCGAGGTGCTCGGCCTGACGGTGTGGCAGACCTACCTCCTCGGCGCGGGCGGGCGGCGGCCGTTCGGGTTCACTCTCGAGCTGGTCGGCAAGGACTTCGACGTCGCCGCCGAGCTCGCCGCCGAGCACGGCGTCGCCATCCCGGTGAGCTCGACGGCGCTGCAGCACATGCGGGCCGCCCGGCGCGAGCTCGGCGGGGACGCGGACCTGATCGAGAGCGTCCGCATCGCCGAACGCAACGCCGGCGTCACGATCGACGAACCCGGCGACCCCGGGAGCGCGTGAATGGCGTTGCCCGACGAGTTCCACGAGCTGGCGCGCAGGGTCCGCAACTGGGGCCGCTGGGGCGCCGACGACGAGATCGGCACCATGAACCTGGTCACCGACGACGTCGTGCGGCGCGCGGTCGCGTGCGTACGCACGGGCAAGCGGTTCTCGCTCGCGCTGCCGCTGTCGGGTGACGGCCCGCAGATCGGGACGGTGCCCGGCCGCATCAACCCGCTGCACACGATGATCGCCATCAACGCGCCCTACCTCGACCCCGACGGGTTCCGAACCTCCGACGACGTGATCGTGATGGCCACGCAGGCTGCGACCCATTGGGACGCGCTGGCCCACGCGAGCTACGGCGGCCGGATCTACAACGGGTTCCCGGCGGAGTCGGTGACGGCCGAGCAGGGCGCAACCCGTTGCGGGGTCGACAAGATCCCGCACGTCGTGACGCGCGGCGTGCTCCTCGACGTCGCCCGCGCCAAAGGGGTCGACCGCCTCGAGGGCGGCTACGCGCTCACCGCCGACGACCTCGACGCGGCTGCCGAGCTCGCCCGCGTCGACGTGCTGCCGGGCGACGTCGTCCTGTTGCGCACGGGCCAGATGCAGCTGCTCTTCGCCGGCGACAAGCTCGGTTACTGCGTCCCGAACCCCGGGCCCTCCATGCAGACGGTCCAGTGGTTCCGCGACCACGACGTCGCGGCGGTCGCGACCGACTCGTTCACCTACGAGGTCTTCCCGCCCGAGCGCGAGGACTGCGCGCTCCCGGTGCACCTGCTGCACCTCGTCGACACGGGGATGACCCAGGGCCAGCACTTCGTGCTCGAGCCGCTCGCGGCCGACTGCGCCGACGACGGCGTCTACGAGTTCCTCCTGGAGGCGTCGCCGCAGCCCATCGTCGGCGGCACCGGGACACCCGTGAACCCGGTCGTGGTCAAGTAGCCGGTCGTGGTCGAGGCGCAGGTGGTGACGTGATGGGGGTCGTGCAGGGCAACAAGGTCAAGGTCGGGTTCTTCTCGTTCACCGAGATCACCGATCCGGCCGAGCACCACTCCTACAACGAGTGGCACCAGCTCGACCACATGCCCGAGCAGTTCCCGCTCCCGGGCATCGCGTTCGGGCAGCGGTGGGTGTCGACGCCCGCGTGCCGTGCCGCCCGGGCCGCCGACGGCGAACTGCTCGCACCGATCCACTACGTCACCCTCTACCTGATGCTCGACCCGGTCGACGAGACGCTGCGCGACTTCATGGCGCTCGGACGCGAGCTCCACGAGGTCGACCGGTTCCACCAGCACCGGCGGGCCCTGCTCTCGGGGCCCTTCGCCGTGGACGCGACGCTCGCCACGCCGCGCGTGCTCATCTCGGCCGAGGCCGTCCCGTACCGGCCGAACCGCGGGGTGTACGTCGTCGTCGCGGACGGCGACGAGGCCGGTCTCGACGCCGAGGCCACGCTCGACGTGCCCGGCGTCGCGGGCGTGTGGACGTTCCGGTCCCGCGCGGAGCTCTCGGAGAGGTACGGCACGGGCCGGCGGACCATCGCCGTCTGCTGGCTCGACGCGCCGCCGCTCGACGTTGCGCCCGGCCTGGACGCGCTGCTCGACCCGGGCTCGCCCGACCTCGTCTTCGCGGGGCCGTTCGAGACCGTCGTGCCCTGGCAGTGGGACTGGTTCGACCAGAGCCGACCGGGATGAGCTGGGCGGTCGCCGGATCGGCCACAATGGCGGGCGTGATCGACTACCCCGTCTTCGACGCCGACAACCACTACTACGAGGCGCTCGACGCCTTCACCCGCCACCTCGACCCCCGCATGGGGCCGCGCACGGTGCAGTGGGCCGAGATCAATGGCCGGAGGTACCACGTCGTCGGCGGCGTCGTCAGCCACGCCGTCGTGAACCCGACCTTCGACCCGATCGCGAAGGCCGGCGCGATGCACGACTACTTCCGGGGCAACCCGGAGGGGAAGAGCCCGGTCGAGTTCCTGCGGGAGCGCGAACCCATCCGTCCGGAGTACCGCGACCGCGACGCCCGGCTCGCGACGATGGACGAGTTCGGGCTCGAGTGGATCTGGATGTTCCCGACGCTCGGCATCCTCTACGAGGAGCTCCTCAAGCACGACATCGAGGCCGTCACGACGACGTTCACCGCGTTCAACCGGTGGCTCGACGAGGACTGGGGCTGCAACTACCGCGACCGCATCTTCTCCGCGCCCTACATCTCGCTGTGCGACGTCGACTGGGCGATCAGCGAGCTCGAATGGGCGCTGTCGCGCGACGCGCGCGTCCTGGTCGTGCGTCCGGCGGCGCCGACGACGATCTTCGGTCAGCGCTCACCCGGCGACCCGATGTTCGACCCGTTCTGGGCGCGGGTGAACGAGGCCGGCATCACGGTGGTCGTCCACGCCGGCGACAGCGGCTACTCCTCGCAGGGCTACGCCAAGGACGGGTTCGGCGCCAGCTTCGACCCGACGTCCGCGGCGAAGCCGTCGATCCGTATGTTCGCGATCGAGCGTGCCGCCTACGACTTCCTCATCCAGCTCATGTTCGACGACCTCTACACGCGCTTCCCGAACCTGCGGATCGCGTCGGTCGAGAACGGCTCCGAGTTCCTGCGCGACCTCTTCAAGCGGCTCGCGTCGACCGCCCGCAAGATGCCGCGCTACTGGAAGGACGACCCGGCCGACATCTTCCGCGAGCACGTATGGATCAACCCGTTCTGGGAGGACGATCCCTACGAGGTCACCGAGCTCATGGGTGCGGACCGCGTGATCTTCGGCTCCGACTGGCCCCACATCGAGGGCATGCCGAAGCCGCTCGACTACGTGACCGAGATCAAGGAGCTCGACGACGCGTCGCAGCGGCGCATCCTGCGCGACAACGCGCTCGAGCTCAACGAGCGGCGCCCGGCGTAGCGTCGAGCTCGGCGCGCTCGCCGGCGAGCCGGCGGGCGGCGTCCATCCCGAGCACGGCCGAGCCGGCGGCGACGACGCCCATCAGGCGTGCCCGCGCCGTCGCGCCGGGGGTGAACAGGCCGGTCAGCGCGTCGACGCCGTCGGCGACCGCGCCCATGCTCACCCACTCGGCGTCCTGGGTGCGTTCCTTCAGCGTCGTGATCGCGCCGACGCCGAGCACGAGGTCGCGGGCGCCGAGCATGCGGGTGAGCGTGCGCGTCGTCGGCGTACTCTCGCCCATCAGCGCCCGGACCGCGAGCCCGGGCGCGACGAGCGCGCTCAGGCCGATGATCACGCGCCCCCGGGCGACGAGGACGGCGAGGCGCCGGCGGTCGAGGTCCACAGTGTCACTCCGCGTCTCCGGGAATCGGACCCGTAGTCTCGCGTGGCGACCACGAGGGGGAGGCACTGTGATGACGGAGGCTCGACGCCCACTGGCCGGGATGACGGCGGTCGTGACCGGGGGAGGGGGCGGGATCGGTCGGGCGACGGCTCGCTGGCTCGTGCGTGACGGCGCCGCGGTCACCGTCGCGGGCCGGACGCCGTCGAAGCTCGACGCCGTCGTCGACGCGCTCGGCGATCTCGCCGCCGAGTCGGGCGGCGCGATCCGCGCCCACGTGTGCGACGCCAACGAGGCGGAGCAGGTGCGTGACCTCGTCGAGGCCGCTGCCGCGCCCGACGGTCGTCTCGACATCGCGGTCGCCGTCCCGGGTGGCGGCACCATGGGCCCGATCCTGCGGATGGAGCCGTCCGACCTGGAGCGCGTCCTGCGCAACAACATCGTGGCGACGTTCATCCTGCTCAAGTACGCGGGCGCGGGCATGGTGCAGCACGGCGGCGGCTCGTTCGTCGGCGTGTCGTCGGCATCCGGTGTGCAGTCGACGCCGATGCTCGCGTCCTACTGCGCCGCGAAGGGCGGCCTCGAGATGTTCCTGCGCACCGCGGCCGACGAGCTCGGCCGGTACGGGGTGCGCGTCAACGCCGTCGGCCCGGGCCTCACCGAGACGGACGCGACGCCGGGCCTCGTCAACGACCCCGAGGTCGTGCGCCGCTACATGGAGCAGCAGGCCATCCAGCGCGTCGGGCGCCCCGACGACATCGCCGCCGCGATCCGCTACTTCGCCGGCCCCGAGTCGTCGTGGACGACCGGTCAGATCCTCACGGTCGACGGCGGCATGGTGCTCCGCCGCTTCCCCGACCTCTCGCCCGTCTACGAGGCGCGTTTCGCCGACGACCTCGTCAAGCAGTCGCAGGGGATCGTCGACTGAACGATCTCGGAGCAGGAGGCCTCAGGTGAGGTTCGGGAGGACCTCGCGTTCGAAGCAGCGGAGCATCTCCCACGACCACGCCGGGTCGATGCCGGCGAGGAGGGGGCTGAGGTTGAAGCGACCGTCGGGCCCGAGGCCGCGGGCGAGCTCCACCGCCTCCTCCGGAGTCAGGACGCGGTAGGCGCCGCCCTGGCGGACGTCGTCGAGCACCTTGGTCGGCACGAACGGGCCCATGGGCTCGCCGTACGCGGCGGCGGTCCACTCGGCGTAGCTGCGGATCTGGTGGAGGATGTGCGGCGTCAGCCGTTCCCACACCGTGTCGGGATCCTCACGGGTGACCCACGTGAAGATCGGGCCGTTGGGCGGCAACGGCCCGGGATCCGCCCGACCGAGATCGGTGCAGGCGCGGCGGTAGCGGCTCCACAGCGCCGGCATGGGCGGGAAGTAGCCGTCGCCGATGCGCGCCGCGCGCTCGATCGCGCGGGGGACCGAACCGCCGAGGTTGATCGGCATCGGGTCCTGGGCCGGGCGCGGCGTGACGCGCACCCGACGGCCGTGGTGGTCGAACGGCTCTCCCGTCCACGCCTGGCGCAGGAGCGCGACGAGCTCCTCGAGCGCCGGACCGCGGCGGTCGTAGTCGGCGCCGAACATCTCGAAGTCGTCGCGCACGTACCCGACGCCGATGCCGACGTCCAGCCGGCCCCCGAGGCAGAGGTCGGCCACCGCGATCTCCTCGGCGAGGCGGATCGGGTTGTAGAGCAGGCCGAGCAGCACCGAGACCCGCACCCGGATGCGTCGTGTGCGCCCGCCGACTGCCGCCGCGAACACGAGCGGGCTCGGGATGTAGCCGTCGGGCGACTGGTGGTGCTCGCCGAAGGCGACCATCGAGAAGCCGAGCCCGTCGGCCCAGGCGATCTGGTCGAGCGCGGCCGCGTAGAGGTCGCGACCCGAGACGCCGAACTCGGCAGGATGGCGCAGGTCGTAGTTGAGGACGAAGCGCGGCACGGCGCGCCCGGTCAGTGCGTGATCGAGCCGCCGTCCAGGCAGATCGTCTGGCCGGTGATCCAGCTCGCTTCGGGCGACGCGAGGTACACGGCCGCGGCGCCCGCGTCCTCCGGTGTGCCGAGCCGCCCGACGGGGATCGCACGCGCCAGGTGCGCGGTCGCGTCGGTCGACGACTGCTGCTGCAGCCCCATGGCGAGCGTGTTGGCGGTGACGCCGTCGCGCGCGACCTCCATCGCCAGGTGGCGCATGAACGAGATGCCGCCGCCCTTGCCCGCCGCGTAGGGCGACACGCCGATGTTCAGACCGACGACGCCCGCGCCGGACGAGATGGTGATCACGCGGCCCCACTTGCGTTCGCACATGCCGTCGATGACCGCCTGCGTGCAGTGCATCACCCCGTAGAGGTTGACGGCGAGGATGCGGTCCCAGTCGGCGGGGTCGGTGTCGCGGAACTGGACGAGCCCCATCCCGCCGACCCCACCGTTGCCGGCGTTGTTGACGAGGATGTCGACCGGGCCGAGTCGCTCCGCGATCGAGGCGACGGCGGCGTCGATGGCCGGACGGTCGGTCACGTCGAACGGGACGGCCAGCGCGGTACCACCCGACTCGGCGATCTCCGCCGCGACCTTCTCGGCGCGATCCTCGAAGAAGTCGTTCACGGCGACGGCGGCTCCCTGCGTGCCGAACGCCCGGGCGATACCCGCGCCGTATCCCTGACCCGCGCCCGTGACGAGCGCCACCTTGCCGCTGAGATCGAACATGACGCGCAGACTACCGGCGTGCCGCTACGCCCGCCTCGTGAGGACGACGGTGAGGGTCCAGTCCTCGAAGCGGTCGCGTTCGGGGTCGTCGGCGAAGCGTCGTTGCAGGCGGGCGAAGAACTCGTCGGCCAGCGCTTCGGGGGTCTCGCCTCGCGATCCCGGGGCGAAGAGGTGGTCGTGGAGACTCGATTCCGTGAAACCCCGCACGAACGCGGTCGCCGAGCGCGCGTACCGCTGCGCGTCACCGTCGCTCTGCCACTGGGTGAGATACGGGTTCGCGACCGGGTCGGTCCGGCACACCTCGACGTCGAACGCGCCCTCGACGGGCGAGCCCGGCCGTTCGAGCGGAGCACGGGCTTCGGCGGGTGTGCGGGCGTACACGCCGAGGAGGTAGCGGTCGACGGCCGGGGGGTCGAGGAGCCCGTCGCGCGCCATCCCGGCCGCGACCTCGGCCATCGCGCGCAGGACCCGCCGTGCCGTCACGTGCGGTTCGCCGCCGTCCGTGCCGGGATCGGTCCCGACCATCTGGACGAGCAGCCGCCCGCCCGGTGCGAGGTCGCTCGCCCGGGCGGCGAGGAAGCTCGTCCAGTCCGCGTCGGCCTGCTGCGCGAGCGCGGTACGCGCGTCGCCCGTCGCCTCGCAGAAGTAGAAGCCCTCGGGAACGACGACCGCCGGTTGCTCGCGCAGCCAGTGCGCGGCCGAGAACGACAGTCCGACGTGCACCGATCCGGTGGGCGCGGCGGGCTCGAAGAACGAGACGGCCGACGCCAGCGGGAGCACGGGCGGGTCGGGGAGGCGCAGGTAGCTGCCGGGGTCCGTCGTGAGGTTGTGGAACAGCTCGTTCCAGTCGTTGGTCGTGAGGTCGTTGTGCAGCACCGCGACCGGCTGCGTCGCACGCCGCTGCCGGACCGCGCCGACCGCGTGGGCCGTCGAACCGATCGAGTTGCGCCCGGTCGAGGCGCCGTAGTCGGCGACGACGAACGTCGACTCGGGCCCGGGCAGCGGCACCGCGGCGACGCAGTCGGCGACGAGCTGCGCGCCGCTCTGGGCGACGTCGCGCTGGTACTCGGAGTGGTCGTCGTAGAACCCGCCGCTCTTGCCGCGCTTCATGCCCTCGGTCGCCGTCATCGGATCGGAGGATACGGGCCGTGCCGGCGCGCGTGCGTCGCCGTCGTGCCGAACGGGTACACGGCGGTGATGGACCCGTACCTCCTCCCGGAGAGCCCCGTGCGCTCCCTCGACGAGTACCTGGCCGGCGAGACGGGCGGGCTCGGGCTCGCCCGGGCCCGCGAGCTCGGTCCGGCGGCGACGGTCGACGAGATCGCCCGCTCGGGGCTGCGGGGCCGCGGCGGCGCCGGGTTCCCGACGGGGAGGAAGTGGCGGAGCATCGTCGGCGCCGGTGCGGGACGCCGGTACGTCGTCTGCAACGCGGCCGAGGGTGAGCCCGCGACCTTCAAGGACCGGGCCCTGATCCGCGCGAACCCCTACCAGCTCCTCGAAGGCGTGCTGATCGCCGCGGGCGCGGTCGAGGCCGAAGCCGTCTACCTCGCGCTCAAGGCGAGCTTCGAACCCGAGCTGGCACGCGTCACCGAGGCCGCGCAGGAGATGCAGGTGGCGGGGTTGGCGCGCGAATGCGAGATCAACATCGTCGCCGGCCCCGAGGACTACCTCTACGGCGAGGAGAAGGCGCTGCTCGAGGTGATCGAGGGTCGTGACGCCCTACCCCGGCTGTTCCCGCCGTACGAGCACGGGTTGTTCGCGCGCGACATCGTCACCGGTTGGGAGGGCTCCGACGGCGGACGGGCCGCGAATCCCCAGGCCGCGAATCCGACGCTCGTCAACAACGTCGAGACGTTGTGCAACGTCCCGCACGTGCTCGCGCGCGGCGCCGACTGGTTCCGTGGCCGTGGGACCGCGGCGTCGCCGGGCCACCTCGTGTGCACGGTCGTCGGCGATGTCGTCGCGCCCGACGTCGGAGAGGTGGAGCTCGGGACGCCCCTCGGAGCCGTCGTCGACGCGGTCGGGTCGGGCCTCCCGCCCGGGCGAACGGTCAAGGCCGTCCTGCCCGGGGTCGCGGCACCGGTCGTGACCGACCTGTCGACGCCGCTTTCGTACGAGGGGTTCGAGCGGTCGGGCTCGGCGATGGGCGCCGGCGGGTACTTCGTGCTCGACGACACGGCCTGCGCGATCGGGGCCGCGCTCGTGGTGTCCCGGTTCCTTGCCGAGGAGTCGTGCGGCCAGTGCCCGCCGTGCAAGCTCGGCAGCACCGAGATCACCGAGCGGCTCGCACGCATCGAGGCCGGCGACGGGGCCACCGGCGACCTCGACGCCATCGAGCACTGGCTCGGCCACGTGACCGACGGCAACCGTTGCTACCTCGCGGTGCAGGAGCGCCTGGTCGTCGCGTCGCTGCTGCGCACCTTCCCCGACGAGTTGGAGCAGCACCTCACGCGGCGGTCGTGCCCGCGCCCGCGCCCGATCGTGCTGCCGAAGCTCGTCGATCTCACGGGCGGCGTCGCCACCTACGCCGCACCCGGCCGGGAAGGCCGCTCCGACGGCCTGCGGTAGCGTCCCGACGACGGGGAGCGCCGGTCGCGGGGTCGGGAGGTCTGTGTGGCGGGTCGCCGGAAACCGACCTCGACGTCGAACTTCGGGGTCTCGCGGCGCGAGAGCCACGACGCGAGCGACTTCTACGCGCGCTTCACGCCCCCGGAGCTGGCCGACCCCGACGACGTCGAGATCGAGGCCGACAAGGCGATCGACGACGTGTTCGTCGGCGACGCGCGCGACATGGCGAAGGTGCCCGACCGTTCGGTCGCGCTGGTCGTCACGTCACCGCCGTACTTCGCGGGCAAGGAGTACGAGCAGGCGTTGGGGGAGGGCCACGTCCCGGCCACGTACCTCGACTACCTCCAGATGCTCACCGACGTGTTCGCCGAATGCGTCCGCACGCTCGAGCCCGGCGGCCGCCTCGCGGTCAACGTCGCCAACCTCGGCCGCAAGCCCTACCGGTCGCTGTCGGCCGACGTCATCGACATCCTGCAGAACCGGCTCCGCCTCCTGCTGCGCGGCGAGATCCTGTGGCAGAAGGCACGCGGGTCGGCCGGCAACTGCGCGTGGGGATCGTTCCAGCGGCCCGCGAACCCGGTGGTGCGTGACCTGACCGAGCGGGTCGTCGTCGCCTGCAAGGGACGGTTCGACCGTGTGCTCGAGCCGTCGAAGCGGGCGCAGCGCGGGTTGCCGTCGGTCGCCTCGATGTCGCGCGACGAGTTCATGGAGGCCACCACCGACGTCTGGGAGTTCCTCCCGGAGCGGGCGACGCGCGTCGGTCACCCGGCACCGTTCCCGATCGAGCTGCCGGTCCGGCTGATTCATCTCTACACGTACTACGGCGACCTGGTGCTCGACCCGTTCATGGGATCGGGGACGACGGCGGTTGCGGCCGTTCGCACCGGCCGCCACTTCGTCGGGTACGACACCGATCCGTCGTACGTGAAGCGGGCGCTCGAACGGGTTGCGGACGATCGGGAGCGGGGCCGTGTCGAGGGTCCGACGTTCGCCGTCCCCGCGGCGCGCCCGGCCGGCGGCGTGCCCGCGGGCGAGGACCGCGCGACGCGGGCGCTGCGCGAGGGCCTCGCGGCGAAGGAGGTCGCGTACTCGCTCCTGGAGGACCTCGGGTTCACCGCGATCGAGTCGCCGGGCAAGGTACGACCGGGGCTCGAGGTCACGTTCCGGGCCCGTGAC